>Ga0307513_10005700_pt1 | contig 16385 bp, 13 predicted proteins | sample 15_EM_MG_FD_202174 | JGI IMG/M metagenome (GOLD analysis project Ga0307513, IMG submission 202174) | Populus trichocarpa ectomycorrhiza microbial communities from riparian zone in the Pacific Northwest, United States - 15_EM | ecosystem: Host-associated > Plants > Roots > Unclassified | place... | reverse complement strand
GTGCTTGGCCAGCTCGCGGACGGCGACCAGCGCCGTGACCGCGGACGGCGACACCGGGTCCCCCTGCTCGTCGATGACGAAGCAGCGGTCGGCGTCGCCGTCGAAGGCGAGGCCGATGTCGGCGCCGTGCGCGCGGACGGCGGCCTGCAGGTCGACCAGGTTGTCCGGGTCGAGCGGGTTGGCCTCGTGGTTGGGGAACGTGCCGTCGAGCTCGAAATAGAGCGGCACGATCTCCAGCGGCAGGCCGGGCAGCACCTGGTCGCCGAGCACCGCCGGAACCGTGTGGCCGCCCATCCCGTTGCCCGCGTCGACGACCACCTTGAGCGGCCGGATGCCGGACAGGTCGACGAGCTTGCGGAGGTGCTCCGCATATCCGCGCAGCAGGTCCTGATGCTCGATCCGGGCCGGGCCGTCGGCGACCGCAGCCACGTCGTCGAGCAGCTCCTGGGCGCGCTGCCGGACGATGGCCAGCCCACTCTCCTGGCCCACCGGCCGGGCGCCCGAGCGGCACAGCTTGATGCCGTTGTACTGGGCCGGGTTGTGGCTGGCGGTGAACATGGCGCCGGGCAGGTTGAGCGTGCCGGAGGCGTAGTAGAGCTGGTCGGTCGAGCCGAGCCCGATGTGCACGACGGCGGCCCCGGCGGCGTTGGCGCCCTTGGCGAACGCGTCGGCCAGCGCGGGCCCGGAGGCGCGCATGTCGTGAGCGATCACGATCCGGTCCGCGTCGTCGCCGGACTCGCGCAGCATCTCCACGAAGGCCGTGCCGAGAGCCCGGGCAACGGTCTCGTTGAACTGGTCCGGAACGATGCCACGCACGTCGTACGCCTTGACGATCTGGGACAGATCAGACAATGCTCACTCCTCAGCCACGTCTACCTTTGTCGCCGAGACTAACCGAGCCGGGGTAGCCGAAAGGTCGCAACAGCGCAGCACCACCATGACGGGGGTGTTACGCCGGGCAGATCGGCACACTTTGTCCGTCGCCGCGGGTCAGAGGTCGATGCCCGTCAGCACCATCACCCGCGGCTCCGTGTAGTCCTCCATCGCGCTGGCCACGCCCTCGCGCCCGACGCCACTGCCCTTGACTCCGCCGTACGGCATCTGGTCGGCCCGGTAGGACGGCACGTCCCCGACGATCACGCCACCGACCTTGAGCTGCCGGTGCGCGGCGAACGCCGTCTGCAGATCGTGGGTGAAAACGCCCGCCTGCAGCCCGTACGCGGAATCGTTGATCCGCCGCAGTCCGGTCGCGTCGTCGGGCACCTGCTCGAGCACGAGCACCGGCCCGAAGACCTCCTCGGCGACCACCTTGGCGCCGGCCGGCACCCCGGTGAGCACGGTCGGCGGATAGGTCGCGCCGTCGCGCTTGCCGCCGACCAGCACCTGCGCGCCCGCGGCGACCGCCTCGTCGACCCACTCCTCGACGCGCTTGGCGGCCTCCTCGCTGATCATCGGCCCGACCTCGACGGTCGGGTCGGTGGGGTCGCCGGTCTGCAGTGCTTCGACGGCGGCGAGCAGCCTCGGTGCCAGATCCAAGCTCTCATTCACATAGACCCGCTGCACGGCGATGCAGCTCTGCCCCGCCTGATAAGTCCCGAGCGTGGCGATCCGCTTGGCCGCCCACTCCAGGTCCTTCTCGCTGCCGTAGTCGGCGCAGACCAGCACCGCCGCGTTGCCGCCGAGCTCGAGCGTGACGTGCTTGCCGGGCACGCTGTGCTGGATCGCCGCGCCGACCGGGCCGGAGCCGGTGAACGACACGACCGGCAGCCGCGGATCGGCGACCAGGGCGGGCGCACGGTCGTTGGGGATCGGCAGGACGGAGAAGATGCCCTCGGGCAGCTCCGTCTCGGCCAGGATCGAGCCGAGCAGCAGGGCCGTCAGCGGGGTGGCCGGGGCCGGCTTGAGCACGATCGGCGCGCCCACCGCGAGGGCCGGCGCGACCTTGTGCGCGACCAGGTTGAGCGGGAAGTTGAACGGGGAGATGCCCAGCACCGGCCCGCGCGGCACCCGGGTGACCAGGGCCAGCCGGCCGGTCCCGGCGGGGTCGGTGTCGAGCCGCTGCAGCGAGCCCGCGAACCGCCGGGCCTCCTCGGCGCCCCAGCGGAACACCGACACGGCCCGGTCGGCCTCGGTCAGCGCCCACTTGATCGGCTTGCCGTTCTCGGCCGTGATCAGCTCGGCGATCTCCACGCGGCGCTCGGCGAGCCGGCGCGACACGTGGTCGAGCGCGGCGGCCCGCACGTGCGCGGGCAGGGCCGCGGCCTCGTCGGCCACCCGGGCGGCTGCCGCGACGGCGGCCTCGACCTGGTCGGGCCGGGCCCATGTCGTACGCCCGACCACCCGGCCGTCGTACGGATGCGTCACCGTCACCTCGTCGTCGCCGGTGGCGGCCCGCCCGGCGACATAGAAAGCAGTCGTCTCCACGCTGCTCAGCCTATGTCTCACCGGGCCGCGCGCCCGGGAAGTATTGGCGCCCGGGCGTGATCCGGGTCACGATGGTGCGGATACGGAGGTGCGCATGGCAAACCCGTGGCTCGCCCTCGACCAGGGAACGGACCCCGCGGAACGGATCCGCCAGGTCCGGCTCGCCCATGAGCGCTTCGTGACCGGCGATCCCCGGCAGTCGACGCCGGTGCGTGCCGTGGTGGCCGACTCCTGGCGGCGCTCCGCGGGCGCCCAGCTCAGCGCCGACAGCACCGCGCCGATCGAGCTGGCCGACGGCGACCTGGAGGCGTACCGGGCCGCGCATCCGCTGGCCCGGGTCCTGCCGCTGTTCCGGGATCTGCTCGGCGGGCTGGCCGACGACGGCGACCACCTGATGGCGGTCTGCGACGCGCACGGCCGGCTGCTCTGGGTGGAGGGCACCGCGTCGGTGCTGCGCGGCGCCGAGTCGATGAACTTCGTGCCGGGCGCCCGCTGGGACGAAGCGCACGCCGGGACGAACGCGCCGGGCACCGCGCTGGCCGTGGACCACCCGCTGCAGATCTTCGCCACCGAGCATTTCAGCCGTGGCGTGCAGGGCTGGACCTGCGCCGCCGCTCCGATCCACGACCCGGCCACCGGGCTGCTGCTCGGCGCGATCGACGTCACCGGCGGCGATCACCTGGCAAACCCGCACAGTCTGGCTCTGGTACGGGCGACCGCGCTGGCCGCGGAGGCGTACCTGAGCAGTCACCAGCCGGCGGCGCTGGGCCGGGCGACGGTGGCGGCGCTCGGGCGCGACGAGGCGCTGCTGACCATCGGCGGCAAGCGGATCCGGCTCGGCCGGCGGCACTCCGAGCTGTTGACCCTGCTCCTGGTGCACCCGCAGGGGCGGACCGGGGATCAGCTCGGTCTTGATCTTTATGCCGACGATCTGAATCCGGTGACCGTGCGCGCCGAGTTGTCCCGGCTCCGCCGGATCCTCGGGCCGGAACTGCTGGATTCGCGTCCTTACCGGCTGCGCGCCGGGGTCGACGCCGACTTCCTGGCCGTGATCCGGCTGCTCGAGCGGGGCCGGGTGGCCGACGCCCTGGCCGCGTACGCGGGACCGCTCTTGCCCGCCTCGGACGCCCCCGGCGTCGCCAAGCTGCGCCGGCTGGTCGACGGCCAACTCCGCGCGGCGATCCTGGCCGCCCACGACCTCACCCTGCTGCAGACCTGGGTGCACTCCGCGGCGGGCGCCGACGACCTGGAGATGTGGGAGGCCTACGCGGGCCTGCTGCCACCGGGCTCGCCGGCGCGTCCGCTCGCCGCCGGGCGGATCGATCAGCTGAGCCTGGAGTACGGGCTTGCAACGTCGCTGCAACGTCGCCGTAACTAACGTCCGCCGTACCGAGCGTCGCCCAGCGTCGGGCGACTGTCCCAGGTACGGAGGCTGCGCATGACCACTTACTCCCCGCCCGGCACTGAAGGCGCGATCGTCAACTACGAATCCCGCTACGACCACTGGATCGGCGGCCGGTACGTCCCGCCGGTCAAGGGCCAGTACTTCGAGAACCCGACGCCTGTCACCGGCGAGAACTTCTGTGAGATCGCCCGGGGCACGGCCGAGGACGTCGAGCTCGCCCTCGACGCGGCGCATGGCGCGGCCGACGCCTGGGGGCGCACCGGCGTGGCCGAGCGGGCGAACATCCTGAACAAGATCGCCGACCGGATGGAGGCGAACCTCGAGCTCCTCGCGGTCGCCGAGTGCTGGGAGAACGGCAAGCCGGTCCGCGAGACGCTGGCCGCGGACATCCCGCTGGCGATCGACCACTTCCGCTACTTCGCCGGCGCCCTGCGGGCCCAGGAGGGCACGCTCGGCGAGATCGACGACGACACCGTCGCCTACCACTTCCACGAGCCGCTCGGCGTGGTCGCCCAGATCATCCCGTGGAACTTCCCGATCCTGATGGCCGTCTGGAAGCTCGCCCCCGCACTGGCCGCCGGCAACTGTGTCGTGCTCAAGCCCGCCGAGCAGACCCCGGCCTCGATCCACCTCTGGCTGTCGCTGGTCGCCGACCTGCTGCCGGCCGGCGTGCTGAACATCGTCAACGGCTTCGGCGTCGAGGCCGGCAAGCCGCTCGCCTCGTCGAACCGGGTCGCCAAGGTCGCCTTCACCGGCGAGACCACGACCGGCCGCCTGATCATGCAGTACGCGTCCGAGAACATCATCCCGGTCACGCTGGAACTGGGCGGCAAGAGCCCGAACATCTTCTTCGACGACGTCAGCGCGGCCGACGACGACTTCATGGACAAAGCGCTCGAGGGCTTCTCGATGTTCGCGCTGAACCAGGGCGAGGTCTGCACCTGCCCGTCGCGCGCGCTGATCCAGCAGGGCCACTACTCGGACTTCCTGGCCGCGGGCGTCAAGCGCGTGGAGAACATGAAGCAGGGCAACCCGCTGGACACCGACACCCAGGTCGGCGCGCAGGCCAGCAACGACCAGCTCGAGAAGATCCTGTCCTACTTCGACATCGGCCGGCAGGAGGGCGCGAAGGTCCTCATCGGCGGGGCGCGGGCCGACCTCGGCGGCAACCTGGCCGGCGGTTACTACGTCCAGCCGACGGTCTTCGAGGGCTCGAACTCGATGCGGATCTTCCAGGAGGAGATCTTCGGGCCGGTGGTCTCGGTGACGTCGTTCGCCGACTACGCGGACGCGATCAAGACCGCCAACGACACCCTCTACGGCCTTGGCGCCGGCCTGTGGACCCGGGACATGAACACGGCGTACCGGGCCGGGCGGGCGATCAAGGCCGGCCGGGTATGGACCAACTGCTACCACCTCTACCCGGCGCACGCCGCCTTCGGCGGCTACAAGCAGTCCGGCATCGGGCGCGAGAACCACAAGATGATGCTCGACCACTACCAGCAGACCAAGAACCTGCTGGTCTCGTACAACCCGAAGGCAATGGGGTTCTTTTAAGCCATGGGTGCGCGAGTAGACGTGACCCCCGCGGCGGCCGAGTTGATCCGGTCGCTGCGGGGCCGGCACGGTCCCCTGATGTTCCACCAGTCCGGCGGCTGCTGTGACGGCAGCGCTCCGATGTGCTACCTCGACGGCGAGTTCCGGACCGGCAAGTCCGACGTGCTGCTCGAGGAGCTGCACGTCGACGGCGTGGCCGAGCCGGTGAGCTTCTGGATGAGTACCGCGCAATTCGAGACCTGGCGGCACACCCACCTCACGGTGGACGTGGTCAAGGGCCGGGGCAGCGGGTTCTCCCTCGAAGCGCCGGACGGCGTACGCTTCCTGATCCGTAGCCGGTTACTCACTACCGACGAATTGGCCGCTCTCGCCGGTTAGCCGAACATTCACTCCGCGGGGTACAAAAGGGCAAGACGTGCGCCGACATCGATCCGTCGGCGTGCTTTCTCCGTGTGCTGCGGTGTGGGCGATGAGTCCACGCCGCAATATACGGAGGAGAACAGAATGCTCAGCACGTCTCGATCACGCGTCCGTGCGCTCGCCGTCGTCGGAATGGCGGCCGTCGTCGCGGCCATCGGCACCGTGACGTTCCAGGCGTCCGCCGCCGAGGTGGCCGCGCCCGCGGCCGTCGGCCCCGGCGCGCGCCAGGTCTCAATCCCCGGTATCGCGACGGCGATCAAGCCGCCGAAGGGCTCCCGCCCGATCGGCGCGTACGTGGTCGTCACCGGCACCCAGACCTACACCTGCACGGGTGGCATCTTCACCGGCGCCTCGGTGCCCGAGGCCAAGCTGGCCGGCACGGGCGGCCTGATCCACCACTTCAAGGGCCCGAGCTGGCAGTCCGAGCGCGACGGCTCGCTGGTCACCGCGACGAAGACGGCCGAGAACCCGCGCACCGGGACGATCCCCGAGCTGCTGCTGACGGTGAACAGCCACACCGGTACCGGCATCCTGAGCAAGGCCAACTACATCAACCGGCTGCTCACCTCGGGCGGCACCGCCCCCACGGGTGCGTGCACCGACGGCACCACCAAGGCGGTGCCCTACGGCGCCGTTTACGTGTTCTGGGCCTGACCCAGCAATCTTTCCGAGCGCCCGCCGGAAGACCGCGCCCCCGCTCCGGGGACCGGCTTCCGCGCGGGCGCTCGGCGTTACTTCTCCCGGATCAGTGCCACGTGGCCCGCACGGTCGGTTCCGGATCGCATCGATCGACGATATTCGTCCCGTCGGAGCAGCGACGGGTGTTAGTCCCGTCGGCACAGAGACGGGACGAGGTCGACCATGCCACGGATTCCAGCGAAGCGAACGCTGCGGCTTGCGGGTGCGGCGCTGGTGGTGGCGGCGTTCGCCGGCTGCGGCACGGCGATGGCGGCCGACGGCAAGCCGGTGTGGACGGCCGCGCAGCCGTCGACCGGTCCTAGCGCCCAGCCCTCGATCATCGCCTCGGCCTCGACGTCGGCGCGGCACCTCACCACGCCGTCGACCACACCCACCCAGGCGCCGCCGGCCACCACCAAGCCCGCTACCACCAAGCCCGCCACCACCAAGCCGGCCCGGTCCAAGCCCGCGCAGCCACGGCTCGGCGGCCCCGCGAACAGCGCGATGAAGACCGGCACCGCCGCCGTGGCGCTGACCTTCGACGACGGCCCGGACCCGGTGCAGACGCCGAAGATCCTCGACCTGCTCGCGAAATACCACGTCAAGGCGACCTTCTGCGTGGTCGGCGAGAACGTGGCCGCGCACCCCGAGTTGGTCCGCCGGATCGCCGCCGCGGGCCACACCCTGTGCAACCACACCTGGCAGCACAGCCTGACGCTGGGCAAGCAGAAGCCGGCCGAGATCCGCGCCGATCTCCAGCGCACCAACGACGCCATCCACCAGGCCGCCCCGGACGCCCAGGTCAAATACATGCGCGCGCCGGGCGGCAACTTCACGCCGAACTTCGTCAAGGTCGCCGCCGAGCTGGGCATGAAATCGATCTACTGGCAGGTCGACCCGCGCGACTGGGACCACCCGGCCGGCGAGTCGGACGCCGCCCACCGGGCCAAGGTGCTCGCGGCGGTCAAGAAGCACGTGCACAAGGGGTCGATCGTGCTGTCGCACGACTTCGGCCAACCGGACACGATCGCGGCGTACCGGACCTTGATCCCGTGGCTCAAGCAGCGCTACCAGCTCATCGCCCTGCCCTGAACTTGCTCCGAAACACTCGCTACGAAACGGAGAACGTCTGATGTTCCGCCCCCGCCTGTTGCTCGCCGCCGGGCCCGCGCTGCTGATCGCCGCGGCGGTGACCGGCTGTACGCCGACTTCATCGTCGGCGCCGTCGCAGGCAGCGACCTCAGCCCCGGCCTCGGCGCCGGCCACCTCGGCGTCCAAGGCCACCGGCGGCACGGCCGCGGGCTCCACCACCAAGCGCGCGTCCTGCCGGCCGGGCGACGTCACCGCCACCCTCACCGCCCAGAATCCGCTGGCCACGGGTGCGACGGTGCGGGCGATGATCACCGTCACGAACACCTCGAAGAGCACCTGCCGGATCCAGGGCTGGACGACCGTCACCCTGCTCAACGCGGCCGGCGAGCCGGCCCCGCTGACGATCTCCAAGGTCAAGCAGCCCGGCCCCGCCGAACCCATCGACCTCAAACCCGGCACCAGCGCCCTCGCCGGTCTCAAGTGGACCCAGTGCGACAAGGGCGACGAAACGTGCCCTGTCGGCAACAGCGTCGAGATCGGCGTACCCGGGGCCAAGTCGGGCTCGGCGACCACGCTGGAGGACTTCCCGGCGCCGGAGAAGTCCGGTATCGCCATGAAGTCGGTCAAGCTCGGCCCGCTGCAGGGCAGTCGCCAGGGCGTCGTGGCGTGGTAGCCGACTTGAGGATTTCGCCGGGGCGAACCTGACTGCACCCAAGAGTTGACCGTTCTGCACTCCCCGGGCCGCCGGACCTTCCGAACAGCTGGGCATGACCGACACGATGATTGTTGAGCTGGGCATGCAGGCCATGACGGTCGCCGCGAAGATGTGCGCGCCGGTCCTGATCACCGCGCTGCTGATCGGTTTCGCGATCTCGCTGTTCCAGTCCGTGACGCAGATCCAGGAGGCGACGCTCTCGTTCGTACCGAAAGCGGCGGGTGTCGGTCTTGCCCTGCTCTTCTCGGGCAACTGGATGCTGCACGAGATGGTCACCTACACCACCCAGCTCTTCGAGAAGCTTCCGCAACTCCTCAGCGCGTGAGGTCACCTGCCCCGTTGTCGTTCGGCCTGGTGGTCGAGTGACGCACGACCAGTTCCGTGGCTAGCTCCACGTGGTGGGAGTCGAGTTTCTCCTTGCGGGCCAGACGCAGCGCGGTACGCAACGCGACGGCGCCCATCTCCTGCAACGGCTGGCGGACCGTGGTCAGCGCCGGCGAGGCGAACCGGGCGATCTCGGTGTCGTCGAATCCGACCACGCTCAGATCCTCGGGGATGCGCAGGCCGCGGGTGCGGGCGGCCTCGACCACCCCGGCGGCGGTCTCGTCGTTGCCGGCGAACACCGCGGTGGGCGGCTGGGGCAGGTCGAGCAGCGCCGCCGCCCCGACGACCCCGTCCTCATAGCGGAAGTAGCCGGCCCGGATGTACCCCGCCGGGATGGTGATGCCGGCCGCTTCCAGCGCGGCCCGGTAGCCGTGCATCCGGGCCTGGGTGCGCGGCGCGGTCGCCTCGCCACCGATGTACGCGATCCGCCGGTGCCCGAGCGACAACAGGTGCTGCGCCGCCGCCAGGCCGCCGGCGAAGTTCGTCGACCCGACACTGGTCACCCGCGCCTGGGGCAGATTCTTCGGGTCGATGACGACGACCGGAAGATGGGCCCGCGCCAGGGCCCGCAGATTCTCGGCATTCAGCTCGTGCACGATGGTGATGACCGCCTGCCGGCCCGCCGAGGCGAGATCGCGCGCCCATCCACTGGGGCGCTCCACCTCGAAGTCCTGGCCACCGCTCATGTCGAGGGCCACGGCGATGCCGAGCCCGGTCGCCGCGCCGATGACACCCTGGATGATCTCGGTCTGGTAGGCGTTGAGCGGGTGCTCGAAGAGCAGCTCGACCCGGGCCGAGGCGGCGCTCAGCCGCAGCGGAGCGGACCGCCGCCCGCTGTACTGGTGTTGCCGCAGCAGCGATTCGACGCGGGCGCGGGTGGCCGCCCCGACGTCGGAATGTCCGTTCAGCACCCGCGAAACGGTCGCCACGGACACGCCGGCCGAGGCCGCGACGGTGGCCAGCGTTGCACGCCCGCCCTTGGCCGGCACAGTTTTCCTCCCTACGCGTCGTCGTCCGAGGCCGGGCTGACCTCGACGGGGGTGACCAGCCGACGGTCATTGCCGACCACTCGTACCGGCCCGGTCAGCTGCACCGAACCGCGGCACGGGAGGTCGGCCGCCGACGAGCCGACGAAGACCTCGACCTCCCCCGGCTCGACGATGCGCTCGAGGTCACGGCCGGTGAACGCGGTCCGGTCGGCGTGCACCCGGAACAGCACGTCCGAGGCCGCGCCCGGCTGCAGCGCGATCCGGGCGAAGCCCACCAACTGCTTCACCGGCCGGGTGACCTGGCCGACCACGTCGTGCAGATAGAGCTGGACGACCTCGTCGCCGGCGCGCGAACCGGTGTTGCGGACCCGGACCGCGACGGTGAACTCCCCGTCGGTGGACACATCTTTATCGCTGATCCGCAGGTCGTCCATCGCGAATTTGGTGTACGACAGTCCGTAACCGAACGGGAAGAGCGGGGTCGGGTCGAGATTGCTGACCCCGCTGTTCTCGGCGCCGAGCGGCGGCTGCAGATAGGTGCCCGGCTGGGCGCCCGGGTGCCGCGGGATCTGGACGGGCAGCTTGCCCCCGGGCTGCACCCGGCCGGTGAGGATCCCGGCGATCGCCGCACCCGCCTCCTGACCCGGCATGAACGCCTGCACCAGCGCGGCGGCCCGAGGATGCACGTCGCCCAGCGCGTACGGGCGGCCGGACACCACGACCACCACCACCGGCGTACCGGTGGCCAGCAGCTCGTCCAACAGCTCGGACTGCACGCCGGGCAGCCGCAGATCCTCGGCGTCGCAGCCCTCGCCGGACGACCCGTGCCCGAACAGGCCGGCCAGGTCGCCGACGAAGGCCACGCACAGATCCGCCGACCGGGCCGCGTCGACCGCCGCGGCGAACCCGGACCGGTCCTGGCCCTCCACCTGGCAACCCTGCTCGTAGACCAGGTCGGCGGCGGGCAACTCCGCGCGCAGGGCGTCGACCGCGGTCGGCACCTGCACGCCGAGGCCGTGGCCCGGGTAGCGCGGCAGCACGTGGTTGGGGAAGGCGTAGCAGCCCATGAACGTACGCGGGTCGTCGGCGCACGGCCCGACCACCGCCACCCGGCGGGCGGTGTTGCCGAGCGGCAGAACCGTGCCGGCGTCCAGCAGCACGATCGACCGCTCGGCCAGCTCCCGGGCCAGGGCGCGGTTGCCGGCCGAGTCGAGGTCGACACCGGCCGCGCCGGCCACCGACCGCTCGGGCGACCACTGCGGGTCGAGCAGCCCGAGCCGCACCTTCTGCGTCAGCAGGCGCCGGGCGGCCTGGTCGATCAGGGCCTCGGGGATCTCGCCGCGGCGGACCCGCTCGACGAGCCCGGCGCCGAAGCCAAGCGTGTCCGGCAACTCGACGTCGATGCCGGCGGCGAGCGCCTGGGCGCCGGCCTCCTCGGTGTCCGCGGCGACCCGGTGCATCGTGGCGAGGAACGGCACGGCCCAGTAGTCGGAGACCACGGTCCCCTCGAAGCCCCACTGGTCGCGCAGCAGCTCCGTGAGCAGCCAATGGTCCGCGGCGGCCGGCACGCCGTCCACATCGGAGTACGAGTTCATCACCGAACCCGCGCCGGCGGCGGTCACGGCGAGCTCGAACGGCGGCAGGATGACGTCCATCAGCTCGCGCCGGCCCATCGGCACCGGCCCGTGGTTGCGCGCCCCGCGGGCCGCGGAATATCCGGCGAAGTGCTTCAGGGTGGCGATGACGCCGGCGCCCTGCAGCCCCCGGACGTAGGCGGAGCCCAGCATCGAGACGAGGTAGGGGTCCTCGCCGAGGGTCTCCTCGACGCGACCCCACCGGTAGTCGCGCACAACATCCAAAACCGGCGAGAGCCCCTGGTGTACGCCGACCGCGGCCATGTCCCGCCCGATCGCGGCGGCCATCCGCTCGATCAGCTCCGGGTCGAAGGTGGCGCCCCAGGCGATGGCCGCCGGGTAGACCGTCGCGCCGAGCGTCGTGAAGCCGGTCAGGCACTCCTCGTGGACGAGCGCCGGGATGCCCAGCCGGGAATTCTCGAGGACGACCCGCTGCTGGCGGACCACCTCCGCCGCGCCCTGCGCCGCGGTCAGCGGGACGCTGCCGTAGACCCGGGTCAGGTGCCCGAGCCCGGGCCGGCTCGCCTCCGCCAGCGGGACCGTGCCCGACGCGGCGAAGATGTCCTGCATCGGCGCGACGTTGATGGTCTCGTCGGGGTCGAGAGCCGTGCCGCCGACCTCCTCGTGCTGCATGTCGTTGCCGGCCCAGCGGCTGCCCAGCTGGCCCACCTTCTCCTCGAGGGTCATCTGCGCCAGGAGGAGGTCGACCCGCACGCTGACGCTCAGCGCCGGGTCTTGCCAAGGCGCGCTGGTCGGCGCGGACTCGGGTGTCGTCACGATGGATCTCCTTCGAGCAAGAATTGGAACTTACCGAAACTACCGAAACTTTCGGCTAGGCTCCGAGACCCGGTTGCAACCGGATCGTGACCCGCGGGTGCCGCTGGTTGTGGCTGTGAACCCTTTGGTGACGTCCACTCTCGCGCTAAGGGCGCGGGAACAGCAAGACCCTTGACACACCCTTTTGGAAATCCTACGTTAACAAAACCTCGCGTTAATTTACGGTCGCTGGTTGGAAGTTCCGGACCAACGGCCCCTGCCTCAGACGATCGAATCGCCGCGGCAACGTCGCGGCTCTCGAGTACGGAGACCAGCGTGGATCGCAGGACGATATCTCGTCGAAACTTCCTCAACCTCGGTGTGGGAGCCAGCGCCGCCGCAGCGCTGGCCGCCTGCGGAAGCTCGGGCCCGAAGAGCGGGTCGACCGCCGGAGGCGGCGCCGACGCGGCCAGCTACTGGAGCCTCACCGGCCAGCCGCAAGAAGGCATCCGCACCAACAGCGTCAACAAGTTCAACACGGCCAACCCGAACGCCGGGATCAAGCTGACCCTGTTCCAGAACGACGCATACAAGACAAAGATCAAGACGGCGATCGGCGCCGGCGAGGCACCGACCATCATCTGGGGCTGGGGCGGTGGCACGCTCAAGACCTACGTCGAGGCCGACCAGGTCGTGGACCTCACCGACTGGTTCTCGCAGAACGCCCCGGTCAAGGACAAGCTGTTCCCGTCCTCGTTCGGCCCCGCCACGATCAACGGCAAGATCTACGCGATGCCCTGCGAGACCGTCACGCCGATCGTGCTGTATTACAACAAGAAGGTCTTCGACAAGGTCGGGGTGCAGCCCCCGCAGTCCTGGGCCGACATCATGGCGCTGGTGCCCAAGTTCAACGCCAAGGGCATCGCGCCGTTCTCCCTCGGCGGGCAGTCCCGCTGGACGAACATGATGTGGCTGGAGTTCCTCTTCGACCGCATCGGCGGCAGCGAGGTGTTCCAGGCGGTCTTCGACGGTCAGAAGGACGCCTGGTCCAACCCCGCGGCGATCGACGCGCTCACCAAGATGCAGGAGCTGATCAAGGCGAACGGCTTCATCAAGGGCTTCTCCTCGATCACCGCCGACTCCAACGCCGACCAGGCCCTGCTCTACACCGGCAAGGCCGCGATGATGCTGCACGGCGCCTGGACCTACGGCAGCATGGCGTCCGACGGCGGCGACTTCGTCTCCGGTGGCAGCCTTGGCTACATGAACTTCCCGCCGGTCGAGGGCGGCAAGGGCGATCCGAGCGACACGGTCGGCAACCCCGCCCAGTACCTCTCGATCTCGTCCAAGGCCACGGACGCGCAGAAGACGGTCGCCAAGAAGTTCTTCACCGACGGCGTGCTCACCGCCGACGAGAACAAGGCGTGGATCGACACCGGTAGCGTGCCGATCGTCAAGGGCACCGAAAGCCAGCTCGCCGGCTCCAAGGACGCCGCCTGGTTGAAGTTCATCTACGACACGGCGAGCAACGCGAAGGTCTTCGCGCAGTCCTGGGACCAGGCGCTGAGCCCGACGGCCGCCGAGGCACTGCTCGACAACATCGCCAAGCTCTTCCAGCTGTCGATCACGCCGACCCAGTTCGCGACCAACCTGAACGGGGTCATCGGCAAATGACCGCGCTTGCTCCGCCCACCGCAAGAGTGGAGAAGAACACCACCTCGACCGGCGGGCGGAGCGGGCCCGTCGTCTGGATGGCGCTGCCGGCGCTCGCGATCTTCACGGCCTTCGGCGTCATCCCCCTGCTCGGCGTGGTGTTCCTCAGCTTCACCACCTGGGACGGCATCGGTGAGGTCGTGCCGTCCGGGCTGACCAGCTGGCGCGCCGTGCTGAGCGATCCGGGCCTCCCGCACGCCCTCTACGCGACGTTCCTGATCATGTTCCTGTCCTGGGCGTTCCAGACCCCGCTGAGCATCCTGATCGGGGTGTTCCTGGCGGGTCACGAACGCTATCGAGCGGTGCTGGCGGTGCTCTATTTCGTGCCGCTGCTGCTGAGCTCGGCCGCGATCGCGATCGCCTACAAGGCGTTGCTGGATCCGAACTTCGGCCTCGGCGCCGGGCTGGGCATCGATTTCCTGGTCCAGGACTGGCTGGGCGAGGAGAAGCTCGCCATCGGCACGGTCATCTTCGTGGTGTCCTGGCAGTTCATCCCGTTCCACTCGCTGATCTACCAGGGCGGCGTGCGGCAGATCCCGACCTCGATGTACGAGGCCGCGCAGATCGACGGGGCGGGCCGGATGCGGCGCTTCTTCAGCATCACGCTCCCGCAGCTCAAGTACACGATCATCACGTCGTCCACGCTGATGGTCGTGGGCTCGCTGACCTTCTTCGACCTGATCTTCGTGCTCACCGCCGGCGGGCCCGGCGACGCCACGCGGGTGCTCGCGCTAGACATGTACAAGGAGGGCTTCCAGGCCAGCCTGATGGGTCCGGCCAGCGCGATCGCCGTCATTCTCGTACTCGTCGGCCTGGCTTTGGCCTTGATCCTGCGCCGCATCGGCGGCGGCAGTAGCGGCGACAGCCAGCTGGAAGGGGCCTGACATGGCGACGACGCTTTCCACCCGGCCGAAGCAGTCCGCCGGGGAGTCACCGCGGCTGCGCCCGCGCCGCCGAAGCCTGCTCGGCCTCAACTGGCTGGGCGGGGCGGCCGGCTGGCTGTGGCTGGTGATCGTCATGGTGCCGATCTACTGGATCGTCATCACCAGCTTCAAAACCCAGAGCAACTACTTCTCGACCAACCCGCTCGCGCCACCGAGCTCGCCGACGCTCGCCAGCTATCGGCTGGTCATCGAGTCGGACTTCATCCGCTATTTCGCCAACAGCGTGATCGTCACGCTGGGCGCGGTGATCCCGGCGGTGCTCGTGTCGTTCATGGCGGCGTACGCCATCGTGCGGGCCGGTCGCAGCAGCCGCTTCCTGCGTTCGGTCAACGCGCTCTTCCTGATGGGGCTGGCGATCCCGCTGCAGGCCACGATCATCCCGGTCTACCTGATCATCATCCGGCTGCAGCTCTACGACACCCTGCTGGCGATCATCCTGCCGTCGATCGCGTTCGCGGTCCCGCTGTCGGTGCTGGTGCTCTCGAACTTCATCCGGGACGTCCCGAAGGAGCTCTTCGAGTCGATGCGGATGGACGGCGCGACGGAGTGGGGCACGCTGTGGCACCTGGCGTTCCCGCTGACCCGGCCCGCCCTGGTCACGGTGACCATCTACAACGGACTGCTCATCTGGAACGGATTCCTGCTGCCACTGATCCTGACCCAGAGCCCGGATCAGCGCACCCTGCCGCTGGCACTGTGGACCTTCCAGGGCCAGTACGGCATCAACGTTCCGGCGGTGCTCGCCTCGGTCGTGCTGACCACCCTGCCAATCCTGATCCTGTACGTGGTCGGCCGCCGCCAACTCCTCAGCGGCCTGACCGCGGGCTTCGGCAAGTAGGGCTTTAACCGGAATTGGTGGTCCGGGTTCGTGCGTGCTCGCTACCACTCCAAGCGATACGGCCAGTAAGGAACTGGCCCCGTCGAGCGTCTCGACGGGGTCATTTCCTTGGGCTTGTCTCATCGGTCGATTGGGGCGTGGGTCGCCCAGGTACAAGATGGACGGTGGGCCGGTCGATCGCGACACGGAGGAGACCAGATGTCCGCACGACGCAGGATCAGGATCTTCGCGGGGGCGTGTTGCCTGGTGGTTGGCGCGGTGATCCCCGCCGGGTCCGCCGTCGCCGCGCCGGCCCCGCCGCCGCCGGGGATGCGCCCCGTGTATGTGACCAACGCCGACTCCACCGACATCTCCACCTTTACCGTCGATCTGGGCACCGGACAGCCGGTCCTGACCGGCGAGCTGGTCCAGGCGGGCGCGGGGGTCCGCCAGCTGGCCTTCACTCCGGACGCCCGCCGGGCCTACGCTTCCAACTCGGACGACGGCACGATCTCGGTCTATACGGTCGGGGCGCAGGGCCGCCTGACCCGGCTGGCCGGCGACGCGGGCACCGTCTCCACCGGAGGGGACACCCCCTTGGGCATCGCCGTCACCCCGCAGGGGCACACGGTGTATGTCGCCCACGTCTTCAGCAACTCGGTGGCGGCCTTCACGATCGCCTCCGACGGAAGCCTCCAGCCGTTGGGCAGCACGCCCACCAGCGTGGCCGATCCGCGCGGGCTGGCGGTGACCCCCGACGGCCGTTTCCTGTACGTCGGCCACGGCGATCCCGGCGAGGGCCGGCCCACCTCCGTCGGCGCCATCACCGCATACGCCATCAACGGCGACGGCAGCCT
>Ga0307513_10005699_pt1 | contig 16385 bp, 23 predicted proteins | sample 15_EM_MG_FD_202174 | JGI IMG/M metagenome (GOLD analysis project Ga0307513, IMG submission 202174) | Populus trichocarpa ectomycorrhiza microbial communities from riparian zone in the Pacific Northwest, United States - 15_EM | ecosystem: Host-associated > Plants > Roots > Unclassified | place... | reverse complement strand
TGCCTCGAAAAACGCGCCCACCACAACGTGTATACTTGGTCACTGCTGCTTCCAAACCTTTCACCCATTTCCGGAAACAAAATCGACCAACCCAACACCGACATCCACCACGAAAAAAACCACCGCCGTCCCAACCCTATCCTACCCCTCGTCAATGCCAATACTCTGATTCTCGGACAAAACCACATCGTAAACACCCTCCGAATCACAACCTCCCCACCAAAACCACACTTGACATCGGAAGCAATGCCCGTCGTCGCATCTCCCAAAAGGCTGCTCGTATTTCCCGACATTAACTCTGACCCCACACTCTTTGGACATTTTAGCAGATATTTCCCTAATACCTTACCTTTTCGGCACCATTTCTCTGTTCTTATTTTTTCTTTCTGGGTTAATTTTCTTTTTATACAGTCCTTTTTCATATAGTCTTTTTTTCATACAGTCTTTTTTTTGTGTGTTCGAGGGCGAACACATCTTGGAGGGGAGCAGATGTGGCTGTGCCGGGCCGATCCCGATCGTCGTAGCGTAGCCTGTCGTAGTCACACATTCTCATCATCACACCACGTCAGACTGTCGCATTCCTGCCCCAGACCCGATCCCAGCTCGAGGTGGTCCCAGACCCCCTCCAACGCGCCCTTGGATTCTTGATAACTTGGTATATAAATGATTTAGGCAGTAAAATAGCCCCTGTTGTCATATCGGATATTTTATTGGCGCATTCGTGTGCAGCAAACTCCCAAATACTTACTCGCCCATGGGAGGATGACAGCGAGCTTCAATGTTGTCTCAATACTCCTTTCAACCATTATTGAGGATTTGGTGACGGTGACCAAGGCTCCAACCGTAGAGGGGATTTAGGGCCATTGTGCATTTTGCATTTAATGTAAGGAGTTTGTATTTTGGGATGTGGGTCACGGCACCTTGATAGCGTGTTCCAACAGAGGTAACTTGGAGGGCGAAATTCTGGGATTCGGAGATGTCATGTAGAATGACTATGGATCTATTAACAATTATTCGTTTAGGTCCTCGGGATTTTGGCTAGAGCAGCGTCGACCTTTCCGCCGGCGAGAAAGACGAGCACAGGAGAGTATTCTTTTCCTTCGGCTGAGAGGGGACGGCAGTCTGGTTGACAGTAGCATGTAGACCGCGGAAGGTTGCATTCTCGCGCTCCATTTCCTGTAAGTTTCGTTGTTCGGAAGACAGCACCTTGAGGGCTATTTGCAAGGAAAGAGGGTCGTAGGTGATCGTTGCTTGGGCCAAACCTCTTCGCTTCAGTGTGCCTAGCTTTTGCATGCAGTATTCCAAACTTATCAATCCGCGTCATATAAATCTTGTCCATTGATAAGCTAGTAATACAACAGTTAGAAATCTGAATCTGAATTTTTTTCCTGGAAGAGAGATAAAATCAAAAGGGATAACCCGAGGAAACTTGACAGGGATAGGTAAGTGTCACTAGTACATTGAATACAATTGAGGAGCATCAAGCACCTGAATGATGAAATGGTGAAAGCTGACTCGCCCTAATGGCATATCGCCAATACAAAGTTCAGAAAGAAGGAAAACAAAAACGGGATTCCAAAAACTTATCCTCTGCGCGAGAAGCCTCGGAGGCGTGTAATGGCGTTGATGATTGAAATAGCTCCTACTCTCCAGAAGTGCAGAGAAGGTGCAGCGAACTGATGCGTCCCGTACACAATAAACTGGATGGTCATCACCAGAACCACTAGTATCCCAATCACAAGGACTCCTATGGGCGACACATCGAATGCGACGACCCCGAGGAAGGTCATGAGCGAGATGGAAGATACTAACATGCAGAAAGTGGGCATGCGCGATGACAAGGAGAAGGCAACGTATGAACCATATACGTCACGAGAACGATACTATGAACAACTATATCAGCGTGTGACAAGGTCGGGATCGGGGGTGTACACACAATGAAAGTATCCAAGTCTAACGGAGCAGGAACCATACGTCACAGGCAATCCCAAGGACACACGCGGCACTGCTAGTGGCAACCGCGGTATACGCCCAGGAGTCGATCTTGAAGATGGAATCGGTAGTTATTGCAAATATCACTGCGTTCACACTAGCCGTTGTTGTTAGCATCTCGAATCCCTCATGTATAGTAAAAAACTCACGCAGCAATACCCAGGAGCTATCCATTGAGTGATGAATTAACTGGGAGTCAAGAGCACAGTTGTAAATCGACTTACGAACCCTCCGTCGAGTGACCATTCCTGTTGTAACCTTGTACGCACCAATGCAAATTCTTCTGGTACACGTGCAATGGAAAGTTCACCATACAAGGTGAAGGATGCCAACGTCCTTATATGCCAGGATAGGATAGTGGTAATGGTCGATTCTTCGTTTGGTCGGGAACCAGTCATCCCCTCTCCACGAACCGGTGGCCTATCGAACACGGTAGGGCAGTTCACAGGATTGTTGAACTGGGTTGGGTTCGTATCTTTGCAGTAATGTTAATATTAGTGACTAAGTAATAGTTCTGTGTGGCTCACCGTCTGAAATGTGACTTGTCGACACTGTCGCTGTTGGCATAGCTCGCGGGGAGTGTTCATCGAGTGAAGAGTTTGTGGTCTGAAGCCCAGGAAGTCGGTTGTTAATCAGCACTGGGTCATCACGCCGAAAAATATATCGTGTGCCCACCTCATCGGGCATAAGCGCATGCTCGTTGCGTGATCCTTGGGGAGGGGTCCACGCCGCCCTCTCGATGTCGTATTCACTGGAAGGAAACGGCGCAAGCAACAAGCGCAATGCACCCAGCAGAGAAAAGCTACACCACAATTACAATTGGTAAGTGATTCTGCCATGAAGCGTTAACGTTGTATACAACTTACCTCCCGTATGCTGCATGCAAGGCTGCATGCAAGGCTTGGGCGCAGTCATATAATGCAGCGAGGTTTCTGGATAACATAAGACGAGCAGACTGCGGCGATAATACAACAAAGCGGATTTTAAGAGTATTGGAGGGTCAGGAGTATTTGAGGGGGGAGAAATGCGAGAGTTGGACATTGATATAAGAGGACGGAACGGAGACCAAAGCACCAATGTGGAACTAAAAAAATCAATCAAGATCCATGTCCACGGGCCTTACCACATCCGGTCTTCACGAACCAAGCGAACTAGTCTCTCCCAGACAGACTTCAATATATGTGATGCGCCCATGGGATCACGATATATGAACAACCGAACATATGGGCGGTTCCTGGTCATACACCTCACGTTCCTCCTCCTCCTCTCCTTCGTTGCCGCCACCCTTCTATATTCTGTGTCCTAGAGAACACTATTTTTTCACGGTGGTCTTTGCAATAAAAATTATAGCCCCGAACCTCTCGGCTGTCTCTCTGCCACCCACAACGAACTAGCGTCTTCGATCTTTTTAATAGCAATTTGCAATAATAATGACGCTTCAAAAAGGAAGTTTCAAAGTTCCAAAAAGAAATATAAACAAGGTATAGTTGAAATTGGAGTAATAGAAGCTTCTTCTTTTTTTTTTTTTTTTGACAGTGTCATTAGAGGTGCAAAGTTGGCCGCCAAACAGAGAATCGAAGATGCCACCGTGGGATGTCCTCCACTCACACTGAAAAGGAAAAGAAGGGGAGGGCAGCAATAAAATGGATGAACAGAAAGGCACAGAGCAAGAGACGCGAGGCGGCAGAGCGTCCTGCTTCGAAAACGGGCGCCAAGAGGCAAAAACGGGCGTGGGAACCCCGCTCTTTTATGTTGTAGGATTTGCAATAATAATGACCCTTCAAAAATGAAGTTTCGAAGTTCTAAAAGAAATATAAACAAGGTAAAGTTGAATTGGAGATAGAAGCTTCTTTTTTTCTTTTTTCTCTTTTTTTTTTTGACAGTATCAGAGGTTCAAAGTTGGCCGCCGTCGCGGTCGCATTTCATATTGATGGCATCATATAATCGTATTTAAAGTCCGCGCTGTCACAGATAAGATAGCTATCATTTTGACTGATAAGTGCCTTCTGTCTTCCCTCACATAAAATTTTAAAAAAATGATATACCAGGAACTACATATAGTATACTGAGCACTTATTTTACAAGGGGACACAAATACTAAGTTAAAAGATTCCTAGTATGTTGCTAGTATGCAAAAATTCCCAAAAAAGGAAGGCTCTCCTTGAAACAAAACCCTCCAGAAACTTCAAATTTGGCTTAGGGTTTGGTTAAATTAGCAAAAGAACCAGTATTGGTAGTAACCAAAGGAATGTGGTGCGAAAAGTGTGGAATACGAACCAAACACGAACTGCAGAACTGAAGTGTCATGATCTGGTCACACCGGACATTTAAAATAAGATTATATAATGCCATCAATGCGAAGTGCGAAAGCGATGCACTGTGGCTTGGGCGACCGGATTATTTTGCCAGGGAGGCAAAATTAAGACTTTCCGGGCACATTGTGATAGGGTGTTAAAATTTTGCCAAATCCATGCGATCCCACTGTCAGGAGTGGCAAAATGTGACTTGGCAAAATTCAAACAATCTGCCGTAACATTTTGCCTCGTCAAAAATTCTCAAAATAGTCTGGCCCCGCAGTGACGGCGGCCAACTTTGAACCTACCTATTATATTTGCAAATAGCATAACGTTCTTCTGCAAATCACTTTACATTCCCACGTCAGGGAGCTTGGGATTCTTGCCTGCCTAAAGTATCTACTCGTTATTCTCTTTGTACAGGGCCTTCTTCCATTCCTTCACTGTTGCTTCGCCAATATGTCGGCGGCTATGTCCATCTGCTGCTCTTTTTGAATCACCTCCCCCATCAACTCCTGCCTCAAGAATTGCGGATTGTGGATTACCCGATCCAGCCTCAAACAAGTATGACTCGTGTTGTGCAGCACCACCTCTGACTCGTTACCCTCTCTTCTTGGCATTCTGATGCCATGTTGCGCCTCATCGATCAAGATTAATCTCCTTATTTAAAATCAACTTCCTTCTAGTACATTCGGCCATGAGAGATTCCGCCGAAGCGCCCACTCGGCATCCTTGACGCATCTCAGATCTACTTGTTACTAAGTACACCACCAACCACACCGCCTTCGTATTTACAGTTCGGAGCCAAGTATCTTACTCCTTCTATAGACTATAGTTTTCAAAATCCTGATCTCACCTTTTTACCCTGAGTGTTGCTGTCCAAGGCACCAATGCCGATTCAAAAAATCAAATCGAGATCCATGACCACAGCCACAGGACAACCCTTTCCATGAGTCATAGTTCGATTGGTCCTATGAGATTCAGGCACGGTCCAGCAGGTACGGTCATGAACCCTTGATAACGTGCAATAATCTGATCTTATCTCCAGTGTTCGGTCCCCAGTCCCCCTCTCCAGCGTTTTTTTGCCACTGACTATAAATATTTTCATGTACTTACTTGAGGTTAGGGTATATAAGTATATAGGCATTTCGCTACGCCCCGGTCCGAGTTCATGTAAGAACCTGGAAAGTCTGTAATAATGACCATACTTGCAAAATTCTGCCTGAGTGATTGTCTGTAATAATGACCATACTCACAAATTTTAATTAGATCCCTTCAAGGGGCATAGCATTTGAGGCGAACAATGGATTTTTTTAAACCCAACAGCGCTTGGGAGCCTCGTGTTCACAGGACTTGCTGTCTCATAATGCAACAGATCAGTGGCCACCGCCAGAATGGCAAAGAACGCTGTAGCCACTGCCTGAGTGTTTATGTATAAATAAAATAAATTCTCGAACTGAAAGCCCCAGGTTCCAGCCTAAGCACAACTGTCCTTACCCAGTATCCACCCCTTGCCACTCATTCCAATATGTCTTCTCCAGTATCTAATGCGTCTTCCACCAACATCATTGCCCGACCACGTTTCGAGCCTATTTTCGCCAATAAGCCGGAGTTTTCTGCCAACGACCCATTTGGCATGTTGCCGTATAACCGTCGGATTCGCATGACCAAAGACTTTGTCCTTGAATGGGACAACCAAGAACGGGCGCTTGCAGTTTATTTTTGGTAAGCAATTTTTTTGCTCTTCTCTGGGAGAAATATTAACTTCTTTATTCACTCACAGGCCTGTGCTTAACGGGCACCGCGTTCCACCCTCTGAGTTCTCTGAGTTCTGAAGAACTCATATTTTTAGGTATCCGTCCTGTCTGTGCGCAATGGCTTCCCCAGATGGCTCCGCAGTCACAGAATCCGTCATATTTATATTGACAACCCCCGGTTTGGTCGGCGAATATGTCGCCGCCTGCATGAAGAAACAATGTAAATATTTTGGTACGCTCTTCTCCTCGCACAAGTTAGCAATTCAATCACTGCCTAATTTCGGTTATCAACAGTTTTGATTGAACGTTTGTATCCAAGGTTTGGGTTACCAGTACGAGTCTTCCCTCTCAGAGGTATGGATCTTTACTTTCAACTTTCTAGCTCACCCATTTTCGTGCTTTAGCAATGGGTGCACCACCCCCGCCCCCTATCGACTTCGACATTGAAGCTTATCAAGATGTCGACGATGTTGGGGAAATTACCCAGACCCGTGCTCCAAGGCGCATTCGAGCCCCAGGTAAGTACTCCATTTCAAATGGAAATTTAAGATTTTAACACCAGTAAACCATTGTAGGCACCAGCCTTGCAGCTACCTGAATTCGTCGACGTCGTCCCACTGCTGAGATTCCAGATGAAGGCGAAACATCCGCGCGAGGAAGGAAGCGCCGACGCCTCCAAGCCCCCACTGGCACTGTCCATAAGTGTACTGACTTTGCAGTAGAACAACGCTTATGATTTTTTTTAGCCCTCGATCCCATCACCCTTCCTACTGCGGCTCCACCTGCAGAGGCGAGCCCCAGCGTCTTCTGCAAGTTGATGCATCTCGACGACATGGGGCTCAGGCTCAGCGACTTCAATGGCCTCATTCACTTATGCAGCTCGTGCAAGAATTGGGTGGGAACGATGAATGCGTTAGACTATCACAACTGTCCTGGTCCCGAGGTCATAGACCTCACCGTTGATGAGTAGACGGTTAGCGGCACGCATTAATTAATTTTTTTCGGTCTGTCCAATTACTTTGAACCTCCTTTTGTGCCATATCCCTCAGGCCTATTGTCCAACTCAATCTCCTTCCATCCATTTATTTATATCTTCTCAATTTTCACCTACCATCTCTTCGGAGTGATACCCTTGGTCATTGTCCAACTCAAACCCTTCTTTTATTTATAAAATTTCAACACTTATCAATTGATTTGGTGATACTATTCCGAGTCATTCCTTATTCAAGACTACCTACTTCAAAAATACTCATTCTTTCTTGGTGTAAGATTTTCAGAACTTTAGAACGAATAGCTTCGAGGTAGCAAAGAGCGGCTTCAACACTCCTTATTGAATATATTCAAAAATTTTATTGTAAAGTCTTCTGAGTTGTGGGACCTTTGTTCATCTTGTGTACAAGCGGGCGCTAACGTGGAATCGGAAGGACCGGCCCATCTTACATTACATGTCACGAGGTCACCCGGATCGGTTTCCGTTTGAGTTCTCTCTTGTCTCCCACCACCTTCGCCTCCGCCTTCCTCTCCTCTCTCTCTCTCTTCAACCTGAAACTGCGGCTGCGAGCCCCTCCCCTCTTCTGAGGGATGTGGGCCCGCCTTTCTCTGCTGGAATGGAGCTACATTCGAAGGGGGGACCCGTGAAGTGGGAGGCCCAGCAAAATGAGTAACAGAACGAGTTCGCGATGACATCACGAGCTCGTTCTGTTCTTTTTTCTTCTTCTTTCTGAGCTGACGACCACTCCACGACCTCCCACAGGTTCGTCGCGAACACCACCCGCCACCGCCATTCATCCTTCCTTGCTTGCAAATGCGAGACAGAGGATGTTCACCCAGCAGGAGTTAGACTCCGGCTGGGTGCTGCTTTTCATTGATAGGCGGGCTCATACGCGTCGCAGTAGCGGCGCGTTAGCCCATCTGCACGTCTGTTCAACCAGACGTGCAGATTTTGCCTATTTACCCTCCGACTCGCGCTTGCAAGCGAGGGAGGAGGATTTTCGCCCCATGCGAGGAGTCTCACTCCCACATGGTGCTTATTTTGAGGGCGAGAGGGATCGAACTTGCTGCTACTGCAGTACATTCGTCCCCTGGGATGTCTGTTCAACCAGACATCCCAATTTTCGTTTGGCGCCGCCTCCCTCGTGGGATGGTGGCTTTTCGCTCATGCAGAGGTTTGACCTCTGCATGTAGCTTTTTCGTGAGCGATAGGGGTCGGACGAACTGCGTTAGCGGGTCGTACACCCTCTGTTTTCCCTCCTCCCTCGCTTGCAAAGGTGAGATGGAGGTTTTTGACCCGAACGTGCCGCTACTGCGGTACGCTCACCCCTGGGGATGTCTGTTCAACCAGACATCCCGATTTGTGTTTCGGCGCTGCCTCCGTCGTCTGCAAAGGCGAGGAGGCTTTTTCGCTCATGCAGAGGGTCAAACCTCTGCATGTAGCTTTCCTATGAGTGGGAGGGGGTGTCGAGTCGCTACCACAGCTTGTAGTGATACACCCTCTGGCGCGTCTGTTCAACCAAACGCGCCGATTCTGTTCTTTTTTTGCCATCGCTTTTTTCTGGTGTATTATGTGTATGACATTACCCTAGTATCTGCCCCTTTTCATGTAACTAGTTAATTGAAGAATGATATATTTGTTAAACTACATAGCGCCATTTCCAGAGCGCGGCCGATCAGGGAGTGGGGGTAAAAGTAATCCGACCTTTCCAGAGCCTGTCCCAATCTTTTCTGTACTCATCTCAATAGCCTTTTTATAGCCTGCCACCGCCTTTTCCTTTTTCTTTTCAGCTCTATTGATGACGAGGTGACTTGAAGAACCTTGAACAAAGCGTTCCAGTTCCTCATGGGTCGCAGTGACACCCTCCATGGCTCGTTTGATTTTCTTATTCTGGTACATGATATCCTGATCCTGCTTCTCTAGAATCTTGTGGGTAGCCTCACCTAGGTCGTAGTCTGAGCATGAGTTGAGAATTAATCCGGTACCACTCACTTTTCTGTTTCAGGCTGCGGGTCACACTTTCGGAAATATGACCACGGTGATATGAGGGCCGGACCCCAGTGGACCTCAAATTCTGAAAGAAACAAGGGTGAATTTTGGGCATTCTGGATGAAGAGAGTGGAAGCACCTCGAGAGTCTTCTCTTTGAGGGTATCAAAATGCTGACCCTTCGTGATACCCCCGAGTAAGCTACACGAAAGTCCTTCCCGATTAACATCACCATGGAGGGACTTGATGATGTTGCTAGTTTCATCCCCAACCTGCCAGATCTCCCTCGGGATAAAACTCTTGGCCCAGCAAATTCCTGGAAATGCAAATTTACTTCTGACTTTGTCAGTGATCCAGTCTATTGTGAATGTTAGTGAAAAGTACAGCTCAAAATTCAAGGTGAAACAAGTACTTACCTTTCGCAGCCTTTCCACCTTCATCCTCAATCTCCTTTATCGTTGCATCCCAGTGGGAATGCTCCATGCACAAGAGACTCCGCATTTTTTTGCGAACATCATTTGAGACACCACATTGCTGAATATTCCTCAAGAAGTGGACACGGCAGAGTCGCAGGATGTGTCGGAGATGGTCATATTCATCAAGGTCCTGGAGGAGTCGTTGGGGCTCATGAAGCTCAGCCATAGAAGGAACAAGAGCTGCCATGTCCTTTAAGTACAGTCCAAAACCTACAGGGTAGCGACATAAAAATCATGGAAAAGATCAGTGGTGCGAATATGAATACATACCTTTGGCTTGTCCGCCATGCTGATCAACCATGATATGATATATACCAACCGCATCAGCTGCCATTGGTCCTTTGGAGTGAATGTGTCACCACTTCAATCGATGCCCGGTATCAATCTGGACAATTTCATTGATTTTATGAAATATTAACTGGTGAGCTTGAGCCGTCTGTTGGTTCAAATAGATTCGACAGTATGTAACACCTAAATTGAAGTTCAATTAGAACATCAAAAAGATGAGTTGGAAAATTTACTCATTCTCGAGGATGGGTCAAGCCCTCCGAGCTCGAACTCCTGGTATCCTGCAATTCTTTTAAAACCAATATCAGACTGCAAATAATGGGCATTTGAGAGCCTTATGCTGTTTTTCTTCGACATGCAAATAATAATTCGGAAGGGAGTTTGAGAATCCGCAATGTCATCGACACCGGGATCGTCACCGGATACTGAATGACTGAGGGCAGAAAATTCTGCGATGTAGCATATATAATGCTCATCCTGGGGGACAGTTTTGTCTTGCTGTTGTTTCAGATTTATGATTCCTGTTTGTTTGGTGCCATTAGATGTGCATCGAATGCAAAACCAACCGGCGCCTACCTTCCCATCCTGTTCCAGCAGGGAACTTCCTATCTTGAACCAACTTTATATACCCACGGAGGTGATCCCGGTTTCCGAGGGAAGGATGAAGGTCCAGGAGCATTGGGTTAGAAATTTCTGATAACTTTTTCTTAAGGAATATTTTGACTGATGGATGGCGGAGGAATCGACAAGGGGTAAGATCAGGGAGATCGTTTTCAAGAGAATCCAATAACTGGAGGATCTCGGCTCGCATTGATGGTGGGGTTTTTGAAGGAATGGGAATTGGATGTGAATGCTCTCCAGTACATACCACCAATACCCAAGGGCACTCTTGTCGATAATCCGGAAGTGGCTCGTAAATGCGAAATTTGACTTTACAGGGGCATATAATCATTTCGGGGTTTTCAAGAGTACCACTGGCATTGCGGTGCTCAAAAGCTTGTGAAATATAAACGAAAATTAGGTATTTATTATCAACAGAAAATGGATGTTGGACATACAGCAATTAACCTTAATCGTTGAGAAGTTGGCAATAGTTGAACACTGAACCCGGGGACCGACACCATGAATAATCGCAGCATCTTCTTCAAATTCCTCGATCAGATCTGTATCTCCAAGAAAAAGCGCCTCGAGGTAGGCAGAATTCAGAAGCCCATTTCCGGGGCCAAAATCAATAAAATGGTCTATGTTCAGGAGTCGGTTGTAGTGCTCGCATCTGAAAAGAGTGAGCAAAAAAAAAATTAATATAAGAACTATTGCACCCACTGGACAAAAGCCCGACCACTTGCGGTATATCGAAAGAGGAGCCGCCCATTACAAGTTTCTTTCCCGCTGTGACCGCACTGTTCCTTTACCTGATGAGCAGTACGGTTTTTGCGAGCAACGGCTTCATCGCCAGTATATATTGTTGGTTCGTGTGGTGGGGAAGCGCAACCTTGACGCTGGAGTGCTGTGAAATAAATAAAAGTCTTTTCGAAGACATCACGAAAAGGGGACTGGTTTTGTTGTCCTTGAATATCTTTGAGATGCTGAGCCAAGTCCTCTCGAGAAGCCATGGTATGGGATCCAATTTTGGTGCGGTCCACGAATGGGCAGATTTTCATACCCTGGCCTTGACAGGATGTAAGTTAACATTTTGATATAACTGCGAGAAATACTTACAGGTGGATATTTTGCATGGGATTAACTTCCCATCGTTGTCGACAAGCAATGGACAGGTTTCGGGTTTGTTGACAGTTCCCATGCTCCCTCGGGGTGCGCCAAGTGAATAAACGAAGTTACGGGATGGATTAATCCACGATTTTGGATCCATGGCAAATAAATGACCTATTGATCTATTTTTGCAAGTTTCGGGATATTCAGTGACTGAGTTCGGGTTGCCATAGGTGTACAAAATTTCCAGCGTTGTTTTATAGTTAAGCTTCACAAGCTGTTCTATATTCAGCTCGGGCACATCGACAGGCGGCATGGGGGATGAAGCTGGAGCTAGCATGCTTCTGGCCGTGAACTGAGAACTTGAATGAGATAAATTATTGAAGTGGCCAAGAACGATGTTGAGTGAGTCTCTAACATTCAGAGGAACTCGGGAAGGGTGAGGCTGCGAAAGAATATTTACAAGCAATTCCAGTTGGTGAGAGACATCAACCTCCTCCTCAGGTATAGTTAAATCCCCAGGATTCAGAACGTCGGAGAGGAGAGGCATTGCTGAGCCACTCAATACTCCTCACCCGATGATCCCCAACCATTGTTCTCCCATTTCACATACCATGCAGTAGTAGGATATATATTGAAGAGGCAAAATTCGTACACAAGCCAGTTTAGCCTAGGGGAATATGGCCATCATTTAACAATGCCATGACGCCATGTGTTCAATCTGCAGGAATGTAAAATTTTTATCAAGCTGCCGTTCAAAAACACCTTGGTCTTTATATCTCATAGATTTCTGTCACTCACGTATATTTTGCTTTAGAGACCATGTTTCTATACATTTGTTTAATTGTGCTCGACCTACAGTCCAATTCCATCCAAGTGTGACGTCCACTTGCATGTGACCTCCGGAAAAAAAAAAACCCTCCAAAAAAACAAATACTGCCTATAGATGGCGGGAATCCGCGGGATACAGGAGCTGGGGAGATTATCTCGCCGGTTGTCATCTTATCTCTCATCTCCAAGACCCTGAGACCCTGTTGTGCCTGAATCTCATAGGACCAATCGAACGATACCTCCCTTTCCATATCCAGTCTTCAGACTATTAGGGAAGCAAATTGAATGCGATTAAATCACAATTTCAGAAAAATCAATATCAGAGGAACAGAGGTGTCTGTGATGAAAGCAGTTAGTCATGAGGAAAAATCGAATCGAACAAAGCTGAACGCCGAGAAAGAGGAGTTGGGGGATGTGAAAAAAGAGAGGAAGATTTGTAAAAAAAAAAAAGGCGAGCTGAAGCACGAACACACGAGAAATTTTTTCAACAATTCATTAAAAGAGAACGAAAAAACAATGAAAGGATAAAAATACGGCAATGCTCACCAAAAAAGAAAACTCAAAGCAAGCCAAACACAAAATGCTCCGGATCCCACCTTGAAACCTTATCCAAAGGCTGCCAATAATGCTGCTTATACTTCTTCGTCTCGTTCCTCTTCGCAGGGCGGACACCATCACCTTGATAAGCGTCACCCGCATAGATACATAGAACCACTGAGCTTTAAGGGCGTCCACGTCGTCCTGTAAAAAAAAATACCGAAGACGAACAAAATCGTCAGTCAACACAAATGAACGGAGCAATAATCAAAAAAGAACACACCTTCCTAAACACTCCACTCCCCTGGCCCACCTCGCCCGCAAGCAACACCCGATCAAATATCCCCACCCACTGCCGCTCGTTCCTCTGCATCTTCAACGAAGGCTGATCCTGCATCACCAGCTTGAACGGCGACAACACAGACAACGGCGACGTGCGCGACATCGCCACCGTCTCAATCGGGAGCCCACATATCTGGGAGCGCAGCGCAGCCGTTTCCGGACCTAGAGGGGAATCGGGGGTCGAAGCGGTGTGGGATGGGTTGACATCGTCTTCTTCCTCGTAGGAGTAGATGGTAGACGAGGAACGTCGGATTGATTTTTTTTGCTTTTGGGGGATGACGGCTGTTATCCGCTCGTTTCGCCGTCCTGGAGCTGGTAGTAGGATGTCCATCCCCATCACTCCTCTTCAAATTCCTCTTCCTCCTAAGACCCGCATGTGTCGAATTCGAATCCACAATTTCCACCTCCATCTCCGTCCGCTTCTTGCTTTTTTGGCTCCTGGAGGGCATCACATCGCCCTCCTCCTCCTCGTCATCCACCAGCCACTTCTTGGTGATCGATCCTTCCCCTCACCCTCTCCGTCTCCTTTTCCCGCTTCTCCTTGACTGGTCTCGCCTTGGCATCAGGAGCTGTAGTAGTAGAGGTACTAGCCACCTCGGACGCACACTGGTCTCCACCGTTACTATCCCACAGCGTCGCTGAATTCTTCCGCACGGCGGAGTGAACTCGCATCAACGAGGACGTAGAGACTTGTCGTCGACGTTCATAGCCTGCTCGACAACAATGGAGGATGGAGACGGAGTAGTCAAAGCGGAAGAGTTAGGAAGATTCAGGACGGAAGGAGCGTCATTATTTTGAGAAGCCGAAGATGGGAACGACAGAGCGTCCGAAGTTTCCCGCTTATCGAGAAGAGGTACGGTAGCGGAGGGGTAGCTGGAACATGCATAATGATATCTTCATCGTCGGGAACCTCAGATAATGGCGACAAATCCCTCGCAAACAAAAGCGGCGGCAGCGATTGCGACGCGATCGACACCGAGAAGCTCACAAGGGACAGTGGCAGGGACAAAGGCGAGAGGGGCGACGAGGGCAGATCGATATCAACATCTAAACTGCTGTCGCGATCACTGCTGAGGGAAGACAAATGTATGCGGCGAATCCACTTCGTCCTACACCGAGGTTATTATCGGATCGATAGGAATGGAAATGGGGATGACACGCGACGTGGTCTCGATCCGGTAGATGCTGTGGAGCCTCGAGCCTCACCTCTGGGGTAGATGACGATGGATCTCCCGCCAATATTACTCCTTGGTGAGCCAGGCAAGACCGAGTTTTAAAGGCCGCCCGCGCGGGTGGTGGCAGAGGAGGGCGGTGTCGATGCACCGCGGGTGGGCGAGTTTGAGCACTTTGATAGTGGGTGTTGGGGATTTGGATTTGGGGGGGGTTGGCGGCGGATGAGGGTGTTGTAACTGGGTTTGGTGCGGTGGAGAGAGGAGCCCGAATGAGTTGGACTTGGACTTGGGCGAGTGTGATGCCTGACCATTTTTGTGTGGGGAGGTAGGTAGGTTCAGCTTCAACGTTCCTCGGATTAGGTGTAGAGATATAAAGTAGACGGAAGGCGAACCTTGTAAGGTAATCAAGGATCGGTTTTGTCGGGTTCACGAGTTGGTCGTATACCACGATGCCATACTGCGTCGGGTCCGTCTTGTTGCGTTCTGCTAATAAAGTGCTCGAGTGAGTTATCGAAATCGACCGAAAAAACTAGCAAACAAAGATAGAAAGAGAAGAAAAAGGAGAGACTCGAAAAGGGGAGAGGAGAACACATTGGACCCTCTGCGTCAACCGCCTTTTCTTCTCCCCGCTAACCGGCCCAGTTAAGAACGTGCCAAGCACACCGTGCATGCGACATTTGGTTGCCAGGTGCCCGTGTTGGACATGCATAGCTGAACGTCGTGGCGATGAACGGAATCTTCTCTCCTAGACACTGCTGCGATGATGCTGCTAATGCTCCTGATGAAGATGAGGCAGATGATGGCGCAAGCAGGGGTATCGAAATCGGTAAATTGGGGTTGGCAGTGGCGGTGGCGTGCGGTGACGGCAGGGAGAGCAGGTCAGGGGCTAAGTGACCTTGGTACGAGGAGTGTGACGACCTTGCATCAACTGAAATAGCACTGCTCCGTTTCACAACGCACTTGGTCGCAGTTTCATGGTTGGAGACTTGACCAGGGATCACGAAATTAAAATGGGGAGGTGGGATGGTAAGTAAAAGGAATGGGCGTCAAATGCGATATGTAATTTATTTTGGATCAAGAGAAAGTTGGTTGTGTTTGGCAGAAGCTTTACATGATTACATTGAATGGAACAAAAAATATTACAATGGGAATTGGCCCAAGTCGTCGCACTGGCGATCACTTCTGCTCAAGAAGCTCAATAACCTCTTTCGCATTTGCTTGTCGAGCAGAGTCGAGCGGAGAGAGCCCAAAATCGTTTTTTCGGTGTTTATCGGCTCCATATCGCAGCACTGTCGTGGGCAAGAGGTGTGCAAAAAAAAAAATCCAATATACGAGGTACTTTTATTTGAATAAGGCCAGTTGAACCCCTCCCCCCCCCTTACTAAAAAAGGAAATAAATAAAGTGATGAAACCCAGGCCAAGTCATCTAATCTTCGAAAATATAACAACATCATTACTTTGACAGTTAAATGAGTCTCTGGTGCGAATATAGGCAGGGAAATTCAATTGACAAGAGTATAGGAGGAGGAACAGAAGGTTGTCAAACGTTGCACATGACCAAATTTGAAGTCCGATTTGAATTTTTAGCTGGAAAAATCAGACTTTGTGACTGCAAGCACGCCCTGAAAAAATCCCCAAAATAGTTAATATTTACTCCAAAATACCAAAATTTTCATGCCAGACAAGATTAATTGCAAAATTAAACTCATGAAAAGAAATTTGGATAAGCCGTCTTGAGGCCCCCCCCTACCCCGTATGTCAGCAATTGCCGGTGCACACCTCTTGGTCGTGGGTGTACCGATTAATCACAAATTAATCATAGAATGAAAGAGGCGGGGGGAGATGGCGTGTTCTATAAATAGAACACGTCACCAGTCATGCTCAGTAAAAAGAGACTTTTTGCATTAGTCAGACTTAGTCACACTATAGTCACACTAAAGTCGTACCTGCAGGAATACAGACTAATGCATGACTGATATATTGACTATGGCAAGACTATGGTACAAA
>Ga0307513_10005698_pt1 | contig 16386 bp, 21 predicted proteins | sample 15_EM_MG_FD_202174 | JGI IMG/M metagenome (GOLD analysis project Ga0307513, IMG submission 202174) | Populus trichocarpa ectomycorrhiza microbial communities from riparian zone in the Pacific Northwest, United States - 15_EM | ecosystem: Host-associated > Plants > Roots > Unclassified | place... | reverse complement strand
TGGACGGTGTGCTATGTCGTTGGACTTTCCTCTCCTAGTAAGGTCAAGAAATTTTTGTTTTTTTTTCTGTCTCGGAGGGGGGAAAGGGGCCGTGTTTTTGCTGTGTTTTTGCCCCTTTCCAGAGAAGGGAATTCTGGACTTCATAGCACACCGTCCAATTATTCAAGATTTTACGGTACTCGAGTATATTCTCATGAAAGTCGGAATGGCACTAAAGCGAACTAAGGTTAAGCTAATGTAGCTGAACCAACAGGAAGGCACGAAGAACACCAAGTCGCCACAGTTTAAACATAGAGAGCGATGATTAGACATGTTCAGGAAATTATCACCAGCGCCATTCCGACTTTCGTGAGATTCTACGGTACAATCACAAAGTTTAATGGTTGTAACTGAGGCAATGCAGCTCTCCGCAGCAAATTATAAAATTTATTTTAAGTTCTGACAGTCGTAACAAAACCTCTGCACCACAGAGCTTTACCATCAGTCCCCACTTTCCCTAATGCAACCAGGAAAAAATATAAAGAAAAACATGAATGACCTAACCTCCCAATGACCAAAACCACCACAACTACGGCCCAACAGTGACGATAATCCCAGAAGGTGCCCGGGTCTTCAAACCAATCACACAGTGGCTAGGCAGATTTTTCCTTTGTAGAGACAATCTTCGAATGGGTTTCCTTTTGTGGACTGCCATGTCAACCTGCTCCATAGCGTCTCATATAGTATCAAATGCATCCCCGAGAAGCCAAGCGGCGAAAAGAAAATACATAGCCTTGTCGATCTTTGCATTCGTCTTGTCTCTCCCGTGGTCCATCTTGTCTCCCAGAAGCTGCATCCCCTGCCCCAACTTGCTTGCCAGACCTGTCTTTTTCTCAACCAGGTTTGCCAGATCATCTGTCTTTTTCCCAAACCGGTTTGCCACGCTGGTTAATTCTTCTTGAAGATCGCTAATTGAGGAACTGATGTTACGGAGGTGGATATTCACAACTGTGGAATTATCTCTGAGTTGACGAATATCCTTTGCCTGTGATGTGCTGGTAGCAAACTAAACTCCCATTAGTACAATGAAGTATCCAATAGATATCCCACAAACGCCTACCTTTTCCGGTTTAGCAGACCCCTCTCCTACCTCAAATCCTTTTTCATGCTCTTGATGGTCGGGGATATCGTTGTGGCCAACCTAAACAATTTTCTTAGTAAAAAAACTCTTAATCAATCATGAGGGTTAATTTACCTTGGATTCGGTATGGAAAGCACGGCTGCAATATACGCGAGGGAAACTAGTACGAAGGTTGGGGAGGGTGTACTGAGTGGTGCGGATAATGTTGTGGCCAACCTAAACAATTCTCTTAGTCAAAAAACTCATATCAATAATGGTAGTTAATTTACCTCGGATTGGGTATGGTTAGCATAGCTATAATATATACCACGGAAACTGCCAGTGGTACGATGGTTGCGAAGAGTATACTGAGTGGCAGCAAGTCTGCGAATTTTCAAAAGCTTGGTTGAGAGCATGATGTGGCTTGGGAATCAGTTGAGTGGGTAGGATCTAACAGAATGAGATAAATCCGAAGACGAAAAGTGATAAATGAGAAAGAGTGTATTGTGGTTGTTGTGGTTCAGTAATGTTCCTTGGCGCCTTTTTCGCTTCCTTAAATACTGCCTCAACCAACTTCCGGGACCGCCGAATTCATCACATCAAGGGTACACAGTGTTTGTGCGCTGCCACACAATTATTAGTAAGTCCATGAGCGTGTCCGAAAAGAGATCCTGTGTCTCAACCATTAGAGGACAGGCCAAAAAAAAACGGTATTATCTCACTACCTATTGTTCATATAACAGTCCTGTTTTTTGGTATAGTTGTTAGCACATCAGTTCAACACACTGGCAGTTTCTGGTTCGCGCCTTGCAACTTTTCTTACTATTTTCTTCAGTACTAAGTTTCTTTTTTTCACTGCTACCAGAGCTACTGGTATGGATTCTCCACCTTTAGTTAGCTCACCACTACCAACCGACTCAATGGCATAGGAAACTGGGCACTAGAAACCAACGAGTCCAGAAAATGAAGTGGCAAGAAAATGGTTCTATTGAGTTGGTGTTGTTCTGTTACGGAAATCCAGGAGTAGGGAAAACTTATCTCAGGTGAGAAGACTTCTTTTCCGGGGAAGGTTTCATTGGCTACTAACAAATAATAGCTCCCTGGCGGTCGAAAACCTATGCGATCAGGCTAGGGGAAAAAATATTGCTGTCGTAGGACTCTGCCGGCATTTCCCTGCCCAGCAGGAGCAGTCTGCCACATGTTGAATGCCATCTTCAAGCAACTTGCCACCAGAGAAGATATTCCGGGGCATACGCAAGAGGCTTTCCAGAAGGTCAAAAAGGAGTTTGGTTGCCAAGGTCTCCCACTGTGACCCGGTAGATTTTCTGAAGAAGGCTATTACATCGCTGCAGCGCGTATCTATATGCCCCGATGCCCTAGACGAAGCGACAAGGCAGCATCTATTGGAGCTACTTGGGTCACTATGAGAAATCATTCAGGTGGAGGGAAACACGCGGGCATTCCTTGCCGGGAGGCCCTATATGGAGGGTGAAATCATAAAATGTTTTAGCAAGGTGGTTAGGATACCTCTTAGTCCTACCCAAGATGATATCAAGCGTTATCTAGAGATGAAGCTGAACTATTAAATTAACCCCTATACAATAGATGATGAATTAAGAGCAGATGTTATGAGAGCAATCCCGGAGACGATCTCAGATATGTGAGCAAGCTTGTCAAACAAACACAAGCTATCATTCGCCAATCGTGATTCCAAGTTTCCTTCTTGTTTCCCTAAATATTAATGCAATCCTGGGCGAAACTACCCCCTCTCCATCAAGGAAGAAACAAACTAGACAAGATGACTAGAGGGGGGGGGCTGGGCGATGCCTATGCGGCAACCCTATCCCGAATGAAGACCCAGCAGGGAAGCAGATCGAAACTCGGCATGCAAGTCTTAATGTGGGTATCGCATATGGAGCGGCCATTACATGTTGACGAACTATGCTGTGCTCTGGGGGTAGAAATAGAATCCACCGACTTGAATATTCAGAATATCCCTGCTATTGAAACACTATTGGCATGCTCTCTAGGGCTCGTCATGGTTGAGAAGTCCTCATCTACGGTCCGCCTTGTTCACTACACTCTACAAGAGTATCTCTCCCGTAATTCTAGTTTGTTCCTTAAGCACCACGCAATGATTTCTGAGGTCCGTCTGACCTACCTCAACTTTCGGCAGGTCAGGAGCATTTCGCCTACCCTTCGCTCGGTCCCACCAACCGTGCCCTTTGTCCAACAGGCTGTTGGAATTCTTGGATGCCGCTCACCATGCTAAATCAATCGGGCACGCACACGGCCTCTGCCTCTCCCGTCAGCTTTCAGACAAAGAAGTTTTGGACTTGCGCTCTGGATTGATACGCCCATCGGGAGCAAGTTCTTCAATGCCGCTCGGCATGCTCTGCGTAGGCTCAGTCTATCCTGATATCGTTCGACAAACCTCTGGATATGCGCTTAGGATCAGCGCAAGCGCCGGAAAGATATGGGAGGGAAAGTCGGATGCGCGGAGGCTACGTAGCTTAAAGGAGTTTTCTTTGTGACGTTTTTCCTTTCCTTTGTTAGCATGATTGTTATCTGTGGAAGGGAAGGGGGAACCTGCGTGGAAGAAAAGGGGATATGCACGGAAGAGTATGGACCTGTGTGGTGATCGATGGAAGGATAGGAAGATAGGAGAAAGGGCATCATTGTTGTTTCATTTATACTCCTATCATTATTATTAGTTAGTCGAGTATCGAGCATCGTGGAGTTGTGAGTCTAAAAGAGCAGAAGAAAAGAAGTGAAGTTGTTTCCTAAGAATCGTGGGTTGGTGTTGCTATAATCTTGGCGTTTCATTTCATAGCGGCTGTCCCGCCGCTCCGTTATCCCTCTGTTTTGTCGTCCATCTTTCGCCGTTCAGCTGTACCTATCGTTAAAATATGCTTCTTGTCACTAGGGTACACATGCTAGGCGGGAAACCACAAAATGTGTGCAAATGCTTGCATCGAATCTACTGGATGGATACGGTGAACATATATCCTCAAAGATAGCGTTATGGCGTGAGATGAGTATGGGGGCCGGCCTTGTAATAGGGAAGACTACCCCACAGGATTCACGGAGCCTCACAGTGCCGCTTACTTTGGGTGCGTGGATAACGGTTGCTTTAACCTATTTAGGGATGGAAGAATGAGATGTGCAGGCAACGGCAATCGAGAGTTTGCGCAAGGAGACCTAGGTGGCAGGAAAATAAGCTATTTTCTGTTAACCTAAAAGTTTTTAGACACCCAGGTGGGTAGCGAGACCTGAAAGAAGTGTAAAATAGCGCTTTTCAGACCTGAGGAAATCCAATCACTCACAGCGCTCTTTTTACATTTTATTAAAAGATTTTACTGATGATAATATTGGGCATTTGGTAGTAGATTATCACCTGCTCTACGGCGGTAAGTATGGTTCGTGCCCAACTTATGTAATCGTGCCAAGGCTGCAGCGAGCGGCTGCAACCCCTCATGTTCGTTGGCCCACAACCGGGGGCACTCTAAAGAGTACAGGGGGTTGTGGGAAAGTCTGTCGAACAAGCACGACGACCGGTATTTACCTCATTTTTGAAATAACGACTGCGGACTTTCATCGCGATCGAACATTCAACGAATAGCGTAACGCCAAAACGCTCCGCCTACGGCTACATTTTATCTTTAGGATCTAGTGCTTACCTAGAGAAGAATGGGTGGAAATGGCATTTTGAGAGGGGGAAAGGCGAGAGGTGGAAAAAGTAGGGATAGGGTTGAGAAGAGTGTTGTTGGCAAGAGGAGATTGGAGGAGAAGGATGTGAGGTGGGTCATGGGTGGAAAAGTGGGTGTGGTGAGGGGATTGGATGGGGAGCAGGAATTTTTGACGGGATTGGTGGAAGGGGATGGGGGATGGAGCAATGGGAGCTACGAGATAAAGAGGGGTGGGGTGGAAGTGGATATGATTAGTGGAGAGAGGGAGCTAGGAACTTTTGAGAGCGAGGAGGAGTTGGAAATTGAGAGGTTGATAGAGGAGTGTGGGGTGGGAAAGGAGGTGGTGCGTTTGAGTGATAGAAAGAGGAAAGGAGTAGAGAGGAGTGTGGGTGAGGTGGGAAGAATGTTTGAGAAGGGGATGTTGGAGGGAGGGAAGAAGGAGGTTAAGAGGTTTAGGTTGGTAGGGGAAGAGGTGATGGAGGAGGAGGAGGATATGGAAGGAGTGAATAGCTTGGAGGCGTGGAGGTTGAGAAAGGTGGTAAAGGAAAGGAGGGAAAAGGAGGAGAGGAAGAAGAGGGAGAAGGAGGGTATGGTGGCGAGAGGAAAAGAGATGGGGAGGAGCAGGGAGGAGGTAAAGAAGTTGAGGAGGGAGTTTAGGGATTGGAGGGAAGAAGTGGAGGAGGTGAGTTATATTTTGGGAGAAAGTGAGGAGAAGGTGAGAAGTTTTGGGTTGGATATGGAGGTTAGGAGATGGGGTAAGGAGTTGAGAGAGTTGATGAGTGAGGTGGGTTTGGAGGGGAGGAAATTGGCGAAGGAGAGGGTGGAAGTGTTGAGTAAGGTTGTGGTACTGGAAATGGTGGAAAAGGTGGAGAAATTGAAGGAGAAGGTGGTGGTGGGGGAGGGGAGGAGCTATGGGGAAGTGTTGAGGGGAGTGAGTCCGGGAATGGGAGAAGAGGAGGTGAAGAAATTGAAGGAGGAGAAGGGGGAGGAGAGGAAGGTACTAGAGAGTAGCCTTTTGGAGAAGGAAGAGAGGTTGAGGAAGAAGGTGGAGGTGATTTTGGACACACAGGAGGGATTGAATATGGAGGTGGATGGAGAGAGTGAATGGAGTACGGGAAGGATGGAGGAAGTATTGGGTTTGGATAAAGGGGGAGTGGTAGGTATGGTGAAGAAGAAGGGTAGGATTACGGTGGAGCTAAAGGGGGAGAGTGAAGTGAAGAAGGTGGGTGAGGAGGGTGAAAAATTGTGGGGAGAGATGAAGGGTGTGAAGGGAGTTGAAGGGGTAGACAATTGGGCAGGTATGATTATACCGGCAATGAGTGTGGGGAGGTGGATGGGTAAGTTGGGAGAGTTGAGAGAGGATTTGGAAGAGAAGGGGTTGAAGTTGATGAAGGAGCCGGTGTGGTTGTTGAAGGAAGATAAGATAAGGGAATGGAGGATGAGGGAAGTGGGAGTGTTGGTTCATGTGGCAAGGGAGAGTGTGAGAGTGAAGTGTTTGGAAGAAGGGTTGAAATGGAAAGATGAGGTGTTGAGGGTGTATAGGTATGTGGGCAAGAAGGAGGTTGAATGGTGTACGAAGTGTGAAGAGTTTGGGCATAGTTGGTGGAAGTGTGGGAGCAAGGTGAAGAGGTGTAGTATTTGTGCGGTGAAGGGACATACGGGATGGGAGCATAGGTGTGGAAGATGCCAGGTGTGGAGGAGGAAGTGTGTGCACCATGGGAGTTGTGGAGGTTGTGGTAAGAATCATATGATGAAGGAGGCGAATCAAGGAAATTGTGTGGCGTGGAGGTTGGTGTTAGGTGGTAGCTTCGGCGTGAGGTATTCCGACAGCTAGGACCTGAATCGTGATTATATCGGAGAACTCGTTAAGAAGACACGAGTAATGTAGGCTAGATATAATGGTTCGCTTCGATGTAGATCGTCGAAGTATTGGTAACGATATAAAAGTGTAGAATAACTTATTATATTGATAAGATCTCTTCTCCGTGCTTGTTGATCTCTATCTACTCCGGGCTCTAGCCCACTTCTTATACCCTTTCCTGGGGTACATCTAACTATCATACTAGCAAAGTACCTTTATCAACTTCTGCTGGTTTCCGTGAATGTGCGAACACCGTTTGACCCTGAGTTCTCGCACACCACTTCGGCTTTAATCATTGCCCAAGTAATTGCGTCCAATTACTGGTTCTCGATTTTTATGCCATCTGAACTTAGTCTGTATATGCAGCCTGGCTCACTATCATACCAGTCGTTCCTTCCGGTCATGTTGTGATCAACATTTCTCATGCCGGGTAATCATATGCTTACGTCTTACATATCGGACTACATATGTCGGTCGGCTTAACTTTTGAAGCGCCATAACTTCTTATCCAACCGTTCGCACCTCGCCGTTCAACTTCTTACTGATAGAGAAATATTTCTTCTATAGTAATCGGCGAAAACCCCTCGGTCGCATGGCTCATGCGCTTGCGTAGAGACTGATAACGATCCGTTGTGTAGTTGTAATAACTATGACGGGGGTGTGAGTCGAACACGTGACCTTCTGAAAGAAGTCACGTGTTATTCCGACTGCGCTAGTTCGTGTGCGTCAAGGTAGGGTAACTTTGCCCTGTAAATCCTTACGGGGAGTCCGTGCGCCTAACAGTTGGAATGGAACAGGTTGAAGAGTTTATACTAAGGGCATTAGGATAGTTTCGGCTAATGTGAGAAATAGTATAGTGGGTATGGGAAGCGTGGAGAGTAGGGATGGAGGGGTGGATATATGATTGATACAGGAGGTACCGGTGCTGAAGGAAGGGCAAGCGGTGAAAATGGAGGAATATGATAGTGTGGAAGGGGTTGGGGGTTTTTTGGAGGGAGGACATGGAGCGGTGTTAGCGACGATGATTCATAAGAGGTGGGAGGGGAAATGGAAGGTGGTGATGAGGCAGAGGTGCAGGATTGGAATATGTTTGGAGTTGGGGAAGGGGAGGTCGTTGGAAATATGGAATGTGTATGTGGGACATGGTAAGCATAGAAGGTTTGAGTGGGTGGAAGGGGATAGGAATGCGGTGGTGATGGGTGATTTTAATGCTTGGCATGAGAGATGGGGGGGGGATGAAGAGGTAGAGAATTGGGAAGGAAGGAGGGTGGTAGATTGGTTAGATGAGTGGGGATGGAGGTTGGGAACGCCGAGAGGGGTGAGTACGAGAAGAGCAATAGGTGAGGTGGGGAAGGATAGGGTTTTAGATATAGGGGTTTGGGTAGGAGGATTGGAAGTGGAAGGTAGAGTGTGGGATTGGATAGGAGGTCTGGACCATAGACCGATAGAGATGGAGGTGGAGGTAGTGGGGGTGGAAATTGAGAGGGTGATGGAAGGAGAGAGTATGGTGGAATGGGGAAAGGTGGAGGTGGAATTGAGAGGGGTGGAGGAAAATTTGAAGAATAGAATGATGGACAGGATGAGGGGAGGGAGAAGGGAGTTAGAGGAGAGGGTTGAGGAATTGGAGAAGGAGATGAAAGGGGCGGTGGAAAGGAATAAAGGGAAGAGGAAGTGGAGAGAGGGGAAGAAAAGGTGGTGGACGGGGAGAGTGGAGAGAGAATATAGGAGTTTGAGAGAGGTGGAAAAGGGATGGGAAGAGGGTTTGATTGGGGTGGAAAGGGTGAGGGAGAAGAGGAGGGAGTTCAAAAAGGTGGCGGAGGAAGAAAAGAGAGAGCATTGGGTTAAATATTTGGAAGGTTTGGGAGAGGATGAGGGGTATAAGTGGGTGAAAGGGGATAGAGATTTTGTGGTGAATGTGCCAACGATAGTGTTGGAGAATGGGGAAAGGTTGGAGAAGGACGAGGATAAGGGGGTAGGGATAATGAGGGGGTTGGGGAAAGGGGAAGAGTTGGAGCTGGAGGAGGAGGGTTATGAGCTGGAGTTAGAGGTGGATGATGAAGAGGTGGAAGAGTGTGTGATGAAGCAAGGGGATAAGAAGGCGGCGGGAGAAGTGGTATGGGAGGGAAGGTGTTGAAAGTGGCATACAGGGTGGATTGGGTGAGGGTGGCGATTAGGAAGGTGGTGAGAAGGAGTATGGAATTGGGTTATGTAGTAAAGAGTTGGAGGAAGAGTGTGGGTATAATTATAAGAAAACCCAATAAGTTAGATTATGGGAATCTGAGCAGTTATAGGATTATAAATTTGTTGGAGGTAATGGGGAAGGTGGTGGAGAGAGTGGTGAGTAGGAGATTGGAGAAGTGGGGACAGAGAGGGATGGGAGACGAGCAGTATGGAGGAAGGAGGGGAAGGAGTTGTATGGATGGGGTAGGGAGATTGTATGAGAAGTGGGAGAAGGGTGGAAAGAAAGATGTACTATTATGCATGGACCTAAAAGGAGGGTATGAGAATGTGGGGGTGGGAAAGTGCATGGAAAGGATGAAAGGGGTGGGAGTGGATAAATATTTGGTGAAGTGGGTGAGTTCGTTTGGGAGGGAGAGGGAAGTGAGTGTGAGAGTGGGGAAAAGGATAAGCGGGAAGGGTATGATGAGAGGGGGGACGGTGCAGGGTTCGCCTTTGAGCCGGATAGTATTTATGTACTTGTTGGGAGGAGTGTTAGAGGAAGTGAGGAAGGAGGGAGTGGAAGGGATGGAGATGGTGGGATGTGTGGATGACGTGTAGTTTATAGTGGTGGGGAAGGATAAGGAGGAAATAAGAGAGAGGGTGAGGAGGATAGAGGTGGGATTGAAAAGGGGTTTGGAAAGGTGGGAGGTGGATGTGCAGATGTTGAAGGTAGAGGGGATGTGGATGTGGAAAGACAGGGTGGATGTAGGAGGGAGTTTGGAATGGTTGGGAGGGGAGGTGAAAATGAAGACGGAGGTGAGAGTCTTAGGGGTTTGGATGGAAGAGAATGGTGGATGGAAGAGTCATTTGATGAATAGGTTGAGGATAGGGGAAGTGAGGTAGAGGATGATGATGAAGTTATTGGGGAGAGGAGGTAGGGGGATGAGTGTGGAGGGTTTGAAAAGGATTTGGAATATGGTGGTGGAGCAGTCGGTGATGTATGGAATGGAGTTGTATTGGGATGGGCAGGAGGGGATGAGGAGGGTAATGCAGGTATAGTTGAACAGAGGGATGAGGAGGATTTTAGGGGCGGTGAGAAGTACGCCGGTGGACGCGATGTTGGGAGAATTGGGGAAGAGGAGGGTGGAGTGGGATTTGGATAGGAGGGTTTTGAGTTGGGGTAAGAGGTTGTTAAGGAGAGGAGGGGAGGGATATTTTGGAGAGAGTTGGAGGAGAAGAGGGGAGGGGAGTGGTTGTTATGAAGGAGGTTGGGCGGGAAGAATGTTTAGAAGGGTGAAGGAGATAAGGTTGGAAGGAGAGAAGTGGGATGTGGAGAGTGAGAGGATGGGTGGGGGAAAGTGGAAAGTGATTATAAGTGGGAGTAGAGAGAAAGGGATGCAGGAGTGGGAGAAGGGAAGAAGGGAGAGATGGGGGGATAGTTTGGTGGGAGCTAGTGATGCGAGTGGAGAAGGGGTAGGGATAGGAGTGGGAGGGGGTTTATGGGAGGAGGGAGAGTTGATAGGGGAGTGGAGTGTGGGTTTGGGTAGGGGTTTGGAGATTTCAGAAGGAGAGATGTGGGGAGTGAGGAAGTTGTTAGAGAAGGTGGGAGAGATATATGGGGGTGAGAGGAGGAAGTTGGTGGTAGGGGTGGACAATAAGGAGGTGTTGATGAGATTGAGGAAGGGAAGAGGAATGTGTGGGGAAGGTGAGAGAGGGGTGAGAAGGTTGGCGAGGGGTTTAATAGAGAGAGGATGGAGTGTTGTTTTTGTTTGGGTTCCGGGTCATGTAGGACTGATGGAGAATGTGAGGGTGGATGAGTTGGCGAGTGAAGGGAGTTGGGATGATGAAGAGGATGGGGAGACTGAGGATTTGTTGGTGTGGGGGAAATGGGAGCAGAGGAAGAAAGAAAAGGCGAATAGGGAGTGGAAAGAATATTGGGTGAAGGAGAGGAAGGGAGAGGAATATTTTGGTTCGGGAGGGAAAGGGGAATTGGGACATGGAGGGAGAAGAGAGGAGAGTAGGTTTTTGGTGTGGATGAGAACGAATCATGGTGGGATGGGAGGTTCGAGGTATGGAAGAGAGAGGAGTAGGTGTGAGTGTGGAGGGGTGGAGACGAGGGATCATGTGTTGTTGTATTGTCCATTGTATGAGAAGGAGAGGAAAGAGGAGTGGCAGGGTTGGTGGGGAGGTTTTTTGTTTTATGAGGGGTGGATAGAGGTGGATAGGCTGTTGTTTAGTGAGGATGGAGTGAAGAGGATGTTGAAATTTGCGAGGAGGATTGGTTGGTTTGAGAGGGAGTGGAAGGAGATGAAGATAGGAGAAGGGGAGAATGAGAAGGGGAAGAGGTTGGTGGAGAGGGTGATAGGTGGAGGTGGTTGGATGAAAGAGAGGAGTGAGAAGAGGAGATTGAAGTTGTTGGAGAGTGCGAAATTGAGAAGGAGGAGGAATAGGGCGAAGAAGAAGAGGGAGAGGGAATTGGAATTGGGAGTGGAGGATGTAGGAGAATTGAGGGGAGAGGAGAGGGATGTGAAAAAGAGGAGGGTTTTGGGAGGTTTGGGAAATTGGAATGGAGGGGAGAGGAGGGGTGTTGGGGAAAGTATGGGAGATTTGGAAATAGGAGAACGTGTTTGCTCCATTGCATCCAATGCAAATGGGATGGTGCAAGCGGATTTGAATAGTTTCGAAGATTCTAGGGAGGAGTGAGGGAGGGGGGTAGTTTTTGGATATGCAATAATGCTTTAGAGTAGCTAAATATTGCGAAATGGAAAAAGTGTTTAAAAAAAAAAAAAAAAAAAAAAAAAAAGTCTGTCGAACATCCTCCACGGTGCTTACAACCTCAGTGAATGAAATTAAACCTTCGGGTGACGTGTCATTTTTGGGTGTTCAGCCATTCAGGGTCCATGATTCTTGTCTGGCGATGGCTTCATGGGTTTTACTTCTTTTCCATCGGCGTGTTGTGCGGAAAATAAAGAAGAGTGTCACAGGTCTGGGGGTATGATGGTAGAGCTAGTAATGGCTTCTATTGACAGGGTGAAACAGCCCTCAGATTCCCCTGATTACCAACCAACGCTTTCTCATGGGGGTTCAATTCCTTCAACCCTGGTGGTCTGATGCGGTTTTTTGAGTATACTTTGTCATGAAATGGTGGAGCCTAGGAGAGACCCTGCCATGTTCAAGTCATGCAGTCTGAGGACTGAGCACCTGTTTTACATTGTCGCGGGCAAAGGGGAAAGATTGATTGTAGGCCTTAAATTATTGCGCCTCGCCTGTTGTTCTTGAGATAGGGAACAGTAAACAGGATGCATGGGAGATGGCATGAGGGGTAAAGCCAGTAAGTGTGTTTTTGCTGAGAATGTGATAGGTCAACCCTGGGCTCGGCTATAGGTCGTATCCTGTGTGAAGAGAAATCTGACAGGGAGCTTGGTAAGACTAATTGGCCCCTAGACCTGCATAGGTGCAGGGGGATGTCAGGCTAGGCATGGTCGGCCTGCTGCAGCAGAGGCCTAGTGGCCCTGAGCAGGTATGGCGAAGCGAGCGTAGTGTTCGTTACAGGGCCTCCGGGGCCCCGAAACCGGTGGGCCCCCGCCTCAATTTCCCGCCCCACCCCAGTCAATGGCCCGGGGCGGGGCGTTTTTTCTTTCAACCCCTGCACCTGCCCCCGTCCAGGCCCCCACCCCGTTCAATGCCCCGAACAGCCCCCCGTCAATGAATTTTCTCTGCCCAGGGCCCCGCTTTTTCGTATATTCCCCTCTCGAACATTGCTCTTTTGATACATGATTGAGTAATTGTGTAAGCATATACACGTCCCTGGCATGAATGGACCGAACACCGCCGGGGTTACTGGAGCTGAAAGCCCTTTGCCATGGAGCCCCCTGGTGTTCGGTCCATTCATGCCAGGGACGTGTACCAAAAACCACATACCTCAAAGGATATATGGGCATTTATTTGCATGGAATGATTCAGACAATATGAACCGGAATAATTCACCACACCGATTGGACGTCCGAGTTGCCTAGTCTAGTAATGTATATTGTCTCAGCAGGCCATACACCTAATTCATAAGCCCAATGCATACACTTTATTCACAGGTTCAAATCATATGCCCAATTCATAAGCCTTATTGATCCGCTGGTGCCATATGCCCAAATCATACGCCCAAGCCATACGCTCAAATCAAACCCCCAAACCATACGCCCAAGCCATACGCTCAAATCATACATCCAAACCATACACCTAAACCATACGCCCAAACCATACGCTCACATCATATGCCCAAACCATACACCCAAACCATACGCCCAAATCATACACTCACATCATACGCCCAAACCATACACCCAAACCATACGCCCAAATCATACACTCAAATCATACGCCCAAGCCATACGCCCAAACCATACGCCCAAGCCATACGCCCAAATGACAACCAGAGTTGTGCTACGGAGTTACCGTGTTTAGAGTTCATATAGCGAAATGGTGAGGTTAAAGAAAGAGTGTATTTATAACAATAAGAGTTCTATAAAAGACAATTATGCTAAGTTAGATGTGACTCGGAAGTTTGCGTTAGTTGTATGATTTGTGTATAAGTGAGAAAAGACTGCCCGGTCCCCCCCACCACATGGGGACAACACCATGGAGTAATAGAAAACAAAAAGAATGAAAGTCATAATAGTTGAAAAAAGAGGTGAATTCAGAGAAAGAAAAAGACAATCCCCAAATATGCTTAGATGGTCGCGCTCCCACCAGTACCAGCTCCTGCCCTCCCACCACCACCCCCGGAGCGCGTCGGCATCCTACCGCCACCACTGCTCCAACCACTCCCACCAGGGCCCGCAGAGCGCCTACGAGCCTCACTCCAACCACTCCAACCACTACCACGAGTCGGCTGAACTGGCGTCTGCGGGGTACGACCACTAACCCCCGCCCCAGACGGCCCTGTTCCAGCGGGGTCTGCAGGTGTGCCTCCGACGACCCCGGTCACCACCCTACTACTACTGCCACCACTCCCCCCAGTACCCACCTGCCTGGTATCATGGTCTCCCTGGGCACCTCTCGCATCACCTTCCTCGCTACCACTTCCATCTCCCATACCAGAACCCACATCCCCAACCAAATTTCCTTGTCTAACAACTCCCCCAGCATCCCCCGTAGTACCACTACCACCAGTCCGGCTAGTGCTCCCAGGGCCACCATACAAGCGACGGCGTACAGGTGGACGAGTGTTATCGCTGTCGTCACTGTCACTACGGTCATTGGCAGGGGGTGAGTGATGGGAAGAAGCTCCCTGGCGACGGGGAGGGGCACCACGCCAAGGAGGTGCACCCCCAGGCCGAGGAGAAGGGGGAGGGCGCCCAGGAGGAGAAACACCCGCAGGACGAGGAGCACAACTGGGACGAGGAGCACCACCAGGACGAGGAGCACCACCGGGATGAGGAGCACCACATCAGGAAAAATAATACCTTGCGTTCTGTGCCTTACGTGCCTTCAGTGCCTTCTGTGCCTTCTGTGCCTTCTGTGCCTTCTGTGCCTTCTGTGCCTTCTGTGCCTTCCGTGCGTCTGACGCACCTGACGCCGGAACCCTAATCGCGAATCAGCCTTCAATGTCGGATCGACGTTGCATCCTGACTTTGGGTTACTTGGGGCCATCCGTCCTGATGCCATCCGGACTCGGACCCCTTCCCCCTGTGCGTCCTGACTGAGTCTGGTCCTCCACTACTCCGTTCTGACGCCGCCTCATCCAGGACTCTCCCGTCCTGACGCCGCCTCATCCACGACTCGCCCATCCTGACGTCGCCTGATCTACGACTCTCCCGCCCCGATGACATCTGATCTACGACTCTCCCGCCCTGACGACTTCTGATCTAAGACTCTCGCGCCCAGATCCGGTTCCTTCTCACCGAACGTCAGGGCTTCCTGGATCTTACCACCTCTCGTCCTGATGGGTTCTGCCCCTGCCTCCCTCGTCCGGATCCCACGGTCCTGATCTCTCCCTTCCTGACGTCTGGTCTGTTCTTCCTGATCTTACCCCCTATACCTGCCGCGTCCTGATCCAATCCTGACTCTATCAGACGTCACCTTGTGATTTGTGACGCATCGTGAACTAAGTCTAATGCTATCCTGGTCCTACGCCTAGAGGCTTTTCCCAACGCTGTCACCATGAGTTTTACCGTATCCTGATCGGGTGTCACTAATTCTACTCTGAATCCTTGATTTTGCTTGATGTCCTCATATTAATACTAAGGTCCTCCGGGTACCCTTCCCACATGTGAGACCGACGACCGCATCCAAATATTTATTACAGCTATGCTACACTTTCTCAATCTCCTAACTGCACGAATCATTATTCCCACCTTGCCCCTGCTCCATATCCGACAGCTCACTATGCACAGCAGCCTCCTCTTGCCACTCTAGATCTTCAATGCTGAGCGCGATGTGTCGCAAAGTGGTAGGAGTCACGGTATGGTCCAAAGTTAGCCCCAGGGCCACCTCCTGTGAGCTGTCCGGGGTCTGTGGATCGGAATTGAGAAAGCTCAGAAGTCGCGTTGCTGTCTGGCTGAAATCGACAGACGAGACCGTTTCTTGTAAATCGAATTGGTTACTCGGTGGGGCCGCCAGGGCCCCGATACCCAGGTTGCTGGGAGTTTGACTCTGAATCCGTGGAGTCGAGCGTGTGGGGGCCAGTCGGGCCATCTGGCTGAAATCAAAGGACGTGACAGTTTCTTGTGAATCGAATTGGTTACCCGGGGGGCCCGCCAGGGCCCTGATTCCCAGCTTGCCAGGAGTTGACTCTGAATTTGTGGAGTTGCGCGTGTGGGGCCCTGACTCGAAATCTTACTCTGTACCTCTGCAGCGACTGCAGCCCAATCGTCAGTAAACCCTTCACGGCGATCTTCCCGGACCCTATGCTCCTGCTGCATCTTGGCTTTGATGGTCTCGCGAATGTTCTTGAGAATCATAGTCTGTACCCAGTCTGGGCACGAGGCACACGTCGGGCGCTGGCGGCCAAAAAGATCTTGCGAACTCAACATCATGTTAGCATCTGATCCGGAACGACAGGACACTGGGTTCGGGGTCAGGCTCATCCGCTACGGCCTCTGGCTTGAAGTCGCATGTTTCAAGATGCACCCCCGTTTGCCATGCTCGCAGAGTATGGCACAGTATGGCACAGGTTAAGCAAACCATGATGCCATTGATGCGACCAAGAAAATCAGGTTCCGAAATCCCAAACATTTTCTTGCCCTTGAAGTACTATCCCCATATTGCCTCGGGGATCTGGTGCGCGAGGAATCGATTCGTTATTTGCTGGGTCATGTTCATACGCATTAGTTGTGGCCGGGCTCACTACCTAGCGCACACTTACCTCATACCCCCTCGGGGAGCACATAAATCTATCCCTCTCAAGCAGGTAGTCCACTCTACGCGCAATCGCCGTCGGGTCTTCTGGGAGATCGTACAAATTTCCAATTCGATCCTTTACGTGGAAAACAAACTGGGATCTTACTGCAGAGTGTCTCGCGCGTATCTGTCACATTTAGTAAGCACCCCCGGCGGCGTGCGTAATGTTTAAGTATCAGCGT
>Ga0307513_10005697_pt1 | contig 16390 bp, 13 predicted proteins | sample 15_EM_MG_FD_202174 | JGI IMG/M metagenome (GOLD analysis project Ga0307513, IMG submission 202174) | Populus trichocarpa ectomycorrhiza microbial communities from riparian zone in the Pacific Northwest, United States - 15_EM | ecosystem: Host-associated > Plants > Roots > Unclassified | place... | reverse complement strand
GAGTAGAGGCAAGCTTTGTGCTCTTATGGACAGTGGTTTTGACACGCGTCCCCGAGGTGTTCTTATGTCTAGGCATATGTTGCTCCTAGCTCGGCTTTACCGATCAAGTTCAAAGAGGGGGGCGAAAAATCTTTAATGAAATAGCGATGGGCATAACTGAAACGCACCCATCTCAGTTCATTGATTGAACATTTTTCTACTGCCCATCGCTCAATACTGTTAGACGGCGAGTTGGGCAGAATAAACGCACAACCAAGCAGGTATAACTCTTGAGCTGATTCCTCTTTAACGTTTGCCGTACATTCCGAGTGGGATTGAATGCATGTTGTTGGTCTTAATGGCGGGCGAGGATATAACTGGCAACCCTTGTTTACACAACAGATTGCTGAGCTAGTGCCAGCAGGGTCACAAGTAGTGGAAGGAACAAAGAGGTGTTCCATCCTTGCCTCCACACAGATTGAAGACACATCACTATTGCGGTCTTTAATCCGGCAAACACGAAAGGCCCCGAAAAAATTCGGAGCAATGCGACAAAGTGCGTCAGATTTTCCAGACCTGGACGCGGCGTGATTTTAGCATGGTATATAAAAAAACAACTAGAATTTTTTGGAAGTCTACCTATGACAAACCTACGCCCGGAACAGTGGCTGGTTCTTCGACACCTTCCGCAACGTCATGTTCAGCGACTTGATGGTGTTCGTCGTGTAGACGGCCCGCCTGATCTCCAAAGGGTAGCCGAACTTCCGCGCGACCCGCGTCCTTATCGGGGCTGGCTTACCTAGTGCTCGTGCCAATACTAGCGCAGCGGCTATCGAAGCGTAGAGGAAAACCGGCTTGTTTCAGGTAAAATAATGATGTGCGTGCAGTGTAACGTCAGAAAGAAAATGGAAAGGCAGGGAGATCATGGGCAAACCCGCTAAAGTACCGATGTACACCGCGTATGCTGTCCTAGATGCTGCGGGCAATTGGCACGTATCAGATTTAGGGGCTTTACTCTCTTACGACAATAAAACTGATGCCGTTACCGCAATGAAAAGGTATGGCGGATCAAGGGTTGTTCGTTGCCGCGTGTATATTGACGGAGAGAAGGAAGCAGCGGACGTAACGCCGGAAGAATAGCTTATCCACAGCCGCCGATTTGAAGACAACGGAGGCTATCTAGATTTTGTGTAAGTGGCAATAATTGACCACTCGGTCTCGAAAGGAGACCCGAAGATGAGAGTTGGCCTTAAAAGGTTACGTGGCTTACGGAAATTTAACCCAGCAAGATCAGCCTAGGAGACTTTCTTATGCCAGCCTTTCACTTATTACCTCCCTTTGCTTTAGGAACACCTGTCAAGCCAGAGTTATTTATTAATAGAGTTGAAGAACTTCGGCAAATTGACTGGTCTCTAACCTCCAACCGTCATGTCTTGATCGCTGGGCCACGGCGGATAGGAAAGACCAGCACCTTAATAAAGCAATATCATTTGATAAATGAGTTCAACTCTTGGGCTGCACAAAAAATATTTGTAGCTAGACGTTACTACTTTATTGAGTCTAGAAAGAATTTGCTTGATCTATTTAGAGGACTTGTGCTGGATATTTGTCGTGAGACTCTTGAGCAGGTGCTCGGCCTAGATATGATTGCATTGAAAGCTCATCAAATTCGAGATTTAAAGGATTCTGTTTCAAACGATAGACGCACGTTGCTCGAAATATATGAGATATTGAAATCTGATAGGTCAATTTCAGTAACTAAAGGCAATAAATATGGCGTAGAGGCGTATGCGGTAGGCACAAAGGAAAGCTCTGAGACTGTAGCATATGACAATCTCTCGCCTGACTATATTGACCTTCAATCAATGCTGGATAAAGTTTTAGCTGAGTTGGCAGAGAGAGAGTATAAATCTGTCGTTCTTTTTATTGACGATATTAATGGGAATCTTGATCTGTTGCTATCGAAGGAAGGAACACAGTTATTACAAGTACTTGCAGAAAAGAGAATTAGTATTGTTGCTACTGTGTGGAAGGAAATACTGGCAACCAAGAAGTTGGACAATTTAGCCTTTCTCGACATTGTTGAGTTAGGCCCCTTTAAAAGCAGTAAAGATATAAAAGAGCTGTTAGAGCTATATACAAGTGCAGCCCATTTTAGCGGTAAAGTCTTGAGCTTTTCTGATTCAGTAGTAGATCTAATTTTGGACCTTACTCACGGACATCCGCAATTCATTCAAGAAATATGCTATCGGTGTTATGAAGAGGGATACCGATTAAAAATCAAAGAAGTGTCTGCGGAAATTGTGTACAAAGTTGCTTTTGAGGTATTTAGAAAATCTGCGGACTTGTATCGTCAGGTTTAGCTGAGACATCAGGAGTGAGCTATGAAAACGCTTGACGAGTTACAATCATTAACCAGAGACGAACTGATATTGATAGTTGAAGAATTACAAAAACAGATGGACTGGATGCCTAATAACCTCTTCAAAATTGGGCATGAGCGGGCAACTGAAGAAATATTTCATGAGTACAAAAATGAGCTACATAGTCTGTTACACAGCTTGGAGGACGCTAGAAGTTCTAGTCCAGAGCGAATGCTACGAATCATTGATGAACAAATTGTTTGGATACAGAATCGCCTTCGTAACATTTCAGCCATTTTCTTTCAACCATCGGCTGATTCAGTAAATCTTAATCATGTTATTAAAGAAGTGATCAGGGCTTTCCTTCCTGTGCAAAAGAGCGGCAAAGTCCTGTTTACCTTCAATTATCATCCTCAATTACCTACATTGATAGCTGAGGAGCTAGAGATAAGAGAGGTATTCTTTAATCTTATTTCTAATGCGATAAAGGCGATCCAAAAAGCTGGCCGAAAACATGGTGAAATAATCATCAGTACAGACGTAGTTGAAGAAAGCCGCGTAGAATACATAGAAACTACCGTGGTTGATAATGGTATTGGTATCAGAAACGAAGATAAAGAGTTCGTTTATAAGAAGGAGTTTACCACCTACGAAGACGGAGTTGGGATGGGATTATTCATTACTAAGGTAGTGCTTGATAAATATGGCGGGAAAATATCGTTTCAATCATCCGTGGGGCGTGGAACGAATTTTACGATTCGTATCCCACTAAAACGCAATCAAACAGGGAGCACATAGGTTGCTGTAGTTAGCCTCCTCCCCGAAAGTGGGTGCAGCGATAATGAGGCTCTGCCGTGGATGTTGTTTGCAGGTAGGTGCTTAAACTAGTGTTGCTAATGCAGTATCCACAGCTTTTTGTACTCGTTCATTTTTAGCTGCCTGTCGTTTGTGGGCACCTACTCTCTTTGCGAATTGACTACGCGAGGGCTTAACACCTTCTTTACGATAGGTCTCAGCTACCCATTGCGATTTACGAATTAGAAAGTTTTCATGCGATTCAATGTAATCGTCCAAAGTTCTTGCCGTTAGCGGCAATTTACTTAACCGCCTTTCGATATGGGGTCTGTGCCCAACTTCATTAATTATTGATGCGAGCGAGATGCGCACAGGAGGGTCTGTAATACTTCTGACTCGCAAGGCTGCTACCTTTACCTCGGCAGCTAGTTTAACCTCCACCTTCTTCCAATTAACCCGTTTTATTGGGGGCGGAGATTTCCGTCTTGTGGGCATATTAGCCTCAAGCCACTCAGAGTCAGTTCTCCTTAACTGAGACATCAAACTCGAAGCGATAACTCTTAGCTCGCTACGTCCCACTCTTGGGTTAGCCCTTATTACTGCCGACCATTCTTGACGATGTTTCTCAATCTCCTCCTGTGGCGGCTTGCGAAGAATTCTGTAACGATCAAGCACCTTCCCGCTCGCCCGCAGAGAGCGAGGTGTATTTCTCGGGTGAGGCAGTCCCAAATAAATTGCCCAGCGCTTGACTGTTAACTCAGTAACCCCAAGTTTAATCGCCACCTCTCGTAATGTAACGGACGTATCCTGCCACAGCTTTCGCAACGCCGTTTCCCAAACGACACCGTAAGCCCGTACTGAGGTTGCCCTGAAGAAATCTCCCCTTGTTTTCTGGGGACCGGTTCTTGTATAGATGAATCCACAAGTGCATTCGAAAATGCCTATTGGCGCTCTATCACTCTTCTGCCCGTCTGTAATTCGGCACTCTTTTATTGTTAGTTTCCGGTAGTGACTGGCCGGGTGATTAAGGCACGGCCACGGGCCGCCCCCGAAGGGCTTGTACTCTTCGAAAGACGTGAAGAACTCCTCGGTCGTATAGCCGAGGAAAACAATGAGTAGAATGTGTCTTAATGGGTGCTGTAAAATTCCAGTTTTGCTTGCATGTAGCAATCTCAAGAGCCAAAGGTGGTTACTTTTCTTTATGTCACAACCTAAACCTCGAAGCATCTCCTGCGAGTAGCACTCTATAAATTTACTCACCAATGCATTAGTACGAATCTTCTTATTGTAATAAGCGAGTCCGTGCCTTAATAAACTGTTGTAGTAACGTGTCCTCAACGTCTCGTCTCCGAGAGCCTCTAGGCGCGATGTGAGCAGCCAAGCGGCACTACGTGCTATCTTCAGCAGTATCTTATCGGGACTGTGAGATAAATTAAGCGGACGCCCTGATGTGATATGCACGGAGCTCTCAGCAGACAGTGCTTCGCGAGGGTAACGAGTGTTATTAAATGGAGCTTTCTTCGATTCCAAAAAGACAGAATGATGTGGGCACACCTCAATCCCCGGTATTTGGTGAACGCGATGCCAATATGTTTCGCCGAAGCACTGCCTGTCTTCTTCGACGCACACCGGACAAAATCTTAGATATGATGTTCGGGCTAAATCGCTGGAGATAGCTCCAACTCGTGAGCGGACCCGATTCTCCCCGCTGCTGCGCATCTCGTTGCGTACTAGGCCAGCGCGCTCATGCGAAAGAAAAGGGCCATAAAAGGGAAACATCGTATGATCATCAATAAATTCGTCAGCCGTATAGAGATGTCCAGGGGGTAGAGCCGCGACCAAATGTTCCAATCTGTTCGGTAAATCGATAACAGCCGATGCGGTTTCGCTACCGAAAAAATCGTAAGTCGCAATAGCGTTATTCGGATAACGCATCAGGTCCTTATAGCGAGCACAAACGCTATATAGTAGTTCGTCTGGGTAAGGGTCAGGGAAAACGCAGATCAACTTACTCCTCCATCTCTTTGGCATTTGGAAAGAACTCTCGCGAATGTTTTATGTAGCCAGATGCTAGAATTGCAGAGTAGGAATCTATTGCGGGCAGCGCAGCCTGTCCACGAGCTACAATCCCTCGCAGGTCTTTATCTTCAAAGCTGGTAATAGCAATCGGTTTTTTATTATCTTTCCGTTTTCTACTCTTGCTCGAAACAGTAGAGGACATGATGGAAGGGCATGTATTGTCTCCGCTTGTATTATTTACATGATTCATTCCCGATGATGGCTCGAATGACCGCGCTGGACCGTGGCCGACCTGCTCGCCGTTCTGAGAGTCGCAAATGTCACTCGCGACTCCAGTATGGAATTGTGTCTTAGTGGCGTCCTCAAGATGAAGAACAGGTCGTTCGATGTGCAGAACTGGCGGCGGAAATACGTCTCTAATCTGTGGGATGAGCGATGCCCCACCAGTTTTCAAGGTTTCAAGGATGTGGCTGACGAGCCGGAAGTCATCTCGATATGCAGACCGGAGTAATCCTTCAGTAATCTCCTCGGTCCCTTTTTCAATGGCTCTTATCTGTGCTGCTAAGTAGACTCTATTTGCGATATCAATAATGCCGTACGAAACATCATGCAAGGCTTTACTCAACTCCTCTGTTAGCGGGCAGTTTTTCTGCACATATTGATAGCCCCAGAGAGATTCAGCAAATACCCGCCATTTTTCGTCAAATGGCATCTTGTCCCATACAAGGTCGCCCTGACCGGAACCGCGTCGTGCTTGACGAAAAGTACCTGTCAGAAGAGGTACTGCATCATATGTGCCAACGATTACAACTGGCAGCCCAATGGTATTAACAAGGTTCACAAAGAAATTTAGCATCTCCTCAGCGCCACCGCTCTTAGCTACATTTAGATACTGGATTTCGTCTATAACAAGCACTCCTATTTGGTGTGTGGCGGCGATATTTGCCATAGACTCCATTAGATCATTTGTACTGCGACTCTCCTTCCCGATCTTTTCGGAGTAATTCGTGGTGCCGCCCATTACATAATCGACAGTTTTGAAGAATTTGGTGCATAAACCTTTAGTTGAGCCGTCCTTCGGACATTCAAGGATGAGCCAGACAATCCGAGTAAACTTTTTTCTCTTGTAGTTTGTGTGGATGATGCTCTGCGGGTAAAGATTTAGAACACGAATTAGTCCAGTGGTTTTACCGACGCCACTCATTCCGCAGATAATGAAACCACAGCCAGTTGGTGTGAATTGATCACCAAAGACGCGGGCGTTTTTGAAGTGTTTCAACCTTACTCTAAGATCATGTGAGTGATCTGGGTCCAATGGGTTGCGGCAGAGATACCCATCTCTGATCATGCGAGAAACCATGCCCTCTAGTTTCAGATGAACGGGCAAGGGCTGGAAGAAATGAAGTATGTCCATTGCCATTTGCGTACGCAACTGGGCCGGTAAATGACGCATCTCGTTTTCATATTTCGGGAGTCGTTCTATCCCATCAAGAGCCTGATCTCGGTTATTAATGAGCGGAAGAGCCTCAATACTTGGGTTGCCCACAAACTTGGGCAGCTCGGGGTCTGAGTATTTGGCCCGCCTTACAGTTCTGGAATTAGCTAGAAGCGCCTGAATCTGGTAATCATCATTGTTCATGTTTTTCCCTTGCGCGCTCTCGCGCCGCACGGATTTCATCGAGGGGTTCGGCTGGTGGAACGTAGCCTTCCGTCGAAGGAGGTTGAGACAAATGTTTATTGGATTCTGCTGTATGGGAGAGGTCTGTTAGAACTGAGTCTAAGAGGTCGCTGTTAAAAGAGAGTGCTCCGTGCTTACGCTCATAGCTCTTTAGCTGATTGCGATTATCTCTAATATTGGAGCGTGCTCTTTTACTAAGATTGGCAGCTTTCAGTGCTTCCTCCGTGGCTTTAGTTTCTGATGCAACCAAACGTTTCATCTGTGCGTGAAATATTGCCGTAGACTGTTGCGTGTCAGGAATGGCCTCTTTCCTTTGCAACTGCTGCCATGCGAGATATTCGCGTATCTCATACCAGTCTTTGCCCGCGAACCTTTCATATGCGGGAGTTAGTTGGCACGTTTCAAACAGCCTGCCGTGATCGAATCGGATGTGTATATTATCTACGATGGGTTCTAAAGCAACTTCTAAATGGCGCATTCGTCTACCCTTAATCCTTTCAAACCACTGCTCACGTATTGCACGCTCGCATGTGTAATACAGGCCGCCTAAGTAAATACCTTCTGCGCGTACTGAAGCTTTAGCGGCGGGCAGAAGATTTATTCGAAGTTTATCTTCATTAATCTGACGGAGACGCCCGGTTAGGTGCTCCATGCCGTAATTCCATAGATGAATTGGTATGGGTTTAACCTTCGACCGTATCATGTGAAGGTCTAGAGGGTAGTCTTTTAAGTATTGGGTGTTGTTGTATTTACCTATACACAGGGCCATCAGTCGTCTGAATCCTAATAGACTTAGGCGGGCTTCAAACTTATATTCGGGGCCTCTGACCTGCCGACGCGGACGTGTCATCCCCGGTGTAAAGTCAACATAAAGACCTTTTATTGTTAGGAAATTCCTTTCAACGATGGCTTTCCAGTCTGGGCGACACACTGCCGCATTACTGACCCTAATACCGAGCGGATTTACGAGGCTGTTAGCGTTGTAACTTTTAATTTCTCCATTATCACCAAGAAGTGACTCACCGATGCCCTGAACCGGCCATTGATCTTCGGTTATGTTGATCCCTAGTCTCGCACAAAATTCGACCTTATTCATGAAGGCATTTTCAAGTGCCATCTTTGCGCCTGCCCAGTTAGGGCCTTCAAGAGTAACTGCAAAACCTACGATGAGTCTGCTGAAAGTATCAATTACGATATAGATGACGGGCCGCCCTATTAGATATTCTCGGTTGAAATCATTAACGAGGTAAATATCACCAACCGTCGCGTCTATCTGGTAAACCGCTCCGGGCCCGAATGCCATGTTTGTGGAATTATCAAGTATCGGACGAACATTTCGGTCATATTCATTCTGTCCTTCGCGCGCAATAATCTCTTCAACTGGGTTCCGACCTTGATAGTAATAGTATTTAAATTGCGCAAAGGAGGGGCATTCGCTGGGGGGTAGTAGCACAGGAACTATATCGTCGCCTTCTAAGCCGCCCTTGAGCACATATTCGCCGGTTGAATAATAGTGCTCTAGGATCATCTCCCACGTACTCGGCAGGTCTTTCGTTGTGCCGTTTTTAAAGAACCGCTTGATGCCTTTATCAAAGATTTTTATATCCTGCGGCGTAACATTTCTGCCTATGGATTGGCCTGTTTGTAATGTCTCTAAACTGGGACGACCACGCTTCTTGCCATGATCCTTGCGCTCTTTTGCAGAGCCACAATTGTGCCAATCAGGAAACAGCGCATTTTTGACGCAGCCACGTTGCCAGTACCGTCTTAGGTAGGAGTAAATTGTGTTCTCACTTCTGCCTGTGCGCTTTACGAGTTCTACAATTAACCGCCTGCGTTCTTTGCGGTTGAATATTTTATGAACTTGTATCTCTAGCAGAGGTTTGATTAGTTCCCATGCCTTATCTCTACGTTTGATGTAATCCACGAAGCCTTCTCCCAGTTCCTCATCGGAGAGGGTGATCACCGGGTGCGGTTCATAGTTACATATAATTTGCGCTCCGTTCGCTAAAATGGTGTTTTGTAGTTCGTCATATCTGTAAAAGACAGGAAAAGCTTTTCCATCATTCACATCAATCGCCCAGACCTCTGAATTAGAAGGGTCAACATACAGTACTCTCTCGAAACGAGGCTTTCCCTCATTAGTTGTCCTCCTAATAATAATATTTACGCTCAGTCTCATTAAGGGCGAGTCCACATTAAGTACCAGCCTTCATTAATCCGGGTTTGACCAAATTAACTCCGAGCAGGTTTAGCCGTTCGCGAGGATCAATTATTTTCATCATGTCAACTTGCCATTGCTGGCTCGCTATCAGATGTCTAGCGATGGATAAGCTAGTCCCTGATTTCAGCCCCAACAGATCGTCACACGCTAAGCCCAGATTGCTAAGTGAGATATCTTTCTGTAACAGCCCCTCAGTTAATAAATCGGAGATTCTACAGACCATTTCTTCGGATAGGGGATCGAGTGAGGAGAGGGGCTTAAACTTGTAAGACCAGATAAGGTTTTTAACAAGCACCGGATTGATCTGTCGTTCAGTGACTATGCCCCAATCCTCATTAATAGATTCATAGAACCTTCTTTCGATCTCTAGCTTCGCAATTACTCTAGTGTCCAATAACTTTGCTGCGGGCTTAACTGTGCGAAAGAAAACTTTTTTCCCGATAGGAAGTGGAACACTGATGCGAAAATCAGTGGTCATCACAACAGGCTTTTTTGTTCTGAAGTCGAAAGGGTGGGTGATACCGCATTGATTTGCTATTGAGATCGTTCTCTCTAAGGGAAGGAGTGGATACTGTTCTTGAATGTCTAGCACCTTTAACCAATCGAGTACTAAATGGTAGTGATATTCCAACTTACTGAAATAATCATGCTGCCTTCCGGTTGTTGATCCTAAGTCTCGGTTTGCCTGTCCATATGAAGAGAAATCTTGAACTTTTATCCACGGACCGTAGTTTTCACCTTCGCCTTGACCGCGACCTTCGGCTATAAGTTTAGGAATAGCATCGCTAGTCATTTTTCGCTGTCGTTTTGGCATTTCCAACCTCTTTCACGTTGAGTAAAGGCAAGAAGGTATGTACAATGCAAACAGGGTTTGAGGTACACTAAAACCCTCTCGCCAAAATTAGCGAGCCTGTTAGACCTGAAGCGTTCGGCGACCAAACCAAAGCCGCTTCAGGTCTTTCTATTTATGCTATTTTAAAGGAAATGTAAAGAAATTTTTCCGTAAACGACTGACTGTATGAGGTTTAATGGTGTACCATGCATGCATCGTTTGAAAGTTCAATGGTACACCATTGGTGTACCATTGAACTTATTAGATTAGATAAAATGCGGGTTTTTAAGGGTGAACTTATAGGGAAGTTGAATTTTTGAGCTTGGTGAAAATTTTTCTACCGCCGTTCCGCCAGTTCTGATTTAGTTGTTTTATGTAAAAAACAATCCTGCCATCTCGTAATTGATCATTTCAGGATGCTTTTATAAAGGTTTAATTCACAGTCATTATAGCGACCTTTACTGGGCTTCATTCATCAGGGCTTTACTCTCAAAAGGGCTACACTCGTGATTGCTCAACGTGCCACTCATCTTGATCTGTAATAATTCTCGTCCTAAAGCTATAAGACCGGTGAGGGGCTGGCTTGTCATTTTGTAGCCGCAGCATGGGCATAATTCGACTAATACCAACTGCACATTCCCGTCACTACACCTTATGCCAAGAAAATTAAGCTCCTCAACTACAGCACCCAACACATGCTCATCTTCATCCTCCTCAAAGTCTATAAGACACTCGCCCCCAAACAGCTTCCAGACTTTCAGTTGCAAGGCGTCACGAAGAGTTAGCTGCTCGTACAGTCGAGCGTCCCGGAGTTTCTCAGCGATAACTTGGCGGTAGGCATGCTGGGCCTTCTCGCGCAGAGGTGTTGACGTATTACCCATGACTAGACACGGCTTGATTAGAGACAGACCACACAATAGTGGTGCCAGACCAGCGTTACTGTCCTACGCGGTGCAGGCGTTTTGCTACTGTCTATGCCCCGCTCATTGCGCCCTTGACAGATAGACTCGTAAAAGAATGAAAAGGATGATTAGAGCTATGGTCGTAAATATCATGAGGGTGATAAATCTCCTGCCCCTGCGCTCCTTCACCATAATCTCAAGGGTGTAACCACTCACTTCTATGTAATCCTGCGAGGTAATACGCAGGCACACACTCTTTGCCCTCTTGTTGTTATGGGAGATGAGGTAGATGACGGCCAACGGCCAGATTAACAGGAGAATGATGAAGAGTAGGTAACTGAACCTTTCCGGTGGATAAGTGAGAGTAATTGCCCCATCGGATTGCGAGGTCACAACAAAGCCCGCACGAAGGTAAGGCTTGATAGCTTGTTCAAGTTTTGCCAGTGTAAGTTTATCCATCAGTTAATTCCGTATTGAATGCCGTTCATATCTAGGTGGTAGAGGAGGGCGGAAGCCCATTATCTTCACTGATGTCCACCTTAAGCTGCTTATACTGATATGGCCGCAACAGTCAGTTGCCTAAATCATGGTCGCTGCTTCTTTCAGCCAGCCGCTCTATAGCTCATTTATCGGTTATAATCTTTACTGCATGCGAGCGCCCAGAGGCCCAATCGGTTGAGTGCCTGCGTCAATTGCGCACGTAGGAAACGTGCCTCGTTGACGCTGATAGCCGATAAAACATTACACCGAATTGGGTGTGAAATAAAGTCGGAATGCTATTTGTCAGGAGGAAACTTCTGATGGGTAGCAGACGACGCCCGCAACCTTTATGTTTGCCCGCTAAGCTCCTTCATATTCGGCAGAGTCTTGATCTGACACAGGAGCAGATGGCGAGACAGTTAGAGACAAACCGTTCCCCTGTCTATCCAACCCACATTTCCGAGTTCGAGAGAGGATTACGAGAGCCATCACTGTTGGTGCTATTACAGTATGCGCGACTTACTGGCATTTCAACAGATGCGCTGATTGATGACGATCTTGATTTACCATCTAAGCTGAAAAGAAGAGGTAAATAATGTTGCTGGGAGCAGCTTACGATATCTGTTAATGAGAACAGAAGATTTGTGGCTGAATTTGCTCGCATATCGCTTTAGCTGTAAGCAAACGATTCATAGCACAGTTCACAGGGGGCGAAGGGGAGATAAATCGTCAGCGCTGTGATGACTCATTGCACCCAGTAATTTCTATTACATCTCAGGTACGCTTAATATTGTACACAACGTGTCGAACATAGGATTGTCAGAATGCAAATTCCTGTGATCTTGTTGAAGGCATCTGATCCCAAGTGCGCCCTTGAAGTAGACGACCCGACCGCCTCTTATTTACCCCACCCCACTGTTTGAAGAAAAAAGGCACGCTCGCGTCCAAGCATTGATTACGAATCTCAACCACCCAAGATTCTTGCATAGGGCGTGCCCCCGGCCCCGACTCCCCTCCAGCAATTACCCAATCTATTCTTTGCAGATCGAGGTCGGTCAGCGAACCGAGAAGTGGTTCAAGTGATAGAAACTTGATACGTGCGCTGGTTTGCCTAAGATGATTTATTCGGTAAATGTAGTTTTGATTCTCAACGCTTACTCCCATCCAAATATGCGGCTCCCACGGGAGCCGCGAACTGAACTCTAATAATCTATCTGAGCGTTTCGTTAGAACTTGAAAACGGTGCCAATCAGCGCGCTGCATCACATCAAAGACCCGTATGATAAAGTCGTCTGGCACATCTTCGTGGAACAGATCACTCATTGAGTTTACGAATATAGTTTGCGGCTTTTTCCATCGAAGTGGCAGTTCTAACGCCTTTTCATGGAGCGTGAGCTTGAAGCCATTGACATAATTAGGTTGCCCCATAGCTTTCAGGCGCGCAGCCATACGCTCTGCGTAACAATGTTTACAGCCTGGGCTAATTTTGGTGCAGCCTGTGACAGGATTCCAAGTTGCTTCAGTCCATTCAATACTAGACTTCGCTCCCATAGGGGTTCTCCAAAATCAAATTCTTAATAAGAGCGTTGTAAATCAGCTAATTGTAAGCTTTTAGGTTGACTCCGAGAAAAGGTATCTAATACTCTTCACCATTCGCAGCGAGTCTCTTCGATAGCTGTCACTGGTGCTTCACCTCTAACGGGGCAGCTAATGGATTAAGTTTATAGCAGGTAGGTCTTTGTGGCGAGCGGGCGATACGCTTGCAACTTTTGGTTTATCTAAACCGCTTTCTTTTATGCCCTCGAATTCACCTACAAACAATAGTAGTTATTGTTCGATAGGCGGAGTTGATCCCGCTGTTATCAGAGAGTTATCGGGAATTTACAAACCGTTTGTCAAAGCTTTTAAGGAGTTGATTAGTAACTCATATGATGCGGATGCCGAGTCAGCGAGAATTCGTCTCACTGATGATTTTAAATCAATCGAAGTATATGACGATGGTCGAGGACTTACCCCCTTTGAGTTTCGCAATGATTTTACCAAAATCGGCGGCAGTTACACGCGGCAGCGCAATGAGTATACAGAGAATAATCGTCCGAAAATAGGTAGTAAAGGTATTGGCTTCTTAGCGGTAGCTCGCTACTGCTCACGCATGGAAGTTACTTCTACTACCACACGGATTCATACCGGCAAAGTATTGTGCAATCCAAAAGGCTTTTGTGTAGACCTACCTAGTTTGTTTGAGGTACGGATACCACGAGATTTGCTCACCGGTAGATTAAATGTCAAATCAATATCCCTTCTTACAAGCAAAACTCGTAAGAAACTCGCCAAAAGAGAATACAAGTTAGGCGATGACGGAGTTATAACTCTGCGCGACCCCTCCCCGGCTATCGTGCCTAATAAACTTGAGATTGAATATGAACTTGACTGCCAGAGCTTAGAGTTTAACGCAGTCATTGATTTTGATTACTTGTTAGGCTTAGAGAATGTAAGGGACTTAGAAGCAATCGAAGACTTCTGCGCAATCGCCGTTCGGGCCATCCCCGAACATGACCCGGCAGTAGATGATCATTTCACACGGATAAAGCTGATTGGACTTAAAGATTTTGTGGTGCGCGACTTTGCCATATCAAAGAAGCAGGGGTACGTCCGTAATATCGAATCTCGGTCTGGCACCGAGAAGTTTCTTTGGCATCTTCAACGCTCGATACCCGTCAAGTACGAGCTACCACCTCTTATCCGCGAAAAATTTGGGGCAGACAATTTAGAGTCACCTGACATTAGATATATAGACCGTGTTGTTTACACGGGACCAGGTATAAACCAAGTAGAACTTAAAAGACCTCTGTGGAGTGGTGAATCTGAGCCAAACTTTCAAATTCACGATGACCTTTGCGTAGAGGTAAACATAGACAGTGAAGGTTTGATAGCTAAGGGCTATATCTTGGGTCGCCCGAATGTGATCTACCCTGCGGAGTATCGAGGTATTGCTGTACGGGTGCGAAATGTGCAGATCGGGCCACCCAACTTTTTTGGTGCAGAAAATTTCGCCGCAGGAGTTGTGAAAGCAGCTCTAAGTCAGATTACAGGCGAAATTAATGTGCTACAGGGGGTAGATGCCATAGATGCATTGAATCCGGGGCGTGAAAGCTTCTATGAGGAGAACCTTCAGTACAAAGCACTTAGGAAACACCTAATCGGAGACAGAGAAACGGTAGAAGGATTACTTGGCAAAGTCATCAAAGGAATCTTAACGAGAGGTGAGGTTACTTCCGCTATAGCAGATCAAATTGGTCAAGCCGACCATCGGCGAAAAACACTTCTGAGCCTTTCTAAAGCGATTAACTATTTAGCTGTTAGTTCAAGTAATGATAACGGGCTACGTCGTTTATTCAAAGAAGCTTCTTTGTCTGCGAATGGGCTTATCAGTCTTCCTGATCACGTTGCTGCTATAGAGGGCAACATTGCTGGATTCGATATTAAAAACACGACCAGCTTGGAAGAAGATCAGTCTACTGACTTTATTAACAAAATCATTCAAGTAAATTTCGACCAAGATAGGTGGAGCTGGGATATTTTCATTCTAGGCGATCACTATAAAGTTGCTCCTAAGCTCGGCTCCGAAACCGACCCACTATGCCAGCTAGATACAGTTAAGAAGGTGATATACATAAATTGGAGGCATCCAGTTCGGCAGCAGATGAACGATGCCGCTTTCATCAAATCTTCTGTGGCTTGGAACATTGCTTACCATGCAAGCCAAGGAAGCGTTGAGGCGATGATGGATTTAGCGCTGAAGATCGTTACATTCGAGGGATAGAAGAAGTGGAAGTTACAGGTGGACTTGATTACGTAAATAGAAGATATACGAGCAAAGACCGGGTGTTGCTTATCAATCCGCCTGTTGTTGAGGCACGCTATCAGTGGTCACGCTGGAATCAACCTTTAGACCTTTTGAAGTTAGGCAGCTTCCTTAAAAAAGAGTTTGGCTGTGACGTTAAGTTGTTCGATTTTATGCTACCCATTGGGGGTAAAGTTACACGAACCACGAATAAGCCTGATAGCACTATTAATCTTGATCAATATACATTTCCACTTTGGCGCTGGGGTAGGAAAGAAGAAGACTTTTCTAAATGGCTTGAGAAACTGCTCATACATTGGCGTCCAACAGACATATGGATTACGTCCTTGACAACATATTGGTGGAAGGGTGTCGCCAATACTGTTGTAAATGCTAAGAATATTTTTCGAGATGCTCATGTAGTCTTGTACGGGCAATATCCAGCCCTAGAGACAGAACACGCTAAACAAAAATCTTTTGCTGATGTTCTTATCAAAGATAAGATTGATCTGACCAATTATTTCTCTGATATAAGTTTGTATGAAGAGAACAAGCCAGAGTTTTGCGCTGTTGATAGGCGGACTCCTGATTGGCATCATGATGTCTTAAATAAGTTCGATTCAGGAATAACAGATTTTGTATTCTTCAATGATCCTGTAATCAATGATGAATCTGAAACATTCATACAGCAGCTTAACCTTTTGCGAGAGAAAGCTTCTGGACTAATATCAAAGCGCCGGATTAAGTTTCATGGGATATGCGGATTCTATCCAGACCACTTTACTGAAAATCTTGCTAAGGAAATGAAAGCGGCGGGATTTGTTGAATTGCATTTTGAGCATCAGCTTGATGGCAATGAACTGAACCTCGACGCATATAAGAAAGCCCGCGAAGCCTATGACCGCGCAAATTTTAAATTCACACCCGATCAGCTATCCGGCTTCATCAATATAGGTCTTCCCAATGATGACTTAGAGCGTATCATTCGGCACACTATGAACCTGTTTGAGTTTTTCGGCTCCGTAATCTTGAAGCCTTACACGCCCACGCCGGGAACCAAAGATTATGATGAGTATAAGGATGTGATCGAAATTAAGGAGATAGAGCGGCTTAGTCCTCACTTCTTCCCATTTTCCAAAGTAAACAAAATAACTTTTGAAGATTACCAAGAACTGTATACATTAGCGGCGTCGCTTAACCGTAAAGTTAGAAACAAGTCGTTTGGTTTCTTCCCAGGCACATTGGCATACGAGATGATCAAGAAGAGCTTTGAG
>Ga0307513_10005696_pt1 | contig 16391 bp, 15 predicted proteins | sample 15_EM_MG_FD_202174 | JGI IMG/M metagenome (GOLD analysis project Ga0307513, IMG submission 202174) | Populus trichocarpa ectomycorrhiza microbial communities from riparian zone in the Pacific Northwest, United States - 15_EM | ecosystem: Host-associated > Plants > Roots > Unclassified | place... | reverse complement strand
CATCATCTGGCCCATCAAACATTCACCGACGCCGAAACCCTCGACAGCGCAATCCACGCAGCCGTGGATGCCTTGAACCAAGAGCGAAGCGTCGATTCGTTAGTCAACTGCCGAATCTCTGCTTAGCGACGGCCCTGGGTGGATTGCGGAAGTCAATCTGGCTCCAAAAGGCGGACTTCACGAAACAGTCACGCTTCGCGATTTTTCTGTTTCGCGCCCGTTTAAGGCATGGCCGGTCGGGTTGACGTCGGGCTCATGCCATCACACGCTCCCGCCTTGGGTGACGAGAAGCTCGTCCAGTTGCTCGAACGTCTCTCCCATCGCATCCGCCGCCCCGGTGCCGGCGGCGTCGAGAGCTTCCTTCGAGGGATAAAGCTCGTGCATGACCAGCAACGTCTTGCCGCCTTTTTCCGCGAAGGTCACCGTCGTGACGGAACCCTCGTCACTTTCCTCATTGGTCCAGACGAGGCGCGAGTGCGGTGTTACTTCCTTGTACGTGCCGAAGAACGCCGACTGTGAGTCCCCGTATGCGAACTCCAAACGGTACCTGCCCCCGACACGAACATCCATTTCGCAGGAGAGCAGGGACATTCCCATCGACTTCGGCACCCACCACTGCCTGAACAGCTCAGGCTTGGTCCACGCCTCGAACACGATGTGGGCGGGGGCGTTGAAGGTTCGCGTAACGACCAGCTCCCGGTCTGACTTCCGTTCCACCGTGGTGCGATTCTTCATGGGGTTGGGCTGACTATCTCTTCTGTCGTCCATCGATTTTCTCCTTGCGTTTCAAGTCTTCGACAACCTTGTCCAACGCGTCGAAGCGTGCGTCCCAGACTTGGCGGTGGCTCTCGATCCATGCAGCCTCTGCCTCCAGTCCGCGTGGGCCGAGCCTACAGGTCCGCACGCGCCCGACCTTCTCGGTCGTGACGAGCCCAGCTCCTTCCAAGACGGCGACGTGCTTTTTCATGCCCGTGAGAGTCATGTGGAACTTCTCGGCAAGCTCCGTGATGGAGGCGTCCGCACGTCCGAGCTGCTCCAGAACGCCGCGTCGGGTGGCGTCCGAGAGCGCAGCGAACGAAGCATCGAGGCGAGCTGTCATTTACTGTATCATCTGTCGTATACTGAACCATATAGTTCAGTGTGTAGCACGCGGATTTGCGTTACGCAATGGCGGCCGAGCTCAGCCGCCAGATGATCGGCAACAAGCGAGCCTTCCGAACGTCGGAAATGGATGAAGGGCTGCCGTCATCAGCGAGCGAAGGCATAGCTGCTCTACCTTCGGCTGCGGACCAAGGAATGTGCCGTAGCTATTGGCCTACGTTTCGACTTCGGCGGATTGGCTGAGGCGTGTCATCACCTCGCTGCTACTCAGGATCTTTCATTTTGAATGCAATGATATCCTCGGCGCACGGCACGCGCGCAGCCCAGCAATACGGTCGTGTCGACGGAATGCTGTTGGATCGCTCCTGGCCGTCGCGGTGGCGGACGGCTGTATAGCTGCCGTGTACTGGCAGGGTTTCCGTTGATCCATTCCAGTCCACCCACGTCCGCCTGCGCTCCTATTTGGACTGGCGCGCCCTGCACGACGAATGGGCAAGACGCTCGGCCGTAGCGCGGATAGCGTCGCTCCAGGCGAGGCGGGCGATCCACTTCTCGGGTATTCCCGAGGCACCGTAGAGAGCGCCCGCAAGCTGCCCAGCAATGGCGGCGGTCGTGTCGGCATCATCGCCCAGATTGGCGGCCAGCAGCACTGCGTCGTGGTAATTTTCGGTGCGCTCCACGCACCAAAGCGCGGCGGCCAGGGAGTGAGCGACATAGCCGGAAGAGCCGACTGTCTCGCGCGTCAGGGCGCGCCAGCCCCCCGCCATGATCGGCGCGATGGTCTCGGCATAGTCGCCTACGCGGGCGCGCAGCACCTCATCCTTGTGCCGCCCTTCGATCCCATCAGCGAGCACTTCCGCGAAGGCGACGCAGGCACTGATGGCCTCGGGAGCGGCATGGGTCGTCATGCTCTGGCGGGCGGCGATATCGACGAGGCGAGCACGGTCGGCATGGAAACAAATGGCGACGGGCGCAAGCCGCATAAGCGAACCGTTGCCGGCGGCGTCTGGGTGAGGGGAACCGCAATGCGGCGCGCCGGTCTCCTCGAAACGCACAAGCGCCGCGCGGGTCGTCATGCCGATGTCGAAGCAGGTGCCTGTATGGGAATAGTGCCCCCGCCGCCACCAGGCGACGAAGCGGGTGAGCAGATCCTTCTCATCGAATTTTGGTGTACTCTCCAGGCTGTCAGCGAGCGCGAGCGCCATGGAGGTGTCATCCGTCCATCCGCCCGGCTTGAGGTCGAATGGGCCGCCTCCCACCATGTCCGTGATGTGGGGGTAGCTGTCCCGGGGCCACCGGAATTCCAGCGTGGTGCCAATGGCATCGCCTACGGCAAGGCCCAGCAGCGCGCCTATTGCACGATCGAACCTGGCGTCAGCATCGGCGCTCATGAGGGCGTCCTCCTTATCTGGAATCAACCGGAACACCGATCCGGAGGAGATAGGCGACCGGAAGCAGTGACCAATCGAAATCGTCTTTGAAATCCCCACAAACATGCTCGCGCCGGGTCATGAAGTGGCCAGCGCCGGTGGCGCCGCTGCCGGAAAGGTCGAACATTGCCCATCGTTCTGCTGCCGCAACTGGCGCATTCAGGCGGCATTCGCCGGCCACGGAATTGACGCACGCACACCAATCGCATCCTGCGCAGCATGGTCCATGGGGGCAATAGAACCGGTCCGCTGTCTCCTGCTGTGCATCCTCGTCGATAACCATCGGTCGTCACCACAAGACAGAAATGTCGAACCCAGCGAAGGCCGGATCGACACTCACAAGTGTCATGACTTCCAGTTCAACCTGCGCCGCGAGCATCCGATCGAAGGGATCAGCATGTGGCACCGCGAGCGAACCGGCGCGGTTCGCATGTCGAACTGTGATGGCCAGCGACTCAAAGCCGCTCGCCTCAATCACTCCGGGGAAAAGGCTGACCCATGGCACCACCCCGGGCCATCGTCCGATTCGCGCCTTCGTTGCAATTTCCCACGCGCTTGCTGCGCTGACGAAAACGGCGTTCTCCCGAGCAGCGATATGCTCCCGCGCTGCCTTGGAAAGCTTCGGGCTATTGGTGAGCCACCAAACAAGGGTGTGCGTATCGAGCAGCAACTTCACTCGCCGCCCTCCCAGCGTTTCTGCTCATCCGTCGGCAGCGGCGCGAAGAAGAAATCATCTGACGGCGACGACAGATGAGCGAGCTGACCAGGCTGCCGAACCTTCGGTGGCACCAGAGGGACGAGGCGGACTGCGGGCTTGTCGCCCCGGGCGATGATCACTTCCTCACCCGCCTCCGCACGCTCGATGAGTTTCGACAGGTTTGTCTTGGCCTCGTGGACAGTAAACGTGGACATAGACACCTCCTTAGCTATGGTTAGCTAATTCAGACTACGAGAGCAAGTGTTCAAATCCCAGCGCCGAACGTTGCCGTGCTCCTTTGTTGGACTCGGCTATTTGGGCGATGCGAACGGGCGGCTGGAGACACTTGTTTCATATGCCCTTGCTCTATTGGCGCATGAGGGCGATATTCCGGACATTCGTCCGCCGGGGGCTTTCGGCTCCTTCGCGGTGATTCCCGACACACCCTGACACCGTGGCTGGAGCCTCGGGCCGGCAGCAGATATACATGCGGCACCCAGCTGAGCCTTCATCGGGGCGCGGATCCCCCCGTCTAAGCGACCAGCAAATAATATTGCTTTCCATCGGTGCCTGGGTGCATGCCTGCGCTGATCCGTTGACTCGACGGTTCGCTCCATTATCAATTTGCGCGCCAACCAGATCGAAGCAAAATCTGTACCCATTTCTGAAATTCTTTGAGGTTTTATTTCAAAAATTCTCCTTTTTATTTAAATTTATTCTTCAAATCGGATATCGAGACGAAATGGTTTTATCAGGACTTATTATTTTTATTTGTGATATCATATGTAGGTGCGTCGAGGAAAAATAATAAATCTTTAGCGTCACGCTTCCAGCAGCCTGAAGAATGTCAGGAGTGGGGCGAGCAACTTTGAATCCAGCGCCTTTGCCACCCGAAAGAAAACATCCGATGACCGAAGTCTTTTCCGTCGGCGATATGGTCACTTACACCGGTGCGTTCTCGCAAAAGCCGATTGAGTGTAAAATCGTCAGGGTCATGCCGAGGGACCACGCTCATACCATGCGCAGCTACCGCGTTCGGGGCAGCACTGAAGCCTTCGACCGAGCCGTTCCCGAATTCGCACTGTCGCTCATGACCACTTCTCCATCGGATACCGCATTCAAGCGATGAGGCAGGCCGCGCTTGACCTGCGACTGCACGCGCATCTTTTGCGCCCACCGATCCGCAAGGAGACGTCATGGCCCTCGACTTCCTCAATAACTGCCGCAGCTTCGATGCCGAGCGAAAGACGCTTAGCTTCTGGGGGCACGACGTGATGTCCGAGGTCGCATTCCGGCTGGATGAATCGGCGCTGCATCGTCTTACCGGGCTGCAAGAGTTCAGCGAAGACGTCGTACTGGCCGTTTTCGACACCAACCGAACCCACATCAGGAATGCCGCGCGCCGCGCGTATAAAAAGTCCTCGAAGGGGTATTGCGAACTTTCCGCCGCCGATCTTTAAGCCGGAAGCGCCTCGCTGCCGTTCCTCGTATGGCGGTCTGCCGGCTTCCGCAGCATTAAACCTGAACAGATAACGCCGCAGCATCGCGCCGAGAATCGGCCGTTCACAGATAACCAGCTCCTCCTCCGGGTGCTGGCCATACGGCATTGGAACTGGATTCCATAGAGTCTGGTTTGCACCCAATACGAGCAAGGTTCCGCCAATGCGCGGAACTCGCTTCACATAGACCTTCAATGGAGACTTAAAATGGTTGCCAAGGCGGTCCGCTTTTCCACTGACGCCCGCGAGCGCATGATGCGCGGCGTCGATATTCTTGCCAATGCGGTGAAGATCACGCTCGGCCCCAAGGGCCGCAACGTCATCCTGGACAAATCCTACGGCGCGCCACGAACCACCAAGGACGGCGTCACGGTCGCCAAGGAAATCGAGCTTGAGGACCGGTTCGAGAATATGGGCGCGCAGTTGGTGCGCGATGTCGCTCAGAAGACCAATGAGATGGCCGGCGACGGAACGACTACAGCCACCGTCCTAGCCCAGGCGATCTTGCACGAGGGCTTGAAGTCGGTCGCGGCGGGCATGAACCCGATGGACCTGAAGCGGGGTATCGACAAGGCGGTCGCGCAAGTTGTTGCGGAAATTAAAGCTGCGTCGAAAAAGGTCAAGGATTCCAGCGAGATCGCTCAGGTTGCCACCATTGCGGCCAATGGCGATCCCACGATAGGCGCGATGATTGCCAAGGCCATGCAGAAGGTTGGCAACACAGGGGTGATTACGGTCGAGGAAGCCAAAGGCCTCGAAAGCGAATTGGATGTGGTCGAGGGAATGCAGTTCGACCGCGGCTATCTCTCGGCCTATTTCGTCACCAATGCTGAAAAAATGACCGTGGAGTTGGAAGAGCCCTATATTCTAATCCACGAAAAGAAGCTTGCCAGCCTGCAACAGCTCTTGCCCGTACTTGAAGCGGTCGTCGGGAGCGGCAAGCCGTTGCTCATCATCGCCGAGGAGGTCGAGGGCGAGGCGCTTGCAACGCTCGTCGTCAACAAATTGCGGGGCGGTCTGAAGGTGGCCGCGGTGAAGGCACCGGGTTTCGGCGATCGCCGCAAGGCCGTGCTAGAAGACATTGCGACGCTGACCGCCGGCCAGACCATCTCCGAAGACGTCGGCATCAAGCTTGAGAACGTCACGCTCGCCATGCTCGGCAAAGCCAAACGCGTCTCCATCACCAAAGAGCATACGACGATCATCGACGGCGCGGGCCAGAAGAAGGACATCGAGGCGCGAATCCAGCAGATCAAGGCGCAAATCGAGGAGACGACCTCGGACTACGACAAGGAGAAGCTGCAGGAGCGGATGGCGAAACTCGCCGGCGGTGTTGCGGTCATCAAGGTCGGCGGCGCCACTGAAGTCGAGGTCAAGGAGCGCAAAGACCGGGTTGACGACGCGCTCAACGCCACACGCGCCGCGATAGAGGAAGGGATCGTGCCGGGCGGCGGCGTGATGCTGCTGAGGGCCGCCAGCACGATTGCCGTCAAGGGCGACAATGAGGATCAGGACGCGGGCATCGCCATCTTGCGCAGGGCGCTGCAATCGCCCATTCGCCAGATCGCGGAAAACGCGGGCATGGAAGGATCGCTCGTGATCGGCAGGGTGATGGACGACATTTCGGGCACCTTTGGATATGACGCTCAGTCCGATCAATATGTCGATATGATCGCGGCAGGCATCATTGATCCCGCCAAGGTCGTGCGAATTGCCCTCCAGGATGCTGCCTCCGTCGCCGCCATGATGATCATGACTGAAGCAGGCGTCGCTGAGGTGGTGAAACAGGAAAACGATCACTGATTGCTGCTGTCTTCGGCCGGCGAAGTGATGCGGCTGCGGGCCGCACGGCACATATGCGATCGGGATCCGTCTGGAAACGCCGATTTTGACCGTGCCGACTGATGTCGATCAGCAGCATCACGGCATCACGCCTCGTGAAAAGCTTGTCGTGTTCGGGGCGGAGGTGGCGGCAACGAGCGCGCTCCATATCATCGCCAGCCCAGCGCAGGCGCCACATGTTTGAGGATGGCTTCGATAACGTGCGCGTTGTACTCCACGCCAAGCTGGTTCGGGACTGTGAGCAGCAGCGTGTCCGCCTCGGTGATCGCCTCGTCCGTCTTGAGTTCGTCGATCAGTCGGTCAGGCTCGGCGGCGTAGGATCGACCGAACACCGCCCGCATATTGTCGATGATCCCGATCTGGTCGCTGCTGTCGCCGCGCCCGAAATAGGCTCGGTCGCGATCGTCCATGAGCGCGAAAATCGAGCGCGAAACCGAGACGCGCGGTTCGCGCGCATGCCCGGCAGCCTGCCAAGCCTCGCGATAAGTCCGAATCTGTTTTGCCTGCTGGACGTGAAACGGCTCACCTGTCTCGTCCGCCTTCAGCGTGGAGCTTTGCAGGTTCATGCCCATATGCGCTGTCCAGACGGCCGTCGCGTTGGACGCCGAGCCCCACCAAATGCGCTCGCGCAGGCCAGGCGAATGCGGTTCGAGGCGCAGGAGCCCCGGTGGATTGGGAAACATCGGGCTCGGATTAGGTTCAGCAAAACCATCGCCCTTCAACAGATCGAGGAACACTTCCGCGTGCCTGCGGCCCATCTCGGCATCGCTCTGTCCTTCCGTAGGCGCATAGCCAAAATGCCGCCAGCCTTCGATCACCTGTTCGGGCGAACCGCGGCTGATCCCCAACTGCAGCCGTCCGCCGCTGATCAGATCGGCAGCGCCCGCATCCTCCACCATGTAGAAGGGATTCTCGTAGCGCATATCGATCACCCCCGTGCCGATCTCGATGCGCTTGGTTCTTGCGCCGACTGCGGCGAGCAGGGGAAACGGTGACGCGAGCTGCTGCGCGAAGTGATGGACGCGGAAATAAGCGCCGTCCGCACCCAGATCCTCCGCCGCCACAGCAAGGTCGATCGATTGCAGCAGCACGTCGCTCGCGGAGCGCGTCGCCGACCGGGACGACGCCGACCAGTGCCCAAACGAGAGAAAGCCAATCTTCTTCATACGATTCCCCAGTTATATAGTTCACGGGTGACGGCCGTCAGGCCTGCCGAGATAACCCAGTGTCAGCTGCGCGGTGACACTTTGGCATGCCGCCGCGGAGGCAGTCTGCAAGGCCTGGGCCCATTGAGCATTCCGCGGCAAGGTCGGCGCGCACGAGCATCATTGATGGTTACTGACGCTCCATTCTGCAAGCGGCTGTTCTGATTGGCCGGCTTGCAAGCGAACTCTGCGGAACGTAGGCGATGCCCAATCCCGCCGCTGCCGCCTCAACCATCAGGTCATTATCGTCGAGGTCAGCGTGCCAGTGTGGCCACGCTTGGCGAAGTGCCCCCCGCCGAGCTATGAAAATTTAGAAACAGAACGGACTTAACATGACCATCGCCGCAACCGACGTACCGGCCGTATCAAAAGCGCACATTGCGGTGCTGCTCGTCCTCGCGGCGACACATCTTCTCAACGATCTCATCCAGGCCCTGATTCCCGCCATCTATCCGATTATCAAGGAGTCCTACGCCCTCGATTTCGTGAGGATTGGCATCATCACCTCGACTTTTCAGATCGCCGGCTCGTTATTTCAGCCGCTCGTCGGCCACTACACCGACAAGCACCCGATGCCGTACTCGACCATCATTGGGATGGTGTTCAGCTTCCTTGGCGTGGTCAGCCTTGGCCTCTCAAACAGCTATCCCCTTATTCTGGCGTCCGTCGCGGTCATCGGCATCGGCTCTTCCATCTATCACCCTGAGGCGACGCGCATGGCGCGATACGCATCGGCCAACAGCCAAGGTCTGGCGCAGGGCATTTTCCAGGTGGGCGGTCAAGTCGGTGCGGCGGTCGCGCCGCTGCTCGCGGCATTCATTATCGTGCGCAACGGCCAGACCAGCGTCGCATGGTTCGCAACTCTCGCACTCCTTGGCATGATCCTCATGGGGGCGATCGTGCGCCGGAATGTCGCCATTCGTGAGCAATTTCTCGCGGCGCGCGCGGCCAAGGCCCAGAGCTCAGCCGGACAGCCCACGCATTCGCCGACAGTCGTATGGACCGGCCTCATCGTCCTATCGGTACTGATGTTCTCAAAGGTTTCCTATCTCGAAAGCTTCCGGTCGTTCTACACGTTCTATCTCATCGACCGGTTTGGCGTTTCGATCGAAACCTCGCAGGTGATGCTGTTCCTGCTCATCATGTCAGCGGCGGTCGGCGTAATCCTCGGAGGCATGATCGGGGACCGGATCGGCCGATATGCGATCCTCTGGCTTTCGATCCTCGGTCCGCTGCCTCTAGCCCTCGCGCTGCCCTATGTGGACCTGTTCTGGACAGGCGTGCTGACCGTCGCCATCAACGTGCTGATGGGCAGTGCCTTCGCCGCGATCATGATCTACGCAATGGAGCTTGTGCCCCACCGGATCGGACTTATTGGAGGGCTGTTCTACGGTCTGAACTTCGCAATGGGGGGCATTGCCGCCGCGGCCATCGGCGGCCTCAGCGACTACATAGGGATCGGGGCCGCCTACAAGGTGTGTTCGTTCCTGCCGCTGGCGGGCCTGCTGACGGCGTTCCTGCCCCGTATCGGCGACCGCAGGGCATAACCTGTTGAAGTGGGCGCCAGCGCGGCCGCCTAGCTCCTCTCACGCAAGCGCGTGGATAACCCGGTTTTCTGTGCAATGCAGCCGCGATTGGAAGGAATGCAGGCCGGTCGTCAGCGGAAACGCTCGACGAGAAACGGCGTGATATTACGCTCGGCTCGCCCGTCGATCATGAGTTCCGCGGTCGTCAATCCCATGATTGGCCCGAGCGTGTAGCCATTCGACGTCACGGCATTGAAAAAGCCGGGCAAACCAGGTGCTTCGCCAATAATCGGGGCGCCATCGATGTTGATGTTCATTGCCGCCCAGCTTCGCAGAACGTGCAGCTTGCGCAGAAGCGGCAGGACGTTCTGTGCAACCCAGAGATTGCCCTCGATGCTTTCGCGCAAAGGGCGTGGATGGCCGTGGACAGGATCGAGCCCGGCCGTCCAGCCGCCACCGATGATCATGTTGCCGTTCGCGGTCTGCTTCAACGTCAGATGCCGGTCGGCGTGGGCGATGAGGCCGGAAACCACCGGGCTGGCTGCTTCGGTAACGATCATTTGCAGGGGCGCGCCATGGACGGGAAGCTTCAAGCCAAGCATTGCGCCAATCCGCCCCGCGAAGGCCCCCGCCGCGTTGACCACCCGCCCCGCGCGGATCGTCCCGCGTTGCGTTTCGACACTGTAGCCGGACGGCTGGGGATGGATAGCCCGGACTTCGGTATCTCCGAACAGCCTTGCACCCAACACGAGAGCTGCGTCTAAAATTCCTTGCGTCGCAATGAGCGGGTTGATCTTGCCCTCACCCCGGCAAAAAGCGGCGCCGATGAGCCGCTCGTCGAGCGCAGGTTCGAGACGGCGCAACTCCGAAGCGCCGATGATATCGCAGTCGATCCCATGGCGGCGTTCGACCTCGGTCTTGGCTTTCAGGAATAGCAGATCGCGTTCGCTCTCCGCGACCATCAGGCCGCCTGTCACCTTGATCTCGAAGTCTGCGCCGAAGTCGCGCTCAAGACGTTGCCACAGGTCGATCGATTCAGCTTGAAGACGAAGCGTGAGCGCCGCCGGCCCTCCGCCCATCTCGGCACGATCGCCGTGATCGAAGGAGAGAAGCTGCGCATGCAGGCTGCCAGCATTGCCCCCCGAGGCGAGCGCGTTCGGCTTGCCCCGTTCGAGAACGACCACCTCGCGGCCGGCGCGCGCAAGGAACAATGCGGTCGAGAGGCCGACGATTCCGGCGCCGATCACGACGATTTCGGCTTCCGCGACAGGCAGGGGCTCGCCGCCGGGAGCAGGCCGGTCGGGCAGCAGCGCACGCCGGTGACCGCCCCATTCTGGCTTCTCCACCGCGAGAGACGCGAGCGGCACCGGACGCAGCGGTGCTTGCGGCGCGAGGAAGCCGGTCTCGGATGGAGATAGCGCGCCGGCAACCAAGCCGTGGAGGAACGGCGCGCAATAGCGGCCCTGGCACCGTCCCATGCCGGCCCTCGTCAACCGTTTCAGCGTGGCGACATCTTGCACGCCTTTCTCGGCGATGGTCCTACGGAGCGTCGCTAGGGTGACGGCTTCGCAGCGGCAGATCTGCGTATCCGCATCCGCGCCGGCACAACCAAGACCAGGTGCCGCGAACATGCGCCATAGCGCGGATTGAAAGCGGCGGTGCCGAGCCAGGGCGCGAGGTGGTTGCCGGCCTTTGAAAGCCGCAAAGCCGAGACGGCGCGCCGCGCCCATGCCTGCACGTTCGCCCTGCGCCATGGCGATATGGGCTCCGCCGAAGCCACCCGCCTCGCCCACTACAAACACATCAGGGAGGGTTGTGGCGCCGTCATCTCGGCGTTCGACCTCAAGATGCGGCACTGCGGTGCCTACCGTGCGATGCCGGCATCCGAGCAGGCGCGGCAATTCGTTGGAAGGCAGGAAACCATAGTTCATGCAGACGGCATCGACATCGAAGCCGATCTCAGAGCGGCCGGCGCTGCCATCCGAGGTGAGCGGTGTCAGCACCGCGCGCTCGGCGTGGGATACGCCCTCAATGCGCCGCAGGACATGGCCCCACAGGACGGGAACACCCGCCCATGTCAATCCCGCCAGCATCGCCATGCCGGAAACAGCCAGCTTCGGCGAGGCCGCCATCATGCCGAGCGCTGCCTTGGCCTGCGTCCATGGCGATGCCGCCGCTTCGGCGACGGCGACCACCTCGGCCCCTCGCGCCGCAAGTTCGGCCGCGACCTGCAAGTTCAGCGGCCCGTTTCCCGCGATCAGCACCCGTTTGCCCGGTGAGACGCCATAGCCGCGCAGCAATGTCTGGCACGCGCCCGTCGTCATGACGCCGGGAAGCGTCCAGCCCGGTACTGGCAGCGGGCGCTCATAAGCGCCGGTTGCAACGATGAGGGCGCGCGGGCGCACCAGTCCCGCATGGCCGTTGCGCATCGTCGCGAGCTCGATGCCGCCTTCTATGTTTCGGGATGCTCCCCAGACGAGCGTCTCCTGTGCGAATACTGCGCCCAGCCGTCGCACCGCTTCGATGAGGGCATTGCCTTCGCGGGCCTGGCGGTCGGCGGGTATCGCGTTGGCTGGTTGCTTGAAATATTGCCCGCCTGGCAGCGGCCTTTCGTCAATCACCAAGACGCTCGCGCCCGCCATGCATCCCATTTCGGCAGCCTTGAGGCCCGCGGGTCCGGCTCCCACGACGACGATGTCATAAGCCTGCCCGGCGGGCGCGCCATCGGGCAACGTCGCCAAATCCGCGCTGTCTGTGGTGAGCGTCACCCGGCTTGCATCTCCCCGGCCGATACGCATCCCGCCCCGGACTTTCGTCATACAGGCGCGCTGGCTCGCCCGGCCGTCTACGGTGACGAGGCAATCGTGGCAAACGCCCATGCCGCAGAACACGCCGCGAGGTGCGCCATCCTTGGCCGTGGATGACGTCACTTCGCCATGGGCAAGCAATGTCGCGGCGATCGTCTCGCCCGCGATGGCGGTGAGCGGCTGGCCGTCGAACCAGACCGTCAGTTGCTCTGGAGCCGGACCGTGCGCCTTCAGCCGCATGGGGTGCTAAGCATCATTTCGAAAAGTGACCTTCCGGTTTTCAAAAAAAATGATGCGCCAACAAAAGCTAAGCAGGGCTTTCGTTGGCTTGCCAACGGGAGACCTGCTTAGAGCGCGAAACGCAGATCGAAGCGTCCGACCAGCGCCCGCATCTCGCGATCCACCGCCTCCGGTAACGGCAGGCGCGGCGGGCGCGGATTTCCCGCGGCAAAGCCCATATGGCCAAGCAGTGCCTTCGCTCCGGCGACATAGCGCTGGCCGCCCACCGCCTCGATGATCGGCAGCCATTCGAGGTAAAGAGCACGCGCCTCAGCAATTTTGCTCTCGTTGGCCACGAGTTCGAACAGCCGGGCGAGCGGCTTGGGTGCAACGTTGGAGGCCACCGCCACCCAGCCATCGGCCCCCTCGACGAAGGACTCAAAGCCCAGGATTCCACCGAACACCGTCATCCGGTCGCCGCATAGCCGGATGATGTCGCGCACCCGCGTTACCTCCAGGGTCGACTCCTTGATGTAGCGGCAGCCCTCTATGCTCGCGAGCCGGGCGACCAGCTCCGGCCGCAGATCGACGTTAGCCGTGGCGGGGTTGTTATAGACCATGATGGGGATGCCGATCGCATCGGCGACGGTCTTGTAGTGATGGTAAAGTTCGTCCTCGGTCGGCGTGGAATAGAATGGCGGGATGATCATCACGCCGTCCGCCCCGAGGCTTTCGGCCTGCCGGCTGAGCCGCACCACCTCGCGGGTGTCCTCCGCGCCCGTGCCGATCAGTACAGGCACGCGGCCCGCCGCCGTGTTGATCACCGTCTCGGCGACCAGCGTCTTCTCGTCATCGGAGAGCGACAGGAATTCGCCGGTGGAGCCAAGCGGGATCAGCCCGTGAATGCCTTGCCGTATCTGCCAGTCCGTGAAGTTGCGAAGGCCGGCCACATCGACCGCCCCGTCCGGGGCAAAGGGCGTAATCATGACCGTGTAGGTGCCGCGAAATTGCTTGGCCATTCTCTATCGCTTCTAACAGGAGGAGTTAACGCTGATCGGTGATACCAGCCTGAATGTAGGCGCGGCCGAACCGCCGCTCGATCCGGCGCTGGACGAGGTCCCAGACGGTGGTCATGGCGAGGTAATAGATCGCGGCGACGGCGAACAGCTCCAACACCATGAAGCGCTCCTGGATGAGCACCTGCGTGCGGCGCAGCAGTTCCTCCATGGAGATGACGGAGGTGACCGAGGTGGTCTTCAGCAGGCCGTTCACCGAATTGCCGAGCGGCGGCACGATGATGCGCAGCGCCTGCGGCAGCACCACGAGCCGCATGATCTTGCCCTGATCCATGCCGAGCGCGCGCGCCGCCTCGATCTGGCCACCCGGCACCGCGAGGATGCCGGCCCGCACGATCTCGGCCAGATAGGCCGCCTCGTTGAGCGCCAGCCCGATCAGCGCAGACTGCACCACCGACAGCTTGATGCCGAGCTGCGGCAGGCCGGTATAGATGACGATGAGCTGAACGAGCAGCGGCGTGCCGCGAAACAGCCAGACGTAAAAGCCCGCCGGGACGGTCAGCAGGCGGCGGCGCGAGATCCGCATCAGGGCGAGGCCAAAACCGATCGCCAGCCCGGCGGTGATCGCAAACACCGTCAGCCACAGCGTAGTGAGCGCACCCATCAGGATGTATCTGTTGGTCAGGTAATCGAAGAAGCCGGACCAGTTCCAGATCTGCATGTGCTGGTTCTCCTGTTGGGCGCGGCGCGACGTGCTTAGCTCAACTCGCGGGCCCCTTGATTGCCAGCTCTCCGGCTGCCGGCACCACGCCATAGCTTGCGAACAGCTTCTCGAACGAGCCATCGGCCTTCATCGCGTTCAGCACTTTCAGCACCTCCTCGGCGAGCGGCTTCTTGGCGAAGGCCAGCGCGACCGGCGTCGGAAACAGGCCGGAGACAGCATGAGCGAAATCGCCGCGATCCTGATACTGCTTGGCGACGCCATCGATGGAGACGACGCCCTCAACCTGTCCCGCGCGGAGCGCCTGGTAGGCGGTGGCGAAATTGTCGAAGGTGCGTATGGTGATCGGCGAAAGGCCCTTCTTGGTCAGCTCGGCATCCAGTTCCTTGATCTTGCGCTCCTCGAAGCCGCCGATCTCCACGCCCACCGACTTGCCAGCCAGATCCTCGGGCTTGGTTACCTTGCCCTTGTCGGCCGCGCCGACGGAGATGCTGATCGCTTGGCTCTCATAGGGGATCATCTGCATGATCTTGGCGCGCTCCTCGGTGAAGAAGATGCCGGTGTTGATCATGTCCCAGCGGCCTGCCTGGAGGCCTGGCACCATCGCGGAAAACTCGATGCGGATGTATTCCGCCTTCAGGCACAGGCGCTTGGCGATCTCCTCACCCAGCTCGACACGCATGCCCTTCAGCTCGCCTTGCGCATTGACGAATTGCAACGGCGGCAAGGTCGGATTGGTGGACATGACGAGCGTGCCCGGCTTGATCAGCGCGCTGTCGGGCACGGAGGATTTGCAGGTCTGCGCATCGGCAGGCGCGGCGAGAAGCAGGGCGACAAGCCCGCTGAGCAGGACGGAACGGTTCCACGTTTTCATGTCTGACCTCCGGCTTGTGCCCCGGCCTCGGGCGGCGGGTGGCATCGCGTGTTTGAGGAGCTGCGGTATTCTATCGGTATACCAGTTCGATGCAAAGAGCGTGCCAGCGGCCAAGCCATCTCGCGAGGGCGAACGTTGGAGCACTGCGGCGATCAGAAGCCGTCGAGGATGCGTTTGCGCACTTGGCGGATGTGCTCAGCCATCGCCTTGCGGGCGTCTTCTGGCTTCCCGGTGGCAAGCGCGCCAAGAATGCGCCGGTGATCCTCGACGCCCGGCTTGTAACGGGCCGGCACCGTCTGGCGCTCGAAGATCTTCGTGTAGCGCCGCATCTCGCGGATCAGCTTGGCCAGGAACGGGTTGCCGCTGCGCTCGGCGATGGTATCGTGCAGCCGATCGTCGAAGCTCCAATGCATGTCCTGCGAGGGCTGCTCGGTTCTCTCCAGCGCGGCGAGATCGGCCTCCAACCCGGCAATATCATCGGGCGCGAACCGCTTGGAGGCGAGCGCCGCCGCCTGCGGCTCGATCAGCGCGCGCACATCCAGGCTGTGCAGATAGTCCTCCAGGGTGATAACGCGGACGGCCAGCAGCCGCTGGGTCAGCCGCACCAGCAGCCCTTCGCCTTCAAGGCGGCCGAGCGCGTCGCGCATCGGCGTGCGCGAGATGCCCATCGACTCCGCCAGCTTGCGCTCCTGAATTACAGTGCCGCCGGGAAGCTCGTGCCTGAGGATCTTCGCCAGCACCGTGCGATAGGCATTGTCGGCGAGCTTGCCGCTGTCGTCTTCCGTGTTCATATGCGATACGGCCTCTCGACGCCCGAGGGGTTGCCGTCCCCGGATGATTATGTTTTAGGCATGTTGCCTGATGGGTTCTCAATTGCGTGCAAATTGTATACGCTTATCGCGCCAGCAGATCAGAAAGTGAATGCGATGACCGTATCGGCGAACGCGGCCCGGCCGGTCGCGACCAACCTGTCGAACCAGGCCTATAATGCAGTGTCGGAGATGATCCGGCACCGGCGTCTGCGTGGCGGCGAGGTCATCGTCGAAGCGCGGCTCGCCGAGGTCTTGTCCATCTCCCGCACGCCGCTTCGCGAGGCTTTGCAGCGCCTGGAGGGCGAAGGGTTGGTGATCAAGGGCGCGGGGCGCTCCTTCATCGTGCGCCATGTCGATCTCGGCGAATATCTGCAAAGCCTGAAGGTGCGCGAGATTCTGGAGCCCGAGGCAGCAGGCCTCGCCGTGGGGCGCATCCCGCGCGCCCAACTCGCCGCCGTCCGCCAGGAGGCCGAGCAATTGCGAACCGGCGCAGCCTATCACACCGATTTCCATTGGCGCTCCGATGACAATCTGCATGGGCTTTATATCGACCATTGCGGCAATGATGTGCTGGGCAGGATTATCCGGGATCTCCGCGTGACAACACGGCTGTTCGAGATTGCCCGGCTGGCCGACCGGCTG
>Ga0307513_10005695_pt1 | contig 16394 bp, 13 predicted proteins | sample 15_EM_MG_FD_202174 | JGI IMG/M metagenome (GOLD analysis project Ga0307513, IMG submission 202174) | Populus trichocarpa ectomycorrhiza microbial communities from riparian zone in the Pacific Northwest, United States - 15_EM | ecosystem: Host-associated > Plants > Roots > Unclassified | place... | reverse complement strand
TTAGTATAGCCAAGTAGATTTGCCGATGGACTGCGTAGCTTGTATAGACGAAACCACCGCTGGGCCAGTGAGTCCCAATGGATATTATCTCTACGGTGGGCATGTCGGTCGGCCACTGATATGCTACGGATAGGAAAGAGTTTTCGCTCATGCAGATGTAGTTGGAGAGACATCACCGGAAGCACTTCCTATTTGTGGAGATAGTTAATATCCGAGTGGTCCGACGGCCTCCGAGTGTTAGCTCACTCTAGGCAGGTGAGTTGGACAGCCCTGAGCTGAGCAGGGTGCTCGCGAAAGGTCAGAATGGTTGACGGGTGTCCTCTGGCTTTACATTATTCTACTTAACTAAAGCGAGAGACACCCTATTCTGATAACCAACGATCCTCGAGAGAACTTATTGAGTGAAGCTTTCAGGCTTAACGATATTAAGTTTTACCGCTTGATTCTATTTTGAATTATCCTTATCTTTATTTGGATCCTTACTTCTACTTTGAGTCTTCGGTGCGGTCGCAATCTTAGGATCCGTCTTCCTACAGAGTGCCCCCGTTACACATAGACCCGACGACGCTTTTGAAGACACCTACTTTCAAAGCGCCACAAGCACTGATGACCAAATACAAGGCATAGATCAATAAGCAGATGAACGCCGGTATCCTCCATAGGACCAATGTGCCTGGAGGACCCAGCATGTTTGTGGAGGCAAAAAGCGATGGCAGAATCCGCCCCTTGGTGGACATCCGCTTCAGGAATGATAACACACAGGCCGATCACACACAGATCCCAGAGCAGAGTACTATACTAAATGCGGTAGCCAGAGGGCGATTCCGCAGCAAGATAGAAATCAGTGACGCTTATTTCCAGACGAGAATACACCCAGATAATGTCAAGTACAAGACTATTAAGACACTCTTCGGTCGTCTTACAAGCCAGGTCATGATGCAAGGAGACATGAACGCTCCAGGAACCTTTGTGACGACTATGGAGGACCTATTCCATGACCAATTAGGAAAAAACATATGGATCTACATTGACAATATTTTCGACTTTAGTGATACCTTTGAAGAGCACATTAAGGATGTTACGAATGCCTGCAGTAAGCTGCAGAATGCTGGCTATTATACCAACCCTAAGAAAAGTGTTTTCTTTGCCACTAAGCTAGATATCCCAGGCCCTAAGATAGACGATGATGGCATCCACCCTGCACCAGAGAAAGTCCCGACCATAATGGACTGGACAAGACCAGAAACCAGAAAGAACAGCAGCGATTCAATGGAATCGTTAATTATATCTCGCAGTTCATTCCCCACATCGCGACCATCACAGCCCGGCTCACAGAGCTGAGTGGGAACGCTGAATAGCTATGGACAGATCTGCAGGAAGCAGCCTTCGAAGCGGTCAAACGAGCGGCAGATAAGCACAAAGTCCTTAGACCGATCGACTATAATAAGCCAGATATGATATCACTTGTTACCGATGCATCTCCAACAGGTACGGGCGCTTGGATAGGCCAAGGACCAACCAGAGATGCAGCCAGACCTGCAGCATTCCACAGCAGGAAGCTAACGCCATCACAAAGCAACTACCCCACACACCAACAGGAAACGCTCGCAATCATTGAGGCTATGGAAGCATTCGCTCCCCATTTGCTACACAGGCAATTTACACTGGTTACAGACCACGAGAGTCTCACTAAACTCAAGACACAGAAGAATCTCAATGGACGACAGCAGAGATGGCTAACGCACATCAGTCGCTTCTATTTTAAAATAGAATACCAGCCATGAGCGAAGAATTCCCTAGCAGACTACCTATCGTGTATCCATGAGGGAATGCCAGGGCCGTTAGATATAAGCCTCAAGGACCCCACTATCGATTATGACAGCCTTGAGCTACCTGACCCAACCCAACCCCTACAAATCAATACAAACTACGCCTTCTCTACTGATTTTAGCATAGAATCACGCGACGCAATGTAACACTCAGGCGAAGCCGAGACCTCTCCTACCCTTACCAGCAGCGACTCTATCAATCGTTGCCTCCCTGAATACCTTATGGACGAAATTACTAGCAATGCAGTAACCCGTTCCCAGAAGTGCAAGGCCTCTGCCTCTTCGCCGCCTACATCAAGCGCACCAAGCAATGATAGCAGAATATCGATTGGAAACTCCTGGGATGACAACAGAACTCTCCCAATCACCAGTGAAATAAAACGACGGCCCTCAGAAATGACCTGGATGTCATGTACTGATGATGGGTGTGAAATACATAAGAATAACAAAAACGGTGCAAGCTACTGGCCGAAGGACCCTAAGGTCTGGAAGCAGAGCAAAAAGAGCAAGAGAAAAGAGCAGGATAGGACTTCAACATCGAGTACAGCCCTAGAGGAGGGCCAGACCTCGCTCCCCGATATCCCATTCCTCTCAGAACCCCTACCACGTTTCCACATGAATGATACTATCCTGGCTACGCCCCCTATGGCCTCGGCGGCCTTCACTACTCTCTACAGCCAAGCAGGCTACGACTCCGATGAAGCTACCAATACCAACGAATTCCTAAGCACCCTACACTCTCGCCTTATGGGTATCCTCACCCAGCGAGTTAGAGAAGCCCTTAAGACCGACGCCCTGTACACCAGGGTCCAGGAAACCGATAACAAGTTACACTATTCCAACCGCGATGGCCTCCTACTTGCCCAGAACACCAATGGGTACGAAAACCTCTAGATACCGGTAGGACCTTTTGAGAAGGGAGTATCCCTATACGATTTCATCCTCAAGACCGTCCATGAAGGCCTCGGACATTTCTCAGCCTACAAATGCTACTCCTGTGCGGCTTGCTTCTTCTGGTGGCCACAGATGCGCCCGGACTTTGTCCTATACTGTCGCTTATGCGATAAGTGCCAGATTAACAACGAGCCTACCACCCTACCCTATGGACAATTCCTTACCCTCCCTGACCCTGACGAAGCCTGCCAATCCCTGGCCATAGACTTCGCCGGCCCTTTCAACAAACCCGATGGCTATACATCTATCATGGTCATAATGGATCACTTTACCAGGTATACACATCTCATCTCCCTCAAGCATGCCGCTACATCTGAAAAGATCTTCTACAAGCTAAATAGCAGTATCTTGGATATCCATGGCCTCCCTCTCAGCATTGTCCTTGACCAGGACTCTCGCTTTACCTCTAAGTTTTGGTCCCAAATGATGAAGTCCCTTGGTATCCAGGTCTGGATGGCGACCCAATACCACCACCAAATGAATGGCCAGGTTGAGCGAAGAATTTGCACCCTCAAACAGCTAATAAGGAACTTCGTTAACCCCAGAGATAAAAACTCGTCCGGCGCCCTCCCAGCTATCGCAGCAGCCATCAATGGCGCCCTCAATGAATCCCTAGGCATCTCGCCATACCATGCCCTCTATGGACGCCCGTGGAAGATATTCAGCCCAGTCCAGAGATCCGCCAGCAAGGTGCCAGCTGTAGACGATATTCTAAAGGCCCATGAAGCAACAAGAATGGAAGTAGACATAGCCAGAAAGTATGCCACCTTTCGCCAGACTGTCCAAGTTAACAAACGCCGCATACCCCTAACAGAACCCTTCAAGAATGGCAGCAGAGTTCTTGTTAGAGGCCGCCCTTATACCTTCTCCCCAGGACGATCCAAGAAGCCAGAGCTACGCTGGTTCAGTCCCTTTAAGGTCCTAGAACATCTACCTGATACAGACAACTACAAGCTACAACTCCCGCCAAGAATAGCCTGCCAGAAACCCTACTTCCACGTCTCCTCCCTTAAAGAATACCGAGAGAACGATCCCGATAGATTCATGTCCCGCAGAATGGACAAGCCAGTACCTATCCTAATCGACAATGCAGAAGAATGGGATGCAGAGCAAATACTCGACTACCGCCACCAGAACAACATGCACGAATTCCTGGTCCACTGGAAAGGCTATGAGCGAGCTGACGACTCCTGGGAACCTATCGAGAACCTCGACCACTCCCTGGAACTCATACAGGAATACTGGGACGCTAACCACCCAGCAGAACCAACGCCCCAGATTACCTCCCACTACATTAAAGCTCCCTGGGAATCTATGGAAGTTTCCTCTACACCCTGCACCGCCAACGATTGCCCAAACGACTTCTGGAAACCCTATGACGATGAGGAATATGATTCCAGCAGCTCTGAGCAGGATTATTTCCCGACAGATGACGACAGCCTCCTTTGGCACACTGACGAGAGCGCTGGGGATGGCGAGGACTTTGGAATAATTGTTGATTGTTCAGAATAAGGGAATGTAACATGTGTACATGTTCCGGTAACCGTACACAGGAGCGGGCAGTGCAAGATCTCCTATGTTTAGTTGATTTATATTTGGTTTATTTGATTTGTTTTCAGCTCTGCCACTGCCTCTGAGTCAGATAGGCTATGCTATCGTATTGCTATGTTTTGTTTGCTTTGCGGGAAGTTTATATTTAGGATTCCGGGTATGGAATGGTCATGTAACACTGGGGAAGGCTGAGCAAATATTTGTTTCTTTCTTTGGTCTTGTAGGATCACAGGATTCCAGTATGTGCGCAGCTACTAGTAATGATCGTGATTGCAGGAAGGCTATCGCTCTTGGGTTTTGTATTTAAACCAGTCTCCTGGCTAGCAGGAGAAAGCAGACTTCGACAGACCTTCAGTCTAAGAATACACTTGGTTGAACGGCAATCCCTGAGTCCTATTTGTCCTTCAACTATTATACTATCTTACCTTCGGTCCCTTGAAGCCTCCCTTAGCACTAGCGCTACTAGTAGCAGGTCGATCGCTGGTCCTACTGTATTTTCGTTAAACAGGAATAAACCTGTTACAAAGGTACAACGGTCACGTCAGCACTAGCTATGTAGACAAAAAACCTCCAACTACAGTCCATCTGGCTTCTCCTGGCTAAAACCCTCTGACCCTGCCCAACCCGGGAACCACTTTGAATGCTCGGTACTATAGCTAGAAACTCTAAGGAAACCACGGGCCTAAATCCAACGAACCAATAAATCTCGACAGATGTGCAACCCAAACAAAGAAACTCCTGAAAGTGAACAAACAAACTCGCAAAACAAGGAAAACCTCAACCTGATCTAGAAAGGAAATACACTTAAGCCCAAACCTGTAGTCAACCCACCCATAGCCCAACGATGAACACCATTTTTTCCAAAAGGGCGAGGGTCTCAGGAGCCGGCAGGACAAAGACATTGGACGGCTCCAAGCCCGAGAGGTAGATGTACCTGGGTCGTATACGACTGGGAAGCCGAGGAGAGCGTAATCCCCACAGGGAGATCAGTAACCCAGCCAGCACTTCTGAGAGTGTGTGGCAGGGCGAACCCGATCCCCGAGTGCACTGGAAAGACAGCGGGGGGTGTGTTGCATGTCCCCGAGAGGACAGAGGCAGAAGGCATGAAACCCCTGCGGCCAAGCGAAGAAAACAGCACACGCAGCCACGATTATCAAGCAAGGCGATCAGCAGGCCACAGGGGCCAGGAGGATGGGCGGCAGGAGGCGTAGCCACCGTATTGAAGCAGTAGGGTGCTAGCCGACGTAACCGAGAAGCTGAAGGGCGGAAGGGACAGTAACGACGAGAAGTGTGGACGCGACCGACCCAGACAGGATCAAGATTTTCGAATGCCCACCATACCGAAACATTTCCCAGGGGGAGGTGCAATACGAGGGAGCAGGGCCCCCGGGGCAACTACTTCACCGATAACCCAAAACTAGCAGCCACACCATGAGGAGTTGCGACCGTACCCGATCGTTGCAAGTGCTAAGCGAGCAGCCACGAAGCAGGTGCGGAGAAAAGGATGAGCAGAGTAACCGTAACCCTCTTGACAAAGGCTGCTCATAGACAGTGCCATCAGAAGGGGCCAGAGGGGAGCGGCGAATGGGTAGAGCTTTACCCTCCCAGGCAGCGAGGCCATCAGAAAAGGGGAGAGGCATACGACCCCACTATGATTTCTCATGGTGTTGAGATTTCAATCGCCAGAGGGGGAGGCAAGATGGTTCGTAGCTATCTCTTGGTCATTTTCTTTTTTTTTTTTTTGTAATCATGCGTTATTTGTTTCTAGGTACAAACGGCCTTATGCAGCGCGAGCTATGAAGAGAAAAAAACCTATAAATGCAAACCCACCACCCGCTTCACCTCTTCATGGGAAAAATCAAACACCCCGAGTCCATAGGAAAAGTGCCCCCCGCCTAGCACCTAAGATAATATAGCCGAGACATGTAAGGAAACAATACATAGAAACGTACAGGTAGAGAGACCCAAACCCTTCAGCAGGCTCCCCAAAACAAAAGAAGCCACGGCTGTTCTCAGGCCCTTGCGGGGCCTGAGGGAGAGGATAGATGATCGCCGACAAGGGAAAACACGGAAACCGTGGGCCCACAAGAACCACTCACGCGGTCGCGCAGGTCATTACATCGATCTAAGGCATTGGTGCATAGCCACGGAGGCAGTGCTATACCACAACTTGGTGTAACCGAGGAAGGGTCGAACGATCGGAGGGGGAGGAGGGCGAGCGGAGCCACCGGGCAGAGGGGATGCCAGCCAGGAAGGTGAGCAGTAGGGTGCCAGCCGGTGTGTAGCAGTAGGGTGCCAGCCGGTGGGGAGCAGTAGGGTGCCAGCCGGGGAGGAGGATTAGCAGTAAGGTGCCAGCATATGGGGCAGTACGGGGCCGGCTGACGGAACCGGGAGGGGGGTAGAGGAAGGATCGCGAGCGGGCTAGCCACAACCGACTAACGGGCCATAGCAAGGGCTTTTGGGACGACAGCGAAACCGAGCGAGGCCGTGATGTTACTAACTGAAGCTTTCCCCACCAGGGGTACAAGCCCAGCAGAACCGAAGCGTACTTCGACTGAGAGTCCGAACGCCATATCGCCGACCGTGAACGAAGCGAGAAGCTTTCCGACCGGGCAAAATGCTAAGCGAGGTGCAAAGCAAGTGCGGGGTAAGGGGCAGAACCGAACTTCATGAGCGGGAGTCAACGATGGACAGGAACAAGAACCCCAAGGAGGGGAGGCGGGCATGCCTCAGGAGAGGAGGGAAGATGGCTTAAAGTCAACCCCTAGGCAGCAAGCCATCATGGGGGAAGAGAGGTGGGTGGGGGAAAGTGACGATAATTTCCCGTGGTGTTGAGATTTCAATCGCCGGATGTGGGGGAGAGATGGTTCGTGAGCTATCTCTTGGTCCTTTTTTTCTTTTTTTTTCTTTTTGTAATCATGCGTGATTTGTTTTAAGGTACAAACAGCCTCATACAGCGCTAGCTATAGAGAGAAAAAAACCTATCAACAATAGCCACGACCCGCTTCACCTCTTCATGGGAAAAATCAAGCACCCCGAATCCATAGGAAAAGTCCCCCTCGCCTAGCACCTAAGATGAAAACCTCAGACACGTAAGGAAACAATACATAGAAAAGTACAGGTAGAGAGACCCAAACCCTTCCGCAGGCTTACCAAAACAAAAGAAAAGACTCTAACGGCCAGAAACGCTGCCTGCGGGGAGAGGATTGTTGATCGGCGACATAGGAAAACTCCAGTAGAGGGCCCACCGCAACCATGATGTACGGTCAGGCAGGTCATTACATCAATCCAAGGCGTTGGACAAAGCCACGGAGGCAGTCCTATACCACGACTAGGCGTAACCGAGGAGGGGCCAACCGATCGAAAGGGTAGATGACCAGCGGAGCCACCGGGCAGAGGGGATGCCAGCCAACGACGCTGACCAGTAGGGTGCCAGCCGGTGAGTCGCAGTAGGGTGCCAGCCGGTGATGAGCAGTAGGGTGCCAGCCGGGGAGAGGATAGTAGCAGTACGGTGCAAGCGCACAGAACCGGGAGGAGGAGAGAGGAAGGATCGCGAACAAGCTAGCTGCAGCCGACAAACGGGCCATAGCAAGGGCTTTTGGGACGACGACGAAACCGAGCGAGACCGTGATGTTTCTAACCGAGGCTTTCCCCATCAGAGGTACAAGCCCAGCAAGCCGAGCCCTACTTCAACCGAGAGTCCGGCACCATGACGCCGACCGTGAACGAAGCGAGAAGCTTTCCGACCGTGCAAAATGCTAAGCGAGGTGCAAAGCAAGTGCGGGGTAAGGGGGAGAACCGAACTTCATGAGCGGGAGTCAACGAATAACGAGAACGAGAACCCCAAGGAGGCGAGGCCGTGATGCGACAGGAGAGGAGGGCGGGGGGGAGAGATGGCCTAATGTCAACTCCTAGGCAGTAGCCATCGTGGGAGAAGAGTGGTGCGTGGGGGAAAGTCGCGATGATGTCTCGTGGTGTTGAGATTTCAATCGCTGGAGGTGTTGTTGCAATGGTTCGTGGGCTATCTCTTGGTCAGAACCAAGCCCCTTATATATGCATCTTCCCACATCCCTACCCCTGGTCACTCATCACCTCGCCTCATGTGACCCCTATGACTCATAGTGAGTCATAGTCTGATATCCATCAGCTGACTCTCCTGAGTCAACCACTCAACATCCTTTAACAAATCAAAACCTATCAAACAATTCCTGTGCTCAAACAAGTCACATGCGTTAAACCCATGACTCATAATAGGTGTCATGTGCCACAGTCATTACATCGTATGAATTCACAATCGTGAGTCACAAATCAATCAACCAATCATAAAAATTAATGACTCCCATGTCCGGAGTCATGTGAAATACTATTAGTCAAGTGATGTCATAGCGTGAACTCAATATACGCTATGACTAATAACAATTCGTCATGCAAATCAGTCTTGCTTAGTCATGATTTCTGACACCATCAGATGCATGTGCTTTTTTTGCTGATGTATTATGACATCTCTACAAATTCTATCTTATTCTGCAGGCATTCACAAAAAAGGATCACAAACACATCATAAGATGAATCAATGGGATTACTTTCATCTTTCTCTGGAGGTAGATGAGGTGAAGGATTTGCTTGGGTATTGGTGAATACAATCATTAAAGAACACATAGTGAACTCCGCTATCACATATTACACTCGAAATTCACTTAGGCTTCGTTACGGGGCCCCGTTTCTGAGGAGCGGGGACAAAATAACATAGGTTATTCTGATCAACTGGTCGAAAAAATCATCCACATCAGACAAGAACTGGCTGAGATAGAGTTCTTTGAAGTTAGACAACTTCACAGAGCTCTATCTCACTCAGCTTTGGTCCGATTTGGACGATTCTTCTTTTAATATGCAGTTAATAACCTGCTCTTGGCGCCCCATTTGTCAAAAACGGAGCCCCATAACGAACACTAAATTCACTGTATTGCTACCAGGTCTACCCAAATTACAAGTGTTTTCAGCTCCTTAGTTACCTTTTTTATCACTCTATCTTATAATACAAGTTACAGGTATTCTAAAATCTCCAAACCATTGGTATATATATCTTCGTTAGAAAAATCTGATTACTGATTGTCAGGCCCAATTATGTGATAAAGTAATAGCTGCTCTCAAATATATAAAGAGACAGGGTAAGGCAAAATTGATTTCAGAGGAAAGACTAGGTGAAGTAGAGGTTTTGGTTAAGATCTCAAAAATCAGGCTCTCTGGGTAACAGAAGTGAGAGGCAGTGTGCTCATTTCTATTTCTGGTGAATCAGACATTTACTCTATTATTTGTACATGTGTAATTGTGGGCTAGCACTTGTTTTCAGTCAGGTTGTTCTCTAATTTCTTGATATTTCCTCTTTAAAACTTTCAGTGAACTTGTACGATATTCTCATCTCCAATTCAAAACACTCAGGACTCCACCTCAGTCCGGGGCTGCCCTGGACAGTGAAGCAGACACTATCTGTTGTGTTTTTATCTACCCCAATTCCCTTCATGAATCCTCACAATTTCCCCCAATGAGACACCCGCAGTCCCGCACGTCCATCCGGGGCCGAGGGCTGGATGGACGCTCCCATACCCGTCCATCCCGGGCATCACTGTTTGTCTGCCGTCCGTCCCGTCCACACCCGAAGACCGACGTACTGGACGCTTGGGTTCACTGAATGCGATGATAGACTGATAACAAACGAACAATGGGAAGAGCAGGCTTTCTTATATCCTCCATGAGATGAGATCTTTCCTCCACGGCACACTTCCTGCGCGTGCCATATCTTTGATCAGTTTCTTCCGCATAGTAGCCCTTTCCTACTTCTCAGCCGAATCCCCTCCGAGGTGAAAACAAAAGCACAGAGGATGTGGTTAACCGGTTTGCTGAATACTGAGTGCATAACCGCGGATGCCATGGTTGTTCGGCTATGATGATAGTTCGTGTTTCATTGTCGATGAATGGAGGTTTGATGCTGTCGCACTAGATATGCAGGGTTGATGTTTGAGATCGGTATGAAGCTAATACCGTAGTCGTGCGACATATTTTGAAGACATAGTGTGTAACAGGTGCGAGCAATAAGGTTCCCAATCCAACGCGCAAGGGGATATATGCAAATGGTGAGCAGTCCAGAACGATCCACTTTCAACATTTCGCATATTGTCGCTCGTTTGTTATTAGTTTCCTTTGTCACCCATTATCAATCAAGAAGAGAAACTGATATACCTTGCTCGTATACTATATATATGATGATTCGTATATATGGTAGGTGACGGTCGCATAAGAAACTATAGGGTAAACGGGAGATGAAACCGCAGTGGAAAGCGGTGGATAAAGCAGAATGCTTGACGGGAGTGGGACCGGAACCACATTCTCCCTGGGCATCTCAGGAAGGATTTCCGGGAGCGGGCATGGTGAAAAAAACTTCTTTGTATTATCTATATAAACCCTGTATTCCACCATAGTTAGAGAGATAAGCAAGCAAGATAGTCTCGCCTCCGGTCAATATACATAGGCTTCCTCCTTGACTTTGTCCTTCTTTATCTAGCCAGCCTGTTCTTCTCCTATCCCGAACTCATAACACAGATCAGGTATTAACTAATCCCTACTAAAAAAAAAAGACGGAGACACGAACAGCCATACCCATCTTCTGAATCCGACACTGCCAAGTGGAAGAGGATTTCCCTCCAAGTTCCACAAATACGAGCCTGAATTGCACACCAGGAATCTAAAAGGGGTGTGTAGAAGGAGTGGAATTGGGGCGAGTTGTACAAGAATTCAAAGTACCTTTGCAAAATGCCGAGAACGGTGATGATATCTACCCACTGTCTCCCTGCGGCCCCCACCTCCGTAAAGTTCTGCCTGATGGTGTCGGTTGAATGAAGCTCCTTCTCGTCTGCCGTGACTAGGTGCTTGCCGACCCCAGGGATAAAAGAAAGGACGTGGTGGTGCAGTGGAATTGCCGGGAAAAGTTGACTGGCTTCTTTCGCTTTTTTAAAAGAGTGTGTGGTCAAGGTCTTGGACTTGTTTGTACTTTTTGGACATGTGCGGGGATAGTCCTGTTGATTGAAGCCGGTAGTGAGTGTTCCACATCTCTCCAGGTATGAGGGTGTTCGGTATCCTGGGAATGTTAGTGTACATATGATGAATCCGGGATATTATAGAGGGCTCAGACTGGCTAATATGAAAGCAGGAAACATACGGCCAGAAAGATGTTTAGCAAAAACTGTAAGCTCCGGTCTGTTGGAGTATATCTTGGATCGTTTATCCAGTATATCTCGCGCAGCCTGCTGCGCCCCCTTGACAATGGTGGTCTGCGCGCCCAACCGCATCCTAAATATCGTGTCGTACTTTTCCGTTCATTCCTGATCTTGGCTCCACTGGTATTTGGGAACAATCTGAAAGGGGTTTCCGAATATGGGAACTCCTCGGGGGTCAGGAGGGAGCGGGAGCCGCCTCCGTTTCCGCTGAAAGAGACAGTGTTCTTAACGGGGAATTCCGTCGATCCTCGACCAGGACGTGGATGGACGACATTATGTCCCGTCCCGTCTTTTTCCAAGCTTGCCCTGCAACTCACCACCAAGGACAACGGCCCCACCGCCCCCCCGGAGAAATGTCTCATACTATTCGTCCTGCCGCCCCCCGTGGTCTCCCGCAGCCCCCCATAGTCCCCCCCTAGTCACCGGCAGTCACCCTATTCCCTAGTGATGAAAATCACCTGGAATCACTCACTTTGTTCCAGATATTTTTAGGTTCTTACTTTTTACGCATTGGTATTATATTTACTGCTACAGTATTGCTTCCTTTGTTTTTGGTGTTTTCCTTCTCACTCGATTATCTCTGTCTGGCCCGGTTTGGATTGGAACCTGTGATTGAAATGCAACTTAGTAGCTATGATGGATGCTAGGATTGCAGCATCACTATGGTTCATTGTGTGAAAGACTTTCTTTACAGCAGGTTCTTGTGCACGAGAAGATATCAATTATCATGGTGATAGATTTCGTGCCTGATTATTATCCCCACTGGCAACCACACCCCCAATGTATTTTCTACTTCGGACAATCATAGAATATTGGGAGGGACTCTATTGAATAAGAGTCTATTCCCTCGAGCAGTTAGAATAGAATAACACACTTCTTTTATTGTCTTTTACACCAGTACCTACTTCCGTTTGGCACACGAACTTATTGAATGGTGCAATAAACTTTACGCGGCAGTCCTCTACAGTCCCCCGCCGTCCTCCATAGTCCCCTACTCTAATTTGTCTTACATCGCAGGGCACACCGTCCTTAGCAATGCCGGTCGTCCTACGGTTTCCCGGACGGGGACGGACCGCATTTTGTCGTCCCGTCCAGTCCAGCGCACTTGGCAATCGCCCCGGGGGCCCTACGGGGGCCCCAGACCGTTGAGAGCTCTGGAAAGAGATAGGTGGTTGTCAGAACTGCTCGGAAGGATATCAAAAGCGTCAGAGGCCGTGTCATGATACGCACGGGAGTGCTGCCTCCCGGGTCCTCGGTGCAGGTTTCTGCATTATACATGTTAACAAAGGGGGAGGAGACAATTTTGCAGAGGGAGTAAAGTCTCTCGGTAGACTAGGACATCATTAACTGGGAATCGATTCTAGGTAAAGTTACAAATAAAAGAAGAAAAATGGACCACTCTATCCACATGCTCAACACACAACCGGCTCTAGTACGATGTGTTATATCTTACTAGGCATAAAGAGAGTCCTTAAGGGCGGAAGTTTTATATGTAGCACGAGTGAAGTGGGAAATGAAGCGGGATCTTTCCTCCCTCGCATTGCTTCTCCAAGTGCAAGCAAGGTAGGTAGAGAAAACTAGGAAATGATATCCTACTCTGACTGTAGTTGCAGTCGAAAGGTTAGGGATAGCTGCGATCTCATCCGAATTCAGGTTCAGTGTCGGAGTCTGGACATTGTGTGAAAGCCTCAGATCATCGGGTGCCTTACCCCTACTGCCCATAGTCGGAGGACCCGGAAACATTAAGCCGCTCCCATTCGGACCGGAGATGAACGGCGGGGTGCGGGAACACCGCGTCTGGCCTGATTGTAGGCCATCCTACATGAAGTACCTGTCCATGGATTAGCTGAAAACATTGAGGGAGGATGAATGTTTGAAAATACGGGTGTGGTGGTGTGGTAATGTGGTGTTTGGAAGTGTCGCTTTTAGAAGGATTAGCGATTTGTCAAACTAGAACCAACGGCTTGGTGGGAGTTAGAGTTTCCTTCAAATTTTATCGTCTCCTCTTTTTCTTGCAAAACCTGAGCCCATATAGCGATTAGAAATAATAATAGCAAAACGAGATGTCTGGATCGAACCCTAAGTTTGCAATTTCAGCAGATTGCTCCAGAACCTTTTGAGTTTGCTCCTGAATCAACTCCCACCACTATCAAATTCCCGAAACAATTCAAGGGCAAATGACTCTGCACAGTCCGAGGGTTCCCTTTTCGCTTGTACCCTATAATAGACCGAATATGCTAGAAAGGATGCGTTAGGGATGTCAGCAGAGAGATTGGTTGAAAGGACCCGGACCTTTTGTGAATTCAGCAGTGTCAAGCATATCTCCGCGATTGCCACGTGAGGTGTAACAGGAAGATCATGATGGGCCGAAAGATACTCGCTCAGAGTAAAATAGATCAGTCGCACCGCTGATACCTCCTTATCCACACAGTGTTAAGCCCTTGGCAGAAGTTTACCAATACCATGATTGAGGGGATATTTGCAGCATTAAATCTGTAGAGCCCAGCTGAATTGCTAGGGCGTGACAGAGCTCGTTCGACCTTAAGGCCCGCTCCGAGTGACTGATCTGCATTAAAGCTTCCATCCCCGATCTCCATTTATCCCCACCTTGTGCCTTTATCCGTTTATTGTTGCACCGTAGACATCCTCCAACTAGAATTTATCTGTCATTTTTCTAACCTTTTCTCGTCGCGGAGCCGCTCCTCAATGTGGATGAGCAGTGGCAGTATACTGGTGTCGTGAGGTATGTCTGTTCGGGAGGTATGTCCGGACGAGACATAACCTATTCCACACCATAGCGAGAGCACGGAATAGCGAGCGATCTCCAAGTTTGAGCAATGTGATTAGCTGAACCCCAGTCCAGATCTAAATAGTGGCTAGTATTTGGGCGGATGGCTTGCTATGCCCGGCGCTCGCTGTGGTGTGGAATACAGTAGACTACACAGTGTGGGTAGGAACTAGCATTAACATCAAACGTCATTCTTAGTATTCCAGTCTCAATTAAGTACCGAAGTATTTTTCAGTTGCGTATCTGCGCTCCTGACCTACCCTCCGAACCGGCAAATCCTCCGACGCGAGTTTACAGCGCAGTTAAGATCGGGGCACCAAACTCAATAGGGACAAGATTCCTTCAATAGGGACATTAGAGTGATGGCGCTCCCGAGTCCCGTGCATAACTCAAAGAAGTCAGAAGTCATAAGTCATAGCAGCCATGCCCTAAGCAATGCCTGAGAAAAGCAAGGAATACGCACTGACAGAAACTTCTTGCTGTGAAGGAGTTCTCTTCCCTCTCAAATACTCGCCAAGAGTTCCAACTTCCATTCCTACCCGGAGCTCCGTCACTCTATTGCTGACCTATTGCAGGAGATTTTTCTCAGTAGACAAGAAGCCCTGACCATTGGATGATACACTTGACCATGAAAAATTACATAAGAGTGTTGTCGCCCTTTGCCCCGGAAGAGCACTGACTCGAGTACCTATATGATACTGTACTCCCTCGCCCGATTACTTGTATCATACGTCACGTGGACTCTAACCCTTCCCTAGTTCACGTCACCTATGACTAATTCCGGCGAGGTGAGTACAGGGGTAGGGCTGGGCGTGTGACTACGTTTTCTCATTAACTCTCACCAAAAAAACTTTTGCTTCGGGTTTGATAAATCGCTAACCTAGTCAACACCGACGCTGCCAAACACCGCGTCCACATCACCAGCCTTTCCAACCCCTTTCCAAACCTTCATTCTCCTTCAATACCTTCAGTTAATTCATCGATGAGTGACCTAGGTAAGATGCCCGAGGATCAGGCCAGTGCGCAGGGCCCCCGCGCCCCGCCGTTCGTCCCCGGTCTGGATGGGAGTTTTCGGAGTCCTCCAGCGATGGGCAACGAGGGTAATGTACCTAAGGATCTGAGCGTCCCACACGGTTCCCAGAATCCGGCACTTGATCCGAAATCGCATAAGATCACCGGTCCCCATGACCTTCCAGCCGGAGGCGATTCATATCAGCCATACCCCATGCAAGATTTGCTGTTATCACAGGGGGCCATGTGGCTTCAACGCTATCATAATAACCTCACGGAACTTCAAGCCGGCTTCTATCTCAGATTGCGTAAGCGCGAATCTGAGTGGTATGAGCGCTATGACAAGAAGAACTTAGAGATTATCGAGAAATCTGTCGAAATTGCCACTCTTATTGTTGGGTCCTCACCTCAATTTTTCTGCTATTTCTAATTTCTCTATAGGCTGCGGTTTTGCATAGAGAAGATGAGATCATGAAGATAGCGGGAACTTTCAACCTCTTCGGCGCCTTGGGTAAGCAATTATAATTCTTATCAATTGGGCTGTTACTAATATTCAGCTGCAGGACGGATTGTGTATCAGGCCAAACTGATGAAAAAAATCGGGACCGATTGCCCATCCGGGGTTCAGGCCGGACTAGATGCACTCGCTAAGACCTCAGAATTCACCCAAGTTCTTCAGAAGGAAGTAACCGCCAGTCACCTTGCACTCGAGGAAGTTACCGCGTGTATCCCTTCTATCTACAAGGAGGTATCCAAACGCCGATTTGGTAATGATCCGACAATTACTATTTACGAGGAGGATCAATCAATCAAACAACGTGTTGTACTTACTACTTTCCTGAAGATGCAGAGTAACTGGAGGAATGGTCTTGAGTGGATGGAAGGGAAAAGGGGGAAAAGGGGGAAAGGAGGGACGGAGGGGAGAGGCGGGACGGAGGGGAGAGGCGGGACGGAGGGGAGAGGCGGGACGGAGGGGAGAGGCGGGACGGA
>Ga0307513_10005694_pt1 | contig 16396 bp, 22 predicted proteins | sample 15_EM_MG_FD_202174 | JGI IMG/M metagenome (GOLD analysis project Ga0307513, IMG submission 202174) | Populus trichocarpa ectomycorrhiza microbial communities from riparian zone in the Pacific Northwest, United States - 15_EM | ecosystem: Host-associated > Plants > Roots > Unclassified | place... | reverse complement strand
CCCATCCAGCCCTGCTCTCCGTCGGGGCCTGGAGGCAGACAGCCCCGCAACTACCTGAGTACGAGACCCTATATCCTCCGCGGTGAGTGCTCGAGTGGTGAGGTGCCGTTATTACCGAGGTTCCGATAAGCCCGGACCACCGATGTTGCCCGTGCTGGAACTTGCCTTGCGTAATGGCATTGCCGCGCCGAGTTGGTGGGGTGCTGTACGCCGTCGGTTGAGAATGTGGAAGGGGAAGGGGTTTTGAGTGGAAGGACGTGTTTGGGAGAGGACAGGCCTTGGCAAAAAAAGAAACGCGGGGACCAGGCCGCGATTTCCGGGCGGCGGAACGAGCTTCACCTGGCGAGGCCTCTCTTTCTCATTTCACCACAAACGACGTGGCAGGCTTGTATCAGCGCAGGATTCAGAACTATCGTCGTCACCGTTTTACCTCAGTTCTAGGTCACTCAAGATCGTTAAAATCTGATCACACATCCCCCCATGGGTCGTTCAGAACGACATACATTTGCGTCCGGTGGACAGTACGGCGCCGGTTAGAGTTGTATATACGGTACGCGTAGGTGTTAAGTTGTGAAACATAATGATAACAACAAAATAGAATGCGGCATATGGCGGTGTCGACTTGCTGAAAAACTCTGGTAGGACCGACAGGAACTCCAGTCTGGGAAGGGTGAGCCCAGGTGGCCCTTGAATAACCTAAGTACTAGACAGGAAGATACCAAACCTCAGATGTTCCCCGCCCCACGCATAGAACAACACCTCAAGTGTCTGGGTGCGGTGAATTCCTCTGCTTGGAAACTCTTCCCAAGCCCGAGTTGATACGGTCTTCAAACCTCTTGGAGGTGAGTGGACATGTGCTTGAGAATACCCTGGGATTTGAATTTTCTACCGCACCCATCCCATTGGCACCTGATCGCCCCGGGACGTCGATTTCCGTGTTCGTCCTGCTGTGCCACGTGTGCCAATTTAACGTGGTATATCCAGACCTTGTAGTGGACCCCAATCTCAAACTCTGTACAACATCCTTGCCAGAGGCAACGTTCTACCTCCACTGCCTGACGCATTCGCGGGGCAAGGGCTGAGGTGGTTGTAGTTGTGGAGGGGTCGCCTGGGGCGATTTCTTCCATATCCTCGTCGCTGCTATCGCTCTCAAGGTCGAGGTATTCGTCAAGTGGGAGAGCGTTTTTGTGAGTGCTGGGGGACCCAGAGGAGGACGGTTCCGCATGACTTGAGGACCGGGAAGGTTCAGCCTGGGTAGCTGTGTCTTGTGGTAAGGGGTGGCTATAGACATAGTCAAGGTAGGATTGTAAAAAATCGGGTGGGGGCGGCGCGGGATCCGTACTAGGACGCGAGATCACTAAGAGTGGGTGGGGGGACGAGTATCAGATGGGCTCACCTCTCTTGCCAGGCGGGGCTCTCCTGGCCAAAATCTCGGGGGAAAAATAGCATTGACGTAGAGGAATTATGGGAGAGGGCGTTTGATGCCATGGGAGAATAGCCTGGTGGGGGGGGGGGGCGAATGCAAAGATATGGACGGGTTAAATACCCGTTCCAAAGCCCCATTATTATTGTAGAATGACCCAGCTTCTGCAGGAGTGGCTCACCAAGACGGCGCCTCGTGTAGCGGCCATGGTTGGTCAAACGGCAGGTGGCAATCCATATTGTAGGAACACAATCGAGTTCGGCCATGGATCGTGGTTGGATGGGCATGGCCACATGCGCCGCCAGATTCGTCAATGATACCCTTGACTGAACACCTTCGAAAGGCCCAGGTTGTCACCATGGTGCGGCTGGAATGATCGTAAGAACGAATAGCTCGGTAGCTCTGGCCCAAGTGTCCGATACAAGTCCGTTCCATCGTCGGCCCTCTGTTTGACCAGTGAAATCTCGGGAGACCTATGGGTACAGGAGGGTACAGGTTTCATGTGCACACCCTGGATGGTGCAATGGGGGGGGATCACGGCCCGGACATGGAAAGACCAGCGCATGGCAATAATTGACCCGATGAGGGTGAGCTGGGTCCCTGGAACACCACACTTTGCCACGGCCCAATGTTCCACATCGAGGCCTCGCGAGAGGGGCCCCAATCGCGAGGAGTTTTGCAATTTCCCGCCCCACAGGCTACAGCTACGGAAATAATGCGGGATATCCTAAAGCACGAATCGCTCAACTGTTTTTGCAAGTCACTGAGCGCCGGCTTTTTTGCGGAGAGGACTCAAGCTGGGATCTTCAAGGGGTGGGCTTGATCACCGATCAGCCTGAGTTTGTTCCCGTTCCGTGTACAAAACCTTCGATCATCGTGACATCAGCCACACCCATTGACGAACGCGGGCAGCATGGCCTCAACACAATGGAGCTCCATAGGCTTCAAGGTATTCTTTGCGCCAGAAATCTTCCCCTCAGATTCGGTACTTCCCTCTTCTTCGCCCTAGCGAGCAAGAAACGTCCGTGACGACGGAGACGACATGCGCATCGGTTCTCGGTCCCCCTCCCCGTTGGACCCTATGCAAGTCGATGACCACGATGTTTACAAGTACGACGAATATGCTGAAGGATGCGAGGAGGAGGCTGTCACTGTTGAGACGAAAATCCCGAGCTCAAATAAAGGCTTCGGGATGTTGATGAAGTTGGGGTGGGTTGAAGGACAGGGATTGGGAGTTGCTGGCGATGGTGAGTTTCGGAGGACCTCATTCGAGTGACAGACAGTCTCACTCCTGAAAACAAGGACGTGTCGACCCAATCCCTTTCCATGTGAAACAAGATATGACCGGCCTCGGGAAGTATGGCCAGGATGCGCGAATGATCGAGACGACAGTCTCACAACGTCGTGAACTGACTTCTGAACGTTATCTCAAGGAGAGTAACGACCAACGCGCGGAAAGAGAAGTACGTTGTCGTGGTAGTACTCTGAGCAGCTCTCAGTGACTCACGGCACAACAGGACACCGTCGCTCGCCGAGCGTATATCCAATCCGAGGTCACAGAGACCCTTCGGCCGTTCTATTGCACAGTATGCGAAAAACAATTCCAGAACGTTGCTCAATATGACGAGCATTGCAACTCGTATGCCCACCACCACAAGATCCGGTACAAGGAAATGCGGTCGAACGAGCGGGCGATGGCCAATTCCCAAGAGGCAATTGACAAGCGGAGGGAAAAGGAAAAGAAGAGGGAGGAGAAAGAGCTAAAGAAAATTGCAAAAGCTGCCGGTGTAAAACTCACCACCATCTCTCCGGTGGTCGGTTTGGTCAGTACCCCGCAGAACCCTATTGTTACAACGCCCGTTCTGGGCATTGAGCCTACACCCACTCCGTTGGAGAAGAAATCGGGCTTCGCATCTGGCGGTTGGTCGAAGATCGACAGCTCGTCCTCCAGTAGTTTCAAGAAACCCGGTTGGACCACTGTCTCGAGCCCACCAAAACCTCCTTCACCGCAGCCTCCTCCACCTTCGGGACCACCTCATGCCACGTCGATTCCTCCCCCACCTATGCCAACTACATCTAGCTTCAGAAGTGGAGGTTGGACGACGCTTGAAGGCCTTCCATCTGTGTCCACTCCGAACAGACCGTTGACTCCGAACTTGTACCATCCAACTTCTCTCCAACACCCCACCCCTCCCCCTCCAGAGCCTGCACCTATCCGAAATCTACCGGAACCCTCGTCATCGGTGTCAGAGTACAAGCTCATCGCCACCGCGGAGAAGCCCCCTCAGATCCAGCCACAGCCTGCATCTCAGCCGGTCAAGAATTCTTCTGTGCGTAAGAGAGCCGAAGCCTCGCGGTCGGGCTGGCAGAGCTTCAATCGCGGTGGATTGAAACGATGAACCCAAGGCGTACAATCGGAGCCGACATACAAGTAGCCAACCTGGAACAGCGAGAAGAGATTAAAGTTAATGATTCCCACCCTAGTTTCCCGTGTTATCCAGCCGCGTCCGCCTTGCTTTGATAATGTACATTAGACGAAATCCCAAGCAATCGTTGATTTCCCTCTTTCGTGTCACTAATAATATACCACCGTCGTTGGGGTATGATAGTCATGGTGTTGTAGCTGAGGCCTGAGGGGGGACAGCGTGGTACGCAACGGAGAGCGTCTCCCGAAATCCCACTCATACTTAGCAGTCAAATTTGCATCCCACGAATCTCTAGGTGAATTTTGGGGAGGTTAGCCCCGCAGATAACTTCATCATCAAACAGGGGAGGGGTTATGGAGAAGTTAACCACTCAAATCGATCTTACTCATGAACGAGCGCACCCGTTTGGGGTAAGCGCCTCTCAGGATCGATAGCTTCGAGGACGAGAGATGTCCAATGGGTAAGTTGACAAACCCTAGTCCGCCACTGACAACGTTACCGCCTATTGCTTCGGGGGCTTCCCTTACCATTGACCGATGCTTTGTATGCCCTACCAACGCAGAGCAAACCGCACGCCATAGAAGGAGGAGAGGAGGAATGGAAAGGGAAGAAGGATATGCGAAGGCGCTCACCGAGACCATGTTTCTCGCGGAAGCACCGTTGAACAACAGGCCGAGGGAGTGAGATAACAGAACAAAAACCACCCCGTCATGATGCAACACGACATGTCCTATTTCCACCTGTCGGGAGACCATGGGGTTGCATTACCCGCTGACGCCCAACCTCTCCGGGGTTCGCACGGCGGACTGTATACGATCGGGGATTGGTCGGACACTGGCAGAACAAGGGCACATTACGAGCGGCCGAAGCATGAGCACTGGGCATCCATGAGTTCAGTCGTTTGTACCATGGGGCACAGAAACTAATGACAAGCAGGGAAACAGTTGGATTATACATGCACGTACATCCCACTGGTAATCGCAGAGCTCTGATTAGGGCTAGGGTTTCTCCCTTTCTCGCCCCCGTTATTCCCATTCTCATCATCGTTCGAACTCTCTCTCGACGGAACCCGTGGGCCGGACCCCGGCCGGATGAGTCGAGACTGGGTGTGAATCATAGGGGGAGGCCCGCTCATCATACTCGCGTCCGTGGTGTTTCCCATCTCCGGGATTAGGGTCATAAATACCGAATCCAGAATAAACATGAGCAGGTGGCTATTGCATTCGGCCGATGACAGAGGGTCCAGGATATCGCGGATCGTCTGTTCCCGGGCTATAGGTTGGGCACCCAAAACTAGTGGAGCAATCCATCCTGATAACCATCCGTTAGCAACGGAGACCGTAGATCGGACAATACGAACTCGACTTACCAGGTACAGCTTGTTGGATTCTTGCTGTGAGTTGTTCCCGAATGGCAGCCTGTTCTTCGGGCGTCGGGTCTATTGGGGGAGGGGACAAGTAGCCATTAGGGAAAAGTGTCTTCTTTGCTATTCGGATGATGTCCACCAGGCGGCCTGGAGATAAAATGTTCTTGTATAGGAGGTACGGCAAGAACCTATTTGCACCCCCCATGTTTGTCAGGACAGTATCATATGACGTAGATATGCAGGACGAACTTGTCTAGGAATGGCATGAAAAATGAAGTGAGTATATCCAATGTGTTAGCGATCGCCGAGGCTGAATAACGCTTGTTGAGGCCAAAAACGGTCGTAATCATCGCGAGAGGTGGTTCGGCGTAGCGCAAGAAGTCTGGTATCTGGGTATCTGCTAGTTGAACTCGTTCTGGGGATCCTTGTCGTTGTTGCGAGGACACGGAGAAGAGAGATGACGCGTCGGATAGCCGTTTAGAAACCACGGTGGTGAGTGAAGGAGTAGTTGGTGTAGTAGAGGTGGGTGGGCAATCCGCTTCGTCCGAGGCGTGGTTTGATGATTCGTTAACGTGCTTGATGGTTTGAATTGCTGATTTGTACCCGTGGATGACCATCAGACCAAAACCAGAGATAGCTTGGATAGCAGAGAGAATGAAAATGACGGTCGCGTGGAAAGAGATAGGGTGCTTGGAGGGATCGGACGGCGGCTTCATTTTTTTGACAGCGTTAGGTTCGACATTTGGGAGTAACAATGAAAATACCTACCTTTTTGACTGAGACTGCCGCCTCCGAAGGCCCAAGAAGGTCCAAAGCGAGTCTATGGATGAACCATGGCTGTGATATTCGAGGGATTACACCCATCAGCACCTTGAGAATAACCTCCCGGATGATGTATCGTTCAGCATCAGGATCATAATCCTCTGGCGGTAGGCAAGCCTTCAAAACAAAGTCAACTGACTGCCGTAAATAGTCCTCGTTTATCGTTCCATCAACGGATACAGCCATGTGCGGCTGAAATTGGTGAAAGAGCTGGGGGAGAGACGCTGCTCCGCCAATTGAATACGAGGTGTTTAACTTTGAGTTTGCTGCTCGGTAGTCCTCATAATGCTGAGTGAGTAGGGTGGGCAAATCACGGAAGACGAGGGGGCTCAGGTCGGTTTTCGCGAGTCGTATCTCGAGCGATCGGATCACCTGGGTAATTACTTGGCTGATCTGGACGAGGAACTCCTTGTCGTAACGCGAAATCTTGGTCCACCACGGGTTAACGAAAGCCCTTAGGGCAAGCGCGATAAAATCGTAGATTTCGGCATTTAACTCGGGAGGGAGGTTGGGCGAACTGAGCAAGGGTGGGGCCTCGGCGTCGGGGCCAAGCTGGGGGAAGAGGAGCCGTTTGGCTAGAGTAATCCCTGGGGTGATTTGGGACCGGACACTCGAGATTCCTTTGTCTTTTGAGGCGGTGGACGACTGGAAAGAGCGGACGGACTGAGAAGTTGGTGGCAGCCTGGAGACCGCCATCCCGGGAGAACAGCGGGCGGGCGTGACGTGACCCGGATGGTTGGATTGTTCCTGGTGTGATGACACGAGAACGCTGATCCTCCATTTCTCCCCGGACCGGCGTCGACAGCCGTTGGCCTCCTCCCGCTCTTTTCTCTGCGGTGAGTCTCGGTTGCATCCACAGGATCCTGTCCTTACGCTCTCTGCAGGTTACACCGTACCCTCACTCCTTTGAACGGTCCCGTCCCAAGGGCTTTCGGCCCTGGTCTCCCCCCCCCCCGGCTATTAATCTTAGACTTCGACAGACCACCCTTTCTGGATAGACGGATGACTGCTGTCAAACTCAGCAAGACCCTCATAATCGTCATTGCAATTTCCGGTCTCGTTGGTTGCGTCGTCATTCTTTTCTTGATCCTCAAATGTTGTCGTCGCTCCAAGTCCTCCCCGCTGCCCCCCATCCAGCCTCTCGCACACCACAGGGAGAAGGAATCTAACTATCGCCACCACCCTTACATCCCTCGAAACAATGTGTCGGTGGACCAGTTCGGCCGCTCTAAGAGCGATACTTCTTTGTTGAAACTGTCCCGCGGACCGAGTTTTCATACCGACGAATCACATGAAACCCCGTCCTCCAGCCGTCGCTCGTTTGTGGTTCCTCCTTCTCCCTCAACCAATGTCACCCACCGTTCCAATCCGGTATCAATCGAATCCCACTCCGATGAACAGGCCTCCGTTACCCAGCAATACGTGCCCACGACCCGCCAAGCACGTTCTTCTTCACGAGCTAGGTCAAGGCAACCACGGTCCCGGGTAAATTCCGCTGCTTCGACACACAGCACTCTAACTCATCGTTCGGCGCGATCTCTGAACAACATCCATGGAGCACCCCACTCCGCTCGCAACAGCGTCCAAATCGTACTACCTACGCCACTCGCTCCTCAATTACAGAGTCGGATGGTTTTGACTTCAGCAACCGCAAGTTACGAGGAGTTAGTTGGCTTCGCGGATGCGTGGACGACAACGCCCAGTAGGACAACCTCCCGCCGCTCAGACTCGGATAAAACCATCTCAACACGAGATGTCTCTCGCGGACGTAAGACTAGCCCGGGTTCTGGGTATAGAGATCGCCGCTCCTCGGATACCATAGATCAACTAAGGCGTCCAGAACCGCAGACGCAGCCTAGGGGGCGAACCACTTCCCACCACTCCATTCAACCCCCCAGAGCCACCTCACAGAACCCCAGCGACGGACAAGGTACTTTCGCGTTCACATCGTCGCGGTAAATTTCGCTTACTCACTTCAACGTACAGCCGCACAACCTGGTCAGGGCAACCGGTCTTCTAGCCATGCAACCGGTGATCCCCGCTCCCAGTCCCGGTCGCTCTCACGTTCCCGCAGATCCCCGACTAACGCCCCAAACCCGTTATTCCCCCAATCTACATCACGCTCATTCCCCCATTATACCCCATCGAGCATGGATAACCTCAACCACAGCTCGATCTCAAACGGACTATCGCCCCCACCTGTACCACCCCTACCCCGGACACTCCAAGGATCTGTCACGCGAGCCGAATGCGCGTCGTCTCGTCGATCCAATTCTATCGCTGAACCGTAGACTCTGTAGAGCGACTACGCGAGTGATCAATCGATCAAGCATCCGCGAACGCTCCACCTCGATCACACAACCCAAGAAATGTAGTTCATTCGTACCTCTCGTGGTATCGGCTGTTGATCATGCGGGTCGTGTAGCTTTCTGTTTCAGTGTAGCTACAGGACTTCTCCGTTATCATAGATATCCAGTCTCGTCATCTTGTTACCCCTTGCTATTATACCATCCTCTATGTATTGTGCAATAGATCTGCATGTGGTGCTGTTTTGACGATCCCCCACCTCCGAGGTTGATAGGAAATCTTCAACGGAAGCCAAGTTCGGGAAGAAATGGCTGATCCAGTCTGCACCGGTGAAGTCAATGGCGTCGTTCCCTAGACACACTACTGTCCTCGGTGTTGCGCAGATCCGCCGTCGTCAGTCCATATGACCACAAACCCATGATTAGTCACCACTGCACCTCCATGTTTCCTGCCACGTTACGGGCGTTTGGACTCCCGAATCTGCAAGCCTGGGGCTCCACACACTCACGGACTGCGGTACGTGGTTGTCTCTGCACGATAAATCGACACCAAAACAAGAAAAAGTAAAGAAAAAAGGCCCATGGAGACAGATTGCGTTTGACTTAAGAGGTTGGGGGTCCGGGCATAATGCCAACATCAGCAATCATCAGCAATGTGCTTGCCGAGCAAGCGAGTCGGGTAGAAGATTTTGAATGGAGAACCCAACGTTTAGACTCAAAATCGACTCGAGATCCGTTCCAAAACTGAGTCGATCGTGCTGATGCCGAGCGGCTAGGCGCCCTGTTGGCTTTGCCAGCGTTTGCCTTCCTCGTTCTACTGGCGCCGAACTGCCACCAACCGCAACTTCAGCCAATCTCTCTTCTGACGTTATGTCCGCGCCGGCACCCCACTTAACTGGGCTCCCTGCAGAGATCCTGGAGCACGTACTTCTACACCTTCCTGGTCAGGACATCATCAAGATAGAAGTGGTGCGGAGATCATTTGCCGACCCACGCAAATCGTTGTTGACTTGTTGTACGATCCAGGTCAGCCGACACTTCCAGTCTCTCATCCGCAATTCCCCCACCCTCCAGTACCGACGCGAACTCTTCGCCGCTGGTCTGATCGACAATCCTTCCAATCCCTGCGATCTGGCTGAACGCCGAAAGCTATGCGAAGAGTATGCACGCAAGTGGTCCGGTGCGGCGACCGTTGTAGAGAGCACCCATAAGTTGCCCCTTGACCAATATTTACGCTGGGGTTATTCCACGGCTCTCGGTAGGAACTTGGTGGCCTCAGATTCCCTACCCAATGACGGCCTTGGTTTCCTGTACATCCCACCAGTGGCGAGCGGAAAGCCGATTAACAGGTGGTCCATCCCTCCATTTCCTTTCAAGTCGTTGGGTTTTGCTGTATATCATCCCGAAGATTTGCTTGGCGTTGTTGAGCAGCAAGAGGAGTGAGTAGTGTTCACTCAATGGAGAACACTCAGGTACTGATCATGCACCATGCGCAGTTTGCTTCGTATCCACTTTCTTAATATTCGGGATGGCTCTCCTCATTGCGGGCCCCTCTCTAATCCTATTACCTGGACCTCGCAGGATATTCCACAGATACAAGGCGGGAAGTTGGCCATCACGGACTCCAGAGTCATGTTGTATTTTTCTCACCCCAATGCGGCCCCGCCAAACAGGACGCTTGTCTGGGACCGAACAACCGGGAATCTGGTAAGGGTTCCGTGGCTACGGGGCAGTCATATCTTACTGACTGCGCCCCAGGTGCTCGAGTTTCCCTCTATGGAGTACAGGAGACTCGATGATCCAAGCATTTTTTTCCTCGACGAGTTTCGAGTTGTGGTTCTGACCCTCCCCATTGGTACCAATTCTCTCGAGTTGATCGTGTTCAACACGTCAATTCCACAAGGCCACCCAAGGAGCATACGGCGGTTCCGCCTCCCACCACAGTATGGCAATGAACACTGCTCTGCCCTCATACACATCGATCAGGATAGGTACTTGGGAACACCAAACAGAGACGTGGCTCTCATTACCGATCCCACCCAAGCGATCCTCGTTATACACGTTTCAAAACCCCCATATCTGGGTGGAGTTTTGCACATCGTACGGATACAGACTTTGATTGAACATGTGTGTTCAACACGTGCAGACGTCTATATACCTTGGAATGAGTGGGGGAGGGGTGCTGTGGTTATGAAGATGCCGTGGTATCCCGATGTTATGTTCTCCGTTTACGGCATCCATATGACTGTGTTTATAAGGTTGTGGCAGAGCGACCTGACGTGTCGCATTCACAACTTTGATTTCGGCCAGCGTGGGTACAGCACATTGCCACTTTGGAATGGAGAGGGAAGCAAGGCTGAGAAGGGTGCCTTGTTTGAGGGTGGAAAGGAATTCATATTTAAAGTGGCTAGAAGTGATGGAACGTTCTTGTGGCCTGACACGAAATCACTGGACAACGGCACCTTCTTTCTTCAAGTGAGCTATATCACCAATTCCAGTATCAATGGTGTCGTATGCTAACACTTTGGTAAGGTGCCACTGACGGATGCGGTCACTTTACACGTTTGGGAACTGACTTGAAAATATCCTTCGATTTAGTTGCTTCCTCTCGTTCTATTTTTGCTGACCGTAGTGGCGATGGCACCATCCGAGTTGGTTTAGTTCTCCTGTATTATCCGAGCGTGCTCGCTGGGAACTCGTTTGTACAGTTACATAGGCCGTTCTACAATTTCCGCTTGTACCAATCACAATCCTCTGCCACCACCCCGTTCCTCAATGTCCAAACTGTGGTTTACCCTCCACAATATATCCTGCATATACCAACTAGGCGTGCTGTGGCCATGCGACCACCATCGCGTCCAAGAATAGCACCAACGTGTTCCCAATCCCTACCCCACTAATCGGATCACGAGAACTGGCAATCTGTGCCACCTCCTGGGGAGAATCCCCAAGGAAGAATATGGATGGGATAGGCGGAGGTGTTTGTCAGTGTGGGGGTCTTCCAAACTGGCCGCAATGAAAATAGGTACATTGGGACGCACCAAGTCTTGATTCGTGTAGAGCTCTCCTCTACACTTCCTTCTCAAGTCAACATCAATGGCAACGGCGGGATACCGTGGTCGGGTGGGAGTTGGGCGGCAAAATTCGACGGTGATACTGTTCGAACGAGAGAGGCCAAGGACTTCCCTGTGATGATCCAGCTCCAGCTGGCGTGTGCGTTCAATATAGAGCTCCAGAACCCCGTGAACCAACTTCCACCAGAGCATCTTGGAATGTTCCGTAGCAGTTTTAAGAAAGCAGTCGTCGTTGGATCGTAAGCACGAGCTGAGGAAACGGCAAGACCCAGGACTGGGGGTCTTCGTCGCGATGTCGACAGACGATTTTTGTGGGAGAGGGTGTTTCAAGCTCATGTCACCGAATATGTTTCCGTATTGCTCAGTGGGCAAAATCTAAGAGTTCTGGACGACGCGAGTCGAAGAGGACTGGACGAGCTTCGTGGGGTGATCCATGAAGGATTTCAAGGCGATGTCTTCCAGATAGGTCGCGTTGGTAAGAGTTCTTGGACCTGAGTTGACATGATGTCATCGACGAAACGGTACTGGTATTGAGATGTGTCTGAGACGACTAGGACATTGACCGCGCGTGGACAAAGCCTTGAGGAGAGCCAGGAATGCGCGCTGCTAAGAGTTTGGATGGTAGGCTGCAGTTGCCTGATCAAGTCAAAGTCGATGATATGGCCCTAGGGAAGGCAGGCGCAAGTGAGGGTTTCCGTCTCTCTTAGGGCACAGCGTTCGGCAAGGCCCAGGAAATCCAGCAAGATCACTGATGTGGTACATGCCCAGAACACGGTTTGCAGTTCTTCAAATCCGTCACGAACTTGTCCACTCCTCACAATCGCGTGGTCATATATATACTCTCGAGTAAATAGTTCTAAAACAGCGACAAGCATACTTCGCAATCACCTATCACTCCGTTACAACGAACCCGACGGTCCCTAGGTCCTGCAAGGTCAAATTGCCCGACTCAAACGATGCACCATCGTTGTACACCACCTCCAGCTTTGTGTATTCTTTCAACCCCGGCAATCGAGAGAGCGGAACTTCCTGCGTCTGTGGGTTCAAGTTGACCCCCACCACGAGTGCTTGATCGTCAACTCTCCACATCCCGAAATGAACACGTTGCCAAACAAAAGTCGTGAACATTACATGGGGATCTAAAGCGAAGTGTGTCAGATTTGGAACAAGTTGTTTACTAACAGCTGTTGCTGCAGCTTTAATGTCGCTCGAGGTGGGATCATTCCAGGGAATGATTCCTGGAGATAAGGTCAGCCAGGAGTATGGGATGGTAGACGGAATGGAACATACCCAATCCACCATGGGTGACGGCAAGCATACTCTGGAGTACCCATTCCTTGCCAGTCGGGATCCGGCTCCAGTATGAACTCCCACCGAAAGCTTGAGAGACCGTCCAGATGGCCTTCGACCTCTCCCAACCCAAGGCTCTCAATCGATCACCGAATTGGTCTACCCTCCGAGAAATATCTTCGAATTCTCCGACGCAATTGTCACACCCACAATCACCATAATCCGGTGTGCATTCCGTGCCCCACACCACCGAGTGTGTCGCGTCGATCCCGATCATGTATGCATCCTGCATCACGATGTCTGTCCCAGACGCGTACGCCTCGAACTCGTAGTCTTGGCAGTTGAGCACTAACGACACAGGATGGTACCCATCCATGTCGTATATCTTATCATACACGGTAGTGGTTGCATCGATTGAATCACCCCAGCCATCTGGTTCGTCTGCTGTGTACCAGAGAAGGAGGTTTTTGCGGGACTTGATTCTGGATATCTCTTCTTCCACTGCTGACAGATTCTTGTACGTCCTACGTGGGTAGTCAGCTACGTTCGCGGCCCCGAAAGTAGTCCGGCATACCATCGCATATCGTACATCAAATAGAGTCCCAGTTCCTCCATCCGGTCAAGTACTGATTCGAGTGCAGTTAAATCATCAAACGTAGGAATGGGATGAACCTAGTTTATGATGCGGTGAGCGAGAAGTGCTTACACAGATCATCCGCCCAACTCACGATATCGATTCTTTAAAAAGAATGCTCCGTGTTAGCAAACGCACCAATAAAAAGAGAGAGTTCTCCAGCAGAGCGAAAGCTTACCCTCTCACTTTGAGGTCATCCAATATTGAAAGGTTCTTTGCCAGATAATCCCCAAAGGAGGTATAAAACCCAACGGGAAATACAGGAGTGTAATCGACGGCGTACCCGACGCCAGAAGGTTTTGTCCAGAGTCCTCCTGTGCGAGAGTCGAACTTCGTGACCGACCCGGAAGGTGGGTTCAGGAGGTAGGATAACGATGTGGTGGTGGTGTACTGTTGATTACCGGAGTAGATGGCGGAACAAGAGACAGTATATGGCTCTTTGCGGGGTATGAGTTTGGTCAAGGAAAAGGGAATCTCGAACTTCGTCGTGTTGAGGGGGACCTTGCCGACCGCCAAAACGTTGGGTCCTATCGAGATTGACACGGCAAGGGTCTCGGCGGAGGGTTCTAGAGCGATCGGCCTTGCACCTTGGACCTGGGTGTGCGTTACGACGGTGTCGATGATGAAACCCGCACCAGAAGTCGCGTCTTCGGCTATGTAGGGCTTGTAGATCGGCGTGCAACGCAGCGCGAGCAACGTGGAGTCTGACGTGGCGGGGGCTGGGAATTGACCACCGGGGGGAACGATTGGGGATCCTTTCTTGTAGTTCTTATTGCACCTGCGCAAAGGCGTGAACCAGTCTGTCAGGGACACACAACGTTCTACTCACCATTTGCTCTGACCCAGTGATGAGGTCACAAACCCGGCGACGACCAGAAGAATCAGTTGAACCATGATTCAACAGAGAGAAGGCGCAAACGGTCACGAGACGCGTTAGATGCTTTGCCGGTTCCATCACGAAGAAAGAAGCGGCTTCAGCACGCGAACATAGAGGATTGATCAAGAAACCTGTGATGTGATCGACCGGGTGAGCTGATCAATCCTCTACGTTTGCGTGCTGTACCGCTTCTTTCTTTCCCCGGATCCTCCATGAGGCTACGATTAAGATATAAAACCAATGAGGTCCAGAAATTATGGGAATTAATACTTGTGGTCGAGTATTTCAATATTCCAATGGTGTTCAACTGGGGTAGAGATACAGATACATAAATACAAGTCTGCGTCCAATGGATGGAAGAGTGGGCGACAAGTCGCACATACACACTGTGGAAACGAAGTTGGTCAACCCTTGACCAAGAAGGTGCATTTTGACCAAATTCGTTTCCACAGCGGCGGGTTGATCCTGGGCCTTTTGGCATCGAAAGCTTGAGGCTCGTCCTCTTCTTCCCTCTTCCGCTTCCCTCCGGAAGGTTCATCGGGAGGCACAAGGGAACAGCTCGCGTATGACAACGCAAAACTATCCCTCTGTTTGGATGTTAAGCGCTTGATAGGCGGATATTGATCCTCCACTTTGTCGCAGCTTACTGGCCAACCCTCGCTGTCGAGGGCCTCCCTGAGTAACCTCTCGATCTCTGTGCAGCTCTCCAGCTTTCTAACATTCTCCTTGACAGAGTCACTGGGTGTTTCCTCTTCATCCTGTATCACGTAATACGCACGGAGGGATTTGAAAAGTTGGTAAATCTGCCTCACGAGAGTAGTGAACGGCTTGCTGTCGAACTGGAGTACCCTGGTCATGAGGGCACCGTTGTAATACATATCCCTCTTCCCCAATCCTCCGACGTGGGTCCCGGTCTTCACACACACATCCATGTGGTCGAAAATAGCGGCCATCGTTATGCCGCTGGGTTGATTGTGCTTCACGAAGTGGAGGCCTTCGAAGAGGAGGACAAACCAGAGTGACTCTAGGTCATCACATAGTTCGTGAACCTTTCCTGACACAGACAGTAACTGAGTTGACATAAATTGCCATGTGCCCTATGACACGGGGAGATGGGTCGGTGTGGCTGAAAAATCCTTTTAAATATATCGACTCACCGTGCGGACAGATCTACGTGCACTAATATCATCCCGGTCCCGGGCCAAGTCGAGGTCGATCAGACGACCCCTGCCGTCCACAGTGATCATAATGTTCGCGATGCTGATGTCTCGATGAATGATCCCCCGATCGTATAGATCCTGGATCGCTGAAGGAAATTGAGTGGTGGGAGTCGCACGGATGAGAACGCACTCGTACCTATGATGGCATCATGCGCTATCTGAGTAAGATGTCTGGAGTTCTTGAACATATCCAGCGGAACATAGAATTCACACTGAACCGTTCGGTAGTGGATATATCCCATCATCCTCTGAATCCCACCGTAATCCTCCGAGTACGAGTCTGTAAGGGTACGCTGGAGTGGATTCTTGAGATGACCGGACGTCGTCGCCGCGCCGCGCCTTCTCACCACCACGGATCTGACGTCGGACCCATGCAAGAACGCGGAGATGTTCCTTGCTCCCTCCAGCTTTCCGAACCAGTACGCTTCCCCCATCATCCCTAGAATATCCGGACGCCAACTGTCCTTCAAGAAAACCAACTTCCCAGTGTCCTTCGACATCGCCACGAATCCCCGAGTTGCACGTCCAATGGGAGATCTCGCGTTCGCGATCGAGCGGCCGACGATGTATGAGACGGCTCGTCCATCCTCCTTGCCGTTAGGGGCGAATATTTCAATCCTTCTCCTCGGATAATTGACTTTGTTGCCAACTGAGTCGATCAATGTCTTGAGCAGCTCGTTCTTCTCATCCCCAACAATGGTCTTGATAGCGTCGTCGAAAGCCGCGGCCTCCTCTGAAGTCGCATCGAAGACCGTAGGGTCCCATCCCCGTTGGGTGCGATCCATGAGGTCGAAACGGCACAGAAATTCGGCCAATTCACAATTCCCTGCTTTGCCAATAGTTTCTGCTCAATCAATGCATTAGTAGTCTGTTTGTTAACAGAAGAGCTATTACAAAAGTGTCTGTCTGTTCAGATTAATACAAAAGGGGCTTCACCCCCTATGTCGCATAGGGGGGG
>Ga0307513_10005693_pt1 | contig 16397 bp, 15 predicted proteins | sample 15_EM_MG_FD_202174 | JGI IMG/M metagenome (GOLD analysis project Ga0307513, IMG submission 202174) | Populus trichocarpa ectomycorrhiza microbial communities from riparian zone in the Pacific Northwest, United States - 15_EM | ecosystem: Host-associated > Plants > Roots > Unclassified | place... | reverse complement strand
CCAATTATAAGGTGTGTGGTGATGCGTTACAAAGAGCTTTGCTTATCCATCGTTTGAAATCAGTGGCTCAAGCTCCTAGTTTCTCTTGTACATCCTTGGGTAGCTGCTTTCTTGCCTCCTCTCTGACTTGACCTCGTTGTTGCTCCCACTTGAAGACTTTACACTCTGCTTTGTGTGGTTTCCAGTCCCTGAAATGCGCGTTAATACTGAAAGCAAAAATTGAGGATTGGAAAATAAAAAATCACTCACGTCAGTTGGCACTCACTTCCACAGTATCGTGCAATTGAGCATCCAGAGCATCTCTTCATTCCTTCTGCTTCTCGTTCATTGCCAGCTCCATGCTTCCCCTTCGGACATTGGATATTCCAGCAACCGATCACGCTTTCTGGCTTCCTTGGTTCTGCTGGTTCTTGGCTAACCTTCTCTCTCTTCGTGCCCTCAACCTTCGGGGGCACCGGTGGTTCGACCTTTTTGGCAACTTCTGGGGCTGCGATAGCAACACCTCTTCCAAGCGAAACCCACAATTCATATCTTTGTCTCTCACTTTCATTAGGTGCTGCATAGGGCGACTTCAAATTCTTTCCGAGCCGCTCCAAAGTCGTAGCCCATAGTCCGGTATTGTTTGAACCGGGAAGGAGAGCGGTTCGCACAGCATTGACATATACTTCGGATGTCCGATGCTTGCAGGCATTAATCTGACACGTCGTATAATGGACGAAGAGTTCGAGAAGATTTGTCCATACTTGGACTGAGGAGAGTAGTATCATCCCCGTAATTAGAATCCATCACCCACTGGAGTCTCCGTCGCCTTCCAAAAGTATCCGAGAGAGCAGGCCTAGGACGTCGTGTTGCTGGACATACTCGAGAATGAGTGCGCCAGGTTGTGGAGCTACGTCCGCAGCGTTTCTGTTTGAGAAGTGATCGTCAGGCCCGTGGTGGGATAGGGGCAAGAGACCCTGTAGATCAGGAGGACGTGACACTTACAAGATAACAGCACCTGCCATATCTACAATTTCCCAGTTGACTCCGCCATCGTCTTTCTCATTCAGTAACTTCCGGATCAGAGCAAAGGTATCGACGTGAACCCTCGCCTTCTCGATCATTGCATGGCCGAGAGTGGGAGCCACGTTGGGTGAATCATCGAGGAGCCATTGTACCAAACATAGCTCGACAAGTCGATGTCCAGGTTTCTTCTTCTCTCCGGAAGGTGGTTCGTTGATACAATCCTTAGCACGAAGGGCGACCTGCTCTGAAGTAATGATTCCACTACCCGAGGGAGCGGAGGCCGTACAAAGGAGGCGAGCAAGGGTCTCACCCCGTCCTGTGGAATCCTCAAGGAGCGATTCGAGGCAGATGGACGCGGTAATTCGAGTAACAGACGAGGAAGTATAATACCAGCAAAGAAAGAGAATCTCTAGTGCTTGACTTGACCGTAATTCACTTCAACCTCGTCAGTTGACCAGCATAACGGAATGGCGTCTGAGAGAGGCTACTCACGCCATATAGAGTTCACTTGGATGCACCTTAAGACTATGCATAATCCCAAAGTATACCGTGCAAGCCGCTTCGATGCATTCTTCAGCCCGGGGCCAGTGTTCCTCGCCTTCTAACGCGCGAGAATCTACTATGAGTTTTGCACGATCGGCAAATATTTGCGGGGATAACTTTGAAGCGACTGCGGAGCGCATCTGCGAAAGCGCGCGAAGGTTGAGTGGGTGCTGACGAAAGGATGGAGGGCAAGTATTGGAGGCTTGAAGAGCGAGAGAGAGGCCCCCTGCCGGTAGACACCATGCTGGAAGTCCGTTCTACAGGTATACCGGAGGAAAGTATGGTTCCGATTCATCATTGACGGAAACCGTTGGTGACAGCGTCAGTACCTGCACGAACCTTGGATCCGCGGGTGATAGAAGGAACACGTACCGACCTCATATCTCCATCCTCATAGGATTCCATGAACTCGATAAAGAACTCGATGTAGCCCCCTTCACTCATGTATGGCCAGGTCTCTGGTGTACATGCCCCACGCACGACTTGATGGAGACCTATGTTATCTGGATCTGATCGTAACTTTTGTACTAGGGCTTTCGCTTCAGCGGTTGAGGTTGGGGTAGTGTCCATTGCGAGGCACGGTCCAAGATTGAGATTGATTTGCCGCTGCTCGCGGCAAGATCTCTCACGGTGTGGCCAAACATTTGCTCAAGTTCACCGCTTCCCGATCCTTATGCGAGTACCTTCCAGAATAACCTTAGATTTGACAGGTAAGGAATAAACTACAGAGTAGAGAGGGCAAACACCATATAAACACCCATATCCACCCATAGCTCCTAAGTCCTGAATACACGCAGTAATCTCTGTTCGGTGACGATCCGTGTTCGACAGAGAGGACATTCCCTGCTGGATTTCATGATTGCTTCGGAGCATTCCATACAAAGCGCTAGGTGTCTACGAGGAATCAGTAAGATACAGATAATGTGAACCAAATGGCACGTACCCGCAATCGACAATCGCGACGTTCGCCTCCTCATCTTGGCAGACAACACACAAGCCATCTCGATCCAGTGTGGCGCCCATTGGGTTAGGGGATGCAGACGTTGCGTTTTCTTCTCTCCCCTCTTCTCCTCTCGCTTCGTTGGCGCTAGTACCGCCATTGCGTCCATTCGAGGAAGCGGACGCTGTCACTGAATCTCTTTCGGCCTGCTGTCTTCTAAACGTTTCAAGCAACTCTTGTTGCCGTCGAACCGCCTCTTGTTCTTCCCGCTCATGTATTAGTCTCTCCCGCTCTCGATCCCTTTTCTCCACTTCGATCAGATTCCAAACTTTGTCTACCAGTTCGCTCTTCTCGAGCACCAGCCTCGCGTTGACGTGATTAACGTCTAAGATACCCTTTAGGACATGGACGCTCATCTGTGCGACGTTCTCCTTTGGAGTGTCGAGAAGCGCGGAGAGGGGCGGTGGGGGAGCAAGGGAAGGCCGGGCTTGACGTGCGGGCCGAGGCTGCGGGCGAGGTGAGCTCGGCATTTCCGGAGGGACAGACTGTGGTCGGGGTGGTGGTTGAGGGGGCCTCAGTGGTTCATTTTGTGGTCTCCGTGGTGGAGCAGGCCGTGGTGGAGCGGGCCGTGGTGGAGCGGGCCGTGGTGAAGCGGGCGGTGAAGGAGAAGGCGGTGGTGGTGGAGAGGTACTTCCTTGGTTGTGGTAATGAGAGTAGGGCGAGTAGGGCGGGTAGCTCGGAGGGGGTCCTGGAGGTGGCCGATATCGAGGAGGTGCTTGTTGGTTCAAAGGTCGCGGTGACTGGGGTGGCCTAGGTGGAGGAGAAGGCCCAGACGATCCGGGAAATGGTACGTTTTGCTGCGCCGGTTGTGATGGGGGTCGAGGTGGCGGCACGGGTGCGGGACCTGACTGGTTGGATCGGGTAAACGGATTACGTGAACGAGGTTCAACTTGAGCTCGTTTCGGGACTATTTCCTGTCGATAATAAGCCTGGGACAGAGTCAATAAGTCCCCCAGTTGCCACAGAACGCGATCATACTTCTTGCTCTGGACTCAAGCAACCATTTTCACCCTTCGATTCATCATAAGTTATATCAAACCTCCTGGAGTAGTTCCTACCTACCCTTGCTTCCAAGATGGCATCGACTAAATCATCCTAAAATACGACGATCGTCATTCGGTACCCACGTCTGCCTGATATACCTGGTCTTACCTTTTCTAAAACACTCTTGGGTTGGATATTGTATGATTCCAAGTAGGACCGAAGCTTGGAAATCGGCATAGATCGGAGTTGAGTCCTGCCACTGGCAGTTACTGCAGCGAATGAAGTTCAGTCCCACAAGGGTCTTATTACGACCGTGTACCTACTTGAGAGCATCTCAATGCAGTATGTGCAGACAGGGAGCGCACTTGGAGAGACATGGGAATCAGGGATCCGAACGGGATGAACCAGGTGGCGCGCTCACTCACTCATAACCTCTGTACGGTCCGCCTCGCTGACACAGCGCTTGGTGGTCACAGCAATTTGAGCAATACGGGTAGCCTGTTATGTGGCCGGATGGTTGGTCAGCCCTCGGTTGTAGAGCCTAACGCCATCCAGTAGCTTACTAACCGCAGTGATTACAACGCTTGGAGCGAGCAAAGAGTATATTGAATTCCTTATTACACCTTCTGCAGTGAGACTCGCTGTGACCTGGTTGCGGCGGAGCTGGCGAGCTCAAGAGTGGTACCCCCCGAGCCGTGCTCGAGCCGCTCATAATCCCTATTTGGTAGCCTGGTAGCTATTGGGGCGATCTGTGCGCTCACCAATTGTCCAATGATTGTTGTTAGGTCCAAGATGTGACTCTGTTTGGCCACCATCACGTCGAAATTCGAAAACCGTTCACGGTGATAGTCCGGTTTCTATCATTGGGTATTATTGTATAATATGATCCATTTGAGAATAACTCCGACAATGCGGGTGACATGCCACAGCGTCCAGACCATACCTATGGCTACCTACGAGCCAGGAACGCATATCTAGTTAGAGTTGACAGAAACAGGACTACCACCAAGTTTATACTCTACTAGCTCAGCCTCACGACAAACTTCCCATTGTTGAGCCGCAGTCCTCCGATGTTTCCTCACACGGGAGCCAATCCTTGCATCCTCCTTCATTCCAGCTATCCATGATTTGACCTCCGTATGTCGGCGCTGTTTTGAACTGTAGATACCCACCAGCATTGTCTTGACGAGGTCTCTTTCCGCAGCCTTCAACCCTAAATTCCTCAAGAAGAGGGACCCCTCTTGCGTTGGTTTGAATACCGTCTTGATATGGTGCAGAATCCTGTCCGTGGGAGGGTTTGTCCCCATCTGGTATCCCGCATCCAGCACACGCTTTGCAAGCGTGGCCGCGAGGTACCAGTGATTGCCACGCATTAAACTGGACATGGCAATATTGTAGGCCTTCAACAGGTCTCGCTGGGTCACATCCTCGGGCTTGAGCCGTCTGCTCGCAGAGTAGAAACCCTTGACAGGTCCATCCGGTCGTTCTGCTTCGGTGTAGAGCTTTCGTGTGGCGCGCAACGATTCACAGTCGAACTTGGGTTTCGAGAATCCTCGCTTGGAGAACGAGTTGATCACCTCGGTCATCATCAAGGGCTTGCGCTTTGCCACAAATGTCCGCGTATAGATGACTAGGGTCACTGGGTCAAGCAACAGCCCTCTCGCTTTCATGGCGCGCAGTACCGGCACCGCATGGGTGGGTTTATGCGTCACAAACGCCTTGAGGAAAATCCTGAAATATGCAGGAGAGTACAGATGGAGTGGTTCGACTCTAGCACGATCGATGTCATACTGCCTAAGGAAATCTTCAAACAGGACCTGCAGTGGTTTGGGATTGACGAAAGACCAGTGGCGATGACGTCCCCAGAGGTGGGCCCGTGTCTGCGGGTTGCCCCACGGACCATCACGCCACTTACGGGCAGCGAGCATGACGCTTGCCTTCCATATTGCTTCGAGAGCTTGCGGGTTTGCGAGGTGGGTTGAATCATGCTCGGCCACCGTGCCAATGCCGCGCTGCAAAGACTGCCAGTACTCCGCGTTGGTCGGGGAAGGTTGGTTTGTGTCGAGGAAGAAGGGAGCACCTGCAGGATGGAAATATTGTCGGTAGGTGTGGAGTGCCCCCATTGGGTACCCTCTGTGCATTTCCAGATGCATGCTGACGACTGCGAGGTTGCGACGTCCTTCCTGGTCAACAAGTCGACGTGTTTGGCGCAGTAAAAGTGCGACTAGTCGCGGGCGTTTGAATCTGCGCACGAGCTGGTTGTAGAGGAAATCTGCGATGGCAGCTGGGGCGGTAGGGCGGCTTCGCAATAGGTCTTTGCGGACGAACTGTACCGCTGCAACCACGGTACTAGGCGAGTTCGTCCAGTTGATGAGACGAGATGGGTCCATGAGGAATGCCCGACTAGTTGATCGCTTCTCGGCGCCAGCATTTGCCTGATAAGCAGGAGTAGGTGACTCCGGCGCAGATGCAGCTTTGCGCTCACTTCTCATCAACGCCCACTTGGTACCCCGCGGCGAAGTCGACCCCTCAATCAGTTCGAGCATCTCGCGCGAGAGTGAGGTCTTCCCGACATGGCGTAGCTCCTTGAAGCAGGCTATTCGCCAGTCCCCATGCCTGAGCCAAGAGGAAACCGTCCCAGCATCCTCCCGGGCCGTCCTGTCCAGTTCTTCTATCATTTGTACTAGCGGCATGACCATGTCCTGCGGCGCGAGGCGGACAATCATGCGCAAAGTATTAACATCCATCCAACCTTTACGAGCGATCAGAAACGCTGTCCGACGGAGAAGGTCGACGTCCTTATCCCCCGAAAAGTACGCCCAAACAGGCGACCAGTCGAGAGCCGGGACGTGGCAGTCGACGGGGGAGCCACCCTCGACGGTTCTCGTTGGCATATAGTCCAACCAATTCAAGAAAATCTGCGCGTCTCGTTTTTGAAGCGCAATTATGGCGGGTTTGAAGAAAGAAAGCGAAGGTGCCACTGAGAAGCCTGCTTTAATATGCTCGCGCAGAAGTAATTCGGCAGTATCGTAGTCCCCGCTTTCTGCAGCGGCTTGTAAGGTTGAAGTCGACGTTGAGGGCGAGGTCTCAAGGCTGAGATTGGGATATTCCTCTGTCTCTGCCTCAAGAAAAGGTTCTGGAACCCCCGTAGGAGGATTATAGCGAAGGTTGAGGGATACCCAGTCCCGAAGGAATGCCCTAGGCTGGCGCCAGACCCGCTGAGCTGGGATACGAAGGGCCTGGTGAATGACAGAGCGAAAGAGACCCTCGACCAGGACTGCCATCTGAAGAAGGGTTACAAATATGTTTTTGAAGAAGCATGGAAGTCACTTACTCATTTTTCTCGATTTCCACCAGAAGCCTCACGGAAGTGACGAGCCGCAACTGTGTTTGTCCAAACAGCACGGCAAGTGCAGTCGAAAAGCGGATGTGTACAATATAGGTGTTAACAAAGAATGCTTGATATATGACCAGTGCCATTTGCACGTCCACGTCGAACTCACTTTTAACCAAACAAGCACGCGGGTAATCTCCAGGAAATTCAAGGTAAGACCCCAAAGCTTACATGTAGTTAGGTCTGATAGATAGCTATCGATTTTGTCTCAACAGTGTGCTTCCCCGCATTGAGCCACTCGGACGGTAAAAACAAAGGAACGCTCACCCTCGACCCCTTCCCTTCTTCGTGCTCTGTCAACGACCAACGACGACGCCAAAACTAGCACTCCTTTTTTTCAATAATTCAGTAGTAACAGTATCCCACCGTCGTCGCCTCAGCGATGGTTCAATTCGGCTCATTTGACGACATTTGTCAAACCGCCGCACTCGTTGTGTGTCCACTCGTGGGCACGTCGCAAGGAATTGAGCCAAATTGCTACTCGCGGAATGTAGAAATAGCAAACACCGTTCTCTTCCAGCCAGGTTGGTTCGGCTTTGATCCCCCGCTTTACGCGCCCGTCTGACGCTCAGCTCGACTCCGTCTGTAGCAACATGCTTTGTACACCTGGTGGCGATCATTATGACCGGTATCATGATTTACCACATTCGCAGCAAGTATACCGCAGTTGGTCGTAAGGAAATCGTAATGTTCTTCTGGCTCTATGCCATCATTGAACTCCTCGCAATCTTCCTCGACTCTGGCATCATTCCGACTGCCAGCGACGTATATCCAGTACGTCCTTACCGTTGTGGGGTTTAGGTTCAATAGCTAATTCTGGTTCGCAGTGGTTCGCTGCCGTATACACTGGCTTGGTCGCCGGCACATACTGCTGCCTTCTCATCAACGCCTTCGTCGGCTTCCAGTTTGCAGAAGACGGAACGCCCCTGTCACTATGGGTACGTCACATCCAAGCAGATCACCGCATTTGTTCGGGCCCTTAGACCCTCCGTAGGCTCTCCGCCTGTCTTCGCTCTTTCTATTCTGTGCCGGCTTCTTCTTCTCAATTGCAACCTTCAAAGGCTTCGCCGGCTTCAATTACGCGCAACCTGTCGCCCTTTGGATCATCTACTTTATTTGGCCCGCCGTTTGCGTTGTCATATATGTCGTCTCACAGCTCATCCTTGTGATCCGCACACTCGACGACAGGTGGCCAATTGGTGATATCCTCTTCGGCACCGCCTTCTTCGCTGTCGCACAAGTTGTCCTCTTCGCCTTCAGCGTGACAATTTGCGATGCTGTCAAGCACTACATTGACGGTCTCTTCTTCTTCACTCTCTGCATGCTTCTCAGTGTCATGATGGTCTACAAGTACTGGGACTCGATTACCAAGGAGGATCTCGAATTCAGTGTCGGTAGTAAGGCGGCAGTTTGGGAAGTCAAGGAGCCCTTCTTGGGGCCGGGCCAGGGCGAGTGGGAGGATGATACCGCCAGCCACTACAAGGGTCATCCAGCGAGTCTCGTTGGCGGTGTCAGCGGCGGCCAATATTACCAACAGCAGGGTGCTCCGGGGTACGGATACCCGCCTGCGCCGGGTTATGGCGAGCGATATTAGACCCTGGCACTTCACATCAGCTTACTGGACACTTCGCGTTAGTTCGCTGGACACTTCACATTAGTTTACCGGACTCTGAGTCCTTGTTCATAGTGTTTTGGATTATTGAGTTCCTTGCATCTACCATACAAGGTCAGGAAATACAGTACTTCGCTGAAAATGAGGATTACACCTCAATTGCAGTGGCCAAGTTTGTGGGTCACGTCATGTGAGGCTGCCCATATTGTCTATTGGTTGGATTCCACACAGATGGCAAAACTTGACCGCAAAATATGCATAATAGGTGGAGGGGCATCTGGTTTAGCTGTACTCAAGGCCCTGCGAGACACAGAACAGTTTCGATCAGGAAAATGGCAGATTACCATGCTAGAGCGGCGAGCTGGGGTAGGGGGAACTTGGTTCGTATACCGTACCCCATGATTAGGTGCAATCGTAGAAATGTCCTAACGAAAATAAACCAACTAAATAGGCTGCCGTCTCCCTCACATCCTCCGATGCTCCCTGAAACCGCGCTCTATGACTCACTCCATACTAATTTGCCGCACCCAATAATGATATATAGGGGTTTCCTATTCCCACCCGAAACGCCGCTCTACCCTCCAGCATCGACTGTCCTTGCCTATTTGCAGTCGTATGCCTCAGCACATAACCTATATCCACACATCCGCCTGAACACAACCGTCGAGTCTGCCGTACGTGTCGAAGGCAAATGGAACGTCACCTTCACCTCTCCTGCTGGTTCCTCTACCCTTGAAGACATCGACAGTCTCATCGTGGCAAATGGGCATTATTTGCAGCCGTACATTCCCTCAGTCCCGGGGCTAGAAGATTGGAAGAGAGGTGTACAGTACTCCCACTCGATCCATTACCGTTCCCCGTCCGCACCTGTCGATCTGAAAGGGCAGACCGTACTCGTTGTAGGCGGAGGGCCATCAGGGTTAGACATTGCTGCAGATCTCCTCGGGTATGCAAAGACCGTCTACCGGTCTAGTAGATCCATCCAAAACTCCGATGATACTTGCGATCCCCGTCTTAAACCTGGGATCGCGCGGTTGCTCTCCTCTGTGGGTGGAGTGGTTGAGTTCAGGGATGGGTCGACCCTGGACGGCGTAGACTACATCTTGTTTGCGACGGGCTATATCCACTCGTCCCCATTTCTTCCGCCCGAGATTCTGAGGAATGAGCTTCCACCCTGCGTCGATAACGAGCTCCCAGGCGAGTTATATAACTCTGGAAAGCATTTGTTTCCTCTGGCACGACACATTATTCCTCTTGTTCCTGGACTGAGGGAGGACGAGCTCGCATTCATCGGGCTTCCATGGAGGGTCGTCCCCTTCCCGCTCGTTCAAGCTCAAGCCGCTGTCCTTGTGTCCATATTCACCTCACATGGACCATTCTTGGATCGTGACCTGGAGACTCGCTTGATCCTTGACCGGTATCAAGTGCTTGCCCGTCAGAATGGGGATGATCAGGCGGAAATTGCTCGACAATGGCACATGTTGCCCGGCGACCAACACTTTGATTACCGGGAAGCCCTGCTCCAGTTAGCAGGACAGGAGACCGAAGCTCGAATCCCAGAGTGGCAAAGGGTGATCTACCGCCGTAAAGTAGAATTGATAAAGGCATGGAGAATGGCTGTGAGAGACGGCAGGGCCGAAGGGTTGGTCAAGGGAATTGAGACTGAAGATGGATGGGTCGACTTGATGATGAAGTTGCTGGATGAGGTCGACGAACAGAGAAAGTTATGTGATACGAAGGAAGAGAGTGTGGTGCAAAAATTGTAATTCGAAGGGTGCATTTTTTCATAGATAAGCTGAAATTCGGAGCCGTAGACGCAATGTCAAGCTGAGAGTGATGTGCCTTCCATTGCACTATATGGTGGAGGCGGTTCACTAGTACTGTTAGCACGTTGTAAGAATTGAGGCTGGTCTCCTGTAGGCGTAAGTCCTGGCGGTGCTTGTTGAGCAGGAGGAAGTTCGGATGCTCTACTGGTACTGGGTGGGTTCGAGGAGGTTCGACTATGCCTGGTCGAGTTTCTGCTTGAAGTGGACCCGCGTAGGGATGTAGGTTGTACTACAATTAAGCCGCTCTGACTCTGACGACGCCGTGTAGAGGTGCTTTGAGAAGGTGCTAACGGGGAGACGGGTAGTGGTGGTAGTGGCCCGTCCAGGTCGATGAGCAAATCTTTTGGTGGAGGGGGAGGGAGGCTCGGAGTTGCGGCAGCGGTGAAGAGCCAAGGGGGTGGATTGCTCGGTAGATGCGAGATTGTCCTGTCCATCAGACACTTGACGAAGTACATCGCGATAATAAACTCGGTACTGTCGAGGGCCCCACGTTGCTTACTATCGGCCAAGTTCCTGGAGGACACTGAGTTCAAGGCTTGAGTAAAATGGACAGGACCAACCATATATCAGCAAGGTCATTCACTGGTAGTTTGGACTTGTCCAACATGCGCCTGCTCTTCTCACCTGTGTTCGTTTAGTGGACGGTTGCGAATGCAGTGGTGGGACTAACCATCTAGGAGGCCATTAATGGGCTGTGCTCTGTTGAATAGGATATGAAATTTCTGTCTATCTGTATCTGTGAGAGGAGGCAAGACTGGTTCTGCAGGGATCGGCATCTGTGCGAAGAAGGGACTAGCTGTAGTGGAATTCGTAAGGGGCACACTACTCAGTGCCGGTTCAGGTTTTATGGGTATCCAGCTATCGTCGAAAGATGGGAGAGGTGCACCTATATGCCATTGTCAAATCGGATCCTTCCTCAGACTTAGAAGTCGCTCACTTCGAATCAGTAAGCCTTTGTGCGGCAGGACGCCCTCCTGTGCCCATCCGATCAATCGTAGGAATCGATGGAGCTCTGTCGGAGTAAGGAAACCTTTCGGAGGGGGGCCGTCCACGAGATCCCAAGCGGCGCTGAGGGTGTCGTAAGGCAGGCCGGACCGCAGCAAGATCTTCTCGGCTGCGCCCATGTCCAGGATTCCATAGCCGTCCGGGTCCGCCTCCCTAAAGATCTCGGAGACAAGTACCTCCTCTCCGGGCGTCGTCGGAGGTTCTACATTATCGCTCGCCGGCCATTCATCCAGAATCGCTATGGGGCCAGCTGCGGAACAGTTCGTTAATCAATGATACTAGATGAGCACAATAACGACGTGCCTTTCTGATGGCAAGCAGATCGCCGGAAGTCATGATCGACTTGCGCATAGCCCAATAGACGAATGAACAGGCCCAATTCTTTCCTTGTGAGGAAGCCTTTGCATTGAGGATCACATATTGCCCATATCTCTCCTAAGATCTCCTCTGAGACGCCTGCGTGTCGGGTGAATGCGCGTGCGGCATCGCCAGTGAAGATGGAGAGGCTGTCTTCGTCGAATTTGTCCAATATACTCTTTACTAGCCTCGTCTCCTCGTCGCTCCGAACCATTTAGACGCTAAACCTTCGAGGTGCGGGGAAAGCAAGGTCCGATGAGGCTGGGATACATCACCGGCGCAGTGGAGATATAAATATAACCGTCTCGAGAACAAAGCAAGCCTGTCATGAACTGATGAACTGTGGGCAAGAGCCCTGCCTTGGCATGGGCCTGCGCCCGCGTCCCGGTCCAATTCCAGAGCCATTCCAAGCACCGCCTTCTCCAGCTGGTCAGACTGTGGGCGGGGGTCCTATACTATGCGTGTAACTGGTTCAAGCAACAGCACGGGAACCCCAGCGAGCTTCGATCCACCCCGAAACCTCCTGGAAAAGTCGTTGAGGAATTCCATCGGTCTCATTCACCAACTCGTGGTACGCGTCCTATTGGTGGTCGGGAATGTCAAAAATACTAAGTACACTCAAACATCATGTCGTGACCCACCTCGTAACCACTAAACGTTTTGTCCGGAGCAGGAAGTTTGTCGTACAGCTCCCTGGCGGCTTCAAAGAGGCATAGCTGTGGTCCGGTAAGAGTTAATATACCAGATAAGAGTAATAGTCTCACCTTGTCCGCTGAGCCGTGAACGAGGAGCACCTAAAAAAAGGGTTTCAGCGAAGAGGTCGCTTGCCAGTAGGAAGTCATTCACAGGCAAAGTTTGCGGCCAATCCTTGTATGTGTGCAGGCGGAGATTGTCAATCTGCGGTGGCCGAGACCATTCACGTTCAGTGGGGCGATTCCTTGTTGTCGACAGAAAAGAAATTTGAGACATACGCCATCTAGGAGTTCATGGAGTGCACGGACAGTGCCAGTTCCTTGTACGTATGGATCGTTGGTATAAGCTTCATTCGACACTGCGTTGCGAGATAGATCCTGGGCGGTATTGTCAGTAACGCTATCAGCAAGATTGAATGGCCCATTGCCGTCTAAATATTTGGTATGGCTGACCCACCTCAGGTCTGATGTCGACAGGGAGGCTAACCCAAGGCACTACACGGCTGGAGACTCCTAGGAACTTCCGTAGAATCCAAGATGGAGGATTTGGTTGAAGTATTAATGTACTCGCAGCTATCACTCCGGAAAGGCTTGGAACCACTGATGTCATCCCACGGGTAGCGAAAGATAATACCAGCCCCCCTCCCTAGGATACGTTCAGGACTATTACTCAAAATAAACTCCCGAGGCTCACCATAGACGCTCCGTGCAGGAACAAGGGGACTCCTGGGTATTGTTGGGACAGATAATTCAAGAAGTATTCGACGTCCCCCATCTGGTGCGCCCAATTTGTGTTCCCGTAAGCACTCCCCTCGCTGCAGTGGTGTTTGTCTAGTGCTGTTCTTCCGAAGCCTCTTTGGTCGAAAGCAAAGACCAGTATTCCGCGTTTTGCGAAGCTGGCGTGGTACCATTCAAACCTCCCCACATGCTCTCCAAACCCGTGTAGAAAGAGTATGGCTGCATTTGGTTTATCGGAGCTTACGTATGTCCGAGTATAGAACTGATGGCCGTCTGTGCCTGCGAGCCAGGCCTCAACGAAAGGTCGAACCTCGTTTGTGGTCATTTCTGTGTAAGATGAACCCAGGTCCTGCTGCGTTTTATTTCAAGATGAGCGCTAGATGAGCGCCTTTGAACCTGACCCTTTTGGATATCGAGGCACGGTCGAGGTTCGGTAGTGCCCTGTATTCTGTAACCCGACGGCAGCCAAGTCCCTATTAAGCACTACATCTTGTCATTTATAAGGAGTTCCAGTGACTCTATTTTACTTGAATAACGCTCTATTCTGCTCAGCCATCGCCCTCAAATCTTTTGCCAGCTCTTCCGGCACCTCAAGCCCTGGGAAATGTCCACCATGCTCATGTCTTCTGACGAACACACACTCGCTACCTTCACTGCTCCAAGGCCAGCCTCGATGGGCGGCCTGGATCCAACTAACGGGCATGACGAGAATATCGAATGGGAATCGAGAGAGACCATAAGGTTTCGATATGACTAACGGTCGCTCTGAGAACTGCGAGGCATTCTCCTTATAAGGGAGGGCGGATGTAGCGAATGAACTAGTGAGGTAGTATAAGGTGATGGTGGTAAGGATATCTTCTCTTATGGATGGCTGGGCATATATTTCAGGGTCGACAAGTTCGTGATACTTCTCCCCTGCCCACGCGAGGATGCCAAGAGGCGAATCGCTAATGGCGTATCCAATTGTGAACGGCCGGGTCTGCTGCTGGAGGTAATAACCCATACCAGTTTTGAGGAAATTCCACGAACGGGAAAAGTCGTTACGTTCGTCTTCTGAATAGATTTTACGAAGCAGCCACATCCGGAAGGAGCTCGGGAGGAGAAGGGAAAGCCCAAGGCCAAGCATGGACAGGGGAGGTGGTGGGTTAACTGAACCGCACAGATGAACCATTTTGCACGCGGGATATTCTAGAGTGCCGAGGATGGTCGTGACGATTGCACCCAAGTCCCCGCCTTCGGCCATGTACGAAGAGTAGCCCAGGATCGATGTCATCAACGTGTTGAAGATGCGTGCGTTATCTTTCATCCTCCAGTCCTTCCTGGTAGGCGGGGAAGAGAAGGTGAAGCCAGGAAGAGAGGGAATTACCACATGGAAGGCAGGGTCAGACGTTGAAGGAGGTGAGGTGAGGTGAGGGATGATATTATGAAACTCCCAGAATGAACCTATGATAATCTAGTTATCAGGAGGAGGTGTAAATGAACAGAGACATGCGAACCTGGCCAGCCATGGGTCAATATAATTGGAATTGCGTCCTCCCGTTCGGATTTGTGGTGGAGGTAGTGCAGATCGATGCATTCGATCGTGACCTTGAAATGGTTGAGTGTGTTCATACGCCTTTCGACGGCACACCAGTCGTATTCGTTCAGCCATGCATCGCGCATGGATTTGAGCCAGTTCAAATCGACTCCGTAGTCCCATGTTGCACCAGGAATCTGTGGCGCGGGGGGAAGTCGAGTGTCTCGGAGTAAGCGCCGCATTCGTTCAACGTCTTCCTGAATGAATTCAACGCGGAACGGACGCGGGGCAGATGGGTCGGTCATGACGGAAGGAAGGATTTTGGAGAGCTTGCGAAGCAAACACAACTCTGAGTGACTTTTATTCTAGGACGGGTCAGCTTTGAAAACTGCGGGCGCATGTCATTATCGAGTTAAAATACATTAGAAAGCCTTTTGCGTTCAAATCGGACATCCGTTTCGGTAATAATTAGTCAGCTGCGCAGCGAACAACGGTGGCAAAGAACCCAGGTTGCCATAAACTCAAAATTTCAATTGAGTTCATTGACGCTCGATACGTCAAGAAGCACCTCAAACGTACCGGTGACTATAACAGCCTAGGAACGCTATTAATCTAGCGGCTCTGCGGAGTGTTTAGTTTCCACCAGACGTCGCATCCACCCCCGAGTTTCCTCCTCATAGGGGACATCAATCTCTACGGTAGCTGGCATCTTTTTAGACCTGTTGGTGCCGTTTGTCGACTTTGCCACCGTGACATTCAGGTTCAGAAAAGAGAAGAAGGGGCTTACCATAAATTGGCTACATCTTACTTCCGGTCAATAGCACTGCCCCAATGTCATCGATCATCGCTGCCGACCTTTTCGTATTTAATTTGGCCTGTGTCAGCCGCGCCTTGCGCGTGGCTTTTTCCGAGATTTGTAGTCTTTATTTAAGCCGTGGAGTGCATTTTAAATCATTAACAGACTGTCCGGTAGGTAAGGCAACAAATTGGAATTCTCGACATTAATATTGTCCCTGTGTGGCTTGTTCGAGTACAATGTGCCGGTGTTGAGTGATTTCAGTTCTTGATCGGTGAAATTGAAATAAGGGAAGTACAACTGCCAAGGTGAACACGTACGGACAAGGTCAGAACCACGCCGAGTTACCCAAATACGTTTATAGAGGGGGGGGCAGACGTATTACATTCCCAAGAACATAGTCACACGTGCAAACACAAGCTTTTACTTCAGATGTTTCGCAAAGTAGATGATTTTCTTTATACACCCTGACCAACTTCTCTGCGGATGGACCCAGGCATTTACTTCATCTCAAGGTGTGTCCAGGTCTGTATCTGGTTTATTAGATATGCAGAAAAGCGCGATCACTCTCACCATGGCGCCCAGCTGGTATTAACCGCTACTAGTTCCAATCAGAAGGTAATGTTAGGAAAGACTCTTCAGTAGAGGTGGTCAACCTGCATTGTATATTACATGTCCAAAATCCTATTAGCCAATTACCCCATCCTGTTGAGATCTAGGGTTAATTGCATTTCCGGTTGAAGTATATCGCATCACTGACTTGCTACACTCTTGGGATTCGCGGAAAAAATACTTTATATTACCTCCAAACCTTCATTAGGAGTATCCGCACGATTGCTGCCTCTCAGATCTCTGTCACTCTCTTGCTTTTCAGATGCTAATCCTCCCGTATCAAAGCCCCCTTTAATATATCCACTACACCTAGACCA
>Ga0307513_10005692_pt1 | contig 16402 bp, 18 predicted proteins | sample 15_EM_MG_FD_202174 | JGI IMG/M metagenome (GOLD analysis project Ga0307513, IMG submission 202174) | Populus trichocarpa ectomycorrhiza microbial communities from riparian zone in the Pacific Northwest, United States - 15_EM | ecosystem: Host-associated > Plants > Roots > Unclassified | place... | reverse complement strand
GTTGGATATATCGACATTGATTTGATGCAACGTGAGGTTTGTAGCGTCAACGCCGTTAAATCCGATTTCATTTTCCCTCTTGATCGCCTGTTTCAGTTCGCTCACTAACTGATCCTTCTTGATCTTGACTGAGAATGCGTCTTCTGAGCCAGGAACGAAGCAAATAAGGGTGTACTCCTCCATGTGGCAGCAGGAAGGGTGGTCAAGTTGAAGAGCACCACCTGCCAAACGTTGCCCCTTTGCCTCCGCAAAGTCCAAGAAAGTCCCCAAGTAGGTTTCAAGTTCAAGCGTTTCAAGTGTAAGCAATACTAATTTAAAGCAAGAATGAAGATTTGGGATGGCCCCAGTGTAAGAGGTTGAGGTTGGGCCAGTGAGCATTGACGGATCTCAGGGCGTGAGACTTCATGTTTGATTATGGTGACCACAAGCTACATATCCTAGCGAAAAATCCCCAGAGGTGGACGAGGGACCAGCCTGTAACAAAAGTCCACCGCGTCCGAAAAGTAAACATGACCACAAATCCAGACTCTCAATCCCCTTCCTCCTCCTCCTCTTCCACCACTGTAGCAGGCTTGAGCCCTGATCGTCCTTGTGGAAGCTGAGCCCGCCGTCCACCCATACGGTCTACACCAGTAACCTCCATCCCTAAGGTAGTTGATGGTGGAGTGACAAGTGGGAGGGTTGCAGTTCGTGCAACTGGGGAACCATTCGCCTTGTTCACTCGACTTACCACACTAAACACGGGGGCCTTGCCAACTTTCCGCCGACCAGCAACGGCATGCCCAAAGGAAGGAGAAGAGGCGGTAGCAGACTCGACAGGTGTGCCACGCCCATTGGCAGTGATCAAGTTGGAGGCAGTTAATCCAGCAGGCTGTCCGACACCTCCTGCGAAAGGTACATCGTCGTCTTCGTCTTCCCAATCGTCTTCATCACCATCATCCGCCTGGCCCACACCCTTGGCAAACACGTCACGTACGTGCCCCGGTTTTCGATCATCAAGAATAATCGTCTCGATAACCGTCACATGAGCCGCTCGTGAAGACCAGCCAGGCGGTTCAACACCCCACGCACGCTTCCAACTCGAGCGCCCAATGCTCTGGTGTGGGTTGCCGTACGCACTGTGTTTCTTCTGCGCGACGAGCACAGTGTTGGAGTACTTGCTCTTGCCAGACGGTGTGCCAGACCGCGGAGGTGGCTCCTCTTCTTCGAGTACCACCCCTGCTTCTTCAAGCAAGACCTCCATATCGACATCCTCTGCTGCAGAGCTCCCGTGAGACCTCACGCTAGACACCGACCCGCTTCTCCGGTGTCCAGTCGATGTACTGCCCTTGGAGACCTTTGTACCAGGTTTGACCTGCCTCACAACTCTTGTCTGGGAGCTGCCAGAGCCAGCTCGCCGATGAAACCGCCCTAGCGGACTCCCCGTACCCGCTCTGCTCCCAGGCCGACTTGCACTAGTTGGTATCTGATCCGCGGAACTCGCTGAGCTGCTCTTTGAGTGACGTTTTCTTCCTCCGCGCCTTGGCGCAGGCGTACCAAACGACTTGAGGCTACTCGGCCGGCTCTGGCTCTCATGTCCTAGTCCAGAACCTTCATACTCCCCTTCGGAGATGGGAGTCTGTGCACCGAAACTTCGGCGTGAAGCGTCCGATCGTGATCGAGTGAGCGGCATGCCGCCCATTAACCCAGAAGCAGAGATGACAGACTCCGACTGGTGTTCACGCAGGGCCGCCAAACCCTTTGCGCTGGGGGTCATACTCGCCACGCTGCTTCTGCGAGAATTAACGCTACTACTCCGCCGACTGGAGACTGAAGGTCGTTTATCCTTGTGTCCTCTCCCCCTTCTCGCGGCACCCTTACCTTTCCGCCCATGCGTTCCAGAACTGAAGTTACGCTGACTGCTAGCAGACGATGGCGGAGGCGGGATGAACGGACTAGGCAGCGGACTAACTGCAATGGTGCCGGGGTTGGCATCCCCTGGAGGAAGCACAACGACACCACGAGCGTTAGGTGCGACCTTACGTTTGCGTTTCCCATCGTCAGGCGCGAACCACATCTTGAAAGTATTGATCAGACTTGCGCGGTTACGTGCCTTAACTGCACCCGAGCCAGCTGATCCAGACAAGTTGCGAGCAAAAGGAGGGCGGGGGGTCTCACCACCAAGGGACGTAGAAGGTGACGAAAGGAGGTTCGCAGGCGCACTGGCGTTGCCATTTCTTCTTCCAGGCGCAGATCCGTCAGCATTCAGAGGCGGAGTTCCGGCCACAGGTGTCGTCTTCGTCGAAAACGCACTCCCACTCGGGGTTCCGACGCTCTTGGGCGTACCAACCCACGGGCTGGAGGGGGCATCCGCCTCCCCACCGCCGGACGCAGTGGATCGCTTCCCCGGCGGAGGACTCTTCGTCAACTTGCTTCCTCCCTCCCTCACACTCCCTGTACTCAGCCGTGCCTCCTCGCTACCTTTTTCCCGCAGTGGCTCGTCCGACTTCTTCCGACCAAGCACCGTCTGCGCACGCTGCATAATAGAGATAGAGCCAGAGCGAGGTTTACTATTCGCCATCTTGTCTTTTTCGTGGAGAAGCTTCGAAGATGTTGAGGTAGACAAGTTAAATGTGGGTGGAGGGGGCGATTTGGTCCGCGATGAGGTCGGGGAGAGCGTTTGGCCAGGTGGTGTAACACGGCCGGTCTACAAAGGATATAAGTACCTGAAAGCGTGCGTCCTGAGAGGTAGAAAACCCACCAACATCTCATCCCTCGCGGGCGTAGGAGGGACAATAGCAAAATTGGGACCAGAGTCAACCATAACGGTTAGCCCAGCAGGAGGCCCATCCCTCCTATCCTTTCCTCCCTCTCTCTCCCGTTCGCGGTCCTTGTCTTTCTCTTTCTCCCGTTCTCGCTTCTTCTTCTTAGCATCCACGAATTCGGTGAAAATAGTGTCCGCCCCCCCTTCCTTCCTCTCCTCCTTCTCCTTCTCTGGTACCTTCTCTTTATTCTTCTTCTTAATAGGTATATCCGCAAGGATCCCAGGGTTAAATAACCCCGGCCCCTGATTGTTCCGGTCAGGTAAATTCAGTCCACCATTTGCGATGACTTTCTTCCTGAGCATCCACCACAGTGCCCCTGCGGAATCACAAGCGTCGCTCAGCACACTATGCACAATCTGCGCCGTATCAAACCCGAGCGCAACCAGGACGCTCAATAGTTCGCGTTCGACGGGCGTAGAGAAGACCACATCAGCGCTCTTGGACTTTTGCATCGCGCTCAGGAAGTCAGGCACAGGCGTTGAGGGGAGAGCAGCAGACGACGAAGGGCGCTGTTTGGGAGTGCCTGGAGGGGAGATGGTAGAAGAGACTGAGCGCCGTTTGGTGCGTGCTGGTGTGCGCGTTGGGAGCGGGGGGGGGATGGACCCGGAAGAAGGGATTCGGTTCGATTGGTACGACTCGCACCGCTCTGTTGGTGGTCGTAGGGATAGGTCCGTGTCAATATTCAGGTTGCCGTCGGACGAGAATGGGTTGGGGTTTGGATTCGGTGGGGGCGTCGCAGGTAATCGGGCCGGGCGAGGCGTTTCGTTGTCTTGTGGGGAAATGCCCTTCTTGCTTAGCGGTGTTGAAGTGACATTCTGAGCGGATTGGTCTGGCGATGGAGGTCGGGACTCGGAACGTTCTTCGGCGAGTGCCTCCGGGAAGGAAGTAGCCTCTGGTGGGGGTGTTGGTGGGTGCAATGGAACGGTAAACCACGGGTGAGCGAGGATCTGGGTGAGCGTTAGTCGTTTGGAGGGCTCGCGGACCAGGATTGACTGTATCAGGTCGCGCGCTTCTGCAGATATACATCAGTATTAACAGAAGACTTATAAATCGAATAGGATGCACCGGAAGACAGCCATTCCGGATCTTCGTACATGCCCGCCAGGATCTTCTCTTTCGTGATGATTTCGTCATCGTCGTCAAACGGGAGGGTACCTGTCAGGAGTGCATAGAGTATTATTCCTAGAGACCAGATGTCCACCTCTGAAACCCTAGTCAGGAACACCTTGAATACGCATCGGGTATGGGCTCACCTTGACCGAGATACTTTTGGCCAAGCAGCATCTCCGGGCTGGCGTACCCAATAGTCCCGCAGAAGGTGTCGAGAAGGGTACCCTTTTCGAACTCCCTGGTAAACCCAAAGTCGCTGAGCTTGACGCGGCAGTGTTCATCGAGGAGTACATTCTCGAGCTTGAGGTCTCGATGGACAGCACCTCGGTCATGGACATAACCAACGGCCAAACATAGCTGCCCGAAGATAATGCGAGCCTCGTATTCGTCGATCCGGCCTTTCTCGACCAAGTAGTCGAAGAGCTCCCCACCGGCGCAGAGCTCGGTGACGAGCCAAATATTACCCTCCGTCGCGATGACCTCAAAGAGTTGAGCTACGTGTGGGTGATGCAATTGCCTATGGTGGTGTATTTCGCGGGTGAGCTGAGCAGAAACGGCCTTTGGGATTTGTTTGATCGCGACGCGGGTGCTTGTGAGACGGTGGGTGCCGAGTCGAACTTTTCCGAATGACCCTTCTCCGATTATCTGGGGTTATAGCCTGAGAAACGAGCGAGGGAAAGCCGGAGCGCGGTTGACGTACTCGTCCCATATTGTAATTTCCTGCCGGGGTGATGAGTGGACGGGTGTGAGTATATACCAAAGTACTAACCTACTACACGCATGCGTGAGTCGCTGAGTTCCTTTCCGAGTTCGTTGTACGCTGTGTTGAGCTGCACAGTGATGTCGTCCATCAGCGGCGCGGGATATATCCGACTGCGGGTTGGAGAGTATCTACCTGAGCTTTCGTATTCATTGTAGCCGCACTCATTGACTGAGATCGAGCACGGCCTGCCATCGTAAATGTATCCAAGTGTCCAGAGCGGAAAGTTGAGGACTGAGCAGATATCAAAAGAAAAAGGAAAGAAAAAAGTGTTGATAACGAGTTGAACGGTAGTTACAGCGACGGTGAGAGGAGCAGCGTCACCGCCTCTAGTTCCTATCGGTCGTTCGATGGTCAAGGCGGCGGCGGCAATATCGCGCGTCGCGGTGGTCAGGAGTAAGTCGCCTCGGCTTCTTCCGTCGTGCTCTCTGCTGCTGCTGCTTGGATCCTGTGTACGGGCTACAGGCTACCAGTTATCTCTCTCATCTTCGACACCGTAAGTGATATATAACCCTAACCGTCCAGTGCCCGTCCTCCGTGGCGGAGCGGCGCTAGGGCTATTGATCAAGGTCCTCCTCAGCAGCGAACGAGCTGTGCTTCTCGAGCTCGAGGTGTCCTAGTATGGCGGCGATGCGCGAGTCTGCCGCTCTACGTCGTCGCATCTCAGCTCAGCCCCACCACCACCAATGACGCCCAAAACAACCTTGGACACCTCCACTCTCTCGATTATTCTCCTACCACCCTAGGTACTGACCGTGACGCGCATATACCGACCCACTTTGACGACTGCGTATCCTAACGCGAATACCACCCCAACCCGCCACCCAAACGCCACCCTACCTACCCGGAACTATAGGCTATGGCGTCCAAGAAGATTGCGAAGAAGGCTGGACTAGCCGTGTTTGAAAAACATATGGGGAATTATAAGCCAGCTGATCCGTATTACGAAGTTTACATTGACAAGAAGGGGCGAGAGAAACGCCGCAGAGTAAGTCGGGAAGCAGCCCTCAAGGATGCGTATTACACCTGACCGTGACATCCTTTCGTATGCTGACTGTTTTCTCCGGCTATCTCCCTGCGGTCCCTTGCCCTTACTCTCCTGCCTTACGTTCGCCTATCCATCTGCAACTCACGATGGTCCAATCGGTTCATTTGGGCACAACTTTCAACGACACCTGCACCCATATAATATGCAATATAGCGTGATATCCCCCCCGGCTTATCAAAGCGAGACGCGGAGATCCTTAAGAGTGTCAACCGCCGCGCCCACTATCTTGACGAAGGCTTCCACATTTGTGGCTTCCGATTTGGATGGACCTTCCTACTCTGTGCGTCATCACCACCCCCGCGCTCAACCATCCCCGTTCACACCACCACTTTGACCGCTTTTCGACCTCAAGGCTAATTCCTTATAGCGCTCATCCCATTGGTCGGCGACGTCGCTGATGCCTTGCTCAACTACCGTCTCGTCGTCCGCAAGGCGATCCAAGCCGACATTCCTCCCTGGCTTCTGCGCAAGATGCTCTTCAATAACGCTGTTAGCACGGGATTCTCGTATGTACCTTCACGTCTACCCAATACCATCCATACTTGTGTTGCCCCTGCGTGGTCACCTAACTCTTGGCGTCGATTGACGTTTGTTTGCTTAATGACACCTATCCACAAATAGGTTCGTTCCCATCGTTGGGGACATCCTCCTCGGCGTATGGAAGGCCAACTCGCGAAATGCGGCTCTCCTCGAGGAGTACTTGCGCATTCGAGGGGAAGAGTTTTTGAAAGGGGGCGAGCAAGGGACCGGCGAAGGTGCGTCTCGATTGTCTGTCCCATACTTCTGATTGTTTGGTGACAGTCTCCTGTCTCCAATATTCCCAGTTGACGAGTCCGTGATCAAGCCGGGTGATGGCCGAAAACCTGGTGAGAAGGTTGCCAAAACGGCGTCTGCCTCTGTGTGTTATCGTTTTATCGCTCGTTGGCAGAGCACTAACTGGGTGTCATCGGTTTAGGAACCTCTCCCTATGGGCGCAAAGATGGTTGGTGTCAAAGGTAACAACCAACCGACTACCAGTGGCAGTGGGAGCCAGCGTGCCAAGAGCACGCGCAAGCTGTTGCAGAAATAATTGCTCCGTCGCACATTGGGTGTCGCTCAGACCGTGTCATATACCTGAAGGTCGTCCCTCTTGGTTCTCTTTTTCCCATGGCAGTTCCGTATATCCTCTCAATCTCGGTGGACATATTGTTCTATCAGGTCTCTTCATGACACCATATTTTTTCTCCTATCTTCTTCGTAACCTCAACGCAAGAACCGACGTCAGGTGGACAACTCTGTTAGTCGCTACTGCCAGACACATGTGGGTCTACCTCTCCCGTGATACCGTCTCCCACTCTCGGAGACCAAGGAATATCAGGACAGAGCCTCCAGCGCACGATAGTAAGCCCTCTTTGGGATTGAAAAGCTCACCGCTCCTTGTTTATCGGGACACTAAGGTGAGACGATTGGATCAGGTCAACTCATCATTCATAGAAGAACCTGAACCTGAGTCCATTCAAAGAAGTGCGTTAGTCGGGGGTGCATAGGCAGTGCTCATGTTAGTTGTTTTCAGCTCAGACTACCGTTTGACTTATTTTGATAGTTCTTTACTTACTTCAGAAGTCTCTGGTAGTATATCGGTTAGTACACGCGCCTGTCACGCGCGAAAGCGGGGTTCGACTCCCCGCCAGAGAGATTTTTTTTGGATTTTTGGATTGTTTGCTGCTGCCTGCCTTTGTTGCCACCTTTGTCCCACCCCACCGCTTACGCCGCTTCCGCGGCTTACACGCCGTACCACGAACTCGGTTATTGACACACTGGTTCAGTCTCAAATCGCGAAATTGCTGGTCGATTAACCGTCGCCGAATTTTGCGCCCGCCCGTTCGACACGTCTGACCCTTGCATTCGACTTGACGACGATGAGCTCGACTCCTAAAGTACCTAAAGGGAAGAGTAAATCCAAGTACAGCCGTATCTCTACTCCAGTCACCGATTCTGGGAGCGAACACAATGTTACTCCAAAACCTAAGACCAAACCGAAGGTGGTGACGAAGACTGAGCCATTACCTCCACCAGTTTCTTCAGAGAGCGGAGGAAACTTCCTATGGCTCGTCATGTTCACCGTTGTTACTGGTTTAATTGCAATACTGGCGGTCCGTATTCCCACTCCCAACTTGAAGGTTTCATTTGCCACGAATTGGGTTAACATGCTTAACGGCGTCTGCTCAGGTCCCTGGTCCTGCACAAGATAAGGCCTACAAACTCGCGCTAGGCTGGGGTGTCATAGGCAATTCCAGGGCTACTAACCCTTCGCCAAAGATCAGGACAAAAGTCAAGATCCTTGCAGATGAAGAGAAGAGAGAAGCTATCGTAAATGCGTTTGAGGTAAGTTACACCTTCTTGATTTAGGTACGAAGACTACAGGCTGACTTCTAACCAGCACTCTTACTTCGCTTACGGTACGGCCGGCCACCTCATGCGCGCTTTCCTTGAGGTTTACACAAGTCTCGTATTGTTCTACAGAACGTGATGCCTTCGGCTGGGACGAGTACCACCCTATCTCACGCAGTGGTACAAACCTTACAAAGCCCGCATCGCCAGACCAGGAGAATCTCGACATTGGTATCGGGTACACCATCATCGACTCCCTCTCGACCCTCCTCCTCATGTCCCACTCGCACCCCGACAAGCTCTTACCTGCTTACCGCCGCGCCAAGTCATGGGTCCGTAACAACCTCGACTTTAATGCTCCTCGTGATCGACCCGTATCTGTATTCGAGACAACCATTCGGGTACTTGCAGGGCTACTGAGCGCCGATTGGTTGGAGAGGGATTACTTCAAACTCGAACGCGAAAAGGTGTACGTTGGAGAGGAGAAAAGTGAGCGGGTGCTACTCAACACGGCTACTGATCTGGCATGGAGGTTGTCCTCGGCATTCGATACTACTAGCGGATTACCGCTCAGCTTGGTCGACTTGCGATTGCGTGAGGGTGTCCAGGACCCCGATCCAGAGAACAAGGGGCTTGTGAGCACTGCCGAGGTGGGGACGCTGCAATTGGAATTCCGGTATGTGTTCCACGTCCCGCGTTTTCTTGGTCAATATACTAAGGTTGACCTCAATGATGTGTAGTTACCTCTCTCATCTTCTGACCGCGCTTCTAGAGGAATCCAACAAAGGACCTTCGGAAAAGGCGCCCCAGTTCCTATACGATGAATACGGTGAGCACCTTGACCATATCACAGCTTCTCGCCTGTGGAATATGGTCGAAGGAGTCATGCTCCATGCTCGTGAGGGAACTCGGGGACCACGCCTTCCGAGTGTCTTCATCAAGTCGGTCGTTCTTGATCGACGGTTGTACAGGCTCACTCTGTTTCCAGTCCGGCGGATGGAAATTTCGTTATCGCACCTATTCGGTTGGGGTCGAGGGGTGATTCCTACTTCGAGTACTTGCTGTGAGTACCCTCGCTCGCCCCGTATGGGGTATTTGCTGAGATGAAAGCTGCAGGAAGCAGTACCTTCAGACAGTGCGTCTGTTCCTCTTTGCGTATTGCTCATCGTTCATTCCTCGCATTGGAATCACCTTCACACCACTAACTTCTTCAATGGTGCCCTGCCTTCATCACCTTCTGGAATGACGTCCATCACTTTGGTCTTCTCATGAATATATTCGCCACTTTGAACTATCCACACCAATTTGTTGGTGACAGGAGCGAACTGAGCAAGACCTCCTGAGGGTTAGCCGCCTCTATCCCCAGTTGCACACATCCCCCTGACGTTTTACAGATGTATAATGAAGCGATGAGTGAAATACATACGCACCTTATCCAGCGAACGCCGAAGAAAGGCATACTTTATGTCGCGGAGCTGAACCCAGAGGAAGGGCCAAACGGAGAACTGTATGGCTTCCAACCTTTGCTTTCAAATCACAATGCTAACGACGCCATTCCTTGTACACAGCTCATGGCGCCGTGAGCCGAAGCAGGACCACCTTGTTTGTTTCCTCGCTGGGTCATTGCTTCTTGGCGCGGTATCGACGCGGGATGGCGGAACAAATGAATGGGCGAGCATACCACCTACTGAGGAGGAACTGAATGTGGGAGATGGGCGCGCCGCCAGAGATTGGAAGACTGGTTTGGACCTACTTAATACGTGCATAGAGACGCACAAGACCAAAACGTACGCCAGCGCTCTCATCCACGCTGTTCTGGCTTCTGTGCTGATAGCTCGTGTTTCGCGATGACGAGCAGAGGCCTCGCTCCTGAGATCGCGCACTTTAGAACGCCAAATGAACCACAGTGGGTCTCTCAGGTAGTGTCTGGAGAATGGTACATTAAGGGTAGCCAGTACGTGGTATGAGTAATCCAACTGTTTGGGGCGCACCCATCAACTTCAATTTTAGGGATGGTCCCCCACCACTTGACGCGCGATACATACTCCGGTACGTTTTTCAACCCATATGTATCTGGCTTGATCCTGATGCCTAATTCTAGTCCCGAAACTGTCGAGTCCCTTTTCATCGCGTACCGCCTAACAGGCGATCCCAAGTACCGCCGCTGGGGGTGGAACATCTTTGAGGCGATCCAAGCAAATTGCCGTGTACCAACCGGAGGGTATGTGGGATTGCTCAACGTCGACGACAAGAACGCTGGAAAGGAGGATAAGATGGAGACATTTTTTTTGGTAGGTGCTCGCTTATGGGACATTCCTACTGCGGATAGTCATCGTATTGTTCGGAGTAAGCTCTGATCGAAGTGCATTACAGAGCGAGACCCTCAAGTATCTGTACCTTCTGTTCTCGGAGGATACCTTGCTACCGCTGGAAGGTCCGATTGCATGTTTCCTTTAGAGAAGTGATACGTGCTGACGCCTAGCGATTCTTCGCAGAGGTTGTTTTCAATACAGAGGTGCTTTTTGCTCACAATGGGTTATCGGTCGGTGATCTCTCGCTGATCATTGTTCCTTTGTCTAGGCACACCCCTTACCACGATTCAAGCCATTGCGCCATACGCCTTTCATGCCCGGGGCGTAGGGACGGGCCAGTGGAGGGCTTTGACCATGAGCCCGCAACGATGCGCAACGCGCACAAAATCCAGGTCGATTTATCAAAAGGAGTTGTCGAGTCATATTTCTGTGCCCACCTTAGCTTTCTATACACGCGCCGTGCATGCACACAATTCATAATGAAGCGGACACGCAGCGCTCGCAGTAAATGTCCCAAAACACACTAGTTATATACGAGGTATAACAAGGTCTATCGCCCACCGGCGCACACAAGGTTGGAAGGAAATTGTAAGGGAGTAAGAGGGGCTGGCGACTAGGGAGAAGAGCGAGGGAGGTTGGTCGAGCCCTCAGGTGAATCAAGGGATGAGGGGTACTAACACCATAACATGAGATAATATTAATAGCGAGGCAGAGGCGAGAGTATGGCGTGCGGCGGAAGAAAAGAAGAGAAACCCAGGGAGGGACGAGGGATGCCACGAATTATTTTGTGTACAGGACATGTTTTACATTCCGCACATGTCCGTGGTTGCGTGATTCGCCCCAAGGTCGACGTGAATTGAAACTGAACTCGCCATCACGCCCATGACCCTCTCGCTGAAATCACAGCCGACCAATGGACCCCATGCTTAACTCCTCCGAACTGTTCTCCAGTCATCTCATGGTACACATGCACTTAGAGCGCTAAGAAGGCAGCTACACCCGCGGCAAGTGCAACGACGGAGCTGGCGTACACTCCTGCTCGGCTCGCAGCGCTGAGCACCGTATCACCGTTCTGATTGGCGTTGTAGCCGGCGGAACTGAGGATGCTGTTGGTGAAGGTGGTATTGCACTTCTCGGTCAGGCTATTCCAGAGGTTGAGTTGGTCGCCAAGGAGAGGGCTATTGGTGAGGCCTAGTGCATAGGGTGTGGCGGCCTCAAACTTGACATAGGCGGATAAGACCGCCTTGGTGCAGGATGTGCAGAGCTGGTCGGCGGTGTACTCGGGCGAGATGAAGAGGTAGATGAGAGCGGTGGAGCGCCATGTCTTCGTGTCGGGGATGAGCGCATTAGTCGAATTGCCAGCGCGGGGTAGGACAGCGCGAGGCTTAACAACGCCGAAGTGATAATCCGTGTTGTCGACGGTCTCGAAGAGGTTGGACTCGAGGAGCTGAAGGGTCTCGGGGGAGACATGGAGACCCGGCGAGGGGTTGTTATTTTCTGCAATCAAAGCCCTGCCTATGTTCGAGGTCGACGTGGAGTTTTGAACGTGGATCTCCTGAACACAGTACTTATTGGTGTCGGGGTTCTTGGAGCAGACGGCATTGCGGAGAGGAAGTAAGACATAGAGGATGTCATAGGTACTCTTTACTTGGTCGTTGGCGGCGTCGCCGAGGAGATCGGTCTGACAGGCGGAGTAAAAGTTGGCGAGCTGTGAACGAATCTTAGTCTCGTCGCACTTGCCAGTGGCGCCGCAAAGAGCCGTAAGAGTAGTGCTGAGTGCACTGTCTGAGTATTGAGTGGCCGATGAGGGGTTGAACTCGGAGGTGGCATTGACGAGGGTAGCTAGACAGTTTGAGACGTCGGGGTTATTGTCGAGCGCGTCGAGGTAGGTCTTGCACGACTGAGAGATGTTATTTGGAATTAAACTTGACGACGACGGTGTGGCTGCGGGTGCATTGCTCGTACTCGAGGAAGACTGAAGAGAACGTCAGCTCGGGAAAGACGCTAGACTGTGTGGGGAAGTGGAGTAATCTTGTGAGCGGCTCGCTCAGGGTGTGAAGCGGTGCGGAGAACGCTTGATCATTTCGCGCGGCGGCGTTGACCAAAAACGAGGCAAAAGATTTCGAAAAGGAAAGAGGACGACTAGGTGGTGATACTCACAGCAGGGGCAGAGTCCTGTAAAAGAGAGCGTCGTTGGCTTACTTGACAACGGCAGATGTAAACGACCCGGGGCTCACCTGGGCATACGCGGTGGCCGCAAGAGCGGTTACAACAGCGAAAGCGTAGGTCTTCATGTCGACAGGCGTTTCTTTCGATCAGGTAGGGACCGGGGGTTGAGTTCTGGTAGACTAGTTGGGTGTGCAAGGCACTGGTAATGAGCGTGCGTCCCGTTGAGGTAGCTGCTAATACACTGCTGGGAGTAGCGACGGCGGCAACGACGGCAACGACGACGGGGGCGAGGGGGTGGTGGTGGAGACAAGTGGACCGGGAGCTAGGTGAAACACCAAATAATTGGACAAACTGCCTGCCAGGCGTCAATGACCACTCGACTCGACCACGCGCGGCGGCAATGGTAAGAGCACACGGCCAGCATCATCAGTTTGTCTCCTTCTCGTCGTCGTCATCCGTCCTCCGTCATCCGATCCGTCCTCGTCGTCCGTCGTCCTAACCGGCAGACAATAATCACGAGCGACTTGGACGCTAACCGACCTTTGACCCCTTCCTCGCCCCTCGCCTCGCTCGCCGCTCGACGAACAATGTCTGACCTTTCTGTCCCCGGCTTCAAGGTACCGTTTCTCTCCATACCGTGGTCATCACTACAACGGCAATCTCACGTAGGCTTCGGAACGCATCACTGCCATTGCCACCGCCCTCGGAGCCCTCTCAGACAAGGACAAGCAAGACCTCATCAAGAAGGTTCCCGTCGTCCTCTCTATTCTCCACTAGTTAAAACTAACTTGCTCCTCGCCGTGCCCCGTGCCCACAGACCAATGGTGTTTTCGAATTTCAGATCAAGAATGCCGACGGGACGGAGCAATGTTGGACTATCGACCTCAAGAAGGACGGCAGTGTCTACAAAGGCAAGGCGCAGCCAAAAAGTGATGTCACCATCATTGTCTCCGGTGTGTCCTCAGATACCATACCACTCGTCGGTTTTCAACCAGCCATCTCTGTGTTCTCCACGAGCGGTGCTAATACTCCCCTTTCTCTTACCAGATGACACATTCGCCGACCTTTCAGACGGAAAACTCGACGGCCAAAAAGCTTTCATGACCGGAAAGCTAAAGACCAAGGGTAACATGATGCTCGCGACCAAACTCGGTCCCGTACTCGCCACTGCGAGACCAAAAGCGAAGCTTTAGTTTAGCCCTGTCCTCTTCCCTCACCCATTTGTACGGTCATTCCACCTCGTACAAAACCTCCCTCTGACCTCAAATAGGCCACGGATTGTTGTCAGACCATTCCTAGCTGTCCTATGCGGTGTAAACTATGTGAAATAGTTTATTCGTCGTGTTCTTTCATTCTCGTCACTTGTGGCAAGTATATTAGGACCCTGTACGAAGCGATCCGTCTTCTTGCTTAGCATTACCACCGAGAGGTGATTGTGCGTAATTGGAGCATTGATTAAGATGATAGAGCCCCGGATATCCGGACCATCGCCGCGTGCATTCTCACGTGTTGCTCAAGTCACCCTTGCAGAAATGCAGTTGCAACACAGGCCTTACAAGATCATTTCAATCGCGCCGCACTTCATCCAGGGCCTCCGTAGGGCGGTTACCAAAGTTCACAACTTTCAGGTTCGTGTGGTACCGTGTCGCCTGCGGCAGGGTGAAAATCCCCAATGCATTACAGATTTCGATCTTCTTGTGGTGTCAGAAATTGAGGCTGCGTCAAGTAAGGCGCAGCAGTTAATCCAACGGAAGAACCACTATAAATGTACTTGCGTCAAGCAAACTACAAGTACATGTCAGAATTGACTGTAAAAGGCAAGCAATTTGGGGACTTATGCGCAGCGGTGATACAACTGAGGACCACTGAGCGGTCAAGTTCCTCGTACAGTGTTATTATAACATTTAGTCATCACAGCCACTCGATCAATCCTATTGCATGCTTAAAACATCAGTAAAATAACTGTCCATCGGACGAACGTGCTGCAGGCCATGTCAACTGACCTCAACGATATGGCGTTATACCCACACCGAATTGCCAACAAACCATTGAAACACCAACATAGACTCGACGATGGATCATCGGCGGGATCACTGTACTGTACAATTGACGATTGTTTGTCATCCCATTAATCGCCACCTGATATGGCAAATCCTAACATCTGCACCATTTTCGGCTCCTTGTGCAATCCGCCTCCTCTCAGTCAACAGACAAGACACAATTACAACATTGTCTAGACGATCAATTATATTGAACATAGCCAAACGGGGACACATATGCGAAAACTCGAAGTATAATCAAGCAAGGTGGGGGAATAGACACGGTAAGTTCCTTGGAAAGAATCGAAGGACGACTGGCACTCAGGATGGTGGATTTCTGTGGCCACATCTGCACGACGCGGTGGACAATTAGGCCAACAAGTCAAATAGTGATACTAATATATACTATGAACCTGTAAGGTAGAAGGAGAGAATAGAGAGGTAGGACTTGGCTACTATGTTGTCTTCGTCAACTCTGGGTTGTGCACGCATCGGGAGGTCGCCGCCCATGCTTACGGGGAACGAAGGCCGAAGCAACCTTGGGAGTCCGACTTGAAGGGCTAGGGAATACTGGTTGGCGCGTTTTTGCGTATTCGTTTCCTAGTGGTGACTGCGATATCCTTGGGCAACAATTGATTTACGAAGTGTCCAGGAACATTGTAAATTGGGTGTCCTAGTAGTAGGTATCAGGCAGGCCGTTCGCCTTGTTAACGTCGTAAGTGAAGGTCCACCTCTAATTGTGGCTTGGTGTTAGGATCGGATGTAGATGTGTCATCCCTCAATGAAATACAAGTAATAGAGTCGCTTATGCTAGTGCCTGCCCGGTCAGTATGCGCGCCCTTGTCGGTATGCGCCCATGCTAGCCCGCGCGCCTACGATCCGGCACTGTCCCAAATCCCGGCTGGTCCCTCTCCGATCGATCGGCCCCTTGATAGTTTCTATCGTATGGTTTCGAGATACACATTTGTAACACTCTAGTTTACATGTTAGTGCCTACGGATGAAATCTCCCTGCATGACCTTCCCTGTCCGTATCCTCCTCCCTGCGTTATCCTCTTCACTCCCGTCATTTCATTAGCTAGCCGATCTCTAGTACGTTTCATGTGGTTTCCCTTATAACCTGTACAAGCATGTAGATCGTTCGCTAGTCTGATAATCGACTTAGAACCCCTTCCGACTTAGACCCACTTGTTCCTCCCTTCCCTGTTGTCTCGACTTAGACCATTTCTACCCTTTCCTCTTCTGTTCTCCCGACTTAGATTCCCCTCTGTTCTACCTCCCTTTACCTTCTTCACTGTCCAACCCAGGACTCCGTGTCCTTCCTGTCCGCCCATGCACTCCCCCGGACTGGCCAACGCCTGACGGCGATACTGTCAGTTAAAAAACCCCGCTGGGATCATTCCGATCCCAGTTCCGATCTTCACACTTGGTGATTATTTAACATCCCCGATTCAGTCACGGAAACGATAAATTGGAGGGATCTGCAATTTCCCTAATGATAAGAAGCAACGAAGCGTCAAAGTATTTTTTTGGCAGAGGAGCGGCTGCTGCCTCTGAGCTACGACACAAGGGAACGATACGTCCATTTCTAGCCCTCATGATATGGGGTGTAATGTCAACACCATACCTACATGGAGTTTCTACTGGAATGTAAACGGCAAGACACGGCAGGAAAATACAGCGGTGGGTTTCACCATAAAGGGGGGGTGAAATTCACTTTTCACCGTGCGGCGCGGTGAATCGGAACGGTGAATTTGGGGGGAGTCAAGCTCTCGAGGGCAGGCAGTTCGA
>Ga0307513_10005691_pt1 | contig 16403 bp, 15 predicted proteins | sample 15_EM_MG_FD_202174 | JGI IMG/M metagenome (GOLD analysis project Ga0307513, IMG submission 202174) | Populus trichocarpa ectomycorrhiza microbial communities from riparian zone in the Pacific Northwest, United States - 15_EM | ecosystem: Host-associated > Plants > Roots > Unclassified | place... | reverse complement strand
GCGCCGTTCCCTTCCGCAGCTTGGGCGGCAGGAAGGCGTTCTCGGCGCGCACCGTCCAGGGATGCACGGCCAGGCCCGCGGCGTGGGCGTCGGCGACCAGCGAGGTGGCGGGACCGAGCCCGCCGTCCACGGTGGGGATCACCAGCGGCCATTCCGGCCCCAGGCCCTCGGCGAAGGCGGCGATGGCCTTGATCCCGGCCGCGGACTTCACGTCCACCGGCGCGGCGCCTGAGCCCACGAGCATCACCCGGCGCGCCTTGGTCATGGCGCCGATCGTCTTCAGCGGCGCGACTTCAAAGCACTGGACGAAGACCGGCGCCGATCTGGAGTCCAGGCCATAGGTCTTCAGCGCGTCGGCCAGCCGCTGCTCCATGGCCAGGCCGAGGCCCGCGAAGTAGCTGGGATGCTTCATCTCCGGATAGGTGCCGATCGTGCGGCCAAGCCGCTTGCTCTCGGCCTTCGCGAGGTCGACGACCTCCCGGTAGGTCGGGACCGGTTCCTGCCCGTCGAACTTGGCGCTGCCGGGCCGGATTGCCGGAAGGCGTTCGCGGGCCCGCAGGGTCCTGATCTCGGCGAGGGTGAAGTCCTCGGTGAACCAGCCCGTTATGCTCTGGCCGTCCACGACCTTGGTCGTCTTGCGGGCCGAGAACTCGGGGCGGCTGGCGACGTCGGTGGTGCCGGCGATCTCGTTCTCGTGCCGGACCACGAAGTGGCCGTCCTTGGTGAGGACCAGGTCAGGTTCGATGAAGTCCGCGCCCTCGGCGATGGCCAGGCGATAACCCAGCAAGGTGTGCTCCGGCCGCTCGCCGCTGGCGCCGCGGTGGGCGATGATGAGGGGCTTGGCTTTCGGCTGGGCCATGGCGGGCAAGGCGCTGAGCGCCGCGGTACTGGCGGCGAACGTCCGACGGGTAATTTTCATGACGTCGCCCCTATCGCGTTGATGCGACAGTCCGACGTCAGTCTCGTTCAGGTCAACTACTTCGCAGCTTGGCGCAGGCGGTCCAGCAGCTGCGGCTGGATCTCCAGGTTGCCGGCGCAGACCGAGCCCGAGCCCAGCACGTCATCCTCGCCGTTGGCGGTGGTCACCCGCCCGCCGGCCTCGGTGACCAGCAGGATGCCAGCGGCGATGTCCCAGGCGTTGAGGTCGCGCTCCCAGTAGCCGTCGTAGCGGCCGGCGGCGACCCAGGCGAGGTCGAGCGCGGCGGAGCCGAAGCGGCGGACGCCCGCGACCCGCTGGCTGATCTGGTGCAGTTCCTTCAGGAAGGTGGCGTGCTGGCCGTGGCCCAGGAACGGGATGCCGGTGGCCATCACCGCCTCGTCCATCCGGGTGCGCGCCGCGACCCGCAGGCGCTTGTCGTTGACGAACGCGCCCTTGCCCTTCTCGGCCCAGAAAAGGTCGTTGGACACGGGATTGTAGGTGACCGCCGCCACCACAGCGCCCTCGCGTTGCAGGGCGATGTTGATCGCGAAGTGCGGGATGGCGTGCAGGAAGTTGGTGGTGCCGTCGAGCGGATCGACGATCCAGGTGTGGGTCTTGTCCGTCCCCTCGATCATCCCGCGCTCTTCGCCCAGGAAGCCGTAGCCGGGGCGCGCCTTGCTGAGCATCTCGAAGATCGTCTGCTCGGCCTTCAGGTCCGCGGCGGAGACGAAATCGGCCGGAGCCTTCTTGGCCACCTGCAGTTCGGCCAGCTCCCCGAAGTCGCGGTTGAGCCCACGCGCCGCCTTGCGGGCAGCGTCGGACATGACCTTCAGGAGGGCGGATTGGGTGCTCACGTTGGAAAAGATCTCGGACGGGTTTGAGGGCGCGGAACCTAGTCTCAGGCCCCCTCTAAGGCAAGGCGCGCGCGGCGACGCCTTTCGCGATCTCGTAGTTGAAGGCGGCGACCGCGGCCGTGGGGCCCTCGGCGTGACCCCAGACGCCGGCCGAGACCGCCAGGAAGTCGGCGCCGGCGGCGGCGAGGCTGGCGGCCGTCTCGACGGTGATGCCGCCGATGGCGACGCAAGGAATGACCATGTCGGCCTGCCAGCCGCTCAGCAGTTCCAGGTCCGCGCGGGTCGGCGCGTCCTTGGTGGTGGTCGGGAAGAAGGCGCCGAACGCGACGTAGTCCGCACCGCCCTCCGCAGCCTCCATGGCGAGGTGCAGGCTGTCGTGGCAGGTGACGCCGATCATGGCGTCGGCTCCCATGACCTTGCGCGCCTGGGCAAGCGGCATGTCGTCCTGGCCGACGTGGACGCCGTCGCAGCCGAGGCGGGCGGCGAGGTCTGGGCGGTCGTTCAGGATCACCGCCACGCCGCGCGCCTGGGCGATCGGCATCAGCGCGTCCACCGCCGCGGCGACGATCTCGTCCGGAACGTCCTTCAGGCGGATCTGCAGAGCGGCTACGTCGCCCGCGTCCAGGGCGTGGGCGAGCGTGCGGCCGAAGCCCGCCAGGTCGTCGAGCGTTGGCGGCGTGATCAGGTAGAGGCGGCAGAGCGGCGGGGACATCCCCGGGCTAAACGCTATCTGAGCAGCGCCTTCAAGAGGTAGGCGACGACGGCGGTGGCGAGCGCCGCCCCTATGGCGAGCCCGGCGAACCAGCCCAGGCGCTTCCACAGCGGCGCCAGGGGCGCGTCCGGCTCGGGCGGCGGTTCAATGATAGCCCGCACCGGCGCCCACCTTGCCGCGGAAGATCCAGTAGACCCAGGCGCTGTAGCCGAGGATCGCCGGCAGCAGGATCGCGCCCCCGCCGAGCATCAGGGCCAGCGTATTGTCGGGGTTGGCCGCCTCTCGGAACGTCATGCTGTAGGGGACGATGTAGGGGAAGAAGCTCACCGCCAGGCCGAGGTAGCCGGAGAGGAAGACCAGGCCCGCGCCCAGGAACGGCGGAAAGTGCGCCCTGCGCAGCAGGCCGATCGCCGCGACCACCAGGCCCACAAGCCCAAGCGCGGGGATCGGCAGCAGCGGCGCGAGCTTGCCAAGGTCGAAGGCCCCGTTCTCGAAGCCCCAGCGCGCGGCGATGTTGGCGTGTACGAACAGGGTGGCCAGGCTGGTCGCCGCCAGCAGGGCGGCCACCGCGCCCGCCGATATCCAGGCCCAGAGCCGGGCGCGGCCGTGCAACTCGTCCTCGGTGCGCCAGATCAGCCAGGTCGAGCCCAGGAGCGCGTAGCCGGCGACCAGTCCCGCGGCCACAAGCAGGGTATAGGGCGTCAGCCAGTCGAACGGCCCGCCAGCGAAGGCGCCGTCCTTCAGCGTCATGCCCTGGATGAAGCCGCCCAGCACCAGGCCCTGGGCGATCGTCGCGCTGAGCGAGCCCACGGTGAAGGCCGCGGTCCAGAACGCCTTGCCGCGCTTGCGTGCGCGCAGCCGAAACTCGAAGGCGACGCCGCGCAGGATCAGGGCGAGCAGCATCAGCAGGATCGGGATGTAGAGCGCCGGCATCACCGCGGCGTAGGCGAACGGGAAGGCCGCAAAGAGCCCGCCGCCGCCCAGCACCAGCCAGGTCTCGTTGCCGTCCCAGACGGGCGCGACGGTGTCCATCATCACGTCGCGGTCGGCCGGCGACCCTGCAAAGGGGAAGAGGATGCCGATGCCGAGGTCGAAGCCGTCCAGCAGCACGTACATGAGGACGGCGATGGCCAGGATGCCGGCCCAGACCAGCGGCAGGTCGAGGGTCATGCCTGATCCTCCGGCTCGAGTGGCGCGGCGGCCAGGGCGTAGCCCGGCGGCCTGGGGCCCGCCGCTTCGATGGTCTCGGCGTTCGGTCCCGCCGCGATCAGCCGCAGGATGTAGAGCGCCCCGACGCTGAAGACGACGGCATAGATCACAAGGAAGGCCAGCAGCGACACCGAGACCTGGCTGGCGCGCACGGGCGAGACGGCGTCGGCGGTCCTCAGCACCCCGTAGATCACGTAGGGCTGGCGGCCGACCTCGGCGACGATCCAGCCGGCGATGACCGCCACGAACCCGGCCGGCCCCATGGCGACACAGGCCCACAGGAACGGTCGCGAATGATGCGGCCCGCCGTTGCGCCAGTAGAGCCAGACCCCCCAGGCGCCCAGCGCGATCATCGCGACCCCCAGGCCCACCATGACCCGGAAGGCCCAGAAGACGATGAACACCGGCGGTCTGTCCTCGGGCGGAAAGGCCTTCAGACCCTTGATCTCGGTCGCGGTGCTGCCGGAGGTGATCCAACTGCCCAACGCCGGCACGGAGAATTCCCAGCGGTTGCCGTCGATGGCGCGATCCGGCCAGGCGACGACATGGAACGGCTGTTCGGTGCGGGTCTCCCAGAACGCCTCGATGGCCGCGAGCTTGGCCGGCTGCACATGCAGGACAAGCTTGCCCGAGGCGTCACCGACGAGGAGTTGCAGCGGAGCCGCGATCGCGAACATGCCGACCGCCATCTTCAACGCGATGCGCGACGCGTCTTCGTCCGGGTCCTTGAGGATGCGCCAGGCCGAGGCGGCGCCCACCACCAGGGCCGTGGTCAGGTAAGCCGCCAGCACCATGTGCGCCAGGCGGGTCGGGAAGGTCGGCGAGAAGATGACCTGCATCCAGCTGACCGCCCGCAGCGTCCCATCCGCCAGTTGGGTGAAGCCGGTCGGGTGCTGCATCCAGCTGTTGGCCGAGATGATCCAGAAGGCCGAAACCAGCGTGCCGAACGCCACCAGCGCCGTCGCCGCGAAATGCAGCCTCGGGCCCACCTTCTTCCAGCCGAACAGCATGACGCCCAGGAAGCTCGCCTCCAGGAAGAACGCCGCCAGCACCTCGAAGGCGAAGAGCGGCCCAATGACCGGGGAAGCGACTCTGGAATAGACGCTCCAGTTGGTGCCGAGCTCGTAGGAAATGACCACGCCCGAGACGACGCCCATGCCGAACGAGATCGCGAAGATCTTGATCCAGAAGAGGTAGAGGACCTTGAAGACCTCGTTGCGGGTCGTCAGCCACAGCCCTTCGAGCACAGTTAGGTAACTGGCCAGCCCGATCGTGAAGCTCGGAAAGATGATGTGGAATGCGATCGTGAAGGCGAATTGCAGCCGCGACAGCAGAGTTGCGTCGAAGTCCATGTGCAGCCTCGAACGGTGCGCCGGGTTTGGGCGAACGCGTTTCCCCATCTCAACAACGCCCCAGTAGAGCTTTCGGCCATGCGACGGACGGTCGCGGGTTTGTGAGCCGGGGTATCAGTTGCGAATGACTTGCAAACGCGTTCGCAATTGGCTATTGCTCTGGTGTCGATCTGGAGCCTCCGCGTCACCCATGTACGTCTGCAATTGCAACGGCATCCGCGAACGTCAGGTGCGTGCGGCCATCGCGGCCGGCGCCCATCGTCCCGCTCAGATCTTCAAGGCCTGCGATTCGGCCGTCCAATGCGCGCGTTGCGTCTGCGACATGCGCAAGATCCTGGACGAAGAACGCGAAGCGCTGCGCTACGCCGCCGAGTAGTTCTCGCGCTTAATTCGAGAGCGCTAATCACTTGCAAACATAGGCTTTGACTTCAGCCCGCCCCGGCGTGAGGTATGCCCGATCAGGACAGATCCGGGAGGCTGAACGTGCAAGGCGACAAGGCGATTATCCGGCTCTTGAACCAGGTGCTCACCAACGAGCTCACCGCGGTCAACCAGTACTTCCTGCATGCGCGGATGTACGAGAACTGGGGACTGAAGCAGCTCGGCAAGGTGACCTACGACGAGTCGATCGGCGAGATGAAGCACGCCGACAAGCTCATCAAGCGCATCCTCTTCCTCGACGGCCTGCCGAACCTGCAGGATCTCCACAAGCTCAAGATCGGCGAGAACATCGGCGAGACGCTGGACTCCGACCTCGCCGTCGAGACGGGCGGCCGGGTCATGCTGGTGGATGGCGTGAAGCAGTGCGAGCTGGCGCAGGACTATGTGTCCCGCGAGATCCTCACCGAGATCCTGGTCGACACCGAGGAGCACATCGACTTCCTGGAAACCCAGCTGCAGCTGCTGCGAGCCCTGGGCGAGCAGAACTATCTGCAGAGCGCGATGGGCGACCTCGGCGAGAGCTGAGCCGGAACCGGCGTGGGCGCCGGGGCCTTTTCCTCGCAGGGAAGTCTCGGGAGCCAGTCCATGCCGTCCAACCCCGTCCGAGGCGCTGTCGACAGCCTCGCCAACAGCCGTGGCCGCTCGATGCAGCACATCCTCGTGGGCCTGGGGTTGACCGTGGGGGCCGTGGCGCTGTCGGCCCTGGTCGCGCGGCTGAACGCGCCGACGCCCGACAACGTCGAGGCCTATTCCGACTACGAAGAACTGGTCCAGCCGGAGTTCAAGCCGCCGCCCAAGGTGTTCTCGATCGTCTGGCCGCCGCTGTTCATGGCGTTGACGCTTTCGGGCCTGCGCATCTGGAACGCACCGCGCAGCGCCGCGCGCACCCAGGCCCTGACGCTTTGGGGCGCGGTCCAGGCGCTGAACGCGATCTGGATGGCGCTCGGCCCCAAGCGCCTCGGCGGCCAGCTCTCGACGGCCGTGGCGTCGCTGGGCGCTTCGGCCGCCTACATCTGGCGCGCGCGCCAGGTCGATCCGCCGGCCGCCGGCATGGTCGCGCCCTACGTCGGCTGGATCGGCTTCGCCAACGTCCTCACCGAAGAACTCTGGCGCAAGAACCCGCAAGCGCGGACGCTCCACTAGGCGGCGCTTCGGCTAGGCCGTAGGCTCCGCTCAACGAAAAGCGTGGGGAGCGGGGCATGACGGCGGCGGTGGTCGAGGAAAAGGCGCGCGGCGGCTCGAACCTGCGAGTGATCGCCGGCGCGTCGGCCGGCACGGTCTTCGAGTGGTACGACTTCTACCTCTACGGCTCGCTCGCGACCTTCATCACCGAGCACTTCTTCTCCGGCGTCAACGTCACCACCGGCTATATCTTCGCGCTCCTGGCCTTCGCCGCGGGTTTCGCGGTCCGGCCCTTCGGGGCGCTGGTGTTCGGGCGGCTGGGCGACCTCTGGGGGCGCAAGAACACCTTCCTGGTCACCATGATGCTGATGGGGCTCTCGACCTTCGTGGTCGGACTCCTGCCCGGCTACGACCAGATCGGGGTGGCGGCGCCGGTGCTGCTGATCGTCATGCGCCTGATCCAGGGCCTGGCGCTTGGCGGCGAGTACGGCGGGGCGGCCACCTACGTCGCCGAGCACGCGCCGGAGGGCAAGCGCGGGCTCTACACCAGCTGGATCCAGACCACGGCGACGCTCGGCCTGTTCCTCAGCCTGATCGTCATCATCCTGGTGCGCACCCAGTTGGGCGAGCCGGCGTTCAAGGCCTGGGCCTGGCGCGTGCCGTTCCTGGTCTCGATCGTGCTGCTGGGCGTCTCGCTATGGATCCGGCTGCGGCTCAACGAGAGCCCCGTCTTTCAGAAGATGGTCGATGAGGGAACCACCTCGAAGTCGCCGCTGACCGACAGCTTCGCGAAGTGGCCGAACCTGAAGCTGGTGCTGCTGGCGCTGGTAGGCCTCACGGCCGGCCAGGCGGTGGTCTGGTACACCGGCCAGTTCTACGCGCTGTTCTTCCTTGAGAAGACCCTGAAGGTCGATGGCGTGCTGACCAACCAGCTGGTCGCCATCGCGCTCCTGCTCGGCACGCCGTTCTTCGTGGTGTTCGGCTGGCTGTCGGACAAGATCGGCCGCAAGCCGATCATCCTGGCGGGCTGCCTTCTGGCGGTGCTGACCTATTTCCCGATCTTCAAGACCCTGACGGTGGCGGCCAATCCGCAGCTTGCGGCGGCCACGGCGAGTTCGCCGGTGACCGTGGTGGCCGATCCGGCCGACTGCGCCTTCCAGTTCGACCCTGTGGGCAAGAAGACCTTCGCTTCGTCCTGCGACCTCGCCAAGTCCGCCCTGGCCAACGCCGGCGTCAGCTATGTGAACCAGGCCGCGCCTGCGGGTTCGGTGGCGGTCGTAAAGATCGGCCTGGGCGAGCTACCAAGCTTCCACGGCGACACCCTGCCGGCCGCCGAGCTCAAGACCCAGAAAGCGGCCTGGACCAAGTCGCTCGGCGAGCATCTGAAGGCCGCCGGCTATCCGGCCAAGTCAGACCCCGCGACCATGAACAAGCCACTGGTGGTGGGCCTGCTCTGGCTCCTGGTGCTCTATGTGACCATGGTCTACGGCCCGGTCGCCGCGGCGCTGGTGGAGATGTTCCCGGCCCGGATTCGCTACACCTCGATGAGCCTGCCCTACCACATCGGCAACGGCTGGTTCGGCGGCTTCCTGCCGACCACCGCCTTCGCCATGGTCGCCGCCACGGGCAACATCTACTACGGCCTCTGGTACCCGGTGACCGTCGCCGCGGTGACCTTCGTCGTGGGTCTGCTCTTCGTGAAGGAGATGCGGGGCGCCCGCATCGAGGACTAGGGAGGTTTCCATGCGCCCCTTGTTGATCGCCGCCGCCCTGGCGCTCGCCACGCCCGCGGCCGCCCAGACGGTGAAGCCGCAACTCAGCGCACCACTGCCCAATGCGCCGGGCAAGACGATGACGGTGGTCACGGTAAACTACGCGCCCGGTCAGAAGTCCGGCCCGCACCACCATGCGGCGTCAGCTTTCCTCTATGCGCGGGTGCTGCAAGGCCAGGTGCGCAGCGAGGTCGAAGGCCAGGGTCCGGCAAAGGTCTACGGCGTCGGCGAGGGCTGGACCGAGGGCCCGAACGCCCACCACATGGTCAGCGAGAACGCCAGCGCCACCGAGCCGGCCTCGATCCTGGTGGTGTTCGTCGCCGACGACGGCGCGACGCTGACCACCGCCGACAAGCGTTAGACCTCAAACCCCTGGGTCACGAACGGCAGGCGGCGCACGCGTTTGCCTGTGGCCTGGAAGATGGCGTTGGCCAGCGCGGGCGCGACGCCCGGCACCGGCGGTTCGCCGGCCCCGCCCAGGGGGACGTCGGGCGTTTCCAAGAGGATCACCTGCACCGGCGGCGCCTGACGCATCCGCAGGATCGGGTAGTCGCCAAAGTTGGCCTGGTCGGCGCGGCCGTCGGTGAAGGTCATTTGCTCGCCGAGCGCGGCGGAGAGCGCCATCAGCCCGCCACCTTCGAACTGCGCGCGCACCTGCTGCGGATTGACCGCCAGGCCCACGTCCGCAGCGGCGACCAGGCGGGTGACCTGCAGGCGGTTTCCCACCACCTTCACCTCGACGGCGTGGGCGACGACGGTGTCCCACTCCTCGAGCAGAGCCAGGCCACGGCCGACGCCGGGCGCGCGCGGCGAGCCCCAACCGATGGCCCGCGCCACAGCCTGCAGCGCGCGGCGGGCGCGTTCGTTCTTGCCCAGCATGGCGTCGCGATAGGCCAGCGGGTCGGCGCCGGCCAGGTGGGCGCACTCGTCGATGAAGCTCTCCTTGGCGAAGAGCGCCATGCCGGGGTCGACGGCGCGCCAGGCGCCGACGGGCACGCCCACCTTCGCCGTGGCCAGCGTCGCCGCGGACGCGAGGGCGTAAGGCTTGGCGCCGCTGCCGCCGGTGCGGTCGTCGGCGGTGGTCGCCAGCACCTCGTAGCCGGCGAGCGCGCCGTCCTCGCCAAGGGCTGCGCGGAGCATCATCCGCATGGCCGGCCGGTAGAAGTCGTGGGCCATGTCTTCTTCGCGGGTCCAGACCACCTGGACCGGGCCGTCGAGATGCTGCGCCACCTGCACGGCGCGGGCGGCGTAGTCGCCTTTCAGCCGCCGTCCGAAGCCGCCGCCCATCAGCAGCGGATGGACGGTGATCTTCTCCTTGGCGAGCCCGGTCATCGCCACGACGTCGTCCCGCAGCCAGGTCGGCGATTGGCAGGGCGCCCAGATCTCGGCGCTGGTGGCGTCGGCGCGGGCCGTGGCGTTCATCGGCTCCAGCGGCGCGTGCGAGAGGTAGGCGATCTCATAGGCCGCCTCGTGCTTGCGCGGCGCAGGGCCATAGGCGGCGCGCAGGCGGTCCCGGGTCGCCGCGCCGCCCTCGCGCGGACTGACGATGGCGTCCGGCGCGTCGATCCCGGCCTCCAGCGCGGCGCTGACCTTGGCGGAGCTGAAGCCCGCGGGCGCGGTCCAGCGGGGATCCAGCGCCTTGGCGCCCTTGAAGGCCGCAAAGGTCGAGGTCGCCACCACGGCTACAGCGTCTTTCAGCTTCACGACCTTGGTCACGCCGCGCACGGCCCGCGCCGGCGCTTCGTCGACGCTCGCCAGCGTCCCGCCAAAGGTCGGGCACTGGCGGATCGTAGCGAAGGCCATGCCGGGCAGGCGGAAGTCGATGCCGTAGCGCGCCTCGCCGTTCAGCTTGGTCGGCTGGGCCAGGGTGGAGATCGGCTTGCCGATGTAGCGCCGCTGCTGCGCCGGCTTCAGCGCCGGCTCCTTGGGCGGGGCGCAGAGCGCGGCGTCGGCGGCCAGCGCGCCGTAGTCCAGCCGGCGGCCGGTGGAGCGATGGATCACTTCGCCAAGCTCGGCCTTGCAGGTCGTGGCGGCGACGTTCCAGCGGCGGGCCGCAGCCTCGGTCAGTTGCGCTCGCGCCGTCGCGCCCGCGCGGCGCAGGAGCTCGAAGCGGCTGCGTAGCGTCTCGCTGCCGCCGGAATAGAGCGCGCCGTCGCTGAGGAACGGCTCGACCTCGCCCGCCTGGACGACGGTGATCCGGTCCCAATGGGCTTCCAGCTCGTCGGCCAGCACCTGTGCCTGACCGGTGCGCGAGCCCTGGCCCATCTCCAGCGCCGTGCTGGTGAGCGTGATCCGGCCATCGGGTGCGATGGCGATCCAGGGCGACAGCGGCCCAGGCGCCGGGCTTGCGCCGGCGGGCGCACAGGCCAACGCAAAGCTTCCGCCGGCCAGCCAGGTGACGAACTCGCGTCGATCCATGGGCGGAGCATAGGCAGAACGCGGTTCGCCGGCGAGCGGCCTCGGCGCGGAATTTGTGCGAATCCGCGGCCGCTACAGATCGTCAGAGTCGATGCGGTCGTCGTAGCCGTGGTTGGCGGAATAGAAGGCCAGCCACATGAGGCCGCCGGTCAGGGCCGCCACCGCGACGAGACCGCCGACCACATAGGGCCACACCGGCAAGAGGCTCTGCCACCCGCCGTCGATTTTCGACGTCACCATGAAGGCCCAGGCGGCGAAGGCCGCAAAGATCGCCAGGGCGACGAAGGTCAGTCCGAGGAAGAGGGCGTTCTTGCGCATGCTGGCCTCGCGGATAGCCAGCCGTTCATACCACGGAACTACTCGGCGGCGTGCCGGGTCAGGCCGATCTTCGGGGTCAGTATCGACGATTAGGGGGAACGCGTCTCCAGCCCCAGGGCGAAGAGGTTGGTGATCTCGTCGGCCAGCCTCATGGGGCTGAGGGGATAGGCCTCCGGCAGCCACTTGGGCAGCCACAGGAAGATGCCCGCCGCAACCTCGGCCGCGAAGGTCGCATCGCAGGGCCGGGAGGAGCCATCGGCCACACCCTGCTTCAGGCTCCGTGTCGAGACCATCCTCAGCCGGCGCGAGGACCGGCTGAACCGGGCGAGCTCGTCGGCCGGCAGGGCGGTGCGGCCGGGCTGCAGCATCAGGGGCGACAGCGGGCCGGCCTGGGCCTGGACGTTCAGGTGCAGGCAGATCAGGGCGCGCTCGAAGCCCGTCTTGCCGGTGGCGACGGCCGTGTCCATGAAGACGTCATAGAGCTCGAAGGCCCGCCGGTAGCAGCGCACCACCAAGTCGGCCTTGTCGTCGAAATAGTGGTAGACCGCGCCCTTGGTGGCCCCCACCGCGGCGCTGACCTCGTCCAGCGAGGTCCCGTCGATGCCGCGCCGGTTGAACAGGCGCGAGGCCGCGGCGATCAGCTGCGTGATCTTGATCTCGTTGGTCTGGCGCCGGTCGAAGGCGTTGAAGGGCTTGGCGGTAAGAGCCTCCACGTCGATCTCGCAGCGCCCCGGCTCCGGCCCCGCGCCGAAGCCGCCCAGGAAGAGGTCGGTGATCGCCCCGATCATTCGCTTGCGCGCCGCACGCCCGTCGCGATAGCCCAGCCACCCCGCCGAGAGCCTGGCCCAGGACAGCATGCCGATCAGGGCCTGGGCGGCGACCTCGGTCTCGCAGGGCCGGAAGGCGCCGCTCGCCACCCCGTGGGCGATCATCGCCTGCAGGTGAGCGACGTTGCGCCCGTGGTGCTCGCGGATCAGGCCGCGCTGCGGCTCGGGCAGGAAGTCGATGTCGCTCAGCACCGCCTGGGCGGGCCGCTCGAAGGCGAGCGAGGTGCGGATGAACAGGGCCAAGCGTTCAGCCGGGTCCTGGCCCTGCTCATGGGCGGTGACCAGGTCGTCCGTCATGGTCTCGCAGGCGCGCAGATAGGTGCGGAACACCAGGTCGGCGCGGTCGGCCACATAGTAGTAGAGGGCGTTGCGCGACAGCCCCACCTGCTCGGCGATGTCGTTGAGCACGATGGCCCCGGCGCCCTGCGCATTGATGCGCCGCCCCGCCTCGTCCAGCAGCAGGTCGCGCCGCGCGGCGCGCTTGCGCGCCGGCTTTGGCCGTCCCGTTCCCGACTCGTCCTGCGCCATGGGCTCCCGCATTCCTGGTCATCGAATACAGCAAACCTACTTCAATGTCGAAAAACTTGACGTGCGAAACTGGGCGTGCCGTTATCCATCCAAACTCGAGTGTCGAAAAATGGCGACCCGCGAAGGCGCGCCAAGCGACACGCCTAGGGAGGGCGAGGGATGACTCAGCAATCGGGACGCATGCGGCTGTTGGTCGGCGCGGGGGCGGCGGCGCTCATCCTGGCCGCGGCGGGCGCGGCGCATGCCGACGACCCGGTCAACGAAGTGGAGGCCGTCACCATCACCGCCCAGAAGCGGACCCAGGACACCTTGGACGTCGGCCTCAACGTGGCGGTGATCTCCGGCGCTGACCTGCAGGCGCGTCGGGTGACCCAGGTCAGCGACCTGTCGGCCTTCACTCCCAACGTGGACATCAAGGAGAACATGCCCGGCATCCTGCCGGTGGTGACCATCCGCGGCGTCGGCCTCAACGACTTCAGCGCCACCAACAATCCCAGCGCCGGCGTCTATGTGGACGAGGTCTATCTCTCGTCGCTCGCCCTGATGAACTTCGACCTGTTCGACCTGGAGCGGATGGAGGCGCTGAAGGGGCCGCAGGGCACGCTCTATGGCCGGAACTCCACCGCCGGCGCGATCAATATCCTGACCTCCAAGCCGACCTTTGGCGCGCCGGAAGGCCGGATCTCTGGAACCTACGGCGACTACAAGACCGCCGAGCTTGATGGCATGATCAACGTCCCGGTGTCCGACACCTTCGCCCTGCGGTTCTCGGGCAAGCTGGCCAAGCAGGACGAGGGCTTCTTCTTCAACCGGGTCACTGGCCGGGATTTCGGCCGTCGCGACGTGGGCATGGCCCGGGCCCAGGCCCGCTGGGCGCCCAACGAGACTCTCGATGTCCTGCTGAAGCTCGAGGTCCAGAAGGTGCGGTCCGAAGTGGGCGCACCGGAATTCTTCGGCCTGATCAAGCCGCCGGGGGCCCCGGCCGGCCTGGTCTGCCCGGGCTCGCCGGGCTGCACCGACTTCCTGGGCTACCGCGACACCGACGGCGACCCCTTCAAGGGCGACTACTCGGTGGACCCCGGCTACGACGTCGACCAACGGGCCGCGACCCTCCGGATCACCCAGGACCTCGGCTGGGGAACCCTGACCTCGATCACCGGCTACGTGGACTTCAAGCGACAGTGGGGCGCCGACACCGACGCCGGGCCCTTTCGCGAGCTGGACTTCGTCGAGCACGACCGGATCGATCAGGTCTCCCAGGAACTGCGGCTCTCAGGCGCCACGAGCAAGAGCGACTGGCTGGTGGGCGCTTTCGTCTCCCGCGACCGGGTGAACATGACCTATGACGGCCACCTGCAGGACCTGTTCAACACCACCAGCCTGACCTTCTCTGACCAGGTCTCGAAATCGGCCGCGGCCTTCGGCAATATCGAATACCACCTGCGCCCGACGCTCAGCCTGGTGGCCGGCCTGCGCTATACCTGGGAGCAGAAGGCCGATGTCGGCGGGACCTTCGACCTGGTCTCCCAGCCGCCGGGCAGCGCGCTCAGCCTCGCGCCCTTCGGCTCGCCGCCAGTTCCGCTGGCGGTGGTGGACGCCACCATCGACGACACCAACTGGTCCTGGAAGATCGGTCTAAACTGGAAGCCCGACCCCACCCTGCTGGTCTACGGCAGCATCAGCCAGGGGGTGAAGAGCGGCGGCTTCTTCTCAGGGGTGGCCACCAATTCCGGGCAGCTCCAGCCCTATGGCCCCGAGACCCTGATCGCCTACGAGGCCGGGGTGAAACAGCGCCTCTCCGGCGCCGGCCTCTCGTGGTCGGGCAGCGTCTTCTACTACGACTATTCCGACGTTCAGACTTTCATCCGCGACACCTCCGGCGGCCTGCCGATCCAGCGCCTGGGCAATGTGGACGAGGCGACAATCTATGGCGCGGACCTCGACGCCATGTGGTCGCCCCCCGCCCTGAAGGGCCTGGACCTCACAGTGGGGGTCGGCCTGCTGCACACCGAACTGGGGCAGTTCGCCTCCTCCTTCGGGATCACGCCCAAGGGCAACAAGCTGCCCGACGCGCCGGAGGTCAGCCTCAACCTCTCGGCGGCCTACACAGCCGACCTCGGAGGAGACCTGCAGGCCAGGGTCCAGGTCGACGGCCGTTATGCCGACGACATGTTCAAGGACGCCCTCAACGACCCTCTGATCGCCACCCAGAGCTACTGGCTGTGGAACGCCCGGGCGAGCCTGTTCTCCGGCGCCGACTGGGAGGTGGCCGTCTGGGGCAAGAACCTCGCCGACGAGCGCTATGTCACCCAAGGGGTCAACAACCTGCCGCTGGGCGTCGGCTTCCGGGTCTATGGCGCGCCACGCACCTGGGGCGTCTCCTTCTCCAAGAGCTTCCGATGAGCCGCTCGATCCAAGGGACCTCCGCCCCGGCCTTCGCGGCCCTCGCCAACGCCTTCGCGCAAAACTTCACAGAGCGGGGCGACGTCGGCGCGTCCCTGGCCCTGGTCCGCGACGGCGAACTGGTGGTCGACCTCTGGGGCGGGACCCTGGACAAGGCCGGCCAGCAGCCCTGGGCGGCCGACTCGGTGGTCAATGTCTGGTCCACCACCAAGGCGGTGAACGCGCTCTGCTTCGCCATGCTGGTGGACCGGGGACAGGCCGCCTACGACGATCCCGTCGCACGCTGGTGGCCGGAGTTCGCCGCCCAGGGCAAGGACGCCATCACCATCGCCATGTTGCTCTCGCACCAGGCGGGGCTATGCAGCTTTTCCGACCCAGCGGTGGTGGAGGACTTCTACGACCAGCCCCGCGCCGCGGCCCGGTTCGCGGCCATGACCCCGCTCTGGCCGCCCGGCTCGCGCTCCGGCTACCACGCCATCAGCATCGGAAACCTGGCGGGCGAACTGTTCCGCCGCATCGAGGGCCGGACCCTGGGCGCCTTCATCGAGGGCGAACTCTCCGGCCCCTTCGGCCTCGACCTCACCCTCGGCCTGCCGGCCTCGGAGGAGGCCCGCCGCGCCGAGATGATCGCGCCGCCGGAACTGGCGACTTCCAACATGGCGACCGACCTCAATCCTTCGCAGGTGGCGGCCTATCTGAACCCGGTGATCGAGCCGCTGTTGCCCAATACGGCGGCCTGGCGGGCCTGCGAGTTGCCCTCCGCCAACGGCTTCTCCAACGCCCGGTCCCTGGCCAGGCTGTTCGGAGCGGTGGCGGGCGATGGGACGCTGGATGGGCGCAAGATCGTGGGACCGCAGGCTCTGGCCCAGGCGACCTGGGAGCAGATTTCCGGGGTCGACGAGGTGCTGGGGCTTCCGGCTCGCTGGGGGGCGGGCTTCCTGCTGAACACCGACGGGCTCTATGGGCCGCAGGAGAAGGCCTATGGCCATTCCGGCTGGGGCGGTTCGTTCGTGGTGGTCGATCCGGTGGCGCGGGTGTCGATCGCCTACGCCATGAACCGCATGGGCACGGACCTGGTGGGCGATCCCCGCGACGTGGCCCTGATCGCAGCGGCCTACCAGGGCCTGGTCTGAAGACGAAAGAAGCCGCCGCTCTGGCCAGCGGCGGCTTCGAACGTCCGATCTTGAACGGGAGCTACTCGGCGGCGTGCCGGGTCAGGCCGATCTTCGGGGCAAGTTCGCCGGCGGCGTAGCGCTTGGCCATGGTCGACATCGGCAGCGGCCTGATCTTGCCGGCCCAGCCCGCCGTGCCGAATTCCTCGAAGCGCTGGCGCACCACAACGCGCATCGCGTCCATGGCGGGCTTCAGATATTTGCGCGGGTCGAACTCGCCGGGGTTCTCGGCGAACACCTTCCGGATCGCGCCGGTCATGGCCATGCGGTTGTCGGTGTCGATGTTGATCTTGCGCACGCCGTGCTTGATGCCGCGCTGGATCTCTTCCACCGGCACGCCCCAGGTCTGGGGCATC
>Ga0307513_10005689_pt1 | contig 16405 bp, 13 predicted proteins | sample 15_EM_MG_FD_202174 | JGI IMG/M metagenome (GOLD analysis project Ga0307513, IMG submission 202174) | Populus trichocarpa ectomycorrhiza microbial communities from riparian zone in the Pacific Northwest, United States - 15_EM | ecosystem: Host-associated > Plants > Roots > Unclassified | place... | reverse complement strand
TGTATTCACTTGTAATTAATGTTTATTTGTTTGTATGTAAACTTTTTGTTTAATGTTGTAAGGACCACCAACTCCCCTCCTCGAGAATACTTAGGTACTGAAAACTACATCTGCCCAAATCGATGCTTAAGTTGAGGTGTGAGATTTGGCATTTTCTTGAGTAAATTATAAATTACTCTTTTTATTTTTATAAAACGAATTAAATAGTCTTTTAACTTGAAGAAATCGATCAATTGGTCCCTTAACTAGTCTTGATCATACTTAATTTAATATTACTTTGTTTAAAAAATATCTTATTAATTTTATCATTATTAATCTTTCCATGTTATTTATTTTTTTCTATTTCTCCAAACAAAAAAATAAAAAAATGGAAAAGGAACACGAAAAAGACGTCGACTAATTAATAAATAGTTTTTAAATTAAGCTAATGCAAAACTAGGGGGATAAATTTATAATTTACTCATAGTTTTGTGGATAAATGTGTTCTTCAAAAGCTAAAAAGTAAACCCCCTAATTAAGCTTTAGACAAGCTTAGCATTTGAATGGCTCCATCCGAAATTTAATAATATATACAGACAACAAAACCTATTCATCACACCATTTTTTCCAAGGCCATACACTGAAATTACTTCCAGAGAAACATAACCCCATGACAGTACGTAGTCATCATCAATAACTGGAGAAATAAATAAAAACCGCACGACATCATTAGTCTTCATGATTTATAATCACTTCCACATACGGAAACACTTCAAGAAAAGCAAGTGGCGCAAGATAAATAGACATGGGTTAAAAATACCTTCAGCTCTGCACCTTTCTTCTTCTCAGCGATCTTCTTCAAATCAATCCCACGCATTAAACTCATTCTTCTTGATTGGATTTTCAAGATCTCCTGACTTGACTGCATATTCCTTACTCAGGACGTTAATCTCTTCGAAACAGTTTGAGGGAGACAAATGATAAAGATGCATACATCTTCGTTGGGATTTGGAAATTCAATCTTCCTGTCAATTCGTCCTGGCCTTAGGAGCGCTTGATCAAGAATATCAATCCGATTAGTGGCCATCAAAACCTGTTAAAAGGGTATGTCAGAACAGGTTAATTATGAGTAATATGAATAACTGTGTTGATAATTCGCATAGTTTCCCCTATTTGTTCCATTCTTTTCTCACAGTCACCACTGCCACTCCCAGAATCCATTCGTGCAGATCCAATGCTGTCAATCTCATCCATTAAAATGATTGATGGAGCGTGCTCCCTGTGACAAAACCAAGAATCCCAGAAACCACAAAGAATATAAGATGTGAAATGAGAAGCACTAGTTTAAAAGCAAGCAGATTTGCACAGCACAACACAAGGCTACAAAAGAACAGAGAAATGGTGATACAAAAATACATGCTGATAACCAACTATATCGATTTTTGAAGTCACAAGAACTTTCTTTGTGGATCATACTTTTCCAAATCAGAATGGTTACTTTATTTCTCCCCGAGCAGCCACTTGCTTGAGTGGAAGCTTAATGTACATGGTTCCTGGTATGCCAGAATTGTATCATACCCATGCATCAAACACAAAGAAAATATCAACATTGCCCCCCTTTTGCTCATTATGGCTTTTTATTAAAATAGTGAGCCAAACTGCCTACGATCACAGCAATTGAAAATACAAGAGAGCGAGGATCAATTTAATCATAGGCACTTTAAAGGAAATGACCTAAAGAAGCTACGAATCAATCAAGAGCAATTCAGTCAAACAAATAGAGACACAAACCTTGCCATTACAAAAAGCTCTCTGACCATTCTAGAGCCTTCTCCAATGTACTTCTGAACTAATTCAGAGCCAGAAACCCTAATGAACGTACAGACAATGTGATGAGTCACTGCCCTAGCCAATAGAGTTTTTCCTGTGCCAGGTGGCCCATAAAGGAGAACACCCTCCACATGTGCAAGATTGAGCAAGAGAGTTAACCAAAATTCAAATACATTAAAGGTATAAATTAACAGATGACAATAACTATACAGCAGTGCGCTAGCTTTCATTCTCTAAAAAAAAAAAAAAAACACACTACCTTTGGTTGAGCGATTCCAAGACTCTCAAACAATTCAGCGTGTTTAATTGGAAGTTCAGTAACCTAAAAGAGTTGGACAAAGAAATAAGAAACCAAGCGAGCAATCAACAAAATATGATGACATTGATAATTATGAATCAAGGAAATCAACAAGAAATAAAAAAAAAATCCTTTATCTTTTTTATTTGGTGGTCAATACCACCAATCATGTTAAAAAAAAAACTCCTTTATCTTTTTTATTTGTTGGTCAAGACCACCAATCATGTCATAAGTTGGATAGGAACCTTTTTTTTTTAAAAAAAAACAAAATTTCTTGTTTTTTTATTAAAAAAAAGAACCGGTTCACCAGTTGAGAACCAGTCGATTGGTTAAATTAAAAGATACGGTGAACCACTTGACCGGTTAAGTCAGCGGAATTACTTTTCCTGTTCAAAATAGGTTTTTCTTTGCTTAGTATAATTTCTTGATTGTCCAGGACTGTAAGCCTATAAATAGACTCGTAACTAGAAGTATAAACATAATTGTAGAAGAGAGAAAAATTGTACAGGAGAGAAATACACTTAATAAAACATACCTTCTTCTTAAATTTCTTCTTGTTCTTTAACTTTGCAATTTAGAATTGCTATCCATATTAAACTACTACACTAATTTTCTTATAGCAAGTGGTATTAAAGCTTGTTTTGATTGTTTGACATGGTCAATACAAACTTCTCATTTCAATGTCCTCGTTTGATAAATGATAACTATGAAATTTGATGTATTCACGTGAAAGCTTGGTTGTGTTCCCAAGATGTGTGGGAAACGATTGAAAAGGGTTTTGAAGAGCCTATTAAAGGAGTAATGTTGACTTTATCCCAAAGAGAGGCCATGCAAAAGGCACGAAGAAAGGATCAACAAGTACTCACAATCATCCACCAATATATTAATGATGTCACTTTTAAGATAGTGGCTAATGCAACCATCACCAAGCAATCATAACTTTTACAACAATAAAATCAAGGAGTTGATTATGTAAAAAGGTTACACCTATAAAAGTTATAAGGTGAATTTGAAAAATTACATATGCTTAAATCAGAGAGCATTTCAGATTACTTTGCTAGAGTGTTGGCCATATACAATCAGATGAAAAGATATGAGGAGAAGACGGAATAAATGTGTGTGATAGCAAAGATCCTATGCTCACTGCAAAAGAAATTCCATTATATGATGGTCGCGATAGAGGAATCACAAAATATGAATTTTTTTACAATTCAAAGTCTCATGGGAAAACTATAAGCCCGTGAAAAAAAGAGTCATCAAAATTCAAGAAGACATAGGTGTATAAACAATCTTATAAAAATTCTCTATAAAAGAGAAGTAAGATGACTCTGGATATACCCAAGGAGGTAGAGGATGTGGACAAGGCAAAGGAAAATGAGGAAGAGGCAGATTTAGAAGAGGAGGTTGAGGCAGTTTCAACAGGTCAAATGGTTGACCGATTAAAACTAACCAGTCAACCAGTTACACAGAAAGTAGCAATCCGAGACCTAGATTTGACAAAACAAGCGTCAAGTGTTATAATTGTCAAAGAATAGGTTATTTTGGTTGGATTACTGGAATCCAACCAAAATGATTGAAGAGAATGTCAATCTAGTAGTAGAAGAGGAGAAAGAAGACACCATATTACTAGTTTATGATGAAAGAATGAAAAAAAAAAACGTGTGGTATTTAGACAATGGATCTAACAATCACATATGTGAAGACAAAGACAAGTTTATAGAGCCTGATGAATCAATTAGAGGTAATGTCACCTTCGCAGATCATTCAAAAGTTTCCATCAAGAGGAAATGTACAATTCTTATTCAAATGAAAAAGGTTTCCATCAAGGGGAAATGCACAATTCTTACTCAAAGAAAAGACAGTAGTCATCAATTTATTGGTAATGTTTATTTTATCTCAACTATAAAAAGTAAATATATTGAGTTTAGGAAAATTATTGAAGAATGATTGTGAATTAAGATGAAAGATCGTACATTGACAATACTTAATCCTTATAAAACTATGATTGCAAAGGTAACCATGATAAAGAACAAGATGTTTTTGCTAAACATAGAAACAAATGTGCCTAAATATCTAAAGACATGTGTGAAAGATGAGACTTGACTTTGATATATGAGACTTGGGCATGTAAACTTTGACAGCTTGAAGATGATGACGCAAAAAAGATGTTGAAGGGTCTATTATCCATTGAACATCCAAATCAGTTATGTGAATGATGTTTAGTGGGCAAATAATTTCTTAGGAGCTTTTAAAAGGAGTTTGTATCTAGAATAAACCAACCCTATAAGAGACACATGCAAATGTATGTGGTTTTATTCAACCATGCTCATTTAGTAAAAATTTGTATTTTTCTACTTTTTATTGATGATTATAGAATAAAAACATAGATATACTTCTTAAACGAAAAATATAATGTATTTAATTGTTTAATATATCAAATCACTTACAATAGATAGGCGATGAATTTTGTTCTAATGAGTTTTGTGAAGATCAAGGTATAAAAAAGACTCCTAACAGTGCTTAAATCCCCACAATAAAATGGCATGTTAAAGAGAAATACTAAAAGCATCCTCAACATGGAGAGAAACATGCTCAAAACCAAGAAGATACCAAAGGAGTTTTGGGATGAAACAATATATTATGTTGTTTATTTGTTAAATAATTGTTCTACGATAGGCTTGAATGACATGACTCCACAAGAGACAAAGAATGGAAGAAAGCCAAGTGCTACTCACTTGAAGGTGTATGAGGGTATTGACTATATGCGTGTAGATGATCAAGTAAAGAATAAGCTCGATGACAAGAGAAAAAAGATGATCTTTATGAGTTATGATCAAAAGTTCAAAGGATACAATCTTTACAACCCCAATAAAAGAAAGATGGTGATTAGTAAGGATGCTGAATTTAATGAAAGAGCATAGGATTGGAAGGTAGATGATGGTGAGAAGTAGGACTTTCTACCAGTTTTTGATGAAGAGGAGGAGAGATATAAAGATCATCAAGAACTTGTTATACCTTCATAATCACAAATAAACTCAACTTCATCTTTATCTTATTCTTTTAGTAGAAGTTCAAGTAATGGTAACCCACCAAGAAATATGAGGAGCCTTGATGACTTGTATGAGGTAATGAATCCAATTAATGATGATATAATACTATATTATCATCTTGCCATTTATGAACCTATAGTGTTTAAAAAAGCAATAAAAGATGAAAAATAGAGAATTGTTATGGATGAGAAGATTGCATCAATTGAGAAGAATAACATATGGAAATTGGTTCCTAAACCAAAAAGAAAGAACCTAATAGGTGTCAAGCAGATCTACAAAGAAAAGAAGATTTTTAAAGGAGAAATGGAGAAGTACAAGGCGAGATTGGTAGCAAAAGACTATAGTCAAAAGTAAAGGATTGATTATGATGAAGTTTTTGCCTCAGTTGCTAGATTGGAGATTATTCGATTGATAATTGCCACAGTTGCTCATCATAGATGGAAGATATACCAAATGGATGTCAAGTCAACCTTTCTAAATAGCTTTTTTAAAGAAAAGGTAGATTGAGAAACCTATGGGTTATGATATGAATAGACATAAAGATAATGTATTAAAGTTGAACAAAACCTTGTATGGATTTAAGCAAGCCCCAAGAGCTTGGTATAGTCGTATTGATAGTTATTTTTTAAAGAATGGATTTGTAAAGTGCCCCCATGAATAAGCTATTTATTTGAAGATTTAAAAAAGTTATGATACTCTTATTGTATGCTTGTATGTGGATGACTTGATCTTTACAAACAATAACCCAAAGATGTTTGAAGACTTCAAGCAAGCAATGATCAAGGAGTTTAAGATGACATATATTGTTCTTATGACCTACTACCCAGGGATTGAGACCAAACAATGAGAAAATAGAATCTTTGTGAATTAAAAGAAGTTTGCAAAAACAATTCTTAAGAAGTTCAAGATGGACGATTATGAAAAAGTAAATAATCCAATTGAGTGTGGAATGAAGTTGTCAAAGAATGATGAAGGAGAGAAGATAAACTCTATGACGTAAAATTTATCAACAGATATATGGAGACACTAGATCGGTTTCACTTGAATGCAGCTAAAATAATTCTCCGCTAGATCAAAGAAATGATGAATTAATGAAGGTATGTCTTATACTTTAAGTAAAAACTTCAATCTTATTGGCTACTTAGATAGTGATTGGGGTAGAGACTTGGATGAAAGGAAAAACACAAAAAGATTTGTCTTTTTATTGGAGATACATCTTTCATGGTCATCCAAGAAGCAATCGATAGCAATGTTATCAAGTTATGAAATTGAGTATGTTGTGTGCCATTTAATATGGTTAAGGAGTATGCTGAAGCATTTAAGATTTCCTCAAGAAAGTCCTATACATATTTATATTGATCATCGATCGACAATTGCATTGGCAAAAAACCTAGTGTATCATGAAAGAAGTAAACACATCGATACACATAATCATTTTATCCGAGATCATGTGAAGAATAAAGAAGTTGAACTGATATCTTACAAAATAAATGATCAAGTTGCAGATATCTTATAGAGCCATCGAAGGGTGAGACATTTACTAGATTGAAGTTCATACTTGGAATGACATCCCTTGATTGAGTTTAAGGGAGGAATTTGTTGCGGTAAACTTGCTCTAGAAGGTCAAGAATGGAAAGCGGCGACCAATGACCAGCAGCCACTAGCCACCTTCATCTATTCACCTTCAAACTGTCACCAACCACCACCATTCACACTTGAAACTTTGATTTTTTTCATGTTATCATTTTATGTATAAATAGACAGCTAGTTTATGGTTATTGTGTGCGGAAAATTAAGAGATGCTGGTTGAATTCAAATTAGAACACCATTCGGTTATTGGATCATAAATGAAGCTGTAGAACTTGAATTTAGGTCTGGTTTATATGGACAGAAAGCTAAGACATAGACATAAAACTTTCATGAAGAGTCCAAGATTCAAAATGACCGTTTTCAAGTTCAAATTATAGCAATAACGGAAAAGTCAGAATCTGTCCTGCAGCTCAGATATTGTTCAGTGTTCAGCCCATATCTCGAGATCTAGAAGTCCAAATGACCTCATTCTTGTTTTGTTGAAAAGCTGAGATAATTTCCCAGAACTTTCATGAAGACTATCTATTCAAATGCTGATGTTAGAAATGACATTTTCTGCAGACAAGAAGATAAGGATTGTTACCAAGTCAAGAGATGACCACCCACTCAACAATTAGTCATCAAATCAATATTTCCGTATTTTGGCCTATAAAAGGAGGCATTTGCTATGCATTTAGGCATCTTGGTTTTCAGATCAAGATCATGCTCTTTATTTCTTTCTTTATATTTTTGTAATGTTTAAGTTTTATTTCATGTTATATTTTCCTTAATCTCTTGTTTATACTTTTCATTTCCTTTACTATACTTATGTTCTTATGTTATTTATTTATGTTTCTCTTCTTCATTATGTTTAGTTAAGTTTATTTTGTCAATGTGAAAAGGTTACACTAATGGTGTAAGAATAAGTATAGTGTAAATTGAACATGAACTTTAATGTTTGATACTAACATGTTTTGTATTTGTTATCTTACTCACTTTTAATACCTTGCTTGTTAAATGATTAATCTAGATTTGTGTTGTACAACCCTTGGTACAACAAATACTTGGCACTTTCATAGTCAACTGTATGGTATAACCGACACCTGAGTTATGAAAGGAACTTGATTTGTTGTTAACATAAGTTATCACCATTATTACCTAATAATATTTACAAGTATTGGCATTACTCGAATAGGATAATTAATGTAATCATGTTAACAATTTATAATCCGATTGGAACCTCCTTTGTGTGTGGTTTCCAGTCAAGTAATAAGAAGAGTTTATATTATACTTATTTGAAATACCATTAGTGGATCCTCTAACCTTGACAATTGTTTTTTTTTCATTGTTTAATCTTCACATTAATCTTACATCTCAAAGTCCTCTTTAACTCATCATCACCATCATCATCATCATTATTATTATTATTATTATATAGTTAACCTCCCTGTGGTTCGATCCCGGTCTTGCCGGGTTATTTATTACTTCGACACTCCTACACTTGGAAGAAGACATCAACTCTTTGATCGTGTCAATGATCGCAACACTTTCTAAAATCCTCAGTTGGTTTCCCAATGAATTTATCTACTGCAGCAACGCCTCCTTCCACCTTTCTTACACTAATTGTCTCTTGACTGGGACTTGGTAAGCTGATCAAAAACACAAAATAGCTGCTTAATCACTGATACTATAAGGTGAAGTATTGGTTACTATTGAATACGATCCTCAAATGGATTCCTTTCAATCTGAAAACGTGTAATAAATCACTATTGATGCTTTCCAACAACTGAATCCATTCCTAGGAGTTTTAATTTTAGATTTTAGAGCCTGGAACTGATAAGCCTCACCTGCGTAAATGGAAGAACTATTTGGATGGATACTTTAAACAATCAAACGTCATTTGCTTGAGTGAACACAGGAGAAATCATTGGTATTTTTCCATCATGGAATTCTTTCCAAATATATACCTACAACGATAAGCATCAAATATCCATATTGGAATAATTACTAAAAAAAGGTATATTATAAAACACCCACCCAGTAACATCATTAAACCCAGTTGACCCAGACTACTTATCTCTACTCGTTTCTACCACTATGAATGGGCTGTACTTCTGTAAAATCATTTTAATAATTTATGAACTCATGACTGTAACAAGAAATGCTCATGGAAGAACTTGTGTGTTGGTAATTACTAGAAACTTAACAGAGGTATGGGAAATGCTGAAAAACCAAAGAGCATAACACAATTCAGTGGCAGAATTCCAGTTTAAGATTTTCCTGGTTAAATATTTTGGTTTTCATCCTCTATTACCACACCCATCTATCATTTATTAATTCGATCCTCACTGCCCAATCAATCTTGTTGCACATCTTACTACGATGAAACATAAATTATCTTCAGACTTGCTGAGAACGTATCAGGCTGTCCTCTTGAAATGATGTTGTAACTATTTTTTTCAGAACTTGATAGGATCCCATGGAGAGTCGCATTGCATAATATTAAAAGCATAGTCCATAACCAAAGAAATAGTTTCTCCCCAAAAAGGCATGCTGAACTCATAGTTTGCAGTCCCTTTCAGTATCTGATATCTGGGTGCTTCTATGTCATGAGTCTTGTAAATCCTTAACTGTAAAAAGTAAGACCTCGATGAGAATTGGAATCAAAGCTCGACTATAATAAAACTTCAAATAAGTAAAGAACTCGCACCCGCTTCACTACATCCCACAAACCTTCATGCGAAAAATAGTTATTATTCTTTATGGAATCCTAGTAAAAAATCACTGGTATTTGTTTATTTGTCTGATGTGGGACAAAGAAAGATTTGAGAGATGTAAGAGAAGAGAGAAAAAAAAATAAAGAATAAGAAAAGGAGTTGTGGAAGGAAGTGCTTCTTAAAATGCTTTTCAAACTATTATTTTTTGATAATTTTGATTTATATGATGTTAGAAATAAAATTAAAAAAATATAGAAAAAATATTATTTTAATACATTTTCAATTAAAAAGCACATTTGAAAAGCATTTTGCGCCGCATTATCAAATATACATAAAGAAAAGAAGAGAAAAGCCTGAAAAAAGAGAGAAATATGTAATTTTTAATCAATTCATTAAAACTCACCACAATGTTAAAAATTATATGTATATAGTAAAATCTAAAATAACCAACAATTGAGCTTTTAGCTTGTTTAACAAAATCATCCAACTAAATAACAAAAGTTAAGCTTAATTAATAAACTCAAATAAAAATACAATAATATAGGATTGAACATACTCAGTCTTCCAACCAAAGAGTGATGGGTTGGGCTATCCTCCATCGTCTTCATCCATATGCACACTTAACATGTAATGTGGATTTGGTGTCCCCACCAACTCTTAATGGGTTGGAGAAACTCAACTATGTCAAATGTAGTTCAAGGCGACTTCGATAATACTCTTAAAAATCAAGATCACGCTACTGGGATGTCTCTCTAGTGATTAATCTAAGTACAATATGATTCTAGTCATCTTGTCCACGAACCATAATTCACTGAACTTCATCATCCCTAGTAAAAACAACTTGTACATCCAAAGTAGCATCAATATATTTTTTTTCTATGCAAATAATAAACGTAATAGGGTATGAGTTTCAAAAGGATTATCAAGGATATATTGTTATCTTTTATATAGAGTAAGGTCCTTCATGTTAAAAGTAGAGCTAATATCAAAATTTGGTGGTAGTTTAATGATATAACTATTTGATTCAATCATTTATAGTACTTTGAATGGTCTAACACTACTTACTTGTAATTTTTTATTGGTTTTCGAAGGACACTATTTAGGTCTAATCAATATCATAAAATAATCTCTAATATTAACTTTATGATGATACTTATATGAATCAACTTGAAGTTTGTATTTTTCATTACTTGCTTGCATTGGTTTTATGATCTCAACATGCAAGTTATGAATTCTACATGTAAAAGACCGAACTGACTTAAATATCCTAGCATGAGAAGACATGAGAATAAGATTTATAGGCCTCTTAGGTTTTGTAAATATGATCATTATACAACTGAGAGTGTGGAATGGAACAAATAATATTTGAAACTTGAATACATATGGATTGGATACAACCTACTAGATTTTGAAAGAGAGAGAATAAAATAGTTTTGAGCTGAGAGAAGTGTGAGTTTGAGCTAGGAAGTAATAAAAAAGAAATAAGAAGAAAGAAACGGAAAAAAAATGAAAAAAGACAAAGAAAAGGGAACCCGAATGCAAAGAAAAACTGAAGAGAGAATACGAGTTATTTTTATCTAGAAATGGGTGTGTTGTGAGCCATCCAATAGCATATGGGTGAGCCATCCAATAGTAGATGGGTAAAGAAAAGTAAGAGGGAAAGAAAAATAAATAAAAAATATAAGAAAAAAAGAGAAGAAACTGAATAAAGAATGAAACCCTAAGCTAAAAAGAGAAAACCACCCAAAAAAAACCCTAGCAGCGCTGCCTAACCATTGTCTTTGGAACTAGCCCCAAGTTAAGTCGCCCCCTTCCTTCCATTTTTCTTCTTCCCACGAGTTTACATGAAAGTTATTATTCATTTTATTGAACATGTTACTATTCGTACATTGACATTATTCACTCATGTATTTTTATTTTATTTTATTTACTTCATGTTAACTTTATATTCATTTCATGAAACTGCATCTTCGTCTTTTTATGTTTGCATGTGTGTGTAAATATTTATTTTCATAAAAAGTCGACGGGTTTTTGTCAAGTTTGAGTCGTGTTTTTGATAAAGTCTGATTTTTAACAGCTAAGTCAATGTGTCTCCTAGTTTGTAGGGACTAGTGTAGGCCTAACATGACTTTTTTAACCCTAAAATGAGTTAAAAAATGCATCGATAAGTTTTCATCAAGTTGGTGATGTTTTGATTAAACTTGGTTTTAATAGCTAGTTCGATGAGTCTTTTAGTTTTAGGGACTGACGCATGTAGTTTTTAACCCTAAAATGAGTTAAAAAATGCATAATTTTTTTCATCAAGATGTTCATGTTTTGGTTAAACTTGGTTTAACGGTTAGGTCAACAAGTCTTCTAGTTCTATGGACCGACGTATGTCTAACATGATGACTTTTACTGAAAACAAAAATAAAAGAAAAAAAATTATTAAGTTACGAGACTCTTGATGCAGGGTCCGATGATGAGTTGACAAACATTAACCAATAATAAATAACTCGCAAATAAGTTTTGAGATAGCTTGGACAGTAAATGACATGCATAAAATAAATTTAAAAGAAAACACATAGCTAAAATAACCTCTCTCTGTTTTTTTTTTTTTTGAAAAGGATGCGATAAAGGTAATGTTTATCTTCCTTTTAAGTATAACTAACCTCTTATATAGATCTCTAGAACTAGTACTTGTTTTAAGATTCGTAGTCTCCTTAAAGAATTAGATGGCAACTCCATTTTTTCAATTTTCTCTTTTATTTTTAGAGGTCCAGTTTTCTTGACGTGTACCAACACTTAAAACTATATAAACATAACAATTTTCTCTTATACAGATATAAACATAACATTAACTTGGCCTTGATGTAATCCTTCTAGAGGCTTCTAAGTGGAAACAAACGAGAAAGTTGGATGTTCTTCTGCAACTAAGTGTTTCTGTTAAGGCTGACTGGGTCAGCCGCTTTCAAAACCTCATCGAAGCATCTTCGATGTTAACATCACCTAAGACCACCTGAACTTGGTAGATGGGTGCATACCTTTCAATCGGACCCAACCTTATTTGATTTGGAGGTCAATAGCTCAACATTCAAACATTTGAAAGTGTCCCCACCCAAATAACATAATGTTTGAAACTGTGGTCTTGGCTAACTAAGGACAAGATGTCATCAAGATCCATGGAGAAAATGGGATGTAAACATTTTATATAAAAGACATCGGGTTGTAAAGGGGGTGTTTCTTGGTCGAATAGTGGTGGTTTCAGCCTTTGGGGTAGTCAAAAGCATCTCATTCAGTCATCTGAAAGTGCTATCTCAATCAATTAAAAACTGAAGAAAAAGAAGCACGGTACCTTGAACAACTCTGTTTTGACTAATTCTTATAGATTAAAGTTTTTTTTTATCTGCCAAAGTTCAATTCGACCCTTTATATTCTGATTTCATTCTATTTTATCCTTAATTTCCCTCTTTCTTCCTAATTTTATGCAATTGCATCCCTGTCAACTTCATAACATCATCAGCAAAAAAAAGGTATGAGAGCGCAGGTCCAGTAGGAGAGGTCTTCACAGGTTTCCATTTTCATTACCATTAACCTTCCTCTCAATTAAAAGAGAGAGTTTCCCCATACATAAGACAAATAAGGAGATAATGGATCACCCTGTCGGAGACCCCGTTTAGGCTGAAAGGAGGAAAGCCTTTGACCATTCCACACAATAGATAAAGAGGACTCGGAAACACAATTCATAATGAGCTCTATGTATTGTCACCCCCAATTTCAAGTGCCTTTTACAAGTTGGTTCTTGGTTTCTGATTTGTTTGATTACGCCCCTAAATGACCACTAAACTTTTAATTTTTTTGATTTGACCTTTGATTTCAGTCCTTGAAGTCGTGTGCATTTTGCAAATTGATCCTTGGTCCACGGAAGGTTCTATTAAGCCCCTATTTGCTCACCAGACTTTGATTTTTATGCAATTAAGCTCCTGATTTGACTAAATCAAACTTTCCAAGCTTCCAATTGAGTTCTTAAACATCAATTGTTTTAATTGACCTCAAAATTGACCTCCAAAAGTTGTTCCTCCTTGTGATTAAACCCTCAATGAAATTTTTTTACTAATGAGTTTTGTCAATTAAAACTTTGAATTGCTATGTTGGTATATTAACCTCGCTTGACATTCTAGTCTTCCATTATTGGGCTTGAGCCTTTTTTTTAAGCATGCTCGAGGTGTATTTTCTTGCCCTTATCTTATTATATATATAGAAATAGAACATACTAAACACCTAAAACTATATAAACATAACAATTTTCTCTTTTATTTTAGAGATCCAATTTTCATGACGTGTAGGAACATCTAAAATTATATAAACATGACAATTTTCTCTTGTACAGATATAAACATAACATTACCTTGGCCTTAATTTCATGTTTCTCAAGTACATGTATTATCATTATGAGTTTAAAAAGCTTGATTTCAGTAACACATTCATATAATCATATTTTCAATATTATTTCAAAATAGTTTTATGAGACTAATTACGATTATGATGGTCCCAAATTCTTTAAAGAAAAATACTTATTATCCATAATTATATATAAGGTGTCAACTCCATAAAAACTTATGAATGACTATAATACCTTTAAATATTTTAAAAGACTATAACACCCTTAAATTATTTAAATGACTATTGTACACCTATTCAATATAACTATGTTTTCTGTATTTCTTATATAACTTTTTGAGTAAGTGCTTTCAATTTCTTTTTTCTTTTTTCTTTTCCTAATATGTGTTTCCTATATAACATTTTTTTAGTTTTTCTAATTATACTATGTTTCCTATATTATTTTCTTATAAATCCATATATATATATATAACATATTCAAAATAAATATATTTGTTATATAACTTTTTTTTCTTTGCGGAGACTATAAGATTTTTTTTTTATAACATAAACTTCTTTTTTGAACACTATCATAGAAGAATTAACCTTTGATTTTAAGTGTGCACCACCTATCGAACCTTTTTTTCTCAATCCATCGTAGAATAACATTTTTTTTCTTTATTCACTAAATTTATAGATGATGGCTTCTAATTTTTATGTTCAATTCAATAATTAAAAAAAGACTACATTTCTCAGCAGTCCTTCTATAATTTGAGAAAAAAAGGCTTCTACATTTTTTTTTTATTTTTAAGTATTTTAAGCTATAAATATTATATTTTTTAAAAAAAATATTGTGAATATTATTCATGAATATAAAGCCATTAATATAGTAATTTTTAGCAAAACTTGAATAATCTATATGTAACCCATGTGTCTAAAATAGTTAGTTCCAAAATATATAGCCATTCTTTTGCTTTTATAATAGAAATATTTTAAAATTTTAAAATATTTTACACAGAAACAAATTTTATAATGTTTAGTATATAATGATGTGAAAAATATAATTGCAGAGAATAATAATATTGTGTTACGGTTATGAGATGGTGGTAGTTGTATTAATGGTGATAAAGAGGGTAAAAATAATAGTGAGAGTAATGATTAAAAAAATTAATAATAATGGTGGTCCAATGATTTTAGTGTTAAAATTGATAGTGGAGTTGTGGGAGAAATGATTGTGGTAGGATAATAATGATAAAATTGATTGTGATTGAAATAAATGGATAATTTTTTTTAATTAATAAATTTAAATAATAAAAAATAATTTATTTTAGAAAATATATTTAATAGGAAAATCATTGTTAATTGTAATGATATTTAATTTGAATTTATCAAAATTGTAATGATATCTAAGAAAGGTGCATTGTCAAGGGATGTAAGTTAAACTTGATTTGTTCAAACTTGCTTATCCACCGAAATATGTTGGTTTGTTGTTTATTTGTGTGGCAAATATTTGATATTTGTTTTTACAGTGCAATTATATTTTTTAAAATATTTGTTTTTTTATTTTAAATTAATTTTTTTATTTTTTAAATTGTTTTGATGATCTAGTATTAAAAATAAAATTTAAAAAATAAAAAAAATATTTTTATAATAAAGTTTTTTTAAAAAAGTTATTACCTTGAAGGAGGGAATTCGATGTCGGTGTCGATTTTAAACCATTCTAGTCTGAAAAGAAAAAGGAAAAGAAAAGGAAAAGGTGGGGGAGGGAATATACCCTTGTTATTTTATTTATTTGACAGCAGACAAAAGGGATATTCATAAGGACGATATAGAGGAATATCACGACACGTTTCACGAGAAGAATCTTCACAAAAGGCGTGGGTTGGAGTCTTGTACGAGAAGATTGATTCTGGAAAGCGACTCGCCATTGTAATTGCTCTCTCTCTCTCTCTCTCTTCCAATTAAGGGAATTCGATGCACTTCTCTCTCTCATGGGATTTTCCTTCCATGCAAAAGGCATCTCCTCATTTATTTGTTCATTAAATCTTTTTGTGTCAACGCAGACACAGAGGCCTCCCCAAACACAAGCAACAATCTGCTGGAAAAACAAAATAAAGAACTTTTCTCTGTCAATATATGTCTGTGTTCTTAAGAAAATGGAAGAATCAAACATACAGGCACGCAGAACACATAAAGAAATACTCTGGGAAGTGTTAAGGAATTGTTGATAACCCCACCAAAAAGAAGAAGAAAATAAAAAGAGAATCTTCTTACCTTCCTACCCACTTCATTAAAGTCAAGTATGGGAGGGAGAAGGAGATTCCCGGCTCTTAGGGCTCCTTTATTATTCTTTAATCTCTGTTGGTTCCCTTAATTCAGAGTCGTAGAATTGGAACTAAGATATTCCCTCTCCTTATAGCCAAATATTATATTCTTTTTAAGATGATTGGATTTTTCATTTTGGATTACATATTCTCTTCTTTCTTCTCCGCTGAAACACATTTATGCAACTTTTCAAACCAAAAAGAAAGTTGCTTGCATTGCATGCATGCCCTTTTCAATATGCCCTACCTCCTCCTTTCTATAAATTATATATTATATAT
>Ga0307513_10005688_pt1 | contig 16409 bp, 16 predicted proteins | sample 15_EM_MG_FD_202174 | JGI IMG/M metagenome (GOLD analysis project Ga0307513, IMG submission 202174) | Populus trichocarpa ectomycorrhiza microbial communities from riparian zone in the Pacific Northwest, United States - 15_EM | ecosystem: Host-associated > Plants > Roots > Unclassified | place... | reverse complement strand
TTGAATTGAGGACCTGTATACCAAGGAAGAGAATCGCATTACAGACGAGAGAGAAGATGAAAAAGAAGCGGGTTAAGAGCTGAGCATGATCAGCGTGAGTATATGTCGAATAATTGACAAAGAATTTCCCAAGGAAGCATATTGGAAAGCAACTGAAAGATACAAGGGAAGGGTGATGGGAATGCAAAATGTACCAGTCTAGTTGGAAGACCAAGATATTAGAACAGGGGGAATTAATGCGAATTGGAAAAAGAGTTCCATTGCGTCAGGAAAAGCAAAATGTGACCAAAATCAATATGCGAGAAAAGGGACATCAAATATGCAGACACAATGCACAGCGCAGCAACATGTCGAGGTGCTCCCCATAGCTCCTCTGTAGCTCCTCTGTAGAGCAGGAAGAAGAGTGAGCCTTCCAATGAAGACTCGCGCACAATGACCATGTTTGGCTTCATACCAACCAATGCCAAGGGGCGGTGTTTGTGTAATAGGTATCTCGGAGCTTCGGTGGTAATATTAGAAGAGTACAAACATGAAGCGGAATGTGAAGGGACGATGGGAAATGAGACGGAGTGCATTATACTGAGGCTCAAAAAACAAGCTGAGTTCCGACCAAGAATACCACAGTATTAAACCCATCCATCCACATCGTTACTAGACTCGAAACCAGTCCCTATAGGTTCAATACTTCTTCAGATGGCCGGATGGTGATTTTTCTGAAAACGGATAGGGATTCGGAGGCAATAGTCCGGTATTGTACCTATAGGGACTGGTAGGACTTCATCATGATCGAGTACACTACAATTTCAAGGTCCGACTAAGCGACTCAAAAAGGAAATTAAAGGCCACACGTGATACCGCGACGCGACGCGATCAACAGAAAGGGCCGCCATCGTCATGTCCTACTCATCCGCAATCCCTCAAAAGCGAGCTAGCGTCGATAAGAACTATCACACACCAGCGCGCACCCCACTGACTCCAAGAGAGATCTCCTGGACACCGTTACAGCCGCTACCACCCCTGTCAACACTGCTATGAACTTCACGAGTTTCGTTGATGGCCATATCCCTGTGCCCCAGTGACACAAGTCTCCAGAGAAGTTACCCAGGATGGCCTCATGTTTAGGAAGGGAGCAACGGGCGTGAGAAGCTGCAGAGGGGTTAAGGAAGCACGAGGAAGAAAGGGAACAGCGCAGGAACAACATTTCAACTCATTGAAAACTGGTGGTTCTTAATTGGCTCTTGAAAGCACTGTGCTCACAAATCACTTTAAACCTCACAAAGGAGCCTCCGTCACCTTCATCTTAAACGACTCGTCCATCCATCAGTTTCTGTCTCCAGCACAGATTTCTTTGTCAATTTCGATTTTTTTTGCTCTAATAGTACAGTTACAATGTTTCTTATTGATTCACTCAACTATAGATGGTGCATACATTCCCAGAAGGCTTTAAACGTATCAATATTGGTGAGCGCGATACATTAATTTCCTTTTTGGTCAACTCAGTCGGGGTTTGAAAAGCTAGTGTGTTCGATCATGATGAAGTCCATCCAGACTCTCTGGTATGTTATTCTGGCTATTGCCTCCGAAAATCCTTCCCATTATATTCCTCATACCAGAGAGGCTGGGTCGAGACTACATCGTTACCCTTGATCGCCAATTTCAAGTTTCTCCCAGTCGACAATCTTAATCTTCGCAGGACAGTCCAACTCCGAGTGAGAGCAAGCTGCAGTCCAGTATGGAAGAAAACGACAACTATGTTGATATTGACTACATAAATAGCGAGGCAAGAGCTATCCCGTTGAACAAGGATAGCTAACTGCACCGGGAATTGTATATGCCAACCAGACGGCGTGGTTGACAGCGGCTCGTCCTGGAAAAAAAATGCACGAAACGCTGAGATGGCAATACCCGCGAGGGAAGGAATCGAACATTAAAATTGTACGCTCGTGCTCGAACATCTGTTGTCCCAGTCCTAAAGTGAGGAAAACCGTCCCGCGAATTGACGAGGTGTACATAGCTCCAAGGACTATGGAATACCCACAAAAGCGGGGTTCGGGTCATTTGAAGGTAAGTACGTACAGTGTACATGGCCTTCCTCGATCTTTGGTCACTGGTCAACGATGCACGTAGCGCCCAAAACATGGCGGGAATAGGGTGAACGCTGAATCGCAAGTCGAATTCACCCACACCCCCGATTGAAAAGGCACCATAGAGATATTTATCGACTTGTCTGGAACCAGAAATTGACAACTCACTAGCTGGGGTCAGTACTATTCACTGCTTTGTGTGAGTCGAAGAATGGTGAGGTTTTCGTGAGTATAGAGCTGATTGATTGTGGAAATGAGGGTGAATACACGAACTTGATAATAGATAGGATCGATAAAGACGTACTTATCAATGGATGGGGACCTCCTTCAGGCTAGGCCTCCCACCTCAGTAACGATCTCATCTGCGGTGATCGGTACGCGATAAGCATGTCCAGCGCGGTGAAAGATTGACCATTAGAAGAACAGATCGCAGGCTTTGCGACGGCGCCGATCACCGACAAGTGTACGATGTCTGTTTTTAAGCAAGGATGGTCACAAAAGAAGGCAGGGCGAATACTACCACGAGCGGAGCGTTGGGACCGTGCCCGATTAGATTAGATGCACACGTGATCTGGCAGATAGCAGCTTTCGGTCATCGTTCGCAATTAGTAGAATCGTTCCTTGCCTCTGTCCATTGTGTCGCGCCTAGCAGTTCTGCCGTCTCCAGCTTCAGGAGACTATTGGTCTCAGTGAGCCTCTACCTGACGACGAGTAGTTACTGTTACGATCTGCCCCTAGTCACGCCACGTACAACGAGAACCACAACGGCAACTTGGTTGCGGAGGATCAGGGGTGAGGCCTAGGGTTGGCACTTGATGATAACTACAAGTTACGGTGAGTTCCCATCTACTAGACACGAACATGCGGCAACTGCTTACTATTACTGCCCATCTTTAGTCCTTCGAGATTGCGAGAACCGCAATAGCAAGCTATTTGAGGAGGGTTTAGGTTGACGACGTCTGCGCATTACAGTGAGTTTTCATCCACTAAACATGATCCAACACAAGCTGCTTACCACTACCACCTGTTTGCTCAGGTCCAACTCCCGAAGGGTTCGTCGCTGTCTGGGCATCCCAAGGCCCCGCTTGCATGTACATATGTGCCCAAACTATCGCAACGGTACGCAAATGTTAAATTCTTTTATTCAGTGATGCATAAAATTTTAAACTCTCATGACCTATCATAAGCTACGCGCAGTTCAGCGATTCCCCGATGACGACTTCGCGACACCAACGTTCGCCTTGTACTCCTCAGTTCACTCAACCCCACAAGCGAACTACCCCACACCAGGTATACGCACAACCGCAACCTCAACGTTACGCCACGCTTGTACTGACATCCACCATATTCAGCACTCGCCATCGCCTGCTGGTTTCCCCAGTTCGCGTTTGGCGTAGGCTATGAGGTGTGCTGCTGGTATGATGGAGTCATTTGTTGGACGGGGTATTGGAGGAGAGAGGTCGCGGTTAACACCGGCTTCAAAACGCATTCTAGTAAAGAAAAAAGGCAGGGTAGATGCTATATCCTGGGCGATGTGAGATATGTTGAACAGGCGGTACGCATTTTTGTTGTCTATCCATTTGGTGTTCACTTATAACCAATTCTACCTGCCAAGCATAATCCGATTCGTGGAGGAGGAAGCACCGCAGCTTGCACAACCTGAACCTGTTCCGCAACTTCACCACCACCACCTCTGCCCCAGTCATAGGGTGGTGACGCCACAAGGAAGAAACCACCAGTCCGCAGAATCGTGATCCCTGCTTGGTATTCTGTGAGTTTTTGTTGCCTTTGAATGCGACGTGGATGCTCATGATTGAACCCATCAAGTGATGAACATACTCTCGATGCCTGGTCTTTCGTCGACTTTCGTTCCCAACGAGGTCTTCATCGTAATTGTACATCTTTCATTTTTGCTATAATTAATTCATAGCTCATCCTTTTTGCAGAGTACTCCCACGTCACCTACTTTACTTTCTTCGACCACATTTGATACACTGTATACCGTCAACGAGATGCGTATCGTACTCCTTAAGGAGAGGGTGGAATCATATGAGCGAGAAGGCGGTATTGACGTGGGGTTTATGATAGATACGATACCCTGAGTCTTGAACTCCCCCCATAAAGAAAAAATTCTTACGTTGGAGACGGCAGATCTGCAGGGCACGACACGAAGGACGGAGGCAAGATGCGATTGTGTTGCAGATGGCAACGGAAACGGCTATCTACAGGTCACGTGTAGAGATCTAATCTAACTCAGCTCACGCCACGGTTCCAACGTGTATCAACCTAGCCCATCCTGAGAGTGAGTACAAAAATAGCCGAGCTGCATATCTGCTTCGGCGAGTTGACAAGACAGTAGGAAAATGACCTTTGGCCCACCTACCCCCTTTCGTCGGAGTGCGCGGCGACAAGTTGAAGACCTAGAATGATGATGATTTTACAAGCTTCATCGTGGACATACGACAGCTGTAGCTGAAATTTTTGGACGGCACTTGCAGTGCACGTTTTCGCAGTTAATCCGTATGGAGGATCGCCTGATGTGAAAAGCCATCTTGAGGGGAGAATGAAAAATATTCAGCTTGTACTGCATTGCGTTTTTCATCTGTTTTTTAGCTTCGTTGTCTCATATTCCGTCTCATTTGATTTAGGAGTTGTGTTCGACATCATTGAAGCTGTTGGATCCAACGCCGAAATTTTCATCACCATCTGAGCATCCCAGAGCCCTGCTCGCTTTTATCTGTTTCGGAGATTGATGATTAAGTATTTTTAAGCTGGCTCGCTGAGGGTGAACCCTCGACTTGTTCAACCTCGCCACTCGTCCTTCCTCGTTCTCTCTACCTCTCGCACCCACTATCACTCCACACCCTTGGCAATGATTATAACGCTCTCCTTCGGCGTTACCAGCTTAGCATTACCGGCACAAGGGTTGAAGTCTGACGAACGATCGAAATCAGCCCAGGCAACACAGCATTCATCGAAGCCAGAAGAACCCGGTGTTGCGTGCGGAGGCGAAGAGGGAGTGGAGACTGGAATGACGTGGAGGAATCTAAGGCAAGATCCGGGAGGAATGTATACATTTAGTAGCATTTAGTAGTCTGATAATGAAACACGGGGACGTCTTCCTATATCCAAGTCATCGTTTCAGTAATAAAAAACTCGTTTTAATTCGGTAGAAATACCTTAAAGGGGAGAGCTCGAGTGCGCTCGAGTGCGTTCAAGTCCGGTACATAGGCAAGTCCCTAATCCAAACAGGGAGGGAGATGGAAGAAGCAATTGAGATGAAGGCGGGGTAGAGAAGGAGATGGAAATTGGGGCTGGCCATATTTTCAAACGTGGCGAACTAGCCGCCGACGTTAGGTCTATTTTTAGCGCCTTGAAATCGCCGCATCCTAGGGTGCCAACCTTGAGGCGGTAAAAATGCCACTAGAAAAACGCTGCGTGTAGAGTGGGTTGATTAGTTGAAAGTCGAAGTAAACGAACAGGAGAAAGGTGGTCAGGATGCGACTGCTTGAGCATTGATCAAAATCGGTGATAGCTTGGCCTTCCAAATCTTACAGTCCCCTTTTTTTCGTTAATGTGTCTCCGAGAATACAGCAAGGAAGAGATATTCATGGCGTCTGATGAAGAGGGTATCCATGGGCCACTCTGGTGTTAAAGAAACATCTTGTGGATGTTGGCGCAGTTCGCCAGTAGATGTAAACTTTGTTCTAGTCGGTAGTCTACGGGGTGCGCCGAAGAAGTCGACGGTAGGTCGACTTCTCCGCGGGGCGAAGGACGATGGAGGGGGAGGATGAACCCCTTCCATCGAACCTCCTCTACCGAATAGACATGTGTATGTTGGGTGCGTAAATAATGTGCTATGCTACGTAAAAGAGGGAAGAAGGAGCGGGTGGGCGGGAAAAGAAATTTGGGGGCCCGAGACGAGGTGGAGACGATGACGAGGGCCCGGAATGAAGCTAGAGCGATTAAGTACCAGTCGTTGCGACCTGCTGTCCCCAAGAAGGCACGCCCACGTGACGGTCACATGGGTGTTTCCAAAAATTCAAATTTACAATCTATCAGAGTATCGCGACAAGTAACACGCTTGGAGCCTTGGACCAAATAACTGACTGTGAGAAGAGCAAAATGGTCATGATTGTTGCGTCCACCTGGAAACACGACAAAAATTAAATGGTCTTACATTAACTTAATTATAACTGCTTCCCAGAACCAGCGCCCTGCTCTCGTTTCGACCTCGACTTTCCCCTTCTTCTCTTCGCAGTGACCTCTCGTGCGCCTGTTTTCCTCTTCTTGGGTACTGGAGTTGTCGCTGTGGTTGGTGTCGGTAGCGCCCTCTTAAACGTACCCACCCAGGCGGAATTTGTAATCTCTTGGGATCTAGAGAAGAAAATTTGTTATATTTCATCCAAACATCACCGGAACCGAATAGACTAACCTAAAGGTGTGGATGAATTTTGGTTTCCTCTTGGCTTCAAGGAAACCACCGCACCTCTGGAACCCATCCTGGTGCAATAGAACGAGGACGTGAGAAGGAAAATGCATTTCACAGGTGACAAGGCAGGTAGGGAGAAACAAGAATCGGGGGTTGGTTCAAGAGAAGTTAACAGGGAGGATTCTAGTGATTAATTGGACGATAGTAGCTGCACTATCTCATAATCGGTATCGACATTGTTCCAGTGGCTTTCATCGACGCTGTCTTTTGCAGTAGAAACGGTGGGTGGCGAATATTGGTAAGTAAGCATTAGTCGAATAAGCCAAATAACAGTAGTAAAGGACTTATTGAACTCATCAAAGCCATTTTCGTTGAAGACCAGGCATGTCCGCTGAGCGCTGACCCTCGTCGTCGCCATTGAGCTCAACGAAGACTTCTCCTCGGTATCCACCTTGCTGATGAGCTGTAGCGATAGAGATAAGTTCCCGACGCCCGTCGATTTGTATTCCTTGTTTCTGAAATCATATGTTGAGGCTAGCGGGGTTAATGGTAAGAACGGAGTCATGATCGGCGATTTTCTCGGCTCACTATATCTGTTGTAGCTCTTGTTGCCGATACCGCCCTGCTCACTCGCAAAGCCCAATCCACGCATCTAGGGAAGTCTAGGGAAGTCGATTGTTGCTTGTCTGTAGTGAGATTTTATGACGACGTACCTTGTGTTACAACCTGCTTGCTTGGTTCGATAAACCTTGGTCACCATTTCCGCTGGTGGCAAACTTGTGGTTCCAGTTTCGATTGACCGATAGGTGTCTTCTGCTTCACCCTTCCGCAAAAAAGCACATTTTAACATACCAGGGGGTGATACTGAACACTTAATTTGTGCAAGGGCACAATACCACGTTAAGCTACCCCCAGCCAACCCCCAGCATGCAAAACTTCCTACGTGACAGAATATTATGCTTTGTAAACTAGCTCCAGAAAGGACAGGAGCGGTCCTGGACCCTATGTTTGGCTGTGGGATTAGGCGCGTGACACTCGAAAACAAAATTGCGCTGTTCACGGAATTATGCAAACCGCTGTAAGAGACACAAGACACAGAAATACCACCTGATAGCCCCACTGCGAACGCCGAGGTTTCTGGGCCAAGTCGGATGTCCGAGGACGTGGACATGGCACTGCCAGCACACGTCGACGATGCAATCTTTGCCATCAGAAAATGTCAGAACAGCAATAGCATGAGTTTCCTTTCTTATATTCAGGTCAGTTCATAATTTCAAAGGAGGGCGCTGAAGTCTCGACTCTCGAGTCGTCAATCGGCCAGTGACCTGCCAGAATACCGTTGAGAGGTCGGGACGCGGTAGGCGTAAGAGGGCCTATCGCCAAATCGGCGCCCTCAACGGATGCCTATGGATAGTGGTGGATGCCGATGTCAACATGGGTGACGCAATCCAATGTCAGCAAGTTCAAGTTGGATGTGAGACGAGTCGTTGGGTACGCTTTGGGTACACTTTATCTTCCGGCATAAAGGATAATCTGTGATTGTTGACTCACCTGTTGTACAATCGCCTTCAGTGCCTGGCATTTGAACAGGCACCAGCAAGGGTTTGCGAGGCATACGAGGCGTCTGGGGGAAGTGCGAGCAAAGCGCGGAAACGACGTTACAATATTACTATATTTGGAAACATGCCTGTTTTAGTTGCGCATGCCCCACCCCCTTGATCTTGTGGTCGGTGTTCTTCACTGCCGGGGCCGGACTATTTTGACGAGGAGGCAAAATGTTACAGCAGGTTGTTTGAATTTTGCCAAGTCACATTTTGCCGTTCCAGACAGTGAGGTCCCGTGCCTTTGGCAAAATTTTAACAAACTGCCATCAATTTTGTCTCCCCAGCAAAATAATCCGGTCGCCGCTTGGTCGCCGCAGCGCTTTTCTTTTTGACCACCAGGGGAAATTTGGTCATGCCGAGGGAATTCTGCGCCACAGGTCATGAAATGTATCAAGGCCGACATCTCGATGCTCCGCACCAAGACCTTTAGGTCAAGCGGATACAATCCACACAGCAGGTGACGCACCACAGGACCACTTAACCTGGTTATGAGAAAATGCAGGTCGTTGGCGACCTGTACCTACCTGTCCATTTCACCCTCTGGCACCTTCCAGGCCTCTGAAACTCCCTTTGCGGCGCCACCGTTTTTTTTTTTTGCCCAATATGGAGGCAGGAGTTTCGGAACGCCGTTGACAAATGATGTGAGTGAAAATATCTCATCCTGCCACCCCTCAGACTTTTTGGCCTTAAATTGATCTCACAGAGTGGAGTGAACGAGTCTAGCACTGGGTCTTTGTTTCGCAAACTCAAGAGGTAGTCGGCCCCCCCAAAAGAAGAATAAAATTGAATTGAATAAAAGTGAAAAAAAAGACGCTGGCTTTGGAATCGACATTAAATGAGCCAAATAAGAAGGCTTTACAGATCACAAGGTATGGTCTAGGTCACTGTCGCTTGCCCTGTGCACATGGTGCGTATTTCGTTACCCATTCAATTACAATACGCCAAGGGAGGAGGGATGTCAAGTCGAAGGCACCATAACCAACTTTTCAAGTCCAGATGGCGTCTGGAGCACAATTCCCAAATGTGGCCCGCAGGGAGTCTTGGAGTATATAAGCATCTGTCGCTTCCAAATGCAACGATCACTACTATTTCATCATGGCAACTGTTCCAAACGGCACCTACAACATTATCAACAAGGCCACAGGCAGGTATGCCAATTTGGCACAGAGCGCTATTGCACCATACACTCCCATTATAGCCTGGGGTTCATCTGGGTCCGGGGGAGAGAATGAGAAGGTGACATTTGCTCTGCTCGCCCATTTTGTATAATTTTGATCTCCTGTCTGAAGTGGGTGATAACGTACGATTCAGCTACCAGCACCTACACTATCCGAAGCAAGTTGGACGCAAATGCGTATGCTAGTGTCGCCAGCCATATTCAAGTTCGTTGCATCTGGCGTTTCACGTCCTTGACCTAACCATTTCAAACAGGGTGGAGCTGTGACTAACGCAACCCGTGCAGAAAGATACACTATCAATCCAGTCCCGGGGGGCTACAGGTGAGGGATCTGAATGGTCTGTGCCATACGGGTGCATTAATCTATTCCAGGATCAACATAGGGCAGAATGCTTGGGCACACGCTAATTCTACTGACGCAGACGGAATACAGGTATGGTTGGACACACTGCTAAGAGATGGCTAAAACTGATGCCACAATTCAAAGATCAAACTCCTTCCTAACGGAACATCGAATGACGTGTGGACCTTAACGTCGGTTGTTTAGCCGATGGTTGATGCCGAGTTGGACATGAAAGGGCCGAGGATTCGTCGCTCGTGCAACAAGAATGTACTTTTATTTTTCGGTTTGACTATGGTGTTGCGGGGCCACGTACCCTGGGCCCATACTGATATTGTTGTTATACTGTCCATTCTCCTTATGAATTTGTGCCTACCTTCGACAATTAAACAGCTATGAACTTTGGTTTGAACCGAGACGCCAGCCACCGCGTCATCCTTCAGTGGCCAACACCTCCACACCTTATGCCTAATTCTTCCGTGCTCAAGGTGGCAGTGGACAGCTTAGGTTCACCTCGAAGATCATTTCGTGGCATTACGGCCTCGTCATTCTCCACCAGGTTCGCGCTGATTCTCATCGCTTTCAGACCACTCAAGGACTTTAGGAATGGGTAGTTTAGTCCTTTCGCGCCCTCCTAACATGTAATTCGTAGTGTTCTCGTCACCTTTTCTCTACTGTCGCTAATTTCACACTACAAGATCTCAACAATTTTCTGTAGTACCTCCGGAATTCACTTTTATGGGTGTCGCCGTCGTCGAAAACTGTTCAGTTCACGACTAAGTAACTAACTTGGGACATGTTCCGAAAACAACATTACACGTTTAACCACCTACTGCCTCTTATTCCATAGCTCGTTCCTGGAATAACAAATATTTCGTACTGGGAAACTCATTCACGGCTTCACGGCGGCGGCGTTCGTGAGGCCTCCATGGAGATCGGTGCTGTGCTTCAACTACGCCCTGCCGTCTCACTGTGCCGCGCTGCCATGCAAGAACACTCTGCCTGCGTTAGGTCTCATTTCTGCTTCGATAGCTGAATGGCAGCTTTGGGGCGCCCCCGCCACCTACAACGATCACACGTATGAGTTACATTGATGTTCCCGGAACAATGTGTGTATGTCTACCTTTGCAAGTCTTGCCCTCTCCGCAACCGATGCGCCCAGTCCAATTCACTTTCGCAGTAATGCACACAACATGACAGTATGCACCGAGAACAACCCAGTCTATTGTCATGTAAGTAAGCGTCGTAGAGGCAACACGCATGTTGATCCTGGTATATGCTTAGTCCCTGACCTTAAAGATACCCCACACTAATTCGGCGCTACTCAATTATTTTTCATCAAAATTTTACAATCTTGGACGCGTTCGACGTACTGTTATGTCTCTATCCACCTCCCAATTTTCAGATTTTTTCACCGTTTCGTTATTTTGCAACTTGTTCCGGGAACAAGTCTGAGGTAGTTCTCTCCATCAAGTTGACACTCGACTCGTTCCTGATGTCTTATTAGCAAAAATAAGAAGGACAGAACTTTCTAAGCTTGTACAGAAGGAAGTAACTATGCTTAGACAGGAGGGGCCACGAGGAATCCCCAATTCGAATTCATTTACGACCCAACACACTGACCAGGATCGAGATGTACACTGTAATTAGTAACTGGTGTGATAGGGTACCACGACCACGTGACCTATGGTAGACACTTCCTGTACGTCGTTAGACCACATCACCACTTCTACGTGCTTCCCAGAGCCAGCGACCAGCCCGGGGCACCTCGGCCTACTCCACTGGTGAACCGGTACCATGTAAATCATTCTTCATCACTTAATCAGGCTAGTCTGGTACTACCGAGGTGAATCTATGCCATGACAGTGACATGTCATGGTGTTTGATGGATCAACGGATATGCGGACCTTCGTAAGGAGATTCGGTGGATCTGACAGCTATGAAATAATTCTAAAAATAAAAATCATCGTCCTAAATATATTAGTTCCTTAGTTGACTGTCGACTAAGTATCTAATGTGGATAGGGTCATTATGATGAGGCATTATAGCTTCGTCGATCATTTTGTTGGTGTGTCCACACTGCCATATATATTGGTTGATGCATTTTTGTTCTGAATGCACCATAAATGTAAGGGAATGTTCTTTCCTTCTATTCCATACTACTTATTTATTCGTTCCATCACAACAGGCGGTTAAAGAACAATGGATTACATAAAGAAAATGAGAATCTTCACCAATGCAAGTCTACATCCTGTCGAGCCTGAGCGCGATATCCATTTATTAGCGATTTTTCGACTCACAGAAATCAGTACTACTAATAATCCACACCCACCCCGCCTCACCTCCCCATGTGGAAAACAAAGTTTAACCCCCCGCAGCATGCTCTTCGGCTCGCATATGGGATCTCTATGCCCGAGAGGTACGTATGAGTTGTACTCCGTCCTCCTAATTGCTAAGTGAGTGGGTGCTGTAGGTGGTTGGTTTTGTATGTGGCGCAGAGCAGACGCGTTGGAGGGTGACTGAAGATTGGGGTTTGGAGTGCGAAAGAGTCAAGGGAGGGGATATGATTATGAATAGTGATGAATTCGATGAGGGGGCCCAGCAAGTCGTCGATGGCCTACGTCCTTGCGTGCTTGGTAGCGAAGGTGATATCTTTTGCGTTCACCTATCGAATATATGCGTCATGCGTACGAACGCGACTAAACACAGGAGCATCACACGAACCTGGATTCCAAAAATGGAATACTCGTCACTGGAGGAGGAGGCAGTATCCACAGTATCCCATACCGTACTCGAGCATAATCATTGTTCTCACAGCCAAAGATGATGGCGCAGTCATTGAGAAGCTTCCTGGGTCGAATCAAAGAAATCTTGTGGGAGCACGCGCCAATTGAACCACGGTCATCTCACCTAGTTTTGCATAAATCCATGATCATCACAGGGACGAAACGACGAATTGTCAAGCGTACATACCATATTGAAACCACCAAACACCTGACTCACATTCCGTATAGAGGATCGTACGTTCCTCAGATTCTGACCCACTAATTGGGATTTGGACCTCATGATGTCTGTGGTTTCTTCTGAAAACAGAAGGGTTGAAAATGGGCATTACCACCACGCATGAAAGCAAATGGGTGGCAGTGGTTGGCGGCGATGACGGTTGTCCTTGTAGATTCCATTTTGATTCTTAGCTCGCGGCCACCGAAACAGCTTCCTTCCATTAACGAAATAGAACACCGAACGAAGTTAGAACATCCTGCAGCGGAGAGTGCAGCAATAAAAATGGGACGGACTGGAAGAGGCATGCGACGGCGGGTGAAGTTGGTGATACGGGCGGGAGTTGTAGTAGTCTCGTTTCGACGAGAGAAACGGCGCGAGTGTCGCAGTAGTAATATTGTGCCAAGACGGGAGCCACAAAGTCTCCCCGCACTAAGTCAGGCCACGGCGTAGGTTCAAGGGGGATCGATGCCTATTACCTAACGTAAAGTGCTCCTGTGGTTTGCGTGAGGACAATCACATGTCCCCATGTTGGGCACGGCGAAGGCCTATTGTTCAAATATTTATGAGACGAGGAAGGAAATAACGTACCTCTGACGTACAGCCGTTTGTTGGCCATTTGCATAACTGCGTTGTTTGGTGGGAATTTTCACGTGATGGCTAAAAATAAAACCTTGCAGTTCACGGACATCATCTCGAATCTGTAATATCTCGATCGATTAGTCTCGTCCCCATCGCCCAGGAATGGGCCACAAATAATGACCATGTCACGGTCTTCAACGTTTCATTAATATCAGCTTTTAGGAATCAAAAATGGCCCTGGGCAATAAAAGACCATAAATATCTACTCGTACGAAACAGGTGGTTACCTGTGGGCTTGGCAGGGGCTTGTATAGCTGCTTTTACGCTCGTACCATCGGGCACGACGAGTCTTATCACTCCGGTCCCATTTAATCGAACGTTTCCTCTGACAGGAACTGAGCTCGACTTCTCATCAAACGTCACAGACTGCATCGACTGGTTCGCGGCGAATCCATTACCACAAGACTCCTGTGAATGGAGGGTGAGCAGAATATCACAGAATGCGTGCCTCACTAACCACACTTACATATCAGATTTTTAATGGTATACGATACATAAATTGTCTTTCGCCCAATCAAGTGGTCGACGTCCTGGATGCAGGTCGCAGCAGCGTCAGTCGAAAACTTAAAATCATCCGTAATTGACTTCGTTTGATGAATATCTATTTGTACAGATCCAGTCGTTTTTTTCAAACAGTTCGGAAAGTGTCATTTTAGGAGAACTTGGTCCAGGTTCTTTCCGTTTCTTAGGACCTGCTCGTGGCGTCGTACCTATCAGTCCCAACGGTATTCGTGATTTAGGCACACTCCCGCCCTCTATGCTCTCAGATGCACTACTTTCATATAATTACACCTTCGACCACCAAGGCCTCATCAGCAACATCAGCTGTATCTATGACACACAGAGTCCTATCACATTCTTGGCAGTACCCAACGACACTTTTTCGGTGTGGGTCAACGCGTCGTGCAATGAAGTCGGACTAGACGATATCGGCACGAATTATACGGTGTCCGATACCGACCGTACCCTGACACTCTGGGCATGTAAGTCCATACCGACGGGAGAGCAATACCCAGCTTATCACATCTATTTACGTGGAAGCGGCGGGGTTTATGAGCCGGAGATCGGTAATATCACTTGCACTGTTTCTCCGATACAACCCGCGGTCTTCCCAGTGACGTATCAGTCCAGAACAGGTATTTTCTCCACACAGAAACAAATCACGGCCGCCGCACCTGCGAACTCTTTCTCCAACCTTATCGAGTATGCGATATGGGTGTTCCAGGACGTGTTACAGCAAGCTCAGACTGTATCAGTTAATCTGGTAGCCGCATTGGTACAGGATCTTGGGGTCCAGGGTGGGGTACCACTAGACTTACAAAATGAGCAATACCTGCGGCTGTACGAAGCGATGATACAAGGTATCCTGGTGGACGAGGTTTGTACTGCGAGTAATTCATCACCTCCTTTGCTCATGGTCGTTCCGCAGGTAACATACATGAGGTTCTTATATTCGATGATGGATCCGCCTGCATCTTGTATGCGCACAATGAACGGAACGTTCAGCGCCGAGGTAACCGGTTTGGTCGCGAAGCCGGTGCATATCGCCTTTTTGATACCAATGACGATCCTCAACCTTGTTTCCTTGATCGCCGTGTTGATATCCATAGCAAAGGCAAAGAGGGGTCGCCACGAATTTGATCCTATCGATCCCAGGCCACTTCTCTTGGCCGAGCCCAGTTTAAATCAGGGGGACGATAGTGGATGGTCAGATAGAGTGTTATATCGCTCCAGAGAGGTGCGTGGATATCACATATGATTCCGGTGTTGATCGCTAAGATCAAGTTGTCGGTGATGTTCCAGCGGTCAACAAAAAAGGCCTCTGAATGAGCGCAAAGTCCGACCAGGAGCGACGGTGTTCACTCATGTTCTTATATCCCATCTCTGAAGGCATACAATCCAATGGATATGTAGCTTTCTATCTTCCTTATAAACTCAATATATGAGCACGTAACACAGTGTTTTCTTCTCTCCCCTACCGACGACCGTGCTCATTATTTTCCGAGACTCCAGAGTTCAAATGTACCTTTGCACTGCTCAATCGAAGCCGTTTCCCTTGCTAAAATAAGTATCCTTCTGTTCGTAGGACCTTACCTTCTACAACGCGTGCGGAGTTTGAGCTTATGCAGAAGTCCCCAAAGTTGTTCCAGGTGTTTAAAATTTGTTGCATCTTGCAATGGCATGTATTAAATATCGCAACCACTTTCCAAACGACGATAATGAGCAGATCAGTGAATCCTGACCAATTAGATTGACTTCATATATCGTGAGCCGTAGGGTACATCACATATATCGCAGTCTGTCTAGGAGAGACTACGGTATGCATTGGAGTCTTGTCTCGGTAAAAGCAAGGTAAAAGTAACTAAACTTCCTCCTTCTCACCCAAGGCGGACTTCCACAGAGTACTGATATTCGATGCTTCATGTCATTCCCAAAATCCGGTTACTGGTTTACTTGTCCAGTCCATTGCGGGCGCGTAGGTTTTGCAGGAGTGCTCCTCTGAGTGGAGGTCTTTACCCTGCCCCCTTATTCCACATGGAATCCATGTGGAATCTATGTGGAATCCATGCTGTTCCACATGGAATCTGCCCATTCCATATGGAATATGTTTTGGCTGAGATCTCACCCATTTTGGTGATTTCCTTCCACCTATATTCCATGTGGATTCCATGTGGATTCCATGTGGATTCCACCATTCCACATGGAATTTCCACATGGAATCCAGGTGGAATCCTCAATAACCAATATTAGAATAATAGAAATAATAGCACAAATCAATACAGAACAGTAGTTGTAATGATTTAATTATATTATTGGTACTAGAAAAAAAATGGACCATACGCAAATTGAACTCGGGACCAAGCACACACATAAGCGCGCGCTCGAGTCCACTGCACCATGCCAGCGTTGTCAACGTTGGATATTTAATCGATTATGTGACCATCTACCGGTCCCACGGCCCGCGGCGTCCCAAATCCGGATACGAGCGGTTATCGGTTGCCACGTCAGCCTCTTGCTTCCCACCACCACCACCAGTCCTCTCCGCCGCCGTTCGCGCCATCCCACTCGCCACGTCACGACGTCCCAAGGTGAGTAACCCCCCCCAATCACCATCCCCCATTCGCGGACC
>Ga0307513_10005687_pt1 | contig 16410 bp, 10 predicted proteins | sample 15_EM_MG_FD_202174 | JGI IMG/M metagenome (GOLD analysis project Ga0307513, IMG submission 202174) | Populus trichocarpa ectomycorrhiza microbial communities from riparian zone in the Pacific Northwest, United States - 15_EM | ecosystem: Host-associated > Plants > Roots > Unclassified | place... | reverse complement strand
TCGCCTGCGTGTACCACAGCCGAACGGCTTCGGGGCTGCCCCCGAAGCCGGTGGGTGCCGCTCAGCTCCCGCAGGGACCGAGCAGCACACCTGCCTGCCGGCACGCGCCGGAGGCTCGAACCGGCGACGGGCCTTTTGAGGTCCCGTCGCCGTTCGTCAGATCACGGCGCGACCGTGACCGAGATCGAACCCGACGACACCTGGTACGGCACGTGAGCGCCGACCGCGCGCGCGACCGCGCGGAGGTTGAACGCCCCCGTCGCGCTCGGCGTGAAGCTGCCGGCCCCCGTCGTGAAGCCCGGCAGGATCGTCCAGTTCGCGGCGCCCACGACCTTCACCCAGAACTGGAACTCGGGCACCGCGCCGGCGGGGCACACGGCCGACGCGGTCAGCGCCTGCGCCGTGCCGACGTGGAGCACCGTGCCGTTGGTCGGCGCCGTCATGCGCACCGACGTGCAGAGCGGCGCGTTGTCGGCGACCTTCACGACCACGTTGTTCGACGTCGCCTGCGAGCGCGTCGTGCCCACGGTGCGAGCCTGCGCGAAGAACGTGATGTTGCCCGTCGCGTCCGGCGTGAAGTCGACGTCCTGCGCGGCGCCGAACGGCTGGATCACCACGGTCGACGAGTTCACCCTGCGCGACCACTGGACCTGGGCCGCGCCGGTGTTGCAGACCGCCGTCGCGCTCAGGTGCACCGGCACGCCGAACGTCCCGGTCGCCGGTCCGCTCGCCGTGATCGTGCAACCCGGGGTCGCCGGCGCGTCGGCCGGCGGCGTCGGGGCGTCGATCGGCGGCGCCGGGGCGTCGGGCGGCGGCGTGCACGCGCCGGTGTCCGGCACCTGCGTCGGGAACGGCGTGCCGACGATGCCGGAGAACGCCAGGTTGTCGATCTCCCAGCCCGTCGACGCCGCGCCCGAATCGGTGCCGGCGCGGAACCGCAGGCGGAACGTCTGGTTGGCCAGCGCCGTGCCGATGCTCAGCGTGACGTTCGACGTCGCCGGGAAGCCGGGGCTGGCGGCCGTGTAGCCCGGCCGTCCCGCGAGCGGGTTGCCGGTGTCGGCGAGCAGCGTGGCGTTGTAGCTCGGGTTCGCGATCCCCGAGATGTCGAGCCAGGTCGCGCCGTCCGTCGAGTACTCGAGGACGGCACCGTCGAACCCGGGCTCGAACGAGAACCGGTGCACGAACGAGATCGTCAGCGGGCCGGCGCCGGCGCTGAGCGCAGGCGAGACCAGGCTCGAGTCCGAGGCGAAGCCGAGGTTCTTGCCGAACCAGAAGCCGTCGAGCGCGCTGCGGCGGGCGTGCGAGAACGCGCCGTCGCCGAGCGGGGTCCACACCGAGCCGGACGTATCGAACGAGTCGGTCGCCGAGGCGTTGGCCACGTCGTCGGCGTTGAGCCGGGTCGAGAACGGCACGGTGACCGAGCTGTTGCAGCCGTTCGTGGTCACGAGCGCGACGGTGAAGTCACCGGAGACCAGGCCGGCCACGGTGTCGTCGAGCGAGACGTCGAACGTCGCGGTCGTCGAGCCGTACGCGGCGACCGCGCCGACCGCGACCGTGCTGGAGACAATGTGCACGCCGGCCGTGGCCGAGCTCAGCGTGACCGCGACGTCGGCGAGCGCGGCCGGACCCGAGTTGACCACCGGCACCGTGATGCGGGCGGTCTCACCGCCGTCGAGCACCTCGTCGCCGTCGCAGCTCGACAGCGGCTGGATGGTCGGCGCGCCGGCGGTCAGGTTGCCCTTGACCTCGGTGCTCTCGACGATCCCGGTAAAGGTCGTCGAGCTGCGGAGCGGCGAGACCGCGCAGCTGCCGAAGCCGCGGCGCGCGTAGGCCGCCGCCAGGATGTCGTGGTCGGCGACGCTGTTGGCCCGCGCGGCGAGCAGGATCGAGTCGCGGGTCTCCGTCGGCGTGGCGTCGGTCGGCGCGAGCAAGAGGCCGGCGACGACGTACTGGCGCATCTTGAGGCGAACCGCGTCGAAGTTGGCGCCCGGCTGCGACTGGAGCGCGGCGTAGCCCTCCCACATCATCGAGGCCCAGACCTCACCAGCGTTGTGGACTTCGTTGTTCACGCCACCGGCGTTGAACGGCAGCGGCGGCAGCGGCGTGCCGGCACCCATGTGGCGGAACGACAGGCCGTTGATCGCCGTGTTGGTGCTGTACGGTGCGCGGCGGATGCCGTAGTACACCGGGTCGGCCGGGAAGCTCCTGGTCGAGTACACCGCGGCGGCGAACGCGCCGTTGAAGTTGTCGCCCGCGCGCGCCGACACGAGCAGCGCCGAGAAGTCGCCCCAGCCTTCGCTCATCGCGCTGCACAGCGTGGTGTTGCACTGGGTGAGGCGGTGGTGCAGGTAGTGGCCGTTCTCGTGCGCCATCACGGTGGTGTCGAGGCTGCCGTCGAGCTCGGGGCCGATCGCGCCGCGATGGATCGTCGCGTTGACCGGGCCGGCGAGCAGGTCAGCCTTGATCTGGGCGGCCTCGCTCTGCAGGACAGAGACCACCACGATGGTGATCGGCGTGGTGATCGTCGCGTCGTCGGCCAGGCTCGGCGGCGACGCGGACGGGGCGTTGTTGCCGAGCAGCATGCCGACCGCGCCGGCGTTCTGCGCGTTGAGCGCCTTGGTCTTGAAGGTGCAGCTGCCGCGATCGGCGAGGACGATCTTGCCGGTCGCGGGGGTGGTCAGCGGCGCGCACGCGTCGGTCGGCGTGGCGTCGCCGTCATTGGCGAGCACGACGTCGGCGGTGACGGTCACGCCGTTCAGGGCACCGAACGCCGCCGGGCCGGAGGCCGGGGTGCGGCTACCGACGGTCAGCGTGCGATCCTCGGCGCCGGTCCACACGAACACCTGCATGCGCGGCGGGAAGCCGTCGGACGGCGTCGACATGTTGGCGTTGTTGCGCGAGCCGCCGTTGGCGTTGTCCTGCGCCTCGACGTTCATCGCGTCGCGGTCCTCGCCGCCGCGGTTGAAGTTCAGGTTCTGGGCGTTGCCCGCGGCCTCGGTGAAGCCGGCGTCGTACCAGAAGTCGTGCAGCCAGTTGAACGTATAGAACAGCTGCGTGATCGCCGACATCTGCTGGCCCTGGCTCGACAGCGCGCTGAGCGACGTGTCGTAGATCCGGTCGAACGTCGCCGGGCCGGTGATCGTCGCGCGGAAGTCGCCGAACGTCAGGCCGTCGGGCGGGCTGATGTCGGTGTAGGCCTCGATGTTGTTGCCGATCGTCTCGGTCCGGCCCGAGATCAGCCACGGATCGGGCGTCGCCGAGCCGCCGGGGTGGTTGAGGCCGTCGACCGTGACGAGGTTCGGCAGCACGAAGCCCGGGTACGGCACGGTGTTCGGCAGCCCGGTCGGGTGCGGCGTGACGTCGACGATCGGGCCATCGAACGGGTGCAGCTCGCCGGTGGTCTCGGCGAACACGCGGTAGGTGAACGCGACATCGGCGGTCAGGTTGGTGCGCGACAGCACGCGGCCGTCGTCGGCGGCGATCACGCGGCGAAACGCCTCGCCGGTGGTCGAGCTGGCGTCGCTGGCGTAGCCCTCGACGACCCACGACGCGATCAGCTGCTTGCCCTCGGGGAACCACGCCTGGCGCGCGCGCGACAGCGAGACGTTGATCTGACCGGCCTGACCGCTGAGGAAGCGGGCGCCCGTGGTCGCGCCGGTCGCGGCGGCCGAGGCGGCCGACGAACCCGCGGCGAGCGCGCTCGTCGGGAAGCTCACCTTGTAGACGTCGCTCACCGCGCGGGCGATGGCGCTGGCGTCGGACTGCTTGCTGAACGACGCGACCTGCGGGCGCGACGTCGCGGCCGAGATCAGCTTGCCGCTCGCGGCGATCATTGAGCCGTCCTTGCGCACCATGACGCGGAGCTCGCCGCCCTCGGCAGCGTCCACCGGGACGCCGTCGATGGTCTGGCGCAGCCGCACGATCGTGCCGCTCGGGAGCTTGACTTCGCCGAGCGACTCGAGGGTCGGCACCGCGCCGGCGGCGACGCTCCACGCGCCGGCGAGCCGCTCGACATGCTGGCGAGCGGCTGTCGTGGCGTCCGCAGCGGCGAGCGCGGGCATCGCCGCACTACCACTCAGCAATCGAGGAATCCCTTGCTCGTCAATCGCCATCGGTGTCGCACCGAGCGCGATCGCGTGAGTCACCGGGGTCATCTCGACCAGCGGTACCGACGGTCCCGTCGGTGTGGGTGACGCGATCTGGGTTGATGTGGTCTGGGGATCGCCACAACTCAACAACAGTGCGACCGAACCAAACAGGAGAGGTCGTGGATGCATTGGCATGTAGACGGCCACAGTACCACCGCCGAAAAATCTTACTGTGGATGAGATTCGGCCGACCTCCTGACTTGACCTGACGCGACTGCGACTCGTCCGCCCACGCGGTAATCCGCTATCGTACACTTACATGTACGCAGTGGACTCTGGTCTACGAAAAAGCGGGACTCCGGGAGCTGCCCGGAGCCCCGCAAGCCGGGTCGAGCGCTCGGCTTTACATGACCCGAACGCAGCGCGGCGTGGACGCGCTAGCGGCGGCGACGGCGCAGCACGACGACGCCGAGCACCGCGAGCGCGGCGAGCAGGCCGGTCGGCGAGCTGGTCCGGCCGGTCTGGCAGCCGCCGTCATCATCATCCTCATCATCGTCCGATCCCGAGCCGGCCGAGAGATCGCACGCCTTGGCGTTGGTGACGAGCGCCGGGAACGGCTTGTTCGTCAGGCCGGTGAACGCGAGGTCGTCGATGTCCCAGCCCGGCGCGCCGCTGAACGGATCGCTGACGACGCGGAACCGGAGCTGGAAGGTCTTGCCCGCGAGGCTGGTGCCGAAGTCGAGCGTCTTCACCTCGGTGTCCGGGAACGCCTCGTTGGTCGCGCCGAACGCCATGTGGCCGGAGATCGAGGTCGGGCCGTCGGTGATCGTCACGTTGTAGCCGGGGTCGACGATGGTCGAGATGTCGGCCCAGGTCTCGCCCTCGTCGGTCGAGATCTCGATGACGCCGCCGTCGAACGCTTCCTCGACCGTGCCCTCGAACGCGTAGCGCTGGGTCCACGTCGCGGTCACCGCGCCATCGCCCGCGATCAGCGCCGGCGAGGTCAGGCTGGTGTCCGACGGAAAGCCCGAGTCGTCGCCGTGCCAGAAGCCGTCGAGCGGCGCCTTGCGATCGTGGCTCCACTGGGTGGTGCCCTCGTCCGGCGTCCACGGCGATCCGCCGGCGTCGAACGTGTCGGTCGCCGAGGCCTCGGCCTGGTCGTCGGTGTTGACGCGGATCGCCAGCGGGATGTCGAGCGGGCCGCAGCCGTTGTCCGAGGTGATCTCGGCCTGCAGATCGACCGCGGTGGGCGCGGACACCGAGCTCGCCAGCGTGACGTGGAACGTCACCGTCGTGATGTCGCCATAGGCCGCGACCGCGCCGATCGCGATGCTGCTCTCCTGGACCTCGATCGCGGGGTTGGTCGAGGTCAGCTTGACCTGGACGCCGGTCAGATCGACCGGGCCGGGGTTCGAGACCTCGACCGTGACGCGCGAGATCTCGCCGGCGTCGAGCACGCCGTCGCCGTCGCACGCCGCCTGCTCCACCATCTTGACGTTGCCCGGCACGGCCTGGCCCTTGACGTCGAAGCTCTCGACGATGCCGTTGAAGTCGACCGAGTCGCGATCCGGCGAGATCGCGCAGCTACCGAAGCCGCGGCGCGCGAACGCGGCGGCCAGGATCGCGTGATCCTCGGGGCTCGCGGCGTTGACCGCGGCGAGCAGCGCGTCGCGGGTCTCCGTCGGCGTCGCCTCGGGCGGCGCGAGCAGCAGGCCGGCGACGACGTACTGGCGCATCTTGAGGCGGACGTCGTCGAACTTGGCGCCCGGCACCTTCTGGAGCGCGACGTAGCCTTCCCACAGCATCGACGCCCAGACCTCGCCGCCGTTGTGGACCTCGGCGTTGGGGCCGCCGCCGTTGAACGGGAACGTGGTCGGCGCCGGCGTCTCGTTCGCCATGTTCTTGTAGGTCAGGCCGTTGATCGCCGGGTTGACGCTGTACGGCGCGCGGCGGATGCCGAAGTACACCGCGTCGGACGCCTGGCTCTGCGTCGAGTAGATCGCCATCGGGTACGCCTTGTCGAGGTCGTCGCCCTCGCGCGCGATCGTGAGCAGCGCGCTGAAGTCGCCCCAGCCTTCGCTCATCGCGCCGCACAGCGTGGTGTTGCACTCGGTCAGGCGGTGGTGAACGTAGTGGCCGAACTCGTGGGCGATGACGCTCGCGTCGAGCGTGCCTTCGAGCTCGGCGCCGAGCACGCGCTTCATCTCCGCGGTGACCGCGCCGGCAGTCAGGGCCGCCTTGATCGTCGCGCCGTCCGCCTTGCTGACGGTCAGCACGCCGACCGTGAGCGGCGTGGTGATCGACGCGTCATCGATGAAGCCCGGCGCGGGGCCATCGGCGTTGTTCGCGATGATGATGCCGACGCCGCCCGCGGTCTGGACGTTGAGCGCCTTGAGCTTGGCGCTGCACGAGCCGCGATCGACCAGGACGATCTTGCCGGTCACCGGTGCGCTGAGCGCGGTGCACGCGTCGGTGACCGTGCCGGCGGGTGCCGGGAGCACCACACCGTCCTCGGCGAGCACGACGCCGGCCGAGATCGTGAAGCTGTCCTTGCCGAACGCGGCGGTGCCGGTGTCGGCCTCGAGGTCGCCGACCTTGAGCGAGCGCTTGTCGTTGGTCCACACGAAGACCTGCATCTTCGGGTTGAAGCCGTCCGACGGCGTCGACATGTTGGCGTTGTTGCGCTTCGCCGGCGTGCACTTCGCGCAGTCCTGCGCCTCGGCGAGGATCGCATCGCGGTCTTCGCCGCCGCGGCCGAAGTTGCTGTTCTGGCCGTTGCCGGCAGCCTCGGTGAAGCCGCCGTCGTACCAGAAGTCGTGCATCCAGTTGATCGTGTAGAACAGCGACGTGATGCCGGCCATCTGCTGGCCCTGCGAGTCGATCGCCGACTTGGTGATGTCGTAGACGCGGTCGAACGCGCCCGGCGTGCCCGCCTCTTCGTCGGGCGGCGCGGTCAGGGTCGCGCGGAAGTCGTTGAACGTCAGGCCGTCGGGCGCGTTGAGATCGGTGTACGCGTCGACGTTGTTGCCCAACGTCTCGGTCGAGCCCGACGCGAGCCACGCGTCCGGCACGTCGCCACCGTCGGGGTGGTTGAGGCCCTCGACCGTGACGAGGTTCGAGTCGACGTAGGCCGGCAGCGCCGTGGTGTTCGGCGCGCCGGTCGCGTTGGGCGTCGCGTCGGCGAGCGGGCCGTCGAACGGATGAAACTCACCGTCGGTCTCGGCCCACACGCGGTAGGTGAACGCCTCGTTGGCGGTCAGGTTGGTGCGCGACAGCACCCGGCCCTCGGCGTCGATCACCGTGCGGAACGCCTCGCCGCTGGTCGAGCCAGCGTTGCTCGAGTACGCCTCGACGATCCACGCCGCGGTCAGGCCGCTGGCCTGCGGGACCCACGCCTTGCGCGCGCGCGCCGCGGAGACCTCGACCGAGCCGGTCGCTCCGGCGAACATCCGCGTGCCGTCCCTGGCGACCGACCGGGTCGCGAGCGTCGACGGCGCGAACGCGGCGACGAAGCTGCCCTTGTAGGTCTCGGTCACCGCGCGCGCGATCGCGGCGGCGTCGTCGTCCTTGAACTTCGGCGCGCGTGCATGCCGCAACGCCGTTGACGTCAGCGTGCCGCTCGCGGCGACCAGCGACTGATCCTTGGCGACCATCACGCGGACCTCGCCGCCGGCCTGGTTGGCCACCGGGAGGCCGTCGATCATCTGGCGCAGCCGGACGATCGTCCCGCCCGCGACGCGGACCTCGCCGATCGACTCGAGCGTCGGCACGCTGCCAGAGCGAACGCCCCACGCAGGCGCCAGCCGCTCGACATGCGTGCGCGCCGCCGCCGTCGCGCTGCTCGCGGCCATGGCCGGTTGATGCACAGCGCCGCGCAGAAAGTGAGGCACGCCTTTCTTGTCGACCGCGAGCGGCGTCGCGCCCAGCGCCACCGCGGCGGCCGTGGGTGTCTTCGCCGAGATGATTGTCGAGGACGACTCATCGGTCGAAGGGGAGTGAGGGTTCGCGCAGCCAAGCAAGCCGAGCGAGGCAAAAAGAGCTGTCCGTACGTTTACTGCCATCAAGGAACGGAAATTATCACGTGAGTTGGAATACACGTTCTAGGATTTTGAAACCTGAGCGTAATCCATGCAGCAAGACTGTAACCGGCCGGACCTGTGCACGACCTGCGCATCCGGCTGCGCCGTTGGCGCCGCGAAATCGCGACGCGGACGCCGCAAGTGCTGTTAGCGAGCCGGTCGCGCGGTCGCGCGGAGCCTTGTCGATCGACGTGCCGGCGAGGAACGCCGGCTGCGCCTTACGGAGCAGATCGCCGCGCAGGAGCGCGGCTCAGGCGTCATCGTCGAAGACAACGAACGGCGCATCCGGATCCTCCTCGGGCGGCGGGATCGGGGCCGCGGTCAGCCGCAGATCGACGCCGACGTGCACGACCTCGGGGTCGAAGCGGAACCGGTAGGCCGACTGCAGCGTCGCCAGGCCCTTGCCGCCGACCCAGCTCTTGGCAGGTCCGCCAACGACGATGGGCGCGACATAGAGGACGATCTCGTCGACGTGCCCGCGCTCGAGGAGATACGCGTGGAGCTCGCCGCCGCCTTCGACCAGCACCGATCTGATGTCTGCCTCGCCGAGTCGCTGCGGCAGCTCTTGCAGGTCCACGCGGCCGTTGCGGTGAGTCTTGAGCCGCCAGATCTCGGCGCCCATCGCGACGAGCTCGCGCTCGCGCTCGCGAGGCGCGTCGAGGCCGCACACGATGATCGTGCGCGGCGGATGCTTGCGTGGCAGCACGTGCGAGCGCGGCGGCGTGCGCAGCGTGGAGTCGATGATGATGCGGATCGGATCGCGCGCACCCTCGAACCGCGCCGTCAGGTACGGGTTGTCGGCGAGCACCGTGCCGATGCCGACCATCACCGCGTCGTGGCGATCGCGCAGCCGCATCACGTCGGCGCGCGCCTCGGGGCTGGTGATCCACTTCGACTGGCCGGCGATGGTCGCGATCTTGCCGTCGAGCGTGATCGCCGCCTTGAGCGTGAACATCGGCCGCGTGTGGAGGTACCAGACGAGGAACCCGCGGTTCTGCCGCAGGCACGCGTCGCGGAGCACGCCGACGGTGACCTGGATCTTCGCCGCCCGCAGCAGGTCGGCACCGCCGGTGTGCTCCGGAATCGGATCGAGCATCCCGATCACGACGCGCGCGACGCCGGCGTCGCGCACCACCGGCGCGCAGGGCGGCGTGCGGCCCTGGTGGTTGCACGGCTCGAGGTTGACGTACAGCGTCGCGCCGGGCGCCCTGCCCTTGAGCTTCTTGAGCGCGACGATCTCGGCGTGATCCGTGCCGGCCCCGGCGTGGGCGCCCTCGGCGATCACCTTGCCGGCGCGATCGATGATCACGCAGCCGACCAGCGGGTTGGGCGACGTCCGGCCGCGGTAGCGATCACCGAGCTCGATGCAGCGCGCCATGTGCACGTCGTCACGTGCACGCTGCGCCGCGGTCAGCCTCATCCAGCGCGCTCGGCCGGCGGCGCCGCGTGCTTGTCGGTCGGCTCGTCGAGCTGCTCGTCGGGCACGTCGTCCGGAATGCCGTCGGGGAGCCTGGGAACGGCGACCGGCCCGGTCTCGTTGCGCAGCGAATCGAGCTCCTTCTCGAAGCCCTGGAGGTCGCGAAAGTCGCGATAGATCGACGCGTAGCGCACGTACGCCACCTGATCGAGCGCGCGCAGCCGCGGCAGCACCCGCTCGCCGACGTCGCGCGACGCGATCTCGGACATCCCGAGCTCGGCGATCTCGCGCTCGACCTCGAGCGCCATCGCGCTCATCTGATCGCGCGACACCGGCCGCTTGGCGACCGCGCGCAACAGGCCGTGCTCGATCTTGGCGCGATCGAACGGCTCGCGGCGGCCGTCGTTCTTGATCACCAGCGGCATCGACTCCTCGATGCGCTCGTAGGTCGTGAAGCGGCGCTCGCAGCCCTCACACTCGCGGCGACGGCGGATCTCGCCGCCGTCCTTCGAGACCCGGGTCTCGATCACCTTGTCTTCGGACGCACCGCAGAACGGGCAACGCATGCCGGCTCAGTCACCCTTGTAGCGCGCCAGCACGAGCGCCGCGTTGGTCCCGCCGAACCCGAAGCTGTTCGACATCGCCACGTCGACCCGCTGCTCGCGTGCCGTGTTGGGCACGTAGTCGAGATCGCAGTCCGGATCCGGGGTCTCGTAGTTCGTCGTCGGCGGCAGCACGCCGCGCGCGAGCGCCAGCGCCGTGATGCCGGCCTCGATGCCGCCGGCCGCGCCCAGCGTGTGGCCGGTCATCGACTTGGTCGACGACATCGCGAGCTTCTTCGCGTGATCGCCGAACACCGCCTTGACCGCGATCGTCTCGTTCTTGTCGTTGAGATCGGTCGAGGTGCCGTGCGCGTTGATGTAGCCGATCGCGCTGGGGGTGAGCCGGGCGTCGTCGAGCGCGGTCCGGAAGCAGGCCTGCGCGCCCTTGTGATCCGGCGCCGGCGCTGCGACGTGGTGGGCGTCGCTGTTGGCGGCGTAGCCGATGATCTCGGCGTAGATCCGCGCGCCGCGCTTCTTGGCGAGCTCGAGCTCCTCGAGCACGACCACGCCGGCGCCCTCGCCGATCACGAAGCCGTCGCGGTCGAGGTCGAACGGGCGGCTCGCCTTCTCGGGCGCGTCGTTGCGGGTCGACATCGCGCGCATCGAGTTGAAGCCGCCGACCACGAGGATCGTGATCGTCGCCTCGCAGCCGCCGGCGATCATGCCGTCGGCGTAGCCGTGGCGGATCGTCCGCATCGCCTCGCCGATCGAGTGCGCGCCGGTCGAGCACGCCGAGACGTGGGAGATGTTGGGGCCGGTGGCGCCGGTCCGGATCGAGATCATGCCCGGCGCTTCGTTGATGATGATGTCGGTGACGAAGTACGGCGAGAAGCCGTGGCGCGGGCCCTTGGCGGCCTGGGCCTGGAACGTGTCCTCGATGGTCTTCACGCCGCCGAGGCCGGCGCCGATGAACGTCCCCCAGCGGTGCTCCTGGCCCTCGGGGACCCGGCTACCGAGCCCCGCGTCAGCGAGCGCCATCATGCCGGCGGCGACGCCGAACTGGAGGAAGCGATCGACGTGCTTGACCTCGCGCTTGTCGAAGAACTTGAGCGGCTCCCAGCCCTTCACCTCACAGCCGAACTTGGTGGCGAACAGGGTGGTGTCGAACTGGGTGATCGGGCCCGCGCCGTTCTTGCCCGCGAGCAACGACGACCAGGTGGTCTCCAGATCGTTGCCGACGGGGGTGACGAGGCCGATGCCGGTGATGACGACGCGACGCATGGCTGATCCTTTAGCGCGGAAGCCTCGTGGAAGCACCCGGGGTCGGGGGCCGCCGCCAGGCTACTTCGCGTGGGTCTGGATGTAATTGACCGCGTCCTTGACGGTCTTGATCTGCTCGGTGTCTTCCTCGGGGATCGTGATCTTGAACTCCTGCTCGAACGCGAGCACGAGCTCGACGACGGCCAAGGAGTCCGCCTTCAGGTCATCGATGAACGACGCCTCTGGGCGAAGCTGCTCGTTCGACACCTCGAGCTGGCTGCAGATGATTTCCTTGACCTTGGTTTCGATCTCATCAGGCGACATGGATTCCTCGCTTTGCGCAGGCGTTGATAGTCCAGAACGGCCGCTACATCAACATCCCGCCGTTGACTCGCAGAACCTGACCCGTGATGTACCCCGCTTCGGGGCCCGCCAGGAACGCCGCGGCGTCGCCGACGTCGTCGGCCGCGCCGATCTTGCCCAGTGGGATCTGCTCGAGCAGCTTGGCGCGCTGCGCCTCGGGCAGGTGCTCGGCGGTCATGTCGGTCGCGATGTAGCCCGGGGCGATCGCGTTGCAGGTGACGCCGCGTGACGCGAGCTCGCGCGCGGTCGCCATCGTCAGGCCGATGACGCCGGCCTTGGACGCCGCGTACCCGACCTGCCCCGCGTTGCCCATCTCGCCGACGACCGACGTGATGTTGATGATCCGGCCCGCGGCCTTGGCGCGCAGGATCAGCGTCGCGGCGGCGCGGATGCAGTGGAACGCGCCGCCGAGGTTCACCGCCAGCGTCTTCTGCCACTGGTCGTCGGTGAACCGCATCACCATGCCGTTGATCGCGACGCCGGCGTTGTTGACCAGGATGTCGAGCCCGCCGTGCTCCTTGCCGAGCGCCTTGATCGCCTCGGTGACCGCGGCGGCGTCGGCGACGTCGAACCCGGCGATCGCGGCCTGCCCGCCGACCGCCTCGACCGCGGCGGCGGCCTCGCGCGCCGCGTCCTCGCGCGCCGCGTAGTTGATGATGACCTTCGCGCCGCGCCTGCCGAGCGCGATGGCGATCGAGCGGCCGATGCCGCGCGACGCGCCGGTCACCAGCGCGACCTTGCCCTCGAGTGCCTTGTCGATGATCGCCATGCGGTACTCCTTTTTGGGGGGATCAGGGAGAGCCGGGGTCGGCCGCGCTGAACGCGTTGACCTCGTGCGGCTCGCCGATCGTCGTGATCTCGATGGCCGGCGCGATGCGCTTGACCAGGCCCTTGAGCACCGAGCCCGAGCCGAGCTCGTACGCGCGGGTCACGCCGAGGCCTGCGATCGCCTGGACCGACGCCTCCCAGCGCACCGGCGCGGTGACCTGCTCGATCAACAGCTGCTTGATGCGCGCCGGATCCTGGGTCGGCTCGGCGGTGACGTTGGCGACGACCGGCACGCTGGGGGCGCTGATCACGACGTCGGCGAGCGCGCGCGCGAGCTGGTCGGCGGCGGGCTGCATCAGCGAGCAGTGGAACGGCGCGCTGACCGTCAGCTTGACCGCGCGCTTGGCGCCGGCGGACTTGGCCTCGGCGAGCGCGCGATCGACCGCGGCGGTGTGGCCGCTGATGACGATCTGGCCCGCGCCGTTGATGTTCGCCGGCTCGACCGGCTCGCCAGGCTGGCTGGCCGCCGCGCACAGCGCGGTGACCGCCGCGAGCTCGAGCCCCATGAGCGCCGCCATGCCGCCCTGCCCGATCGGCACGGCGTCCTGCATGTACGTACCGCGCAGGTGGGTCAGCCGCACGGCGTCGCGCAGCGGCAGCGCGCCCGCGGCGACCAGCGCGCTCCACTCGCCGAGCGAGTGACCGGCGACGACGTCGAACGTCAGGCCGCGGGCCAGCAGCGCGCGGAACACGGCGATCGACGTGGTCAGGATCGCCGGCTGCGTGTGCTTGGTCAGCGTCAGCTCGTCCTCGGGACCCTCGAAGCACAGCTTCGACAGCGCGAAGCCGAGCACGTCGTCGGCCTCGGCATACGTCTCGCGGACGATCGCGACCTCGTGCGCCAGGTCGCGGCCCATCCCGACTCGCTGCGAGCCTTGGCCGGGGAACAACAGCGCCGTCTTCATCGCGGCGTATGTCGCACAGGGGCGGCGCGCGGGGAAGGCACGAGTCGACGCAATCGACGGTCAGGGCACGCCCCCCGACCTGCGACGCCCCGGATGGGGCGCGGTGCCATCGACGGCGCGGTGCGTCTATCGCGCCGAGCGCCGCATGGTGCTGCGCGCCCGCGACGCACGGCCGTCGCTGCAGCAGGCCGTGGGGCGCCGTGTTAGGAGCGAGGCATGAAGATCTTCGGTCACCCCATGAGCACCTGTACGCGCAAGGTCCTGATGACGCTTGCCGAGACCAACAGCCCCTACGAGCTCGAGGTCGTCGACTTTGCCAAGGGCGAGCACAAGCAAGAGCCGCACGTCTCGCGCCAGCCGTTCGGCCAGGTCCCGACGCTCGACGACGAGGGCTTCAAGCTGTTCGAGTCGCGCGCGATGTGCCGCTACATCAACGACAAGGTCGGCGGCACGCTGCTGCCCAAGGAGCTGCACGATCGCGCGAAGGCCGAGCAGTGGATCAGCATCGAGACCTCGAACTTCTCGTCGGCGGCGATGAAGTTCATCTACCAGTACACGTTCCACCGCCCGCAGACCGCCGAGACGATGGAGACCGCGACCAAGCAGCTCACCGCGGCGCTCGGCGTGATGGAGCACCAGCTCGCGACGTCGCCGTACCTCGCCGGCGAGAGCTTCAGCCTCGCCGACGTCTGTTTCATGCCGTACCTCGAGTACGCGATGGCGACGCCGGCCAAAGACGTGATCGCGCAGCACCCGCACGTGGCGGCGTGGTGGGCGAAGATCAGCGAGCGCCCGACCTGGCAGAAGGTCGCCGGCCGCGCGGCCGCGTAGCCACCTGGGGCTCCGGTCGCCACCGCGGCGAGCCGATCGCAAGGCTCGAATCGCCTCGCGCGGTCCGGAGTGATCTCCGTATCCGCGAGTCTGCGGCGCTACCTGCGCGATGTGGTCGAACCATTGTACCTGACTCACGGTTGACTGTGATACGCAGTCGTACATGTCACCGATGACTCCGCCCCCACCCCGGTACGCCGTGCAGGTCTTGCTGCCCGAGCCCGCGGTGATCGATCCCGCGGTGGTCCACGGTCAGCTGCGCGCGTGGCGCTCGGACGTCCAGCTGATCAGCGGCGACGGCGAGCATTTCGGCTTCGCGATCCCGACGCAGGATCTGCCGCTGCTCGCCCACGTGTTCGAGGCGTCGACCGACGCGTACGCCGCGCAGCTCGACGACGCGCTGATGTGGAGCCCGACCTGGCGCGAGCGCTACGAGGCGGTGGCGCGCTGCCGGTCGTCGATCGTCGTCAGCATGGTCGCGCACCGCGCGATCAACCACGCGACGATGCTGCTCGCGTTCCTCTCGGTGCTCGACAGCGTGCTCGCCTCGGTCGATGACCTGCGGCCCAGCGTGCTGCACTGGATGCCGTCGCAGCGCGTGATGCCGTTCGCGACCTATCGCCTGCTGCGCATGGAGCTCGGCCCGTGCGGCCCGGCGATCAACGTCCGGATCTCGCGCGCCGGCGCGAGCGACACCGTGGCCGACACGATCGGCCTCGCGGATCTCGGGCTGCCCGATCTGCAGACCCTCGCGACCGGCCGCGACCCCGCGGCGCTGGCGTTTCGGCTGGTCCACCTCGCGCGCCGCATGTTCGTCGGCGACAAGCTCGACTGCACCTGGGTCGAAGAGGCGTCGTTCTCGCCGCCGTGTCGCGACGTGCTGACGCTGCAGCTCGACTAACCGCGTCTGCGAGGTTCTCTGGCGATCGGCTGTTCGAACAGTCTCTCTCGATTTCGATGTAGTTCCGCCTCACCGTGGCGGATACTGGAAAATTGAACTCGGGGGAACGGTCCATGACAGCCACCGCGGATGAGCCCGGCTACGGGCGCTATGAGCGACTCGCCAAGATCGGAGAGGGCCCGCGCGGGCCGGCGTTCCTCGCCCGCGCGCGCGACGACGCGAACGGCGAGCCGCGCTACGTGATCGAGCTCCACGCGTTCGCCACCGGCGAGGACGAGGCGCTGCGCGCGTTTCACGAGGCGATCGCGCGCGCGGCGCGGATCCATCACAGGAACGTGCTCGGCATCGTGTCGAGCGGCGCGAGCACGACCGGCGCGTACGTGGTCGTGGACTACGTCGAAGGCGCGACGCTGGCCGAGGTCCAGGAGCGCCATCGCGCGATCCGGCCACCGCGGCTGGTGCTGGCCGCCGCGATCGACGCGCTGTACGGCCTCGCGGCCGCGCACGGGCTCGCCGACGGTGCGCCGCTCGTGCACGGCAGCCTGTCGCCCGACCAGCTGATGATCGGCCTCGATGGCATCTGCCGGATCACCGGGTTCGGCAACATCCGCCCGGCGGTGCAGACCAAGCCGTCGCACCGCACCCGCACGGCGATCGGCTACATGGCGCCCGAGCAGCTGACCGGCGCCGAGGTCGACCACCGCGCGGATCTGTTCTCGCTCGGCGTCGTGCTGTGGAACGCGCTGACCGGCAAGAAGCTGTTCCATGATCGCGTCGAGCACCTGACGATGTCGAACGTCCTCGAGCGCAAGGTGCCGCGCCCGAGCTCGGTGGGGCTGTCGCCGCCGCCGGCGTTCGACGCGATCGTGATGAAGGCGCTGGAGCGCGATCCGGCTCGCCGGTTCCAGGACGCGACCGAGCTCGCGGTCGCGCTGCGCGACGCCGCGCGCGGCGCCGGCTGCCTCGCGGGGATGAGCGAGGTCGGCGAGTGGATCGCGATCACGTTCGGCAGCGAGCTGGCGGCGCGGCGCCGCACGGTCCGCGAGCTGCTGCAGCGACCGCGCCGGCCCTCCGAGGTCTCGGTGCTGACCCGGCTCGGCGTCGCCGAGAGCGAGGCCGCGACCCCGCGCGACGAGCTTTCGATCGACGAGCTGGCCCGCGCGACCGAGCCGGCGCCGCGCGCCGAGCCCGTGCCC
>Ga0307513_10005686_pt1 | contig 16411 bp, 20 predicted proteins | sample 15_EM_MG_FD_202174 | JGI IMG/M metagenome (GOLD analysis project Ga0307513, IMG submission 202174) | Populus trichocarpa ectomycorrhiza microbial communities from riparian zone in the Pacific Northwest, United States - 15_EM | ecosystem: Host-associated > Plants > Roots > Unclassified | place... | reverse complement strand
ACTCTCAACACTCTAGAAAACAGTGGTTGAAGACCTCGATTGTGGGTGGCTGTGTGTGGGGGCCCGGGGGTGATGAATATATTTGTTAAATGGGCGAATATTCCTCGCAACACTTCTAATAACTGTGGTCGAGTACCTCTCAAGTTGGCAGCTGACCTCCTGGCGCCGGAGGTTACGAAGATACTTTGGGGCCAGGAGAATATTACTCTGAACACGCTGTATACTCTGATAAGAGAGACAAATTTGGCAACAGGGCTCCGGATATTAATTATGACAGTATACGCTTGACCGGGCTGTCGAGGGGCTGCTAGTCTATATATGTACTGGGCAGTTTTATCTCAAACTAGGATCTGATCTTATCCAAATGCACGCATCATGAGAGATCACTCATATTTGTGTTCAAGTGGAATCTCTTAGTGCTGTTGAGTACCTCTCACAGTATTTGTGGTCACACCCATGTGATGAAAGCCCCATGCATATGATGCAACGGACAAATCCGTGATGCCATGGGTATGCCCCATACGCCTACTTTCTTCTATTGGTTTCAGCAGCTTATCCTTTGCTTTCACCCAACAATAACCTCCCCTACACTTCTCACGCCTACACCCCAGGACAACACTGAGGCATCTTCCAGAAACCAAGCTGATACCTCTATACTAATGCTTCTCAATATAATTACTATCCCTGGTACCCATTCGCTTTCTGTTGTGATAATTAATGGAGCAACGAGAGTTTTCACTTCAGAGAGGGATCGGGAGGGAGCACCCTGTCAAACCAACCAAAGAGTTCAAGCCACCCCCTGCGACAACAGGTAAGCTAATTTCCTACTCAGTACCGCACCACCATTGTCTAATTATTCTAATAGGGATTTAGTTGCTGCCACAGATACTCTCATCAATAGCTTGATGCAAGGCAAGGTTAGTATGCTACATGTAGATTTACCACCGCTCTGTGCTGAGTGGAAATTCCTTGTATATCTGAGGCTTGCGTTTACTAATTTTAATAAAGTGCTGCAAAACCTTCTACACTACCTGGCACAACAGCATTTAATATTAAGGTGAGCGCTGGTATCTTGTGGAGAAAGGAAATGAAAAAGAAGACCAGAAGCCCGTGGCGCAAATTGGGTTGCAGTTCTACCTTTTCAGAAATTTGAGTTGAGTCAAGAATCTTACTTAGTATGAGGAGTTCGACCATAACTACAACCCTGGAACCCCCGTCACTTTCAAGCCCCGATTGGTGCAATTCACACCCGACATACGGATAGCGACTTACGACAACAATGCTGGGTTGGATATAGACTACAAGATATATAAGAATCCCTTCGCATTCCTGCGGTATGGCGGTAAGAAGAATATCTCATCACTGGTTGAGAGCTGGAAATAAACAATTGGCTTACAATATTTAATTTTATGGCTCTCTTGTAGGAACCTAAGGTTCAGATACGGGGTGTTGTTGGCAAGGTATTATAAAGGACAGAGTGCAATGGGTATGCATGCGTAGCAATAATAGATCTTCGGGCCCATATTCAGCTCAAACTCCTTCCCAACATGTTAATATGCTCAGACATAGTATAGATATTCAGCTTGCTGGTGTAATTGTTGAAGCTCACAGGGAAGTGGTTTAACGCAAGATATTTGACGCAGAATATGGGCTAGCTGATTGCAATCGACAGCTAAAGGTCCATCTCAGCAATTCCAAGCATCTCACCATGTTGACACCAATTCCACTACAAGTAAGCCAGCAAGAAATCATGGCTGCAGGTGTACTGCAAAATTACAGAACATATGAATTGAGATGTGGAAGCTGATATGTTAGCGGGATATCTTGGTGATGTGCCGATTGTCAATTATGAGAAGCCTAACAAGGTCTTTGTAGGAACTTAGTTATCAGTATGCAATAATTCATCGTACGCTTCTGCCTGGATCACAGAAGCTACTTTCAAGTTATTCAAAGTGGCTGAGCGCACGGCCCTTGATAGCGAGCAAAGGGAACCTCCACTTGTGAGATATCAGACAAATTGTTACATTGCTTCGGGTCCAGCTAATGGATTAGAACTTGAGCTAACCTTACCTGGTGAATAGCGCTCCCAGATGAACATCTGTCTCAATTATTGCCATGTTACCATTCACCAATTCAATGATCCGCAGGTGATAATATTACTGGCATCTGCCGCGGTGGGCTTACTTGTAATAGCATTGCAGCAGAAGGGTACTTGCCTGACAGCTTTTGTTGGTCCTGCTGTTGTAAGTGATCCTTGTTGTATATTCATCGCTGGAGTTTGCCTAAAGGTCCTCATGTTTTGTCATTGTCTTTACGATCTTGATTCTTAATGCTGTTCTAGCTATTTTCCAATAAACTGGTGCTAAAATGGCAAGTGCTTCCCCACAAAAATATCGATATTGTGCTAATGAAGAAAAGGCTATTGGGAATAGTCTTGCTTCTTGCATAGGTGGTGAGGAAACTTTCCAATCTGATATTGTCGACTCCGCTATTGGTGATTAGATACTGACTGACTGTACTATAAGTGGTATTATGAGTAATATCTTCCATGTCAACCAAGCAATCCTCCCTGACGAGAGCCAAAGTGTCAGCAAGAATACATCCCCTGTCAAGAATGCTATCAGTGTCACCCAGGATCAAACCAATATGGAGTTCGCTGAGAGTGCAGTCACAGTAGGTGATGGTCGGGCTGTTGTAGTTCCTACAGGTAACACTACTCGTGTTTAGGATATACACAGTCAGGGATCTGCCCGTTTGACGCCAAGTTTGAGACCATAGCTCGGGCCAGATGCCAAATTGTTTTCCGTCCTGATATATGCCGGTGACTGACTGCCGGGCCCTATGGGTCTCTTAGTTTATGTTTCATTTCTAAATCTCATTAGCTTAAGGTTGGTGTTACTATAAAGAATTGACTCATTTTGATTCTGATATACAGGTGACACCCGTCCCCAGTCAGGACGGCTGGGCCCTTCAGGTGATGGTGAATACCAATAAGTGACACCTGTGGTTACTCAGGATAGCTGGGCCCTACAAATGATGGCAGGTACCTACAGGTAACTGCAGCTACCTACAGGTGACTGCCGGGCCCTCCAGCTGACAGCCCTTCTTACTAATAATAGCTGGGGCCTCTGGTGATGCCTGTCAATTCAAACGACTGCAGGGCCCTACCTGGAGTTACCATTTCCACTAAGACTGCTGGGCCCTCCTGTCAACCTACAGTCCTATAGCGAATATGAAGGTGGGACGCCTTGCCCGGCCATCAATCCAAACCCTGCCTAACCCTGCCTGGGATCGGTGGGACTATTGGATGCCAGGGCCGAGCTGTCCAATCTGGAGGGTTGTGAATACTGACTGTGTTGTTGGCACCATCCCCAGCTGGACTGGGTTGTACTTGCTTGTCTACCACTGTTGTCCGATGCTTTGTGCTCTGTTGTGCCATCCCCAACAACCCGCTCTGTCTTCTGGATAATATTGTCTCACATTGTGGGGCTTGTTGTCCTTTGTAATAACTGCCATTCAGCGAGGGCAGAGAAGGGCATCAAGGGCGTTGTGACATCCCCTGTTGTCCGCAGGTATTGGCCGTCTGAGGGTACGGTCACATGCGGGCCATGGCCGGTTGACCAAATAGATGTAGATCAGGGGAGATAGGGTGAGATTTCTGGTTCTATTATTATGTGTCCTGATATTCTTTGTATTTGGTTATAGATATATGATGGATAGTAGTACCTGCCAAGGAAGGCTAGACGTATATGGATATCATAATTTGAGGCCTATGTGACAGGCACACAGGTTACTTAGAAAATCATTATCGATACCATGTCTGCAACTTGAGCACCACCAGCCCTCAACAACTTCCAGCTTGACTATTCTTGATTAGTATCTGCCGGATATATATACAATATATCGATCAACGTATTAGCTTGACCGGTCGGTCGAGGGGCTGCTAGTCTATATATGTACTGGGCAGTGTTATCTCATTTTACGATCTCAAAGGCGCGATCTGATAAGCTCTTAGTGCTAGAGTCTGCTGTTCACAGTATTTATCATCACACCCTGACGCGGCAACCCACAATGCAACGCACTATAAGTGCCTGGCAACCAACCATGCAACGCACAATTAGTGCTTGGTAACGCAGATATTTGACATCCACACAATTCGAAAATTTTGTTATTTGTTTACCACACTCTTATTCTATTCCTATTTCACACAAAACCTGCGCACATCCACAATACTGTCTCAATTACATGACACTCGTTTTCCACAACATGCATTCAACTCTGACAGCACAACCACCTCACTTGAAGGGGAATATCGGACTTGGACTGATTCTGGAGGTAAAGATATCTAATGACGTTGAATGAACAAGTGGTGAGGTCTCATGGGAAGCCAGCCTTGGTCTGTTGATTCAAGGATTTCTAGCAGAACTTTCCTATCTTTCGTGATGGGGCTCTGATGACTCTTGATTGAAGTCCTGTTCTTGGTCAATACTCCCTCCTGATCTTGTCTTCATCTAAGGGTTAATAGTTCTCAGCTGCATGCTCGTCCGTCCTAACTGCTCTGCTCCCCCTGCAGGAATATACACCCTTCAGTGGCTAAAGAGTTGGGATCGACATCTCTACGCTGAATCAATATCTTCATAACCACTTATTGACTATTGAGAGCGGCCCAAGTGAGGCGTATTTGGCAGGTAGACATATCTGAAGGTTCATGGAAACCATTATTGTTGGCTAATAAGAGTTGCATGATGCTCTCACATCCTTCCATTGCAGCCAGAGAAAAGGAAGTCTGACCCGATTCCCAATCCACCAAGTTAGGCTTGATATCCTTCCAATAGTTAAGCAACTCAACTTCCCCTTCATGTCTATGAATTACAGCAAAACGAAGAGGTGACGGATCAGTCTTTGTCATGGATTTGAGATTTACATCTTCAAAACTCAGCAACGTGTTCACCCTACCTTCTTGGCCATTGCTGACAGTTCATGCAAGAGGCGGTCGACAGTAGAAATGGTCAGGTAGAACGGGTCGGACTATTTTCCTGTAGAGAGGTAGTTACACAATACCCTCATGCCCTCTCTCTGCAGCAACTGCCCGCATTCACTTCAAACCTTTTTCACTCGTAGAATGGAGTTCGGCTCCGAATAAGGGTTTGAACAATACACTTATGCCCTTCCCGTAGAGCTCGACAGAGTGGAGTTTGTCCATTTTGTTGACAGAATCGGGATCAGCATTTGCTAGCTCTAATAGTTATAGCACTACACTCTTGCAGCCATTCCCAGCAGGCCATGAAAGAGGCATCCTCCTATTTTTATATACGCAGAATGTGGGTTGACATCAGTCCTGCCGATTTGGGGCTGAACCACCCCGGGGTGCCTGTACTGGGCGGCGCACAAGAAACATGTCCACACATATGAAATGTCTGCTATATCCGCATTGACTCCCTTTTTGCCAAGTACAAGTTTCACAATACTAATATTACCATTCTTAGAAGCCGGGAAAAGGTCTGTGGTATGCAAAACATCAACTCAGTTGGAAGAGGACAATCCTGGTGGATATGTGAGGAGGGTACTGAACTAGGAAAGCTTGCGCAACATAGTTAACAGATTATGTCACTTTCTTTGTGGCAGAGAATCCCCAGTAGCAGGAAGTGTATTACGCGAAGGGTAGTATCAATGGGGTGATATGCGGAGATGGAGAAAGGTGGTTGACAGAATCAATGTTGAGATAAGTTAGACAAAGTCCTGCAATCACAGAGTGAAAGTTTCGCAAAATATTTAGTTGGGCGTGCAGATACTCCTGGAGGGTGGAATGCATGAGGCCGACTGTCGATGTTTCTCTCAACACTTGGCATAACAGTCGTCGAACACCTAGCCTGTGGGCCTCTGAGCCCTAGGTCCCAAAAGTTATACAAATACCTTTAAGGCTGGTTGATGTTGCTCTCAAGACTCCTGATAAGTATAGTTGAACACCTGATTGGTGGCAAGCTGGGTGCTGGGGCTTGGAGGGCATAAACATACATTAGAACTGAAGGAGGTTGCTCATAACACTTTGGATAAACATAGGCAAACAGCTCTCTGATGGGTAGCTGAGCTCTGGGGCCTGCATGTTATAAAAATATTTTTGGAACAGAAGGATGAAACTCTTAACACTGTGGATAACTATTGTCAAACACTGCTCTTGTGGGCGGCTGAACTGGGGAAAATAAAGGTCTCAAGATTCAGTGGAGGGAAGATGATGGCACTCTCAACACGCGGGATAAGCGTGGTCGAACACCTGTCCTGCAGGTCAGTGAGGGATAGCACGCGGAGACTATCCCCATGGTTTTGGATGGGGAGAATGTCACTCCCCATACCCAGGATAATGGTGGTTGAACACCACTCCCACAGGTTACTGAGTGCTGGGATACAGATGTTATGAGGATAGTTTGGGGTGGGGATAATGTCACTCTCAACACTTTGGAAAACAGTGGTCGAACACCTCGATTGTGGGTGGCTGTGTGTGGGGGCCCGGAGGTGATAAATATATTTGTGAAATGGGCGAATATCCCTCGCAACACTTGTAATAACTGTGGTCGAGTACCTCTCAAGTTGGCAGCTGAGCTCCTGGCACCGGTGGTTACGCAGATACTTTGGGGACAGGAGAATATCACTCTGAACACGCTGCATACTCTGATAAGGGAGACAAATTTGGCAACAGGGCTCAGATATTAAGTATGACAGTATACGCTTGACCGGTCGGTCGAGGGGCTGCTAGTCTATATATGTACTGGGCAGTGTTATCTCATCTTACGATCTCAAATGCGCCATCTGATATCTTAGTGCTGGAGTCTGCCGTTAACAGTATTTCTCATCATACATATGCGCGGCAACCCACAATGCAACGCACAATAAGTGCCTGGCAATGGAGAAATTTGAAATCCAAACAATTCGAAAGTTTTCTTATTTGTTTACAACACTCCTATTCTATTCCTATTTCAAACAAAACCTCTGCACCTCCACAATACTGTCTCAATTACATGACACTGGTTTTCCACAACATGAGTTCAACTCTGACAGCACAACCAGCTCACTTGAAGGGGAATATTGGACTTGGACTGACTCCGGAGTTAAAGATATGTGATGTCGTTGAGCCAACAAGTCAGGAGGTCTCCAGAGAAGCCGGCCTTGGTCAGTTGATTTCAAGGATTTCCAGAAGAACATTCCTATCTTTCGTGATGGGGCTCTAATGACACTTGATTGAAGTCATGTTATTGGTTAATACTGCCTCCGAATCTTTGCTTCATTTAAGGGTAAATAGTTCTGAACTGCTGGCTCGTCCGTCCTAACTCCCCTGCTGGGCCTGCCGGAATATAGACTCTTCAGTGGCAAAAGAGTTGGGATCGACATCTCCACGCTGGATCAATATCTTCACAACCTCTTGTTGACCATTAAGAGCAGCCCAAGCGGGGGTGTTCCGTGGGTAGACGTATCAGAAGCTTTGTGGCAACTGTTATTGTTGGCTAATAAGAATCGTACGATGCTCTCACATCCTTCCAGTGCAGCCAGAGAAAGGCAGGTCTGACCCCGATGCCGATCCACCAGGTTAGGCTTGATATCCTTCCGATCATTGAGCAACTCAACTTCCCCTTCCTGTGCATGAATTACAGCAAAACGAAGAGGTGTCGGATCGCCCTTTGTGATAGATTTGGGATTTACATCTTCAAAATTCAGCAATGCCCTGACTATACCTTCTTGGCCATTGCGGTCAGTCCATGCAAGAGGCTGTAGACAGTAGAAACCGTCTGGTAGATCGGGTCGGATGTCTTTCTGGTGGAGGGGTAGTTTCACAATACTCTCATGCCCTCCCCGTATAGCTCAGCAAAGTGGAGTTTCCCCATTATTGTTGACAGAATCAAGATCAGCATTGGCTAGCTCCAGTAGTCACGGCACTACACTCTTGCAGCTATTCCCCGCAGCCCATGAAAGAGAGGTACTCCTCTTGTTGATATGCCGAATCTGGCTTGACATCAGTTGGGCCGATTTTGGGCTTAACCACTCCTTGGTGCCTGTGTTGGGTAGCCCACAAGAAATATGTCCACACATATAACATGTCTCCCTTTTGGCAATGTACAAGTTTCACAATACCAATATCCCCATTCTTAGAAGCTGGGAAAAGGGGTGTGGTATGCAAAACATCAACTGAATTGGGATTGATGTCTTTCCAAGTTAGCAGCAACCTTACCACTTGCTCATGACATTTCTCAGCTGCACATGAGAGAGGGGAAAGGCTGTACCTAACTACCGAATTGGAATTTGCAATATTTGGGTTGATGGTCATCTTTGGTGATCTTATATTCGTACTCCAAGCACCGTTTAGCATTCCTGTGTGATTTCGTCTATCCGCCGGTTTGATTCTGGACTCTTCTGAGCTCACCAGTAATCCAACTACTGTTTCACCCCCATGTCTGGCAGCCAAGGTAAGCAGTGTGTGCCTCATTGAAACCTTTGAACAAATTCCGATAGCACCTCTTTCTATTAAAGAATTAACGAGTTCGTGTATACTGAGAGAAGCAGTACCGTGTATTCCGGTAAAACCATGAGATGAGCATTCGATCTGCCTTTCCCAATAATCTCCTGTCAACAGGAAAATACTTGCAAATACGTGAGGCGGGTACTGAACCAGCAAAGCCCATGCAAGATATTTAACACATTTTGTCAGTTTGTTTGTGGAATGGAATCCCCAGTAGCAGGAAACGTATTGGGCGAAGGGTAGTATCAATGGGGTGATACACGGAGACGGAGCATGGTGCTTGACAGAATCAATGTTGAGATAAGGTAGATAAACCCCGGCAATCACAGAGTGCAGGTTTCGCAAATTATTTAGTTGGGCATGCAGATACTCCGGGAGGGTTAAATGCACGAGGCGCACTGTTGATGTTCCTCTCAATACTTTGGATAGCTGTAGTCGAACACCTCGCCGGTGGGTGTCTCAGCCCTAGGGCCCAAATGTTATAAAGATACTTTAAAGTTTGGTGGATGTTGCTCTCAAGACTCCTGATAACTATAGTTGAACACCTCTCGGGTGGCAAGCTAGGTGCTGGGGCTTGGAGGGCATAAACATACATTAGAACTGATGGATGTTTCTTATAACACTTCGGATAACTGTAGGCGAACAGTGCTCCGATGGGTTGCTGAGCTCCGGGGCCTGTCGGTTATAAGGATATTTTTGGAACAGGAGTATGAAACGCTTAACACTCTGAATAACTATGGTCAAACACCGCTCTTGTGGGCGGCTGAACAGGGGAAAAAGGAGGTCTGCAGATTCAGTGGGGGCAACAAGATATCGCTCTGAACACTTGAGATAACGGTGGTTGAACACCACTCTTGCAGGTTACTGAGTCATAGGATGTGGAGGTTATGAGAATGCTTTTGAAGCGGGAGAATGTGACTCCCCATACTCAGGATAATAGTGGTGGAACACCACTCTCTCGGGTCACTGAGTGCTGAGACACAGATGTTATGACAATAGTTTGGGGGGGGGGATAATGTCACTCTCAACACTCGGGAAAAGTAGTGGTCCAACACCTCTGTTGTGGGTGGCTGCCTGTGGGGGCCTGAAGGTGATGAATATACTTTTGAACTGGGCGAATGTCCCTCTCAACACTTCTAATAACTGGGGTCGAGCACCAGTCCAGTTGGCAGCTGAGCTCCTGGGGCCGGAGGTTACGAGGATACTTTGGGCACAGGGGGATATCACTCTGAACACGCTGGATACTCTGATACTGGAGACAAATTTGGCAACTTGGCTCCTGATATTAAATATAAAAGTATACGCTTGACCGGTCGGTCGAGGGGCTCCCAGTCATATATGTACTGCCCAGTGGATCTCAAGTGCTATCTCGAAAATGCGCAATCTGATAAGCTGTTAGTGCTGGAGCCTGCTCCTGATAGCATTTCTCATCATGCATGTGCGCAGCAACCCACAATGCAACGGACCCCAAATGCACAGCAACCCACAAATCTGAGAGGTAAACACTGCGAAAATTTTCTTTTTCTTTTGACCCACCCTGATTCTGTTTCACTCCAAACTCATCTTCCCGAGCTTACCCCCCTCTTGATTCTTCGATTTCTAACTTTCTTCACTGGCCCATTCTTTATTTATCCTCTTTGTTATACCTTTAAGATCTTTTTCTGCAAGATAGGAATACATACAGCAGAGTTTATCTTACGAATTATGTGGAGAAATGCACCGGTGTAGCAAGTGTCGCAGGGAGAAGGAGGATGCAGATTTTGATTCCAATCGTGGGGGAAATCTGCGCCGAACTTGCTGTCAATGCTTGGTATGTGTTGATATTTCACTTCAACTCAAGCCCTTTGAGGCTATATTGTACTGATATTAATTATGCTTTTAATAGGAGAGGGAACGAATACGAAGACATCAGCGCTCGGCACGAGTAGGAGTTGAGATCGTTCAAAGTCACATAAATCGTCAGCAGGAGGGTGAAGGTAGGAGTGCATATCTGCTGAGAGTGTTTAGACATGGGGCTAATAGAGTGATTCAGATGTGGGAGGGATGGTAGACCGACAACCTGATGCAATGGAGGCACCTGTATCTTCTGGTCAAGCAGCGATGGGAGGACAAGGGGTAGCGATAAGCAGGGTCCCAGAGGGTATTTCTATTTTGTCAAATGTTCAGAAATAACCACTAACAATACCCAGATAACAGGTGGCCTATGCACAGGTGTCGAAGGTGTCTCCAGGAGAAGGGTATTTCGGAGTTTGATATGAATGTGACAGGGATGCTTCAGGCAACGTGTAGACTATGTCTGGTAAGTGAATAAAAGAGACAATAAAATAGAACAAGGAGTAGAGAGATCACACTAATAACAAATAAATTTATAGACTGCACAACGAGCATCAAGAGAGGAGCTAAGGTTGGTGGTCGCTGGTGCGAGAGAAGATATCCCAGTTCGAGAGGATCGGTGAGTTAGACGTCGAGAGCAACCAATACTATTACCTTTACCCTTGATTGAGCGAAGGGCCGGTTGGAAATCCCACGATCTTGGAAGAATGAACGTTAGTTGTAACAGGTGCCAGGCACCACACTGGGCTTCAGAGCCATCAGCCAAAAAACCACAAGGTGGTGCATTATGTTTTTACCACCACTCTTTCAATTCTTTCCTTATCAACAACTACAACACTGGTATCCACGGAGAAAGATCTTGAGTTGTAACTCTTGTCTTGGTTGAAAAGTGCTGAACTGTAGTTCTTCCTTTATCACCTACCACATAACTCTATGATCAACAACTACAACACTGGTATCCACGGGGAAAGATCTTGAAGGCTTAACCAGGCCTGCAGGCTCGGGCCAGGCTAGATCCGAGAGAATTTGGACAGGCCGGGCCCGGCTTTACTGAAGCCTGGCCGGCCTGGCCCATTGGGAATACTGAGCATCTCTGGTTGTAGAGCTAGTTGTCCTTGCTAATAATGGCTGTGCTGGGAATTCAAGTACGAGGACAGACTACTTTTTGCCATCGCGCTTTGGGGTCAGATTGAAGTTTTCTGGTTTCAAAAGTATCTTCAATACCGTTTTTGTTTTTGAGATTACAATATGTACAGAGTAATGAGGGAGCACAATTGAAGTATAAAGAAGTTTCAGAGCCATATAAGCATATATGAATATTTGTCAATAGGGTTCCAAACCTGTACTGCCTTCCAATTGCAGTCTTGAATAGCGCCTGCTCCTTGTCATAGTCCAAGTATGCCCATAGCCGAATAATATCTGCAAAGCCCCATTCCACACATTCACGACAGGATGACATGGGCCTATTAAATTCCTGCTCTGCAAATCCAAGTTCTAAGCGTGAAACAGGAGAACATAAAACTTGACTTACAGGATAAGCAGGATCACTATATAAGCCAAAACATGAAGCATGATTTTCTAGTCTTTCCAGTAGCCCACTCTGTCGCAGTAGCATATTGTCATTCCGTCTTCCTTCAACAGGTCCATATAGATGATAAATGAGACCATGAGGACACTTAACTGCTGAATATTTAACAGCATGATGCTTGTGATGTGTATTGTAATCAGTGCGCTGCCATAAAGTTAGTCGACATATACCTCTTATCGTACAGTCTATGAAACCCCAACAATCTTTTAGTGCTTTTCCTTTTTCAAACACAACTTTGGCAAAAAAACTTAACTGCTCCTCTTCTCACAAACCAGATTCAAAATCACAAAGTAAAAACCCCCACTCTTAATCAATAAATTTTAGCATCCAATTAAAACATTCAGAAAGCTGTGAAATACGCCAACCAAGCAATAAAGAAAGGGTTTCTACACGGAAAGGCCAGGCTAGCCGGCAACAAAGAATAAAAAATCCCTCATGTGAGGTAAAAGAGTAGGGCAATGGTGTTTGGATTTTATAAGGGAGTTTCACCAAATCAGTAATTTTCCAAATATCCCCACAGGTAAAGCGAGTCAGATGAATAAAATCATCATCCCTCAGAGTCAAGTTGACTGGATGCTTTGCTTGAGATTTTTGATCAATTTTGAAATTTTGAATAATAAAAAGAAAGACCTCTTCATCTGATGCTCCCTCAAGAGAAGTAATCGTCTCTTGAGAAAAGAATTGCTTGTAAACGCTCAGCATTTTCGCATACTACTGGTGTCATACTCTTTCCTATGGTTCTCATTCACTGTTTATATAGATTACCGCCTGTGTGGCAACACACTCCCTCCTTGGTTTTCTAAAAAATGTGGTGAATAGAAGTGGCAGCGTGAACAAAGAGCAGTGCTTGGGGATGCAAAAGACAATATCAAAGACCAACTTATAACTTTCTTCTTGACCTGCCTTTCTACAATGACGGGCAGAGGGGAGTCTTTAAATACACAATAATTCTTCAGTCTTCCACGCATCTTCTCAACACTCTCATGCCATTTCCACAAGTTATCACGCAATGTTCACTGCCCCGCTTTCCCCTCTTTTCTACCCCGCCTGGTGAATCATCAACCCCTCATCTCGCACCAATCACCGTTTGTGAGGCCATCGGGATTCCTCCGATCTTTCTAGCACCTTCTACGCCGCGGAGTTGTGGGTGTTGGAATCCGGAGAGCGCCGGGGATTTACAACAGGTTTAGCCTTCTCCTAGGCCAGTGCCCAGAACTCAAAATTTGAACTCAGATTTTCGCTTCCGAGGGGTGGCCAAAAAGCTCTAATACCCCTCCTTCAGCATTGCCGAAATCCATATCGGCAGCCGAAGTGCTTGCTCAAAGCCTAGGATTTTCATCCTTGGGTAGCCGGTGCAATTAGCGTGGGGGAGGTCAATGAACAGGGGGCTCAACTAACAGCCTAAGCAAAATCATCGCTTACTAAGTCATTTTTAGTAGATTGTTTGCTGAGCCCTCTGTTGGTTGACCTTTCCCCCACGTTACCTCCCCACTCCCTATCCTCAAATTATTCAACTGTTCCCCCGCTGCCCGCCTACCGTCTCGCAGGCTCCATAACCCCCCTACCTCCAATTTTTTTTAACTATCGGCAATTAGCCCCTTTTCCCCTACTCTACTTGCTGCTCGAGTGGTTTGACGTTGCTTCCGGCCATGGATGAAGGACATGCTCCCCCCGATAACGACGGCTACGGTCTACCCGCACCTCCTATTGTGACTACATTTGATCGTAATGGTATGGCATCTCTCTGAATTTAGCCTTTGCATTCAAATAATCCCCCTAACGATTGATAGATTTACCCTGCAGAGGGCGAGGAATCCTGGACTATCAACAGTGCATGAATCCGGACGAACACTACCACGACCCCACCGACGGGAGCAGCCACGGGGAGGACGAACACCCAACCCAGATGCAGGGCCCACGAGCCGATATCTCTGGGGCGCCCGGGCCCGCCGGGAGAGACGAGGCCTTATTGGTCTGTGGAAAGGACATTGAATTTACCAGCGATGACATTGAGATTTTGGGCGAAGAGCGTTCTAGGAATCCACAATCTATCTGTAAATCCCTTCTCTAGAACTCCATCTCCAGCGCGCTAAGGAAAACGAGCAGGTCGCTAACATCGAAACCGAATTGCTGTCCCTCCAGGAGAAGATCGCCGAGCTGCTGCCGCCACACAGTGTTCTCAGTCGTCCAGTCCGTCCGTCTTCGGAGTAGGACGGGACGGACTACGGCTCATAGTCCGTCTTTTTGGGGGTGCTAGGACGGACTACGCCCGGGAAGGTTAGGACCGAACGGACTATAGGGGACTGTAGTCCAGCACTTGGACCTCCGGTACTAGCCGAAGTTGAAATAATGCACCTCCGAACGAATCATATAGCATCATGAGACATCATTCGTGCGGTCCCCCGCGGTCCCCCGCCGTCCTCACTCATCCCCGGCCGTCCCCTGCCGTCCATCCCCCTGCCCTGCACTAACATGTCTCACCCTGTAGGGCCCGTCGTCCTGCCTAAAGACGGCGGTCCTGCCTTAAAGCGCCCCGGACGGACTACAGCTAGCCGTCCCGTCCCGTCTGGGGCTCTTGGCAGTCCCCCCGCGGGGCCCCGCCGGGCCCCCGGACGGCTGCGAACACTGCCGCTACAAAATCAACTTGAAAAAGCCCAACGTACTATAAAATACCAGGAGCGCGCGCTTTGCAACACCAAACTTGCCATTTCAAAACTCTCCAAAGAAAAGCAATCCCTGGCGAGTGACCTTGCAAAAAGCCTCCGGGAGTCTAGAGCCTCCCGCCTCCGCCTCACCCAACTCCTCAAGGAGGCCTACGATATCAGCAAGAAGAGCGGAGACTTGGTGGAAAAACTGACGGCGGAGGTGAAGGAGTTAGGGTTGGAGTAGGGGGTGGGGGAGAAGAGGAGAAAGAACAGGAGACGGGAGTTGATGTGTCCATGGATAGGGAGGTTCCCATATAGTGTATTATAGGATGAATATAGATTCCCTTCCGATTCTAAGATGATGAGATTCAATATCAATCAAAGGTCCCAGGTGTAAGACCCTACAACGCATTTCAAGCTGGGGTCTTGTGAACAACAGTAGTTCTTTTGCCTTGTCCCCCTCGTGCTTGTGTGGCCCCGTACGAGGTTGAGTGGGACCAATAGTCGCTAGTTTGATCGGATAAGAGCATAATTTACGCCCTGTTCTCTATAAAGGATATTCTAAGTGTTCCATGCTTTGTAACTGCATTATTCAAAAGGTACAAGTATAATAATATCTGCCAATCAAATCCTGATACCCATAACTACACCATAGCTCAGCGGTCTGTGGCATTCTTGTGCAGTGCGAGGACGGCAGCTAATTTTATACTATCATAGCTCTTCGATAGTAGGGGCTGTGGAAATTGAGAGATGTTTAATATTCATAAAGGGCAGTAACTTACTGCGCTCGGGTATTTCCATACAAACCTAGTAAAAAATAAGAAGAAAAGAGTTACGCGTCACCCAGAGCGATATGAGAAGGAGCAACAAATCCGGAAGAGCCCAGCGTCTCGCGTTCGCAGCGTGAGATTAATGAAAAGCTAGGGTGGAGAAAAAGGCACCTGGATCTTATTTTGAGCCTCTCCAAACATCCCTCATGAACGACTTTCCTGTGCAATCGTCCTGCCGAGCTCCAAACTCTTCTCTTGCCACTAACGAACGGCAAAGTTCAACATCGCTACCCCAGACCCACTACTCTCGGAGAGAAAACGTAAGAACGGCTTTGAGTTCAGGTCAGGCTTACAAGTGCTCCTTAAGTGGGGTAGCTGGTTGCTACGAGGGGCTCTGTCTGACTAAATTATCCGTTTTTCGAAGAATTTAAAAGCGTTACCGTACCGTTGCTAGAAAGAACTGGCCCTAAAACATTCGTAAAACACCCTGTCAACTCAGCTCCCCTGTTCTTATCCCAAAGCGCCAGACATAAACTCGCGCAACCGTCAAAATACGAATCGGACGCCAGAGGATTGAACCCGCCAAAGAAAGCCGGTCCTATCGACCGAACATATGGCTGACGAAATCGCTACCGGAACACCTTCCCTATTCCCCTCTAGCGAAACAGGAGAAATAGAGGCCACCGGGGCAACAAAACGTATGGCGGTGAACGGAGACACGCCGGACGAGGAAGGAACTATGGAATTCAAGACATCTGATGCCGAGGAGCCTGGATTCCACGACGAGATGGATTCTGTAGCGTTCGAACTTGTTCCTACCCATCCAATGGGATCGGAAGATGGAGCTTCGGAGCTCAAGGACAAAACCTCCAGACTGCCTTCCCAGATCTCTCTAGCCACCGCCGAACTACGTGATAGGGAGCTCCCACCTCTACCAGATTCTCTCCCAGATCCAGCTCCCGTGACCCCTAAACCAGGAATCCCCATACCCATATTGACTGATCATCCACCTTCCTCACGTCATCGGAAGCCAGTTGATCGGCAGCTAACCCCTACCACCCTAGCACGC
>Ga0307513_10005685_pt1 | contig 16411 bp, 17 predicted proteins | sample 15_EM_MG_FD_202174 | JGI IMG/M metagenome (GOLD analysis project Ga0307513, IMG submission 202174) | Populus trichocarpa ectomycorrhiza microbial communities from riparian zone in the Pacific Northwest, United States - 15_EM | ecosystem: Host-associated > Plants > Roots > Unclassified | place... | reverse complement strand
AAGAGTGGCCTACTACTGCTGGCCCTGCCAGGGGCTTCATTATAGCGCTGAATCCTATCTGGAACATTCCTGAGACGTATTCGTCGTGTTGCATCATCATGATTCCAGAAGTTATCAAGGGCTTTAAACCCTTTCTGGGTGATTTGGATGGATGTCCCAAAGCGTGTATAGCCTTGGTCACTGGTGCTGGCTAGGGTGGCATGGTGGTCACACATGGGGGTTTTCAAAATTTTCGGGGCCCAAATATCAATATCCAAAATGTAATCCAATAGTTAGAATATAAATCATGATTTATAGTTAAAATATTGTATAGCATGTAATATTTTGAATATTTGGCAAGCTACAAAAGGAGTATTATAGTTAAGCTATATGGGGCCTCGGTAGGTTGTCGAATAGATTGAATATTGGGCAACATATTTAGGGCGTAGAATATTTTTAATATTGTACAACATATCAGGGTTGTAAAATAGTTTAACTATTGCGGAGTGCAATAGCAAATGCCCGCTCATCGCCCGCTCATCGTCTGCTCACCGCCCACTCATCGTCTGCTCATTGCCCACTCATCGTCTGCTCATTGCCCACTCATTGCCCACTCATCGTCTGCTCATCGTCTGCTCATCGTCCGCTCACTGCCCACTTTCACTACCCACTCATCGTCTGCTCACCACCTGCCCATTGCCCGTTCACTGCCTCTTATCATCCACTCTCTGCCCACTCGTCGTAGTACGGTATTACATTCACTGCTATCATATTCCATATTCCCACCACGCACTGGCACTCATCTCCTCCTCCCACCTCTGCAAGAGCACACATCGTCCAAGAGTGAAGCAACCCTAGGTGGAAGGAGGACAGTACCAGTGCCCTTGGTTCTTAATCTACTTATCAGTCATTGCACTCTAGGATGCAGTTATCTGAACATTCCAACCGAACTCTCAACTTTCGAGAAGGTTGCGAATAAGGCTGGGTATTGTGAGCTCATCTTCTCGATTTGAAAATGTGCTGAAGGATGTCACGGTACCACCAGTCATTTTCTATTCGTGTGGATGGTGGACAACCTGTTGAAAAGGAGAGACGAGCTGATAAGCAGTAAGTACCTGCTCTTGATGGACGCTGAATAGAAGCTCACTGGAATTCATAGCCACCTTGGGTATGTCGCGATGGGGACAGGAGGTTGCTGTGGATCGAAAGAAATGAGCTGTCGTAGAGTACCAGCGATAAAAGGGTTTAACTGGTTAAATCTCGATGAATGTGATTCCTACTGAACAGATGTCATAGTAAAATAACAACATTGCTTCACGTCTGCTGAGGATTATTTCTAAATTCTAGGGAATATCGTAGCAGGACCCTCTGAATATGCTGAAAGAACCCTGCGGTAGCACTTCCAGAAGATTTACACATTCGGCGCACAGGTCTCTGACTGCGTCGCAGAGTTGCTGACGGTGCTGTTTCAGGTGGTTAATCCTATCCAATAACAAGTAAGTCTTAAGTCCAACGATACGGTGATACAGAGGAAAGAGAAATGAGACGAACTTGTCTGTGATGACCATGTCCTTCTTCTCAAGAAGCTTTGTTACGTTCTTGATGAATACTGGGGGTGGCTTCTTCCCTTGGACGTCGTCGCTCTCTGTGTGTCCGAACCCAAAGATATGCGCGAGTGCGACAGCAACGGCGGTTTTTCCTGAAAACACATTAGTTTATGCGCTAAGCAGGAAGGACGATAACTTACCACATCCAGGGATAGCAACTGGCGCTATAATAGTCTTCGTAAACACCTTTACAGCACCATACTGCTCGTTGTACACCACCACCTCCAGATCCTTTTCGCCCTTGTCCGACTTTAACCACTCCAGATACCGTTTCCTGGTCTTTATGATCCCCTTTCCTCGCGTATAATTCTTGAACCTCACTGATGACCCATTTCACGTACACCTTGGTCTCTGGCTGCTTTATCTTTGACTTGGGCAGCAAACTGGGATTGGGGTACGCTTTCGACGACAGCAGCACGTTCGTCACCTCCCGCTAGTCACGGTACATCACGGCACATTAAAGTAGGGCTCGTCGAAGTTGACTTTGAAGAAGAACGAAGAGTTGGGTTCGTAAGGCGATCGCACAGGGATGGTCTCCTTCCCGCCTCTCCCGCTCCTAGGCACGTCCGTCACGCTGGTTCAAACGACAAACCCTTCGACTGGCTAACCCTTCGACTGGCTCGCCCTTCCATTCGCCTTGCGCTGCGCATTCGTCGGTCTTTGGTCGTGTTCACAGTGATCCAAGGTGTCTTGATAAACCCCAAGCGCTCCGCAAATTGTCCACGACCTCTGGATCCTCAGTGATGAAATGCCGCTAACGGACGTTCAACCCGATCTTTTCAGGTGGGTAACCAAGGACGTGTTCTTCGAAGTTGTCATCGCACAATTCGGTGATGGCGGTCCAGTTTTTTGTCCCACAACTCCTGCGCCATGTCCTTTTCCTCTTTGCCCAACTTAGCAATACGACTGTACTGACGGGTCGACAGTGCCCATGGAGTGCTTGGAGGTCACGACGAGTTAGGCAAGGGTCAATGTCGCAATAAATATGATACACCTGTTCGATTTAAGAAACAGGATGTAAAGCGCTGCTGTGTGCGTTTTGAGAGATGGCCACCGAAAAAAAAAATGAAATCGATGTCCTGAGAAAAGATTAAAGAAAGGCACGGCAGTCCGAGGTACCTCCCCAATGTTAAAGAACTTGTCATATCCCCGTACCACAATCTGATATTTCTTCTCTCCCTTCGTCTCCAACTCACACGTGAACAACCCTGGTGCCAATGTCGGAAACGGGCTACGTATATCGTAGTACTTGAACTCATTCATCTTCCAGCTCCGTATCTTGACCTCTGCGCCATCGATTGTGGTCCCGTACGCGGTCGATTTGACGGGTTTGGGATTTTTGGCAGATAGAACAACAAGCGACGCGATGAGCGCCGAGTTTTCTGGATTGTACGTTCCTGACATGGGTCGATGCATCTCGTAGGCGGGTAATGGGACCTCTGAGCTCGTCGGATGAGAGATGGATGATGACGATGATGATACGGCGGGTTTGAGAACCTGGAGGATGTTCGGCTTTTGTGGTATGTGCCTTTTCTTCTTAAGACACACTGCGGTCGGCGAGAAAGATCATCGAACGATCCTCATAAGGAGAGAGTACGACGTGGCGAGAATTTTGGGCAAATGCGGGGCTTTTATATGTTCCTGGTGGTCGCGGTCTAAGAGGGGAAAAATGAGTTTTGGGACGAAGGGTTCATTTTCAAGACGCTGGCAGCGGCTGCCATACGGACAATTAAGGAAGATCAAATGGGATTGTCTAAAAACGAGCAAGATTTTGGGTACAAATTAACTATGCAAAGGTCATTTACAACTGTAGTGAGAGTCCAATTCTCGAAACTCACTTTAACATCGAACATTCGCTGCGAAATTGAATACAACGGCTGCCCGACTTCCAGATTCTACCCCCATTCGAAAAGGTCTTGCTGCGTGTGATTGAAAAGACGCGGATCGTCTTAACCGCGTATCCGTACCCCCGGATAGTATAGTGCAGCAGTTTTTCGCTTCGTCTCGAGTGGTAGCCCGCCCTGTTACAGGAACTCAGCGATAAGGAAAGACGAGAGGAACAAAAAGGGTGTACATCAGGACCCAGCTGAGACCCGTTTGATCTTTGGCCGGAATCCTCGAAATCGCCGCAATGACACAACGACGAGCGTGTTTCGGAGCCGCTATGCGGCGCAAGGATGAAGAGAGAACGAGGATGGCCATTGATATGGTGGGGTGGAAAGATGCCTGGAATTAAGCTCAGTGGTCGGCCAAACGAAGGCAACTCCAAGCAACATGATCAGAACGATGTCGAAACATCCAAGGGCTTTAGTTAAAATAAATCGACCACACTCGCTGCTGCCGTCCTCGACACACGCTCTTTGGAGACATCGAATCCTGGCCATGGGCCATTTCTCCTCCTCGCTTATTTAAAGCACTACCGCAACAATATTTTGGGGCCTCATCTCCTTCCGAAACCCACACTCCAAAACTGGGCGCGCGAGTTGGCTAACTCGGTGGACTTTGTAACAACACCATGCTCGCGGATACAGAGAACGGAAAGCGCGGAGATCATAACCACGCGATCCATCCTGCGTTGATTTCGAACGTTTGCATAGAGAATTGTATTCTGTATTTCGTCAAGCAGAGGCACATTGAATCAAGAACGTCAATTCGATTTTCCTGTTTCCTGCGTGAATTTTTCCAAGGTTGTCCGTGAAGAAGCAGAGTATGACATTGGCGTGGGCTTGCTCTGCTTTAAATCCCACAATCCAGATAGATGATCAGTACAAAGTATAGTTAATGGTTTATGATATGAAATTCTCCAAGGGTGTCTCAGGAGAGGTGCGACTCGCTGATGACGCCCGAAACACTGTAAGCTCAAGGGCTGCCCCAAGAGGTCGCGAGGAAGCGCGACAATCGCAACGACAAAGCATGGGGCCGGAGAAGGCAGAGGCTATTAATCTTAAACAAGGATGCGGCGATTTTTTCCAAAATTATCCTCCGTGTAGAATCCCTAGGAGATAACCTGACTGAAATTGCGAGAATTTAGAGAAGGCTTCAGAAAAGATGCATGGTTTGGATGAAAAAACGTACAATATGAAAGAAAGTACGTTGTGGGGTTTGGAATGGGACTGGACAAAACATTTGATGCATGAACGTGTAGGGTTGTTTTTATGGTTGTCTGGTACACCAGCTTATCGATCCTTCGCGCATTCCTTGTGTTCGAACAGACTATCCCTCTCAAACATGACACATTAGATGGCAGATGCTAAGCAAGCGGTAACACATTCATGTTGTTCACCAAGGAGGGCCATCGTCAATGAGGTGATTGTAAATGAGGATTGGTGGAGTTGAGACAGTGGGCGACTGATGGGGCACCGCTGAGTTTGGGGACGAGGGTTTGTGTTGAACGGCCGTGAGTGATGATACCGCAGAGGGGTCGCCGAATATTATATATCGAGAATTAAGTTATTACAAGCGAGGCCTATATTCTTCCTTGAGCATCAATTCCTCGTAGAATCATGAGATACTCACAGAAAAAAAAATGCAAGGAGCTCATCCCACAATTCCAGTGTGATGAGAAGATCGACAATCCAAACACGATTCAAAGTTGTTGATCCCGCCGGCCCCGGCAAAGGAGCGACTCGCTGACGATGTATAACGCGCTTCAAGTTCGTGGGATAACCCAGGAGGTAGCTGACACGCGTGACGAATAGGACAACAAGCCTTGGGCCGGGAGGTAAAAGATTTTCTTGTTTCAAGAAAGTATGCGTGAATGTTTCCAGGGTTATCCGTGGAGAAGCAGAGTTTGGTGCTGGTGATGACATTGACCCGGGCTTGCTCTGTTGTAAATCCCATAACCCAGGGATAAATGTAATTGATTGTTTATTTAAGATGCCGATTTCTCCGAGGGTGTCCCAGGAGAGGAGCGACTCGCTAATGACGCACGACACCAGCCAAAGTTCAACAACACCACCTAAAAAAAAGGTGCGCTGGCGATATTTTTGGGAATCTACTTGTTGAAGGCGGGCCCGTAAAATTTTTTGAGCGTGAAATTTCTCCATAAAGATATACTCGCGATAAACAAAAATCATTGCAGCAGCCCTGGGGTGGGAGGTGGAAGACTTTTATTGTTTCGTACGAGGACGCGTGGAACTTTCCATGGTTATCCATTGGAGAGTTCGGCGTTGGCAAAGACATTGGCCTAGGTTCCCTCATTCCGCAATCCAGATACACAAAGTGCGATATCGATTTCTTCGAGGGGAGGGTGTCCCAGGAGAGCAACGATTCTCTGATGAGGCACGACACGCTGTAAGCTCAAGGGCTGCCCCAAGAGGTCCCGATAAAGAGTGACGATCGCGACGACAAAGGACGAAAGAAAAGGCAGAGGTGTTTAATTTTAAGCGAAGGTGCAGTGATTTTTTCCAAGGCTGTCCCCAGAAGAGAAACTGTTCAAGACTTCACACCAGTGGTCCAGTGACTCGTTTAGGTGATACCATTTGTTTACCAAAGGGACTTATCGCAAACAATTGCTCAGTTTGTGGCAGGAATCAAAATTTAGTTAGTAAGTTATAATTATTGACTGTTTTGGGGGGATCCATCAGAAAAAGGATATATACATACCGTTCAAAACTCAAAGTATATGCAGAGAATACTATGTGGTACCCAGAATAAGAAGGAAGCCGAGGAATAATTGGTGCAAGGGCATATACAAACGTCTCTATCCACAGATATGAGTGAAACGAAATGAACAAGGCGGACAGGCCCGACTGAGGGGGCAAGGAAGGAACCGAAACTCCTTACGCTGTTAGCGACGAACTGCAGGGATGTAGGCACGAGTCAAATTCCTAAACGCTTTGAGTAACAAGTGTCGCATCTGCACGCCGTAAAAGTATTTCAGAGGTGGATATTGACGAACAAATTTCGTCGGGAGGTTGAAACTGAATTTCGTCGGCTTCACCCGAAAATACGCAGTAATGTGGGGGTATAAACTCTGAAACAAGCCCAACTATATTCCTCGAGAAAAGGAAAGTAAACATATATATAGCACCAAGAAAGAAGCGAGACATAGCTGTAAAGGAAACTCAGATAAATGACTACGAGACAAGCCAATATACAGCGACCAAGGATACAACGACTCCAAATCCCAAATAGGAACTCATCCACCGGGTCTTGCGGTACTGTAGTGGACGAGGGAACGCATCAACAACCTGGCTCGAAGACGCCAACTCCCGTTCTAAATTGCGCATCGCATCAGTCCAAAATCTCAAACGCACAAAAAGAAGAAAAAAGTAACATACCATGCCCATCAACAGCAACCATCAACCCATACCGAACACAAACAATGCTCCTCCGTTTCGTCATCTTATCCTCAACTTCCTCTCCTCCATCAATCACCCCATCTTGAATTCCAAAGCTCTCAAGCCCAATCTCCGTAACTTCCGCAACAGTAATACTCTTTGGGAGCATGAACACCTTCCGCCTCAAATTAGGAGAAACCACTAGCCTCATTGATCGAAATGTCAAAAACAACAAGAGCGTTCTCGTTAGGCTGGAGTACGGTATAATTCCCCCACACAACTTGTTTGATCGTCAAGTAGTAGTCGTTTTCGTCCTCACCACCTGGAAGCCTGAAGCGCTGAATAGATTGACTGAGGAGATCGGCCGCTATTGTCGAAGAATTCAAGAGAATTCAAGAGGACGGTTTTGAAGGTACTTTCGGTAAGACCCGAATGATATTCAAGGTGCCTGCTTGTGCGGCATCACTGGAGGAGGGAGTGAGGATTAATGAACTTGGACGAAGTCTTGAGGCAGGCGGACCCGGCCAGATTTCGACGAAGGCGAGCTGACCGTGACAGCTGATGCGGATTATACTGCATATGATGGCTGAGCCTCCGGTGGCGACGAGGGCGAGCTATTGAGATATTTTTGATAGCCTGCTTGTTGTCTCACTGGCGAAGTTGGCTCGCATGGTCGGTGACCTGAGGTGTAGTCGAACGCTCGGGTGTAATAGGAGCAGGAGCCGCTTGTACAGGCTGCGATACCGCACGAATTTCTGCAGCGACATTTTTAAGGCTGACAGCATGTTGCTGTTGTTGGACGTCGTCAGTGAGATAGTACCACCAGGTGGCCTTTGCGAAGAGCGAGCGACTCGATTCCTTAGAGCCTCGGCCAACATATTCGCTCTCGACGGCACCAATGGAGTTCTTGTCCTTGTTCTTATCCTTCTCGCCACGGCGGAACAACCCACGGAAAACCGAGCCTTTCTTCTTCTTCTCGCCCTCGTCGTCAGTGTCCGCCTTCTCGCTCCGAGTCGGTTCCTTGCGCAATTTAGCTGGTTGGGGTTTGTCAAAAGTGGCGCAGCTCACAGGAGCTGCCAGTTTGTCTCTTCCCTTGGATTTTTTCCGCGTGAGGTCATCTGACGACGAATCATCCTCGCGCAACCTCTGTTCCTCCTCAACGATGGCGCTGGACAGGAACGGTTGACCAGCCGGTCTCTTATCGAATTCTCGCACGATGGTAGGTGTGACGGTTATTTTGTTTCAGTCACTTCTGCGGGATCCTGAGCCATCCTTTCCCGTGAGGTCTGCGAGCTAAGGGCAGGTTGCTGTTGCTGGGCCGCTTGCTGCTGCTGTTGGGCTTGCAGAGCAGCCTGGGTAGTCTGCTGGGCCGCTAAATGTTGGGACGCTTGCAGAGTCATTGTTGTTCTTGTTGTTCACGAACAGAGCTTGGCTGCAAGACGTCGGGGATAGACGAGCCTTGAGCATGCCGGTGTAGTACATCTTCGATAGTGTCCTCGTCCCATCATCAGCTTCCATCGCATCGATCAGCTCGACCTCGTCCATGCTCTGCACATACATCTGGTCCGGGGCGAGGTCTAAATCTTTGTCTTCGAAACCTTTAGTGCTTGCTCCTTCGCGCAGAGGAGGAACGCAACGATGGTGCGAACAAACAGAGTTGAAATGGATGGATCGTCCGCGATTTGTGCGGCCATATAGGCCATTGGGGTTCGCAAAATAGTTTAAGTCTTCATTATTGCCAAAGGTGATGTTATGACGTCGTAGTTTCAAAAACGGCGGGTCGATTACAACTTTTAAATAGAGATCAAGGATTCAGTTGAATTTCGACGTCAAGGGGATGGATGTCGAGGTGTTACAAAAAAATAGCGTTCATTATTTTTGAGTGCAAGAACGCTTTACAATGGGTTAAACAGTTAGATTCCTTGGTGAAAAAATCGCATAGGAAACTCACCAAGATGTATCGCTCACTAGGGATTTGATAACCAAGGAAGGCCGTCGTAAACCAGTGGATATTTTTTCTAGTTTCGAAAAGGACGCGTGAATTTTTCCATGGTTGACCATGGAGAAACAGAGCTTGGTGCTAATGACGACATTCGCCTAGGCTTAAATCCCACAATCCAGATGTAAGAGTGCATTTGATGCCTGAAGATATCGATATCTCTCAGGGTGGAACAGCGACTCGCTGATGAAGCACGACACGTTGCAAGCTCAGGGGCTGCCCCAAGAGTTCGCGAGGAGGGGTGGCGATCGAAACGACAAAGGATGGAACCGGAGAAAGCAGAGATTTGTAACGTTTAAACAATATTTTCCAAGAATGGTTCGAACTTGGAGAAGCGACTCCTTGGGAATCATTTGTTTACTAAAGGGACACCACCACAAACAAACAAGCGTGTGCGCGACTCGCTCATCACAAATTAGGTGTTATGTTCAAAATTCGAGAAGCGACTCTTCGGGAATCATTTATTTACACTCATAGGAATTAAAAAAGTTCTCAACAGATCTAAACACACACAATTGAAAGGTATCATTGAACGATTTGCTACTCCACTACGAAAAAATATTGACGGAACCGAGCAGCTTGATAATTTTGTATTTAAAAAAATTTAAGTAGGCACAGGACGAGTACCTCGTTGGTAGGCTTCGGCAACCCAATCACCGGAATTGATGGGGCTACAATCGCTTGCATATTGTTTTGCACAACGAAATGCACAACGCAGCGGCTGATGTGCCTGACATTCCTACCTACTGAAGAGACACGATTCCGGAAAAATTCCCAGGCGGTGCAGAGCAAAATTCGGCCGCAATGGCATTGCCGGTTCGCATTTCAAATGCTGACGGGCTCCACTAAGGTTGGCCATTGTCTATATTGCTCTTATTTTCGCTATCGTGAGAGGGGGGGAGATGCCACAATAGCTATCTGCTTTGTTGGGGGTACTCCACGTGTTTACTCACGTCGGCATGACCTAATTGTTATGTCATCATGGGTTCCTTTATAATCTGGAGTTCAGTGTGCACAGTCGACGCCCCGTTTTCTGTTGGGGCCCACTTGTTTATCTTCACATCACGTTTCTTTAGTAGGTAGGACAAGTGACGGACTCAATCACACGAAGCCTAAGGTTCTTGCCACTATTTGCACACATTCGCACTGCTTCAAAAAAATGAATAAAAAATTTCTGCTTTATTATAAACTAGCGAGTGCCCTTGCTGCGCTCGGGTACTTGCTGAATCAGGATTGATTACATAAGGAAGAAAGGTAATTTTACATTGGCCGCTGAGTACATAGATTTTGTGGGGTTATATTACGATTGAAGGCCAAAAGAAGGGCTGGAGAGTAAGGGATAATCCATTCATTTTATATAATGTTAGAGTCAAGATAGGAACGGATTGAAGAACTTACTGGAAATGGTTCTGGGACAAACAGGAATGGTGTTGTCAGGAGGGAATTGCCAAATGAAATCATGACGGTGTGATTGAGCCTGGTGGTTAAGACACTGGCAAGGAAGTTCCCAAGACATAATACGATCTGAGATTCTTCAGTCAATGATATGTTTTGCAGATGTGAAAAAAAGACTAACTTGATTGTCGAAAGAAAGAGAAGGTGGGATGATGTCACACAGAATATGTTTCATGTGTGGTGCACGGTCTCGCTCGGGTACTTGAGGAAACGTTCAAGTTCTTTTGGTACAATAGATACATGGTAAAGAAATTTATAAAAGTTATGGTAAAAATTCAATCATCATCTTTGTTATCGGCCGTCTTCTCTCGTTTGATTTTGTTTTCTTCTTCGAGCTCTTCACTTCGCTTTCTCTTTTCTCCAGTAGATGTTGAGGTTGATGGTTGGCTGGGTTGGGATAACAGGGATGATTTGTGAATGGAATCCCAGTTCCATTGCCTTCGAAGTCCTGAGCCTTGATTCTCCAATCCTAATGAAAATGATTTAGTTTTGCAATTTAAAATCTTTTTTTCAGAAAACATACAGGCTGGAGAAGGTGTGAGATTACCACGAGTGCCAAAGTAAGCAATGCTGGTGACCTCGACTTCAGCGCGTTCGAGTTTCTTATTAATGTTCCGTTCGCAGACAACCCTTTGTAATAAACCCCCAAAGGTAATAGTTGAACCAACGGTTACCTTTGGTCCTTCAGAACCCCATCTTTTCTTGGATTCGGAGTTGGCGAAATGTGCGTTGATGGGGAAAGGCAAGGATGAATGGGTGAGTACAATATATTGGTTTGGAGTCATGGCAAACGTATGATTTTCAGCGTCAAAGCTGGTAACTGTTCCTGTAGCGGTAATATAGGGATTAGTTTCTATATCTACATCCCCTTCAATAGGAATGAGCTTTATGAAAAGTGTCAGCATGACTTTCTTATTTTGAAAAGATGGCGGCTCACTTGGTGTATGTCTCCAACAAATGCGTAATCTGAAAGTTGATAGCCCGATGTCATTAAATCGGTTGAAATACTATTTGGAAGAGGAGAAGCGATCTAGAATATTAATGTTAGAATTCATGTGCAGCATAATGTTGCAAGATACATACATTTGCAACAACAAAAGCCTTTTGGAAAGGTTTGTCTGCCATTTTTTGAATTTGCGTTGCCATTTCCATGGAAGCAAAGTATCGAAGGAGACTCAAAGTCACGGTTTCAGTTTCTTGAACAACGCAAAAGTTGGCGTCGAAAATAACATGTTGAATTTCTTTTTGAGGATTGACTGCTTGAGGAGATTTGAGAACAACGACACCTGCAATGCAAATTGAACCAGCAGAGGTCATGTTGAAGAGAGGGAAGTAACAGTGAATGCAGTGTTTCAGTGTTTTAGTGTTTCAGAAATGCATCATTTCAGTTTGACAGACGCATGTGATTTCTATTGTGTCATGGGACGTCGTTTGTTCACACATATACATTGCTCGACCACCATCATCATCATCATCCTCATTTCAATGTGGACATTTTGGGAGTATCAATGTGTCTTCGCATGCAAACGTGAACTGGATGGGTTTTTTTAATTGTAAATGGTACATTTTTCTAACTATAACTATAGTTTCTTCTTGTTCTGATCTTCATTTTGTATAGTATCCACGTCAAAAATGGCAGTCGGAGACGCTGCTAGTGACGTTGTTCCAGGTGCCACACATGGTCTCGGCATCCCTCTCCCCCTCTTGTTCCTCCGCACCACCAACCTCCCAGTGTACGGCTCCCATCACGCCGCGACGTCCGACATGGACTCGATAAAGAATAAAATTCTTAATTAGTTGTGGATGCCATTCCAGGTGCCACACACGGTTTCGGCATCGCTCTCACTTGCCAGTTCCTCCGCACCACCAACCTCCCAGTGTACGCCTTCCATCGCGTCGCGACGTCACAATTGACCCTTCTCAAGCTCAACCCCACATCTGAGAACAGTATCGCCAGCGCCACGCAGTCCCTTTCAGAGTTGCTCGGGCAGAAAAACTTCTCCAACGTGTTCATCCACACGGCGTTCATCACGGGCAGAATGCGGGTCGATACAGGATAATGAGCGGGGTGGGTGGTCCTCGTACCGGTCCTCCAAGGCTGCGCTCAAGCACGTCCCATGCGCATCAGTGTGCACCCTGGGGCAGTCAAGACAGATTTGAGCAGGGGATTTTCGGCATCAACGCGGAGGCAGGGGCTGTTTGGATGCGGCCGCCAATGTCATTGATGTCATTGAGAATTTGTTTCTGGGTGAGTTCTATTCTTCAACTGTCCACGGCCGTCCACCTCACCGCACATTCACAAGTATATGACGTGGCACGTCACACCAGGCGTTGCCGGCGATCCATCCATTGTTTGCCATTGACTTGCCACGTCAAGACTGTCGCCAGTGCTCGACGCCACCAGAACATGTTCAAGCGAAATTCCAATACTTATCAGCACGATCATGCACAGTACACTCAACAACAACCCAGCTGTTCTTTAATGGTCACCAGCCGCATACAGCAGGGTTCGTTTCTAAAGTTTTCTAGACACCACCATCTCATTCCCACCTCTTCTCGCCTACAGAAAGTGCATAGTCATATCAATTCACCATCAACAACCAACGATGGTCATCTTGATCATGCATTTTCGGCCACAGGCTGGCTCGCTTTTTAGGTTTCTTGATTCTGCTGTAGTTGCTAATGTTAAAAACAGGTATCGATTATTCTGTCTCGCAGCGAGAGCTATTCGATTCACCCTTACATCACGCACCGTCATGAAAGAACGTTCTGTTTGGATGACGTTGCTGAAGCATCCGTCTTTTCTTATACGCTGACAGGCCCTACCTCTCTTCTGTTTCAGTGGGAGATGCCGTCATTGGTGCGAGTCTAGGACGCTGCATCTATCTCCCTTGCATCCAAATGCATGCGAGATGTGGATTGACAGGAAACAATGATGCAGGTTCACTGTTTTACTAACGAACTCTGTAGTTACTGTAGGAGGGCCTCTTCGTATACTATGTTGTTCGTCTTCGAATCAAGATTATCATGTGGCAGCAATACTTTCAGGTTTTGTTTCGTGGTTACTCGAGAAAGTGCGACATAAAGCTGACCATGTGCAAACACAGGGATTCGCAGATCGAGGCCGACGTACTTCACAGATTGGCCCTGCGAGCGATTGATGGTTACTGCAAAGGCCAGTCAGACAGGAAATTGTCATCTTCGGATTTTGAATGTATAATTGGGTGTTGAAGTCGGGATGAGGGAGATGCGAGGTATGAGTGCAAATTGTCCATTGTGGTCTCCTCCAATTAATCGAACCTGTAGTACTCGTTCTGACATTCCAACCACTATCATGCGGCTCCCATTGCAAAGACCAATTGACGGTGAAAGATTTTGCATGAGGATCAAAGGACAACCGATCTTGATCCTTAATTCTCCTGGAGGCAGACTGTTAGATTTTATGGAACGAAGGAACTCTGGAGTTATGAGTAAGTGGCTGTGATCATCAGCACCGCATTCTCGGATGATCTGATCAGCACTGTAATAGGTTTTGACATTTCCACTCATTCTATCCAAGAGCGTTTCATTGATGCTATTGACATCAGAATTCTGTGGTGCCAGAATCTTCCGGTTCAAGAAGTATTCAGGTGGAGGCAGAGAAGTGGAATCCAGATTTGGGTAGATGAAATTCATGAGGGATTCGATGTTGTTGGAGCGAATGTCTTGAGGTATTTTGATTTTGCCGTTTTCGTCTGAATTTTGTCCATGTTCGATCTGCAGCAGCCACTCTCCAAATTCTTCGGCCTCTGGATCGTCTTGCAGCCGCATGTTTTGGTGCAGGTGAATGACTTCAATGTCGTTCCAAAGAAGTGATCGTGTCACTGTGGCATCTAGAACTTGTTCGCGTGTACCATTGGGAATGACTGGCAGTGTTTGCTGGAAGTCTCCACCCATCAGCAGCGTGACTCCACCGAAAGGTTCATCGTTGTCCCTGAGATCATGGAGCATATGATCTAAAGCCTCAATAGCATATCAATGTTGCAGAACAATTTCATCCCATATGATGCATTTCACTGCTCGTATCAGATCAGCACGCATGCTATTTTTTGGTATGCAGCACATCGACACTGGCGATAACGCATCAATAGGGATCTTGAACATCGAATGCGCTGTACGTCCTCCAGGAAGTAGCAGAGCGGCAATGCCAGAAGATGCAGTGCAAAGTACGATGGCACCATCGCTGCGAAGCTTGCTGCAGATGACCTTGTAGAGGAATGTCTTTCCAGTGCCTCCATGCCCATTGATCATGAACATTCCACCAGCGCCATTCTTGACTGAGCACAGAATTCTGTCGTAAGCGCCTCTCTGTTCACTGTTGAGGAGCCGGTGTTGGCTTTCCCAGAATGCACGCTGACTGCTACAGTCGTAGTTCAATTGCTCAGCAATCATCTCATTGACACTGTACTGTTCCCATTGTCATTGGAGTTGGGGCATGGAGGGCCAGTCACTGAGGCTGTGGCCGGATTCATGGAGGATGTTGTCGATTATGTATAAACCGTAATCATAGATTTCGTTGTCCGTTGCATTGTTAACACCCAGGGTGTGAAGGTGATAGGGAAGGTCATCACAAATATAAGTTCGAAATCGCTCCCATAACTGATCAGGTTGCGAGGGTGTCCAGAAAAGGAGGATGGTTGTAAATAGGTGGCGAAGGCGGGTGCCAGTTTGCATCAGTGAGGCCTCTTCGAGACATTGGTTCCATTCACCATTGTCTTCCAGGAGCCCTTGCACAATACAGGCTGCATGGAAAGTCGGATGAGGCTCATCCGAGTTGTACCGATGTAAGTCATCAAACGATGTTGCTCCTCTGACAGCCATAGACGCTATATTTCTATATCAATACTAGGGTCTTACCCAAGTCACTTCATAAATGCATATGGGACAAACCCCACCACCCAAAAAAACAAAGTATTGCCGTGGTGCCAGGATTGGTTAGGATTAGTAATAGGGTCTTTTGGGTAGGCGGGTAGGTCTGTTGGTATGCCGAGGGTGCCGGATGAGAGGGCGGGGTAGTGTAGGGGGGCGGGGTTATTGAGCAGGGGTTGGGGGCACTGGTAAATACATGTAAACAATGCCAGAAGCGGTGGTCGGGTGGTGCGCTCGCTGTTGGGTGCGTTGGGGGGGATTTTGGGTGGGAAATTGTATATTTTGGGGGTGGCAGGGTATAATACACCCATCTGGGATGTTTTGGCGCTCCAGGGGGAGCGGGGGGATGCTGGAGAGTGTTTATACGGTGCCAAATTTGAAAATTATGTCCCAATTAGGCAAGCGGTGCCAGTTGGGCTTGCTCGGTTTTGTTGTTTCGCTCGTTGCACTCGGTTCTTCATATTTTAAAATATGTACATTACTAGCTACACTGTATTTACACATAATGTGATGTTTTTTATACACTGGGGGAAGCAGGAATGGGTGGATGCGAGTGGATGGGTTTGAATGATGTTGTTATCTTATCTTAGATAACTGTGTTGTTTAATTATCTTGCTGTCCTTCACCTTTCTTGGGATCGCACATATGAGGGTAAAAAATGAATGTATTATATGAGTATTTACCTACATACTACATTAAAAACATTCTAAAAAAAAGAAAAAACGAGGCAGAGCTGCCCCGTTTTGTTGTTGGGCTCTGCGGTTATGCCCCCCTGCTTCATGCCATGCTCCGCCACGTCATTGGGCTTCACAAGAGCCCTGCATCGTCGTTGTGTTCTATGTCCGGGGTTATGTACTGGGTGTGGTTTGAGGTGGAGGGCGAGGTGGGGGAGGTTCGTCGTTGTGGGTTCTATCCTTCGTTTTTGTGCTCTCTGTGGTTGTGCTCTTGTGATAATCGCTGGCCCCTGCCTGGCTGCACTACGCATGGTCGGAATTCCTGGGCACGGGTATTCGACGGCCGCTGTGTAGTACTTTGGGAGGGGCTGTTCCTGTCGCTTTAGGGTTATAAGACCATGTGGTACTAAAAAAAGGCCTAACCCGGTTTTAGGGTTAGAAAAGATGTAAGCACAACATACAGAATGACAAGACCATGAACAGAGCAGAGATATAAAATGGTACACA
>Ga0307513_10005684_pt1 | contig 16413 bp, 15 predicted proteins | sample 15_EM_MG_FD_202174 | JGI IMG/M metagenome (GOLD analysis project Ga0307513, IMG submission 202174) | Populus trichocarpa ectomycorrhiza microbial communities from riparian zone in the Pacific Northwest, United States - 15_EM | ecosystem: Host-associated > Plants > Roots > Unclassified | place... | reverse complement strand
AATGGAAGGACGAATACCTATGGCACCAAGGAAAGATTTGGGTTCCCAACAAAGAGGGAATTCAGACCAACCTTATACAACAAAACCACGATGTTCCGCAAGCGGGACACGGAGGAACGGCAAAAACGACGGAGCTCCTACAACGCAAATACTATTGGCCTCATATGCGCAATACGATAAAACAATACGTCAAGAATTGCGACATTTGTCAAAGAACGAAGGAGGTACGACATGCACCTTATGGCCTGATGAAGCCAAATGAAGCCCCGGATCGACCATGGAAATCGATAGCCATGGAATTGGGTATAGTGGTTACCCAATTCACCTCCTCATCCCTGTTAGTCGAACATCCCCTGCTAGTAAAATATTCAAAACTTAGGCGCTGTACCTTCGTATGGTAGGATTACTGGTTGCCCTATCTGTCATGAGGGAGGATACCGTAGGGGAAGGCTCTAACCTTGGAGGGGAAGGAGGGAAGGAAGAAAGGAAGGAGACGTCGTTTGAGAGGCAGCGGTGGCTGTAAGATTGAAAAGAATGGGCCCAAATATTGTACGGTACGTGGACAAAATTAACCTCCTAGCAATAAGCGAGAACAAAACGAGCCACCTCATCACCGAATACTTCAAACACCACCTCAAGAAATTTCTCTAGATCAATTGTTATACATTCTACTATTTATTTACATTTGTAACTTGTAATCATTTTTTGGTTGAAAAGATTGTGGGGGTGGTGGGGGGAGTGCAGTTGTCATGGCTAAAATTTCTCCTATATCGTAGTGGGGGGGTTAATTTTGTCCATGTGCAGGGCTGCTTAATTATAACTAGGATAAGATTTGCGACTCGGACTTTAGTATAAGTACGGTATATTCAGATTTCTTGTTACTAGAGTCTAGTGGGGGGCAAAAACAGAAGGCAGGCATCAAGGCGATACCGGTATTGATTTGCCACATTTGGGTGGCTTGAGTGGAAGCCCCGCGTCTATCTGAGAGGCTGAGGACCCCCGCTTTTGTTCAGCTTCCAGATTTTCCTCAACCGAGCATATTCAATAACCTCCACGATAGCCGAAATGTCTCAATATCACGCTAACGCCTTTAACACGAACTCATTTAATGTGTCGCACAATTATTCTGTTACCGATGATCGGTCTCAAATCCTAACATGGCTATCACCCCTCGAGCCTAGGCTACGGCATCAGGATATCCAAGAGCGCCGCGTCGACAACATTGGGGAGTGGCTCATGCAGACCGAAGAATTCAGAAGCTGGCATGACGGGAGTAGGGAATGTGAAGGTGATAAGGCGGTCTTGTTTGGTTATGGAGATCCGGGGGCCGGCAAGACATTCATAAGGTAATGAAGATTATTCTTGGGGAGGGAAGAAAGAGAGCTGGTGCTAACATGCCACAACGTTAGCTCCCTAGTAGTGGATAGGTTGTGCGATCGAGCTAGAGGACAAAGCACTACGGTTGGGTGTTTTTACTTTGACTTTGCGGCCCGGAAGGAGCAGTCTGCCACAGCCATGCTGGGTTCCTTGTTGAAGCAGATAGTCAGCGGAATGGAAACGATCCCAGAGGATATATCGCGGGCCTTCCAAGAGCAGAAAAAGGCCATTGGTGGACGAGGACCGCGACTTCTTGATATTGTGAAAATGCTGCAGGCCATCACATCCTCACACCATACATTTATGTGCATAGACGCCCTTGACGAATGCGCGGCGGTCCATCGAGTCAAGATCCTTGATTCACTGAAACAAATTCTCGAGAAGTCCTCGGGCACACGAATATTCATCACTGGGAGGCCCCATATTAGGGGAGAGATGGAAGCGCGTCTTGGCGGAAAAGTGATAAGTGTATCTCTATGTCCTAACAAAGAGGATATTATCAGATACCTTCGTGTAAGGCTGGGGGAGGATGAAACTCCGGATGCTATGGATGAGAGTCTGGTGGCAGATATTTTGGAGAAGATTCCCGAGAGTGTATCTGAAATGTATGTTGGGCAATGACACTTGGAATCCCACCCCACATCATCTGCTAATACATATCTAGGTTTCTATTGGTTTCCTTAAATATCGAGGCAATATTACATGAATCAACAATCCATCGAAGACAGGAAAAGTTAAGCAAAATGACGGATGGGTCGGGATTGGGAGATGTTTATGGTGCGACGATTGCACGGATAAAGGCGCAAGATGGGGATAAATCAAGACTCGGGATGGCGGCGTTGATGTGGATCAATCATGCAGAACGGCCGTTACGGGCGGATGAGCTCTGCTACGCCCTCGCAGTCGAGCTAGGCTCCAGAGACTTCAATACTCGCAACATCCCTTCGATGTCGACATTGGTTGGATGCTGTCAAGGGCTTATTTCTGTAGATAAGGAAGCATCAACTGTTCGATTGATTCACTTTACTCTCCAGGAGTATCTTTCCGCTCATCCCGATCTATTTAGTAGACCTCATTCGGCACTGGCGGAAATCTGTTTGACCTATCTGAGTTCACAACAGGTGAAAGCCCTATCCACCAATCCTTCTCCTGACACCCGGAATACACCCTTCCTGGAATATTGCTCCGTGTACTGGGGTGCCCATGCGAAAAAGGAGCTCTCCGACAGCGCATTCTCACTTGCCCTGGAGCTCTTGAAGGGGCATTACAGTGAGATATCGACCAAATTGCTTTTAGCGCGAATACAGGGTTTAGATCTTCCAGACTTTCGTCCTTGCTCTCCGTTCAGCGGGCTGCACTGCGCATCGTTCTTCGGAATTATGGAAGTTGTAGCTGGTTTGATACAGATGGGATGTTATGATATCGACGGAGGTGATTTCTCTGGCTTCACACCACTTGCATGGGCCGCTCACAATGGGCATGAGGAAGTAGTGAAAACTCTACTCGGGTGGGAAGAGGTCAGCCCTGACAAACCCGGTAATGGAGGCAAGACACCGCTCATGCATGCCTCTTCGTCTGGACATGAGGGAGTGGTGAAAATACTACTCGAACGGAAAGAGGTCAATCCCGACAAGCCAGACAAATGGGGCTGGACACCGCTCACGTATGCCGCTTCGTATGGACATGAGGGAGTGGTGGAAATACTACTCGAACGGGAAGAGGTCAATCCCGACAAGCCCGGGGATGACGGCTGCACACCGCTCACGTATGCCGCTAGGAGTGGACATGAGGGAGTGGTGAAAATACTACTCGAACGGGAAGAGGTCAATCCCGACAAGCCAGACAAATGGGGCTCGACACCGCTCTCGTATGCCGCTTCCTCCGGACATGAGGGAGTAGTGAAAATACTACTCGGACGGGAAGAGGTCAATCCCGAACAACCAGATTATCTCGGTAAAACACCGATCCTGCACGCCACTGAGCAAGGCCATGAAAAGGTGGCAGCCCTGCTCCGCGCTCGCAAAGCCGTAATCCCCAGCACCATTTAAGTCACTGCCTCGTAGAAATAGCCGCTGCCCTCTCTTTTTCCGGGTATGTCTCCCATGGCGACTGCCCTTAGACATCACCATAGACTAAAGACATCCCGTGAGATGAGAAGGCACATATACATCATACCCTTATGAACCTCCCCCCCCTCCCCGCCCAGGATCCGTTCTTATTGTCGAGTGAGTATTTATGAGTTTCTATTTACAATGTATAGTAGAGCATGGTCTGTAACGGGGAGGTGGGGGGGATTATTGTGTTGTTGTGAGAAGGTCCAGTCTAAGCTTGCAGTTTTCATCCTATTATTTAACTTTTCTCTGCCTGTGAATTCCTGCCTGCACTTTTCCTTTTCTTTCCTTTTCCATCTCGCGCAGTCTTTTTCATCCTTTCCTCCTTTCCCTAAACTATATCTGGCCTGCGCATAGAATCTTGTTTAGATAGAGGAGGGCCAGCGTAACACGGCATCTGGATTTTGGAGGCTATCGTTGACAATATAAAAGTCGTTATACCTACAATACGGATCGCTTGCCGTAAATGAGGTGGCTGAGCGAACGGTATGTTGTCCTGCTTAGTGGACACCTACCAGCCCACCGCTCTATAAACTTAAGCATGGGGAGTGGAGCTTCCACATCACTCAGGTGCTGCCCAGGTAGGTCCGCGATTGAGGGGCCAGGGAATGAAACGGGGGATCTCGGGATTCCGACCATGGGAAAATGTGGTTAGATAACGATAGGAGAGGAAGAGTACGAGTGAGATTGTATGAGTAGGGGATCTGCTACAACCCAGGAGGAACAAGAGCGAAGAGAAAAGAATAAGGTTGAATGGTTAACAGTTACAAATTGATATGGGTAAAAGAGGCGATGTTTATGCGAACTAGGCTATGGCGACCGCACGGCGTCACTCATTGTAGTTAAAAAGGATTGGTGTTGAGCTTGGACACAATTTGACCTTAGCATGTTGTTTCACTCTCGCACGGTTTGCTACAAGATAGGTTTCTACGAAACTTTGGTGACTTTGGAATTTTGGATGCCTGCTACCTCTTTTTCATCTATCTCAGAATGCTAGAGCCTGGGACTATACCTTATTGTTGACACTTATCGAGTTTCAGGGGTGGCCCCTTCGAGGTGTTTGTTTAGGCGTCGTTCCACCATGGTCCATATATTCTATCGCCACCCCAGTGCCGTCCCCATCGGGCCCATGGCAGCCAGGGAACTCAGCGCACTGCAAGCCAATGATGAAACCCAAAACAGCCACCAGGGAAGCCGGCCAAATCCCGGCAATTCTCTGAGCCTTCCACTCCACTCAACCCCCCGCTAACAGCCGCACCTTCTCCCGGAGAACACGGATCCTAACGGTAGCACACCAAAGGTAGAAAGAAAAAAGCGGCACTCCAATCAGACGGGGCTGGTGAGGAAATCTGTGGAGGAGTAGCGATGGTGGCTAGCTCCCCCGATTAACATCCCACATTAGATGTATTGTACCGTAACTTAACTTACTCCCCATCTACCCTGTACCATAACGTATTCCCCAAACCTGGCAACAAGCGCCAATCCTAGTTAGAACTAACAGGACGCGCAGGACAGCACGACAGGAAAACATCATCAATCTTCCTTCCCGATCGCCCTCACCCTTCCTCTAGCTTCTCTTTCCCCCGACTCTCATCAACCCGCGTACCCAAACTATTTTCTTTAAAAAACAAGACGCCTAAAGACCGCGCAACCGGAAAATGTCGAGAGAGGCAAGGCTCGTCGAACGTGTCAATGTAATCGAAAAGCACGCCGCAGGGAAGTGCTGCCGTGCTATCGGCGAGGAAATCGGTATATCAAGGAGTGAGGCTCAGAGGATTATCCAGCGCCGGAAGGAGTTTGAGGAACTCAAGCTCCGCCCCAGAACTGGGCGGCCGTCAGAGTACCCCCCTGGGGAGACGAGAGCAGAGAGGAGGAGGAGGCATCGGCTGTGAGTTTTGGTTATCTCTTCTACTCCGGAGGGGGAAGGTTGCGGGACGGGGAGGAGGAAGGAGGCTAACGATGTGTTAGTGCGAAGAAGCTTGCAGATGCGGAGAAGGCGAATGCCGGCAGGTGGGAAGTTCCGCTGTCGGTGGTGGGGACAGCCTAGCGCCGATAGTGAGGCTGGCGATGGGCGCTCAGGGTTTCCGCGATGATGCATCCGGCAGTATAGTTGGGATCGGCGAGGGAACGCGGGAGGGGTGGGAGCTCGAATGGGGGTGGGGGTAGCGGCGGCGAAGGGAGCAATGAAGTGGAGGACGGGGCTACAAACAAGCAGGCGGAAAGCGAGAAGACTATCAACCAAAACTCGTCGACAGAATTAGCTTAATAGACACCCTGTCCATCTCCCTGGATACCATTCCGGCAGTTAATCGGATAAGGAAGGAAAGGGGGAAAAGAAAGACAGCTCTACCATAAGCTGAAGGTTGGAGACACGCGAAGCGAGAATGTGAGATGGTAAGAAGGAGAACCAACTCTCTTCGGTATCGGTAATTGGAGGGTCTTGGGATGGAAAAGAAAAGTGGCCTTGGCATTGGATTTTCCCGCAGACTACCGTAGGAGAGTGCTCAGCGAGGCAGCACCCTCGGTTAGGCTTGGCGAATGTTGGTGGTTGATTCGTTCTGAACTTCAATGCCAGGCTGTGCCAAGGCTGGCCGAGCACTTCCCCTCGGTCCGCCGTATGGGGGCGCATCGGTTGAAGCCTCCGGGCCTTAGCGAAGCAACAGCATGTGCTGCAAAAGTGAGCATTTCATGAGCTGTTGGTGCGGAGGTTAGAGACGCGTGACTGCCAGGCCGTGGATGGAATTGCGTCGCGGGGGACCTCGTGCGGTTCCCTAGGTATCATTGGCTGCCTTCTCTGTGGGAGCCGTTACTTAGGCTACGTTCGCTTGGTAACAGAACGGACCGTTAGAATATGGGATTGATAAGGTTTAGCGTTTCGCTTCTAACGGGTCCATTCATGAGGAAGACTTGATGTTAACGCACTTCCGTTGATTAAAATAGGGTGCGACCGGTCAATGGTGAAAAGGACTCTAGGCCTCCTTTTCACCCGCCATTTGTCATTCTTGACCACCAGTCCTCCACTCCCACGAAATCGCGTCAACCAGCGGCTGATTAATGAATGCTCAGTCAGATGGTTGGCTTTGAGCCTGTTTGGTTACAACGGTTCCCTTCCGTTCTCCTATACAAATGACCCTTTTCCTTCCATTTCAAAACTGAGGGATGCTATTTTTACAGCAGAAACTGTCGCCCAGTGGAAAAGCCCGATTTTTCTCAAACAGGTTCTTGAGTTAACGAACAGCTTTGGTGCTATAAGAACAGTCGCTTCTGGAATGGTGAGTGAACGGTGTGTTGGTAAGCAAACGTAGTCTTGACAAAAGAACCCGATCGCCCAGTCCTAAAATCACATTTTCTGAGCAAAGGCAAAACAAATGTGCTATCATATGTATGATATTATACATTTTCAGTATTTGTGCTGGCATCTTCTGGGGTTTGGGGTGCCTGCCTACTTGTGTGAACCCTAAAATCTTTACATTTGTCTGTTCTCGCCCCCTCAGCTGAAAACCTCCGGTTTGGCTAGACATTCTTCGGAGTCTTGCATATTATTCCTATGAGAGCGAAGTATGTTCTTCTTAGTCATGTAATTCACTCCAGGCAAGGGTAAGTTGGGCGTGGTATGATATCGCAATCCCTCTCCAGGTGTGCTTGTTGCCATTGTCCCTTCGGGGGTGCGCCCGACTTGTTGCAGATACCAAACCATACTCACTTGATATCACTCGATTGACCATTGATCAAACAATCATGTTCTAGAGTGTATTACCTTGGGATTGTTTGAGGCCGTGAAGAGACTCCCGGAGTTGGGCTTACTAGCCCCCCCCCTCCGACCGGCCGTTTCATATGCACTCAGAAATCACGTGGTTTCTTGTGTTCAGGCTGACATGAGGTAGCTTTTCACCAAGTTGTATGTAGGACCCTAGAAAACCCCACAAGGGGTGGCCATTCCCATACAATGCCGACATAATTTATGGTATAAATATTTTCCACCAAGTTGAATACCCCCTCAGAATCAATATAGATTGTGTGTATACAGTAGGCTTTTTTGCTCCAAGTCAAGGTTATAATTTACATGCTTCCAATCAAGCTAGATAGCCCTGCATAGCCCACAAAAGTTGCGAAAGGTAGTCTTTTTTAAAGGAAGAGGACGTAGGTCGCGGGATGGACATCCTTTGAGGCCATCCGGACAGATTCCGTTTGGTGGGCTTTGTATGAGGGAGTGGAAGTGGCCAATGAAGCCCAGTTTTGGCTATCTAGCGTCACCGCTGGTGGTCCCATTGCCTGCCTAGCCAGAGAGGTATCAACCCTTGCTCCTTACACCCCGATCTCTAGGTACAGAGATACCTTCTGATAGAAGCCCACATCTTCAGGCCTTCTCCCCAGGGAAAACTTCGGAAATAAATTCATGCTATTCCATTGTCGTATTTGCACGGAATTTGTGAATCCGGCTGCTACTGCATATTTAATGAGGCTTTGGGCCACAGGCTAGGGCCTACATGGGTTCCACCTCGTATAGCTCCGGCGATCTTTGGAATTCTGGATTCCTAGAATGGGGCCTTGGAGGGGTATTCTTGACACTCATAGTCGTTAAGGGTGGTAGTGGCGGCCTTATATATTAAGACGGGTATAGGAACAATGGAATGAGTAAATATCGTATCTCTCAATTTTTTTCCCTAGTCAAATTCGGATTTTGAGCTAGGCCAGTTGGGTAATAACCATATTGGCCAGCGTACGAGTAGAACAAGTGATGATCTATCAGAATGCCCAATAATATAACTACCACTAAAATCCTTGAAAGCATTGTAATGAGACACGAGGGAGTGACTTGAATTGTGCTGGGGATTACGGCTTCGCGAGAGCGTAGCAGCGCTGCTACCCTTTCATACCCTTCCTCAGTAGCGTGCAGGAGCGGTGTTTGGCCGAAATTATGTGGTTATTCGGGATTGACCTCTTCGCATTCGAGTAGTATTTTCACCACTCCCGCATGCCCGAACTCAGCGGCACACGAGAGCGGTGTCTGGCCCCATTCGTTTGGCCTGTCGGGATTGACCTCTTCCCTTTCGAGTAGTATGATATTTAAACCACTACCTCACGGCCAGACGAAGCCGCCAACGCGAGAGGTGTCATGCAGAAATTCCCGGGCTTGTTGGGATTGACATCCTCTCGTTCGAGCAGAATTTTCAACACTCCCTCATGTCCAGAAAAAGCGGCATACATGAGCGTCACCCGGCTTGTCGGGTTTGACCTCTTCCCGTGCGAGTAGTATTTTCACCACTCCCCCATGTCCATGCGAGAGCGGTGTCTTGCCGTAGTTGTTAAACACAAAATCAATACAAAGTAATCTGTCCTTTTCCCTAACATAATCACGCCATTTTTTCCCCACTATGGCATATTACCTCATTACCTCCTCTTTTCTTCCCGATCCGTATTTCTTGCCCACTCATCGACTTCCTAGCGCAAAGGCTATTAGTGCACCACTTAGGTTAACCTTTCCGACAAACTTCTAGCACATTCCAAGGAACCCGTAAGAATAGAAGAATATGAGTCACGCCCAACAGCATGCCATACGCGGAGTGCGGTGATTAACAACGATTGTGAGGCTTGTTGGGGTTGACCTCTTCCCACCCGAGTAGAACTTTCACCACTTCCTCATGCCCATTACGAACAGCCCATGCAAGTGGCGTGCAGCCAGAAAAATCTCCTCCGTCGATATCATAACATCCCTCCTCTATCAAACCAGCTACAACTTCGATAATTCCGAAGAATGATGCGGAGTGTAGCCCGCTAAACGGAGAGCAAGTCCTGGGGTTTCGACCATCTAGACCCTCCACCCGTGCCAAAAGCAATTCAGTCGACTCTGGCTGTAGTTCCCCTTTAATAACTCCAGGGCAAGTGATATCGCGCAGTCCGAGAACTCCTTTTCACGTGGACTCCCCAGTACACGGAGCAATATTCCAGGAAGGGTGTATTCCGGGTATCAGGAGCAGGATTGGCCGAAAGGGCTTCCACCTGTTGCGAACTCAGATAGGTCAAACAGATTTCCGCCATTGCCGAGTGAGGTCGACTGAATAGATCGGGATGAGCGGAAAGATACTCCTGCAGAGTAAAGTGGATCAGTCGAACAGTTGATGCTTCCTTATCCACAGCAATAAGCCCTTGGCAACAGCTAACCAATGTCGACATCGAAGGGGTGCTGCCAATATTAAAATCCGTGGAGCCTAGCTCGACTGCGAGGGCGTGGCAGAGCTCATCCGCCTTCAACGGCCGTTCTGCATGACTGATCCACATCAATGACGCCATCTCGAGTCTCGATTTGTCCCCATCTTGCGCCTTTATCCGCGAGATCGTCGCCCCATAGGTTGGGGAAGGATGAAACGCCGGATGCCATGGATGCGAGTCTGGTAGCAGATATTCTGGAGAAGATTCCCAAGAGTGTATCTGAAATGTACGTAGGGCAGTGATACTTGGAATCCCATCATACATCATCCGCTAATAAATATCTAGGTTTCTACTGGTTTCTTTAAATATTGAGGCAATCTTACATGAATCGACAATCTATCGGAGACGGGAAAGGTTGAGCAAAAATGGCTAGTGGGTTGGAGTTGGGAGATGTTTTACACGAATGTATCTAATAATGTCCTCTTTGTTAGTACATAAGTTAAAGATAGACTTATCACTTTCCCGCCAAGACGCCTTTCAACATCACCCCGAACATGGGGCCTCCCAGTGATAAATATCCGTGTGTCTGGGGACTTCTCAAGAATTTGTTTCAGTGAATCAAGAATCTTTACTCGATGGACCGCCGCGCATTCGGCAAGGGCGTCTATACACACAAATGTGCGCTGTGAGGATGTGATGGCTTGTAGCATCCTCACAATATCAATGAGCTGCGGTCCCCGTCCACCAATGGCTTTTTTTTGTTCTTGAAAGGCTCGTGGTATCTCCTCCGGAATTGCTTCCATTCCACTAACTATCTGTTTCAGCAAGGAACCCAGCATAGCTGTGGGGGACTGCTCCTTCCGCGCCGCAAAGTCAAAGTAAAAACACGTAACAGTAGTGTTTTGTCCTCTAGCTTGGTCGCACAACCTGTCCACCACCAGCGAACTAACATCATGGCATTTTATCACTAACTCTTTCCCTTCTCTAAAAACAAGAATAGTTTTTACCTAATGAATGTTTTACCGGCCCCCGGATCTCCATAGCCAAACAAGACTGCCTTATCACCTTCACCTTCCCCACTCTCGTCATGCCAGTTTCTGAATTCTTCGGTTTGTATAAGCCTTTCCCCGATGTTGTCGACGCGGCGATCTTAAATATCCCGATGCCGTAGCCTAGGCTCCAGGGGTGATAGCCAGGCTTGGGGTTGAAACCGATCATCGGTAACAGTATAGTTCAACACATTAAAAGAGTTCGTATTAAAGGAGTTAGCGTGATGTTGGGACATTTCCGCTACCGTGGAGTTATTTAATATGCTCAGTTGAAGAATTTCTGGAAGCTGAGCAAAAGCGGGGGTCTTCAGCCTCTTAGATTCCACTCAAGCCACCCCAATGTGGCAAACCAATATCGCCTTGATGCCCGCCTTATGTTTTTGCCCCACTACACTCTATGATAAGAAATCTGAACATAAACTACCGTACTTGTGCTAAAGTCCGAGTCACATAACCTTGTACCAGTCGCAGGAATTAAGCAGCCCAATAGTATTTAGGCCAGTTCTTTTTGATCTCACAGACATCGTTCTTTCTCAGACGATGTCTCCTTACTTACTTACTTACTTACTTACTTCCTTCCTCCCCCTCCAAGGCTTGAGCCTCCCCCTACGGCATGCTTCCTCATGACAGATAGGGCAACCAGTAATCATGCGGTATTTGTCATCTCGTCTGGTACTAAAATCACGGGAGTCTGACCGAGCCAACGCCCTAACTACTCCGCCAGATTGCGTTTTCACGCAATCTCTGGCACGGCGAGAGATACCCATTATGCTTCGGATTTATTCTTTCAGTTATTATTTTGGTTCTGAAGGTAGGAGCAGTTCACCTGGGTATTATTATAGTTGAATTCCAAGATATGTGGTCCGAGGACTGCTAGGAGATGTCCCTACTTTGGGTTTTCTGTAACTTAAGCCAAAGGTGTCAGTTCGTTAGCCAGGTTATTTTTAGATAATTTAGCCTATCCCTCCCCAGCTCACTGCTTTTAGACCTTTTGAAATATTCTAATTGAAGGATACCCACTCCAGTCCCGGCTCCCAATAACTTAGAGGGTTTGCGCATGGGACTCAGGTGGCGGTTGGCCGAAAATAGACCCAGGTGAAAAAATTAATTTGTTTGCGCAACAGGCGTAAGTAGATTGATACCTAATTGTGATTTCTTTGCTCGGTGACATCAATGTTACGAGTACGGTGCCACCTGGATACGTCCCGGTTTTGCGTGCGAGTACTTAAGGGTTGCTGGATTACTAGATGGTTCCCAAACAACAGTTGATTCTATTCTCATATATCTCTACAGAAAAACCGATAATGGCCCCGATATTTACCCAACACGCTTGCCGACTGGCCTTACGCCATAGGGCCCGTGCTTACAGCTTGTCGAGGAACAGCCTAGTACGCCTCGCTTTCGTGGTATGCAATACAAACACTAACTCCGTGCTTAGAAGCCGTCAGTCTATGAGAACGGATTTTCAACTCAGGGCCATGTGGCTGGGTCCGGTGTTAGTCCGTTCGGTGTCTTGAGGGGCATCCCACGAGCGTGTACGGTCTGTGCAGCAATTCCGGCATGGATGTGGGTTAGGTGCTAATATTTCTTAGGATGTTGTCCTTAAAGGACAAGTCAGGCATGTTAACGGGGGCATATGCAACGCGAGTGTGGGCAAGTTTACGGGGGCGGTGAAGAACCTAGGGCGAGCAATCCGTCGCGGGAGGGTGGCTTTGGTCGGTGGCGTAGGAATCGCTTGTTTGGAAGAATACCTGGAACACAGGTGGAGATTGTATAGGTGGGAAAAGTGGGACGCACAGAAGTAGACGGTAGACTAAGAGAATCCAAGTGGAATTTAGACACTTAGGAGGAAGGATATTGAGCGTAAGTCTTACCGCTGGTATTTTTTGTTCATTCGCTGGCTCTCGCTCTCTAATTCACTCTAATTAAAATCAAACTAATGGTAGAGACAGGTGTATAAGTAAAACATAAATACAGCATCTTGATCCTTCTATGGATTACCACATCTCTCTTTTCATTTCCCGCATGTCCTTATTCCTGAGTACACTCCCGTGATGACAGAAAAGACAGCCGGGGAAATCTATGGTTGAACATTCTCCCATATCCGTTTCGTCTGCATGTCTCCTGAACAATCCTTCACATTCCCGTAACAAAAGCCAAGCACATCCGTCCAACAGAGATAGGGGTGGTATCAAGGGTAGGGTTAAGTGCCAGATAATTCCTCCTCTTCCATAGTGCAGGCGATAAAGAGTGGAGGATCTTTCGATGTACTGTCTATAATAATACCAGTTGCTCCCGCGATACGAGCTTTTTTATTTAGCGTGTGGCAACTGCACTACTACTACCAATGATCGGTCCCAACCCCTTAACCGGTTATCACATTTGGACCCGGATTACAGCATTGGTGGTGGTATAATAATCCCAGTAGTATAATAGCATGATGTATTAGGAGCAGAGAGGAGCACAGGCAACAGGAAGTGCACATGAGATGGAGGAACGCCGAAGTGTGGACAAGTGGGCGTTCTAGGGTATGATCCGATGTATAGGGTTGCGCATGTAGAGTTTTCACTATGGTGCCTTGCACTTAGAACATGTATCATACTTGTATCATAACGTGCTTGATGCAACATGTGACGCTCAACCCTATGAGGAACCAGGGCAATATCTTAAGAATCCAATGCTCTGAAGTGTGTAGGTTCGATTTACAGCAAATCCATGTGTGATACCGTAAAATCTCGAATAATTGCCCTATGTGCTATGTCGTTGGAGTTGCCTCCTCCGGTAAGGCCTGGTGTTTTTTTGTTTTTTTTGTCTCTCAGAGGGGCTGAGCAGCTCCTTCTTTTGCCGTGACTTTCGTCCCTTTTCCAAGGTAGGGAATTCTCGACGACATAGCACATAGGCCAATTATTCGAGATTTTACGGTATTTAATTATTTTGCAATTTGTATAATACAGAAAAATGCACCATGATTCTTTCTCAACCGTGGACCCCAGCACACTCACATCTCCTCTCACAGCAACTTATTCCACAGCTATGCCAGATCACGTTAACGAATCCACTCTCCGAAGCAGCGGTCACCGGGAGAGAATCAGACTAGCAAAGCGGTCGCGGGTGTCGGGCTCCGGTCCGGGGGTGTATATGTGTTTTTTGTATCAATCTGTAGAACTTTAAATCTTACTCGCCTAAGTATATATAAAACAGAATGCCCGATCGTGATTATCAAAGTGCAGTATTTAGGGCATGGTGCTTGCTCCTCAAAGGGTTGAGCGCCACCTGTTGCATCGAGCACGGTACATGTTCTAAGTGCAAGGCACCACACTTAAGGTGAACCGTATCTGCGTAACTAGTAACTTCTATAGAGAATACACGCCACAACTTCCTCCTTCTATCAGCTTCTCCTACACGGTCGTGCCATCACCTCTATCAATTGGGGCATTCAAGAGCGTGTTGTGAACAAGGCAGGGGAATGGGTCATAGGATCTTTCCCAACCGACGGACGCCCTCGCCCTATAGATTGGGACATATGCCCAGGGCGCCAGGACGAGAGACCACTAAAACCCCACCCTGATAAAAGGGATACCGGTAGCAAGCCAGGCAGAAGGACTGTGCCAATAGGATATCAGTGGGTTGTCCAGCTCTTTAAATCAATCGTATGTGTTGTACTTACCCCGCAATCAAACATAAGCCAGTTTCTTGTACTTGAACTTGGTCTTGAGGTAGAGGCCTCCCAGAGCGGCCAGAAAATGCATACATTGAGCTATCTATTTTGCCGCCTGGGTTCCGCACATCCCCTCTGGCTTTCTTCATGAGCTTGCCCGATTCGGTGTTTATTCTGTCGAAGTTTCTGCGCAGATGTCTGAATTCCGTCCTGAGGTGCGTAACTCAGTGCTCCCGGCCGTCGCGGACGCCCTACAAGGTCCTAGCGGGATCATAGTCCCGGGAGTCTAGAGTAGTGTGGGTAAGGAGGCCAGGGCACGGAGTCCATCTCTCATAATGACGGCCGTCCTAGGGGTTGACAGCCAGGCCCTAGCTACATTTTCAGCCCAGTGTGGAATTGAGGGCTTTGGATTGAGGATAGTACCAGAGGAACTAAAAGAGGAGGATTTCGACTGCATCCGCTGAGCTGGGAAGGAGGAGGGGAGGGAAAAAGTGAATGCTGGATTGTATTAGGAGTTTTCATCTAGTCTTAATGCATGAGGGGATATATACCGTACCAGTATCATCCAGAGTGGAGTTGACCATCGTCGAGAATAAATTTGATCACCATCGAGATACCGGCGCTGCATGGTGTGGTGCGTAGACCATTCAACCTCTGGGCCCTAGCGAAGTCACCTACACTGGATTTCGGGCTATGTACCTGGGGGCTTTTCTAGTTTGATCGTAGTGCCGCAAGAATCGAGAGGGGTGTAAGAGGGGTTGCCGGAAACAGGGAAGGTGGCAACTTCACTAAGAGCTTATTAGAGAAGGAATGGGGTAATTTTCAGGGGGGTGGAAAAGCTAGACTGGGGAATGATGAATTGATAGCGTTTATCCTCAAAACTCTTATGCGGATGCAATACTATCATACTACAGAAAGTTATTCGATCATAGGATATAGGGTCTTGTAGCGATAGGCAATATTTACAATAGGGCAGTTCGATGTTTTTCAAGTCAGTGGGTGTCTGGTGTTAGTGGCAACTGATGGTAGTGATGTGGAACTAGAATTTTCTATTTTTGTTCGGGGCTATAGTGTATGGTATGGTACTACAAAACTAACAGGTTCCGAGACAAAGAGGACCTTGCAGGGATTTCAGGGGAAATGATAGCTGTTAGAAGTCTTCTTCCCCTTTCAATCTTTCAGAGTTACTCTTTAGTCAGGGCGGGGATATTTTGGTGTGGTCATGGATGATGTGAGTGGTGCATCTTATCAACCTACATTATAATATACTTGGGGGATTTCTTTTTACGCGAGCCCAACGCGCTTGCACTGTGCGGTCCCAGACATGGTTTGCTTCAAGGTTATATTTGTTTCTATCAACCGTAACTCTTTACATCAAAGGATATATTGGGAATACATAGTAGGAAATTGGGCTTGCTATGTGAGCTACAAATCGCTGGCGCTATAGGATACTGATACACCTATTTAGGCAAGAACCTTTATAACTCCTGGCACCTTCGCGTGGGTTTGGTGTGCGCCCTCATTTTGATAATGCTATAGATCGATGACCCCCCTTCTCTATCCCCCTTCACTCCCACGGCCACTATTATCTCACAGAGCCTCCGCCAGCAGCATAGCACCCCTTAACAGGGGCAGACTTCAGACGCCTGCCCCCTAAACCCACAGGGGTTTCTCCCATGAGGGCTTGGACTACCCCCACCTCCGCCAACTCTGCCATGATTCCGACGATGCGTTCGGACACTAGGTAGGGGCAGCGGAACCAAGAAGCCTCTTGTTGAGGGCAGCGACTACGGCACCCGGTAGCGTTCTAAACGGAGTGGCCTAAATAGCCCAAAAATCTGCAAAACCTAACATGAAGTCAGCAAACCGGACATCCCCAAGATTAGCAATAACTTGAACAAACCTGTTCCCGTTTGCTTCCCTTTGCGAACAAAGGTTGTGATGGCCCGAATAAAGGCTATTTTTCTGATGGAATCCCTTCGGACAAGAGGGGGGTGTAGCGGGGTAGGTACTATACATACTCGAGTACACTGACTTAAGGGGTCTCGCGTTCGGGAACATCCTTGGG
>Ga0307513_10005683_pt1 | contig 16413 bp, 8 predicted proteins | sample 15_EM_MG_FD_202174 | JGI IMG/M metagenome (GOLD analysis project Ga0307513, IMG submission 202174) | Populus trichocarpa ectomycorrhiza microbial communities from riparian zone in the Pacific Northwest, United States - 15_EM | ecosystem: Host-associated > Plants > Roots > Unclassified | place... | reverse complement strand
CCTATTGTTATTTAAACCCTTTACCTCAAATACAGGTTCAATATTTGGCTTGGCATTAAAACTAGCATAGCCACATGTAACACTAATTTTAAAGCCTCGTGTACGTTTTGAATGGCATGAACCATAACTCATATGTCTACGGATAGAAAACAGAGAGCTACCCGAAACCATATTTTGCTACAGTACCCTCACGCTGCCGAATGTCGTATTCAGGGAGCAGTGCGTGGGTTGCCGCGGTGGTGCCGTAGGAGCTAGGGTAACCGAACTTAACCCAAGAACCCCCGGCCCGTGATCCGAGAGGAGAAATCGCTAGGAAACTAGCTGTCACCCACACCGAGATTGAGCAGAAAGAAAATTCTAAATACCCTTACTAGGAGAGCTAGTTCTAATATTATAGATCGGTTATCCAGATGCTTGCCCAAGTCCCGGTGGAGATATGCATCTTTTTTTTTTTTTGGCTGGATTATACTCCCCCGGTCAAAAAGTCCGCATCCACCCTAAACCTCATAAACCCCCGTTGCAACAAATTGATCCCAACTGAATGAATTTTAAAAGGAAAAACATATAATAGAAAGCTTATTTTGTTTCCTACTATAGACCTACCACTGGTGTTATTTAGAGATCCCATAATCGTAGAAATTGCCGAAGTTGTATCGTATAAGTGGTGCGGGTGAGAGGTTGTCGCGGGGGTTTACCCGGTTTAGGGCGGATGCGGACTTTTTGATCTAGGGAGTAATCCAAACGACCAGCACTCAAGGGTCAAGCCAATTCTAGGCTATCAGAAGTCTCCACCAACCCCCCCCCCTGTTATCAAATCTTGTTGAGAAATAGCCCTCTGAGTTGAGGTACTACGCGAGATTTACCTGAGCTTCCTACTCACTATTGCTTACCGTATATGGAGCTGTGCGTGGAGGTGGGTATTCCACATCATGACTTGCGTTATCACGATAGTGTATACAGTACATATACCGTTCCTGTTCCCCTTAGCTAGCTAGCGAACTTAATGAACAATCTTCCGCTGCACAACTAAGTAGTCCAATTCTTGAGAAATCTCGCTAATAAATTAAGGGTCGCAAGAGGCTCTGGCTGGCGAAACAGCTTTCCACTTGTGCTCGAGTTGTCGAGCGCCCTGCAGTCATGGAAGATCACTCGGTGAACTCATTCTCCTGGACCTAACGGGATTTTCCCTGGGTGGCTGGGCTGGGGAGATTGTATGGGTGCGGGGCACCCGACCTGGGCATTTGGTGGAATGCCCTGAGAAGGGGGGGGGGGGGGGTTGTGGTGTTAAAAGGAGATGAGGGGAGGATGAAATATCCCTTCAGCCTTGCTCGTAAAATATTATAAGCCGATATCCAACGGGAGTGTAGCTCGTTTGATCATTCTTGGTGAGTTAGGGTGGGACACTTGAGGTATGCCGGTATAAACTAGTGAAACTCGCTTATACCTTAGAAATGTAGGGAGGAATATACTCTAGTATCGATCGAGCATTTGAGTACCGTAGGGGCACTGGCAGGGAATACAGCAGTTGTTGAGCGCTTGGGGAAGCAATAAGGGAAGAGTATCTGGGGAACAAACTGAGCTTGCGTGGATAGAAGGAAATATAGAAGCGCATGCTGAGTGCTGCTCTCGGGGTCATTCGCCATGCCAGCAATCTGAATCTGAGCCAAGGTGAAGAGGCCGGCTGCGTAAGGAGTTTTACTGGTTATGATGTGGCGATCATAGCATGTGAGCTAATTCCGGAGCTAAAGTATTCTTTGGTGTGTGATTTTCCTTGGTGAGCAAGACAAACGTGTCTGTCCTGGCAACCTCATCTCTACAGTAAGCTCGGACTAGAGGTCAATGTCATATACATAGCCTTCACAAAACCGTGCCCAGAGACTAATGCGAACCAGTCACCACTGTGCCTTAGTTAACAGCTATGGTAGCTTTGGCGTCGCTCCCCACGAATATTAGAAACGCTTGCACTTCACGGAGTACCCACCCGAAAACCTCTCGTCTAGTGCCTTTTTTTATTCCAAATGTACTCACCTTCACCCTTTCTCGCAGCACAATGTCTATGAGAATGCGCCAAAATTTGGTAGTACATTAGCAAGCCTGTAGGGAACACGCAAGATGTTACAGAATTTTAAGTTTTACAAAGGAGTGGAGAAAACGCGATTTAAAGCGCAAAAGATCGGTTTCCAGGTGCTTTTTTGTATGGAGCCTATACGAAGATTTAAGTCACAATCACATTGGCCTAAACAACCATGAATAATAAACGTAGATTTGACCCCCTGGACTTCTAGAGATTTAAGTGTACAGTGATTGTCTCGCTGGCGGGGGGGCTCCGAGTGTTTTCGGGAGGTAGCGTTGGGGGTTGTCGGTTTGGAGATGTCTATTTTTGGTTGGACTTAGTGTAAAACATTGTGCCGGAGGAAAGATTCTGAGCTATCATAGTACTGTATTTTCTGCTCTATGTCTAAACAACCCTCATGTCTATACTTTAGAATGGAGGAAAGGGGACAAAAGAGATTGTAAAAAGAGAGGTAAATGAATAACAGGGGTGGGTGAGATGATCTACAACAGGAGGGCAATAATAATAGAAAATGTAATGAAAATCTCGAGTCGCACCGGCAGGCCTCGCGGCTGCAGTAGCGCCACCACCCCCGCGTTGCCTTGCTGGGCAGCCCAGCAGAGTGGTGTTTGACCGTAGTTATCTGGTTTGTGGGGGTTGACGTCGTCCCGTTCGAGTAGCATTCTCACCACTCCCTCGTGCCCATTACAAGCAGCGCCAAAGAGCGGCGTTCGGCCGTAGTCATCTAGTTTGTCGGGGTTCACGTCGTTGCGCTCGAGCAGTATTTTCACCACTCCCTCATGCCCATTCCGGGCAGCATCAAAGAGTGGTGTTCGGCCGTAGTCGTCTGGTTTGTCAGGATTGACGTGCTCCTGTTCGAGTAGCATTTTCACCACTCCCTCGTGCCCATTAAACGCGGCACTAAAGAGGGGCGCTTGGTCGTTGTTGTTAGGCTTGTCCGGGTCGACGTCGTCCCGTTCGAGTAGAATTTTCACCACTCCCTCGTGCCCATTCAGAGCGGCACCAAAGAGGGATGTTTGGTTGTCGTTGTCTGGCTTGTCCGGGTCGACGTCGTCCCGTTCGAGTAGCATTTTCACCACTTGCTCATGCCCGGCCAGGGCAGCGCGCCAGAGCGGTGTTCGGCCGTGGCTATCTGGTTTGTCGGGGTTCACGTCGTGACGCTCGAGGAGTATTATCACCACTCCCACCTGCCCATTCCGGGCCGCACAGCCGAGTGGTGTGAGGCCACTGTTATCTAGTTTGTCGGGGTTGACGTCGTCTCGTTCGAGTAGCATTTTCACCACTCCCTCGTGCCCATTCAACGCGGCACTAAAGAGGGGTGCTTGGTCGTTGTTGTTAGGCTTGTCCGGGTCGACGTCGTCCCGTTCGAGTAGAATTTTCACCACTCCCTCGCGCCCAGCCAGAGCAGCCCACCAGAGTGGTGTTTGGTCGTCGTTGTCGGGTTTATCGGGGTTGACGTCATCCCGTTCGAGTAGCATTTTCACCAATCCTTCGTGCCCATTCCAAGCAGCACCGAAGAGTGGTGTTTCGCCGTGGTTATCTGGTTTAGAGGGGTCGACGTCCTTCCGCTGGAGCAGAATTTCCACAACCCCCTGGCGCCCATTCTCGGTAGCGTGACGGAGCGGCGTGAAGCTGGAGTTATCCGGTTTGTCGGGATTAACGTCCTCCCGTTGGAGCAAAATTTCCACAACCCCCTCGTGGCCATTCTCGGCAGCGCAACTGAGCGGTGTTCGACCATTGCAATCCTGCTTGTCGGGATTAACGTCGTCCCGTTCGAGCAGTATTCTCACCACTCCCTCGTGCCCCTTCTCGGCAGCGCGGTGGAGCGGTGTTCGACCAGTGCGATCCTGCTTGTCGGGATTAACGTCCCGTTCGAGTAGTATTTTCACCACTCCCTCGCACCCATTCACAGCAGCCCACGAGAGTGGTGTTTGGTCGTACTGATCTGGTTTTCCGGGGTTCACGTCGTGCCGCTCGAGCAGTATTTTCACCACTCCCTCGTGCCCGCCCGAGGCAGCTGCAAAGAGTGGTGTGCGGCCATTGTTATCTGATTTATCGGGGCTGACGTCGGCTCGTGCGAGTAGTATCTTCACCACTCCTTCGTGCCCATACTCAGCAGCGCAAGAGAGCGGTGTTTGGTCGTCGTCGTCCGGTTTGTCTGGGTGCACGTCGCCCCGTTCGAGTAGCATTTTCACCACTCCCTCGCGCCCATCCAGAGCAGCCCACCAGATTGGTGTTCGGCCGTAGTTTCCTGGTTTGTCGGGGCTGACGTCGTCGCGTCCGAGTAGTATTTTCACCACTCCCTCGTGCCCATGCCATGCAGCCCACATGAGAGGTGGGTTACCCAGACAGTCTTCTTGGTTGATATCACAACCTTCCACCTCCACCAAGTAGGCTACCATCTCAACGATGCCGAAGACTGATGCACAGTGTAGGCCGCTGAATAGGGTGGGTCCATCGGAATCCCCAAAATGCGAGTACGGATCTTGTGCTTCGAGAAGGATTTCGATTGATATGTGGTTATTGTAGTCGTCGAATAACTTTAGTGCAAGTAATTTCGCGCAATCTGAAAGGTCCCGTCTTGCATGTATTCCCCAATATAGAGAAGAATATTCGAGAAGGGGCGTACCCTGGAGATCGGGAGAGGGACCGGTCGAAAGAGCCTTGATTTGTCGGGAATTCAGATAACTTAGGCATGTTTCTGCTATTGTCGAGTGAGCTGTATCAAAAAGCTCGGGTTGAGCTCGGAGGTACTCGTGAAGGGTAAAGTGGATTAACCGGACCGTCGAAGCTTCCTTGTTAACGGCAACAAGTCCTTGACAACAGGCTAGCACTGTCCCTATTGAAGGGACATTATCGCTATTGAGATTCGGCGACCCTATCTCAACCGCTAGAGCGTGACACAATTCATCAGGCTCCAAGGGCCGCTCCGAGTGAGAGATCCACATCAAAGCGGCCATGCCAAGCCTCGCCTTCTCTCCCCCTTGTCCCTTTATCCGGCCCAACGTTGCACCGTAAGCACCCTCCAACCCCAAACCATCGGTCATTGAGCTGAGCTTTTGTCGCCTGTGATAGATTGTGGTTTCTTGCAGGATCGCATCGATGTTCAATGAGACTAGAAGGAATCTAAAGCTCAGTTAGTGGATATCTTGAGGTAGCTTCGCTAGTGCTTCTACCCACATTTCCGAAATATCTTCAGGAATTTTCTTCAAGATGTCTGCCTCTAGAGTAGAGTCCATTGCATCCGGGATTGTGTCCTCGGCCAATCTGCTATGAAGATATGCAATGATATCATCTCTCTTGGGACTTATGGATACGCTTGTTACTCTTTCCGCAAGACGCCTTCCGATCTCGGGTAGAATGTGCGGCCTCCCAGTCATGAATACCCGAGTACCCGGAGACTTTTGTAGGATTTGATTTAACGAATCGAGAATTTTGACTCGATGTCCCGCAACACATTCATCCAGGGCGTCGATGCATATAAATGTGGGCTTTTTGGAAGAGGTACTCTGTAACATCTTCACAATATCAGAGAGTCGCGGTCCCCTCCCGCCAATGACATTCTCTTGGTCTTGGTATGCTCGTGATACTTCCTCCGGGATTTCCTGTCCGCAAACTAGCTGTTTCAACACGGAACCTAGCATGCTCGCGGGGGACTGCTCGTTTTGGACGGCAAAGTCGAAATAAAAACCCGCAATGGTGGCGTTCTGCCCTCTTGCCCAGTCACCCAAGTTGTCTATCACCAATGAGCTAACATCACCGCTTGTCAGTACTTGCCCTTTTTCTTCAATTCCTTAGTTTGCCCTTGTTACCTAATATAGGTTTTTCCAACCCCCGGATCTCCATAGCAGAACAAAACTGTGTTATCGGATTCGCCTCCCTCGCTGCCGGCGTACCAGCTTCTGAACTCTTCAGTCTGTAAAAGCCATTCCCCAACATTTTCGACCCGGCGGCCTTGGATATCGTGGTGCCGCAACTTGGGGTCTAGTGGGGATAGCCATGCGAGGATATTAGGTCGGCCATCGGTAACACTAAAGTTAATCTTTGTCGTGTTGAAAGAGCCGATATTATTACTGAATGATTGGGACATTTTTCGCTCTTCTCGGTTTAGGATATTGGAGACGATGGATGGAGGTACTTGAATACCTATATTCCTAAGGGCTGAAGAAAAGGGAGGCTTTTTGTGGAGCCTCATGGCTGCCTGAAGACCATCTAATCAATCGCCCTAAACATGTGGCAAAAATACCCTGGTTGCGTGGTACGGTACGAATAGTGAGGGAACCCTGTAGCCGGAGTTCAACCACGAAAGGATTTTCAATCACAAGTCTAATGAGAATTATCGCTCTATTAGGTGATAGAGTGGGTGACCCTCTACACACTAATAGACAAAATAGAAATATCTCAAATTTTCATAGCGCCTCTGTAGAAGGAGGCGCCAAACTTATTTGAGCGCCACCCAGTAGCAGCCCAAATCTTGTCTTAGAATGAACCACTGGTACTCGGGTAAAGTTTTTATTATTATTTATATCATGTGTATTTTATTTCTGGTTCAAATACATGATGCAGCTCGCATTACGAGTATCGCGTAAGGTACGTGTACTCGGTACCGTACTCTAGAGTACAGTCTCCACCGTACCCACGGCGAAACTGGACTGGTGGCGAACAGGGATTAATTACCAGTAGTTTTTCGTAACCCTAACCTCTATGATTCACTTTTTGCCCACGAAAATACCCCTGTTCGCCACCATTCCAGTTTCGCCGTGGGTACGGTGGAGACTGTACTCGTATGATACCCGAAGAGACTACCTAGTGAGCCCTTCTCTATCCTGGCGTGGATTGCTATTTTAAACATGGATCGGTCTGCATGCTGCTGGCTGATTGCCGCCCAGGAGTTACTGGTGCCCAGGTTGCTGGGTGCGGCCGCAACCCCCGCATTTTCGCGGGCGCACAACCGGGCGCACTCCTACAGGGTGCCTGACAGCACAACATCACTTTGTGACTCAACTTAGCTTTGTGGCTTGACATGGCTCTTTGGTTAATGTAACTTTATTGCTCAAGAAAACAGCTAAGCTATTAATTACTGGTATTAAGTAGCTAGGTAGGTTGTAAAAACATATATGGTACTGAATAGTATATTTAATACATTGCTCGGATTACATTCAGCCACAAAGTGATGTTGAGCTGTAATGTGACATTGAGCTGTCAGGGACTCTGTAGGAGTGCCCCCGGTTGTGAGCCTGCGAACATGCGGGGGTTGCGGCCGCACACCGCAACCTGGGCACGAGTATCATCTAAGATACTGTAAGCGGACCCTGAGCAATTAATATTAGGGCGATTCTCCCTCCCTGATTAAATTATGAAGTCATCTCCATTCATTACTTTTTCCCATTGAAATTTGAAACGACCTGCCGCTTCTTTAGATGGCCCTTCATACAAAGCTGGGATAATATTTTGCCATATCCGAGGTACAACGATCGTACAGCCCTTTGTGCTGGTGGGGTGTGAGTGCCGATCATAAGCTGTAATGTTCAAGGTACCTAATCATAGGCCTGGGGAAAGGAGGTGGGCCAAGAGTAGGAGCAGAAAGCCACAGCCTAATCGATTAGATTCCATGCGTGATCGTTTGCTAGACTGTGGGAATTATGAATTCCCACTAACTTCCAGCCCTCCTGTGCGGAGCTTGATCTGTAGCTATTGATTGACATAGTACTTAACATTGCCATACAAGACACCTCCATCTGCCAATGGTAAGACAATCTGCTACAAGGCTGAAAAGTCAACTGCTATAGTATGATACCTTATATACAGGGGACTTCAGGGGCAAACACACTAAAATACATCACACCCTAGCGGGCTTGAAGCCAAAACTAAAAATACTTATGAACTACAATATTAAAAAGAGTTAGCTCTTGTAGTCTTTCTGCTTCTCCTCTCGAATCTCTTAACTCTGACCAGATTCTCGCCCAATCTCCAAGCTATTTTTCCGGTAGTCTTGGATGGAGCAACAGTCTCATTCGATTCCCCTATAGGCTCCCGGAGGTTTCGCGGTTCCCGACCCGTCCGCCGGGGCCCACCTAGAAAAAGAGTAAAAGTAACGATCTCCCGATCTAAGACTCTACCTAAAGGATTCTATCTTAACACTCTAGGTCAGTGATGGACACAAGCATGATCGAGCAGATTAATGGGGTTATTCTCGACTATGATCTGATGGGGAGGAGCATATCACCTAATGATCGATCAAAAGTGTCGGAATTTTTGATCCGCTAGGAAGAGAGCGAAGCGAAAGTAAAGAGGGGTCGCCTGAGAACAATGTAGTTTGTAGAGGAAGGACAAGAATTGATCGATGTCTCTTCTGCATTGCTACTTGGGTATGGGCGCACGGTATTTATACCTGTAAGAGGTATCTATATACAGTGCCAACTAGTATTTAAGTTCCACTGGCACTACTGTCCGCTAGAAATACTTTCGTCACATTGAAGCCATTTTTCTAACAAAGCGGGTAGATCCTGATCGAGTGATCTATTATGACTAGTGCTGGAGTATGATTTGGGAATGGATTATTATCGACTTCACTCTAGTATTTTCCGGGCTACCTACGTGTCAGAATGTCATTGACCAACGGACCTTGATTCTCGGTTCTGCTGGAATTGTATTTCCTATTTTCCATATCCCATATCCTGTATTCGGTTATCTACAGCTTAACAGGGAAGGTGCCTTTTTACCAACAACTAATCCATAACAACTAAGCCCTTCCGCGCATCGCTTTCTGCGGCACCCTGACCATCTGCCCCGCAAGCCCCCCCTCGCCTGGTAATTCTTCCCAAAATTCCTCCCTCATACACCCCTAATCCAACCCGGGCTTCGGTAGGCATAAGGACCCTGGAGCAGGAGGGAGAGTGATCCATCATGATCGCGTTTGGTGAGCACAGTCGGGTAAGTTACCTTTGTCTATGATCGGGAATTACCCATGACAGGCCAACTCGAGCAGATCGTGGATCCTAAGCTCGCTCAAATCGTGATCGAGAGATTCTAGTGATTGAGGTGATTTGGCATACAGTAGCCGAGCAAAACTCGACCATGATCTGAGAGTGTCCATCTCTAGTAGGAAGCCACGAACAGAGATTACCACAATGGTTAAGCCCCCTTTAGGGAAGCAGCGCTGGATGCGTATTTGGGGGACGAAGCGGAGAGTGAGCGGACTGGAGAAAGTATGCAGACATGTGCCGAGAGCTTCCCAGGAGCATAAACCGTGTAGGCGATCTTCATCTAAGGCCTCACAGGAATGGATTGGCTACACAGAGAGTCTTTCAATCTCAATAGTATTGTTCTCGTGGAATGGAAACTCAATTTCGCAGTTAAAAGGCTCGTTAATGTGTGAATATTCTTTTACAAGCAAAACTCAAAGTGAGGACTAACTTACCTCCCAACCTCAACTTGAAGCTTACATTTGAGGAATAGTAGCATTCAAGCACAACCTTCATTGGGCAATACCTATAGTGGGAACTAATCACTATCATACTAGTTAGCTTTCACGTCGCATCTCACCAGTATTGGAAACGCCTGCACTTCATATCGTTTTCTAAATATCGGGGCAACCTTCGAGTAGATACTCTAGGGGGGGAGGGACATTGTAGAAACAGATGCATAAAGGAGAAGATACAGAAAGAGAATTCAGAACTAGAAAACACTAAGAGTAAATGTGACGGAAATTTCAAGTCAGGCATGGACACCCCGGGAGTGCAGTAGCGCCACCACCCCGGTGTGGCCGCACTTAGCGGCCCACCAGAGTGGCGTTTTGTCGTTATTATCTAGTCCATCAGGTTTGACGTCGCCCCGTTCGAGCAGTATCTTCACCACCCCCTCGTGGCCACTCCGGGCAGCCCACAAGAGTGGTGATTGGCCGTCATTGTCTGGTTGATCGGGGCTGACGTCGCCCCGTCCGAGTAGTATTTTCACAACTCCCTCGTGCCCACTCTGAGCGGCACCAAAGAGTGGCCTTCGGCCCCGATTATCTGGTTTGTCGGGGTTGACGTCGTTTCGTTCGAGCAGCATTTTCACTACTCCCTCGTGTCCATTCCGGGCAGCCCGCCAGAGTGGTGTTTGGTTGTTATTATCTGGTCTATCGGGGCTAACGTCGCCCCGGTCGAGTAGAATCCTCACCACTCCCTCATGTCCATTCTGAGCAGCACAGCAGAGAGGTGTTTGATCGTGGCTCCCCGGTTTGTCGGGGTTGACACCCCTGCGCCCAAGTAGCATTTTCACCAGTCCCTCGTGCCCACTCCGGGCAGCAGAATAGAGTGGCGTTTGACCGTCTTTATCTGGCATATCGGGGCTGACGCTGTCTTGCCCAAGTAGTATTTTTACCACCCCCTCGTGCCCATTCCGGACAGCGCGACCGAGGGGTGTTTTGCCGTCGGCATCTGGTTTGTCGGGGTTGACGTCGTCCCGTCTAAGCAGTATTTCCACCACTCCTTCGTATCCATTCCAAGCAGCACAACAGAGCGGTGTTTGGCCCCGGCTATTTGGTTCATCGGATTTGATGTCGTCTCGTCCAAGTAGCATTTTTACCATTCCCTCACGCCCATTCCGAGCAGCATAATAGAGTGGCGTTTGGCCGTACTTATCTTGCTTGTTGGGGTTGACATCCCTCCGCTCGAGCAGTAATTCTACCACTCTCTCGTGGTCATTTAGGGCGGCGCAACAGAGTGGTGTGTGGCCGTGCTTATCTGGTTTGTTGGGGTTGACGTCGCCCCGTGTAAGTAGTATTTCCACCACTTCCTCCCCTCCATTCCAGGCAGCCCACACGAGAGGTGTATTACCTACGCAGTCTTCTTGGTTGATATCGCAACCTTCCATCTCGACTAGGATAGCTAGGATCTCAACGATTCCGAAGATTGATGCGCAGTGCAGACCGCTGAACAGGAAGGGCTCGTCGAAATTGGCAAGGTGTGAGTACGGATCTTGCGCTTTCAGAAGGATTTTAGTGGATATGTGGTTATTATAGTCATCGAATAGTTTTAACACAAGGAATTTCGCAATATCTGAAAGATCCCGCCTTGCGTGAATTCCCCAATATAGAGAAGAATACGCGAGAAAGGGCGTGCGCTGGGAATCGAGAGAGGGGCTGGTCGGAAGGGCTCTGATTTGCTGGGAATCCAGATAACTTAGGCATGTTTCCGCCATTGTCGAGTGAGCTGTATCAAAGAGCTCGGGCTGAGCCCGGAGGTACTCGTGAAGGGTAAAGTGGATTAACCGGACCGTCGAAGCTTCCTTGTCTACAATAATAAGTCCTTGGCAACAGGCTAGTACTGTCCCTATCGAAGGAACATTGTCACTATTGAGATTCGGCGACCCTATCTCGACTGCCAGGGCGTGACACAATTCGTCAACTTTCAAGGGCCGCTCCACGTGAGAGATCCACATCAAGGCGTCAATGCCAAGCCTCGCCTTCTCCCCTCCCTGTCCCTTTATGCGACCCAACGTTGCACCATAAGCGTCTCCTAGATCCGAGCCGTCGGTCATTGCACGTAGCCTTTGCCGTCTACGATGGATAGTGGGTTCTTGCAAGATCGCATCGATGCTCAGTGAGACTAGTAGGAATCTAGGTGTATATCTGTCAGTGGGCAAAATAGGGCAGCTCCACCAGCGTTGTTGCTGCTACGTACATTTCAGAAACACTTTCTGGGATTTTCCTCAGGATCTCCGCCTCCAGAGCAGTGTCCATCGCATCCGGCGCTGTGTCCTCGGCTAACCTGGTATGAAGATATGTAATGATATCGTCTCTCTTGGGGCTAACGGATATGCTTGTTATTCTTCCAGCAAGACGCCTTCTGATCTCAGGTAGAATGTGCGGTCTTCCAGTCATGAATATTCGAGTACCCGGAGATTTCTGCAGGATCCGCTTTAACGAATCTAGAACCTTGACTCGATGTCCTGCCGTACACTCATCTAGGGCGTCGATGCATATGAATGTGCGCCTTTCGGAAGTGGTAGTCTGCAGCATCTCCACGATTTCGGGGAGTCGCGGTCCTCGCCCACCAATAACATTTTTCTGGTCTTGGTAAGATTGTGATATCTCCTGCGGGATCTCCTGTCCGCAAACCAGCTGTTTCAGCAGGGAGCCGAGCATGCTCACACGGGACTGCTCGCTTCGGGCGGCGAAGTCAAAATAGAAACAAGCAACGGTGGCATTTTCTCCTCTGGCTTGATCACCTAGGTTGTCTATCACTAATGAGCTAAAATCGCCGCTTGTTAGCACTTGCCTTTCTCCAATTTCTTGAGGTTCCTCCTTGCTACCTAACATAAGTTTTGCCAACTCCCGGGTCTCCATAGCAAAACAGAACTGCGCGATCCGATTCACCCCCTTTGCTACTGGAGTACCAGTTTCTAAACTCCTCGGTTTGTAAAAGCCATTCCCCAACATTTTCGACTCGGCGGCCTTGAATGTCCTGATGGCGGAACTTTGGATCTAGTGGGGATAGCCAGGCTAGGATATTAGGTCGGTCATCAGCAATGATAAGGTTAATATTGGTCGTGTTAAAAGAGTGATCATTGTTACTGAGGAGCCGAGCCATCCTCAGTTCTTTGTTGTCTGGGATATTGTGGTGGATGATGGAGTTTATCGGCCACTGGAATTCCTGAGGGGCTAAAGGAGGGAGTGGTTCTCTGTGGAACCTCGTGGATGTCTTAAGATCGTCCGATCAATCTCCGTAACTTAAACTTATCCTAACAATAAGTTACTCGTTCCTTACAGTACCTTGCTGTGCCTACTCCATTGGTTTTAGGAAATGCCACACTTACCGGTATTTAAGCGCTATTCTGCTGCATGGCTCCAACCATGGCCTTCCATAAAAGAACACTTTTGAGCGCTGGATCGGCTAGCGAGACGTATTCTAGTACCGGCACAAATTCGTTAAGCCATATGAACGAATAAATCAGAGGGCACCCAGGTCACCCAACCTAGATCCTCACCAAGTTCCTCGCGATATTGATACCGGCAGTCTACCTGAATAATGGCAAGGCGTTTTTACCCCCTCGCTATGCTCACACAGCACAGCGCAGTGTGGCGCCCTGGTATATTGCTACATTTTTATGATCTCGAGTACTGTACTTGCAGCGAGTATAAGTCCTCAGACAATGGGGGCAACCACGATCCCTCGCAAAGTTCAACCATCATGAGAGCCGTCCCAGCGATTACGATCGCAACTACGACTATCCCATGGGCTGGTGAGACCTGCATTTTCAGGACCTTCCTGTTTTGTGCATGCCAAGTATGTAGATCTTAACCAAACTTGGAATAAATACATTGAGTGATAGGTTATGATGCCGACCGTGAGCCAACTATTGTTTAGTATTCATCAACTATCCTGCCTTCTGCCCAGACCTAGTTTCCAAACCTCTGAAGGTCAGGCGAGTCCTTCATTAGAACCCTGGATGGCATATGATGAGGAAGTTAGCAAGACTGGTATTTGGTGTTCGGGATGTAATTTACCTTTGTGCGAAAGCGTGGATGTTTTCACGAATTTCACCTTTTGTAAATTAATTGGCAATTTAGTCTAGTACTTTCTCTTCTCTCACTGTCGGCATCATAACCCATTTCTCGATGTATTTATTCCATGTATGGTTAAGATCTACATACTTGGCATGCACAAAACAGGAAGGTCCGGAAAATGCAGGTCTCACCAGCCAATGGGATAATGTCGTTTACTACTAAGGCCTACATATTCGAGCCTCGCCTTCTCCTTAAGAGCATGGGATCTAATAATGAGGCTTTTCATCCTGACTGTGGCATCGATGTGATTCATTGCGGCATTGGGACGGTTGCGTGTGGTGGCGCCCATTGTCTGAGGACTTACAGTCTGTATTCTCGTTGAGAGTTCTGTAATCGTGCCAAGGTGGTGGCGTCCACCATCCCCGGTCGCTCGCAAACTCGCAACCAGAAGCACTCCAGAGGAGTTCCTGCCAGCTCAACGATAATTTCATGCTCAACGATAATTTTTTTCCTAAGGATAATTTGATGCTCCATAATGAGCTTTTATAACTAGAATTTCATACTTATAAATAAGTTTATACAATAATAATTCCATTCTTAAGATTAAACTAGCAAGAAAATAATTTAATACATAACAAGCCTGGGGTAGCAATAATTCTGCGCCTGCTGGTGATAATGAACTGGCAGCAATTTACTTTACAGAGCAGCACTTGTGTCCTTCTCTTCTAACTTCTGCACATAAAGCCTTCACCACCTTGCGGTTTCTTCTTAAATAATGATTTATTATTAAGAATGGAATTATTAATTTATAAATTTATTCATAAGTATGAAATTCTAGTTATAGAAGCTCATTGTGGAGCATCAAATTATCCTTAAGAAAAAGATTATCGTTGAGCATGAAATTATCGCCGAGCTGTCGGGCACTCCTCTGGAGTGCCTCTGGTTGCGAGTTTGCGAGCCACCGGGGATGGTGGACGCCACCACCTTGGCACGATTACCCTGCATCTCCAATGATCCGGGGACCGGGGCAAGTTTGCTAAAGTCAAATGCCACTCGATTACTAACCTAGTTGGATATAGTATCATATACTGAGGATACTTAGCTGAACTAGGGGATTAGAGGGTAGCGAAATTACTGCCCTAAGGGGAAATGCTTGACCCTACATGCCATACAAAGCAGGTCAGACACATCTCGCTTGGGTGGCGGGGACGAATTATAAAATAGCTGGGGAAATCACCCTACAGCTGGCTCTACTGAGGGCGCCTAGGTCAGCACCTTCCCGCAACAGCGGTATCTGCTCCTAGGATAAAGTGGTCGTTAAGCTTCTCCAAGGGAATAAACCAAATTTTCACTTGGTTGGATCCTATAGAAGAATCGGATGCTTTGAGCACGGTTCAACAATGCCTCTTATTAAATCTTGCCCTCTGCCTTGGCCTACCATCCATTTTGGATATGGATCGATCTGCTTCCTCACTCTTTGCCTGTGGTTAGCAATAGCTATCCCCTGCGGCATGCGGTTCTCTGTGACACCCTCGCTAAAGCTCAGGTGTATTTTAGCTATAGGAATATCGGAGAGCCAACTTAGCATCTAATCGTGTAGAAGTAGGACAAGGGGGGGAAGTAAGAGTGCCTAGTGGTAGGCGCCGGGGTACAATGCTACGCATCTCGAGTGGGAATGAACAGATCGTATCGGCTTTTGTTTTTTTCCGGCAGGTGGTCCTGCTGCCCTGGCTCTCACTTGCACATATGCTTTCTACTCGTGCCCTATGCCTCTTTCATTGCTCATGTACACGTTTAGGTATTGTACCTTGTGATGGGGACGAGCATGACCGATTTCGCATGTAGCGGGCGAGGGATTCACTCAATATGGACTATGGATATTTACATTCGGGTTATGTCAAGAATAGGAATTCCGTACCCTATCGTCCTAGTGCGTGATGGAAATCTGAGCTGATCCCATTGCACGGATGGTACTTTCTAGATTTACTGCAGGACAGGCCAGTCGAGTTAGCTTGCCTCAGGGTTGCAATGCCGTGGGTGCGCGTATGCTCGGATCAGTAGTTGCTCTTACTCTAGCACGTAGTGCTAAATAAAATCAATAATAATCCAGAACCATTGGCGCTATCCTGTCCACTAGCAGAACCGGGTATAGAGTAATTTCCAGGGAGTGGGGAAATTGTGATAAAGCCAGTCAGGCTGGCGGTTTGCTGAACTAAAAGGGTGAAGTCTGGCTGAAAGAACTGTTATCTAGTGTGCGGAGTAGACTACCTTTATTCCTATTCATCGCATCACCCAATCACTAAAACTAGTATAGTGATCAGCCATGGTTCACCAAGCTCCAGTCTGCTCGATTAGGCTGGAGCATGATCGAGAGGTACCCATGGGCCATGATCAGTGTTCCCAACCGTCCCGTCCGGACTGCAGGGCCCTGGCGTCCAATAGTCCCGTCCGTCCCGGGCGGGGTTGGTATGGACGGCCGGGCAAGGCGTCCGTCCTCACCACTTCCAGAAAGACTGCAGGGCCCGGCCGTCAACCTACAGTCCTGCAGTTAATATCAAGTTCCGGTAGGGCCTCGCCGTCTTTGGAATTGACGGGCGTCATCTGCAGGGCCCGGCCGTCCTGAGTCAGGACGGGCGTCACCTGTTGGTACCAGCCGTCACCTGCCCTCCTGAGTGAGGACGGGCGTTACCTGTAGGTATTTCATAAAAATACCATAAAAATACTTTCGATTCGCTATCTCCGTCAGCTTATAATAGGTTCAGTTTGACAGGCTAATCAAATTGCGTGTGTCGGTTAATGAGATTTAATAACGTCCTGATGGTTGATTTTATCCCGCATAGGAATGCAC
>Ga0307513_10005682_pt1 | contig 16415 bp, 21 predicted proteins | sample 15_EM_MG_FD_202174 | JGI IMG/M metagenome (GOLD analysis project Ga0307513, IMG submission 202174) | Populus trichocarpa ectomycorrhiza microbial communities from riparian zone in the Pacific Northwest, United States - 15_EM | ecosystem: Host-associated > Plants > Roots > Unclassified | place... | reverse complement strand
TTTCTTTATTTGCTTTTCTGTCGTACTCTGGAGCGACACATATATGAGTACAATAAGTGGTAGATGAGTCTTAAGACGTAAGACGTACCGGGCTTATGTCGAGGATTGCGAAAGGGTCATAGACAGTTGACGTGTTCTTGGTGGTCGCGACGACATAGAGGACGGCAAAGAAGAGTCCCCAGCCAGCAATTGTGAACAGGGCTCTGTAAAGGTTGATAGCATGTCGTTAGCGACGTTTATCTTGTCTTCATTTTACCAGCATACAAACTTTGTGGATAGGCCAGCGAACGGTGACTTGCTGGCAGACTTTGTGAGCTGTTGTCTGTGGTTGATGCACTCTGAGCATTCACATCCTTTTCCACTGCTGTTTGGTCCTAAAACGTGTGATCATGAGCCCCGGGCGACTCGCTGGCGTCTGGATTTGCAGCTTGGACGCACTGTTCTGGGATCGGAAGGAGAGGGAGAGGGGAATGAGAATGAGGATGAGGATTGTCAGCAGGAAATACGCCGCGAGCGATCCCTCATAGTTGTACTCCGCCATAACCGGTGATGGAGGATGGAGAACAGGTCCAAAATGCCACGCCACGTCGCGAAACCCCGACAACTACCTGTTGGGCAACGAATATCATCAAATATTGCTACAAATTCCAAATACTATTTCCAATATTTAGAAACTATCTGCGATGTACTCAGTTTGCCCTCTAGCCTTCGTACCTATTTACCCACCATCATCAGACTGCTCTAGAGGCAGAGGAGAGCGCGACGCACCGATAAGTCACCATTGCATCAACGCGGTGGAAGTCGGTGCTAAACGACCGCAGCTTAACCTGGCCCGAACACGCGTCAGTCCACTTGTATGAACCTGGGGGGGTGGCGCAACATGTCGAACACGCGCCAACGCGGTCTCCGACCTGTGTTCGTTCGGTGTACGTACCTGTTGGCTGAGGCCGGCTTCAATGGCCATTGGATCCGTGTCGAGCCACTCTTGCTCGGGCACGTCCGCGCTGTCCTTGGTGTACACGAGGATGTTGAACACAGTCGGCTCGTACACCAGTGGTAGGAAAGTCACCGAGGCCACGACCTGCTTGATGATATGCCGTATCTCTTTTTGGATTTCCGCCTCAGGCTTTGCGGGTGCACTGCAGAGGGTATTAGAAGGAGTGGATGGAAAGCCGGGTCCAGGTATGTACGGTTCTGAATCTTCCTCTGGGGGAGCGACGAGGTCAACATTAAAGGTCCAACGCTCGAGCGGGGTGCGGGTGTCCTTTGAGAGGAGCACAAGGACGAGTTGGGTGACGTTCCCTTTGAGCAACCAGGCTAGAATTGCAGCATTAGACACGGAATATGTTATGTAACTATACGCACTATTTACTTGTTTGAGGATGCGATCGAGATATGTCTCGAGCGCCGGGTCTTCTGTGAGCATGACTGTCTGGCCATACTTCTTGACCATTTTAAAGTCGTCTGCTGGGTATACACCACGCTGGAAGAGGATGCTACGCGTCGGTGGCTATGGTCAATCGTCCATGGCGCGGTTTTTGGGAACCGATGCGTGTTTCTGACCTGTTTACTGCGAATTTGAAGAAATCCGTTACGATGACCGTGGATCCCTTGAGCGTGATGGGTTTCTGGGCTGTCTTGGACATTGTGGCTGTAGTGGCCCAGGAGCTGAGTTTTAATTTGTTTGTCCCCTGGAGCCAGCCACCTCGCCACTGCTTGGGCCGTGAGCAGCAATGGCCCCTCCAAACTGCCATCCTCTCGTCCAGTTTACAGACAGGTCAGTGCTCTTCGTCCGAGTCGCTGTTGGGAAGCTGAGCTGAGTCGCGTGCCTCGTCCTTGCAGGCTCTTCTTCACGTCGTGGAGGGGCCCAGCTCCTCCCCAGCACATCATCAACTCTTCCATCCAAGGCCCCGAGGACCATCCACCCATAAAGCGGCCCATCGCACCCGTCGACAACCAGCACGCGAGATATTACTTCTTTACCGTCGACAACCAACTCACCTATCTCTCCTTTTTCGAAGACTGGGGTCCGTACAACCTTGCGAACGTATTCCGCGCCTGCATTCTCTTCCATGAACTCCTCCAGGCAAGTCCCGGTCTACCACCCTTAACTAGCCAGCACTCTCACACGTTTCATAGGATAAGGACAACGCAGAACATAGAATTGTTCTCTATTCTTCTGACGATCCACGTAAAAGGGCAAACGCCGCCCTTCTCCTCGCCCTCTACGTCCAAATCGTTCTCCGCCGCCCGCCATGGGAGGCGTTCCACCCTCTCGCTGACATGGAGCTTATGCCCTTCCGAGACGCCGGTCGAGCACGCCCCGACTTTAATCTCAGTATACAGGACTGCCTCTGGGGTATCTGGAAAGCCATGCAGAATGGTCTCTGCAACATGAACGAGTTTTCCGTCGATGAATACGAATACTATGAAAAGGTAGAAAATGGAGACTGGAACTGGATCACTCCCGGCTTTATAGCCTTTGCCTCACCCGTCGACAACACATGGATCGCAAAGCAGAACGGCGACAAGTCGAGCAAGCACTCGGCACTCCAGCGACGCCTCCCTATCCCCTTCCAGAACTGCCTCGACTATTTTGAGAAGAAGCACGTCAAGATAGTCGTCCGGCTCAACCAGCCCCTCTACGATAGGCAGGTCTTCCTGGATCGCGGTATCGATCATATGGAGCTCTATTTCGACGATGGCACAAACCCCACCGATGAAATCGTTCGCACCTTCATCAACGTGGCCGACGCGGTTATTTCCAAAGGCGGTACGTTAAATATTTGGATAGGGTGGATCAATACTGAGTCAATTGCAGGCGTTGTCGCTGTACATTGCAAGGCTGGACTGGGCCGTACTGGTACTCTCATTGGAGCGTACCTCATCTGGAAGTACGGTTTTACTGCTAACGAAGCCATTGCTTTTATGCGCATTGTTCGACCGGGAAGTGTAGTCGGACCTCAGCAGGTGCGGACAGGCCGTTATAATCATTGACTAGGTATTAAGTCTACACAGCATTATATGTACCTGAAGCAGCTCGAGTGGAACAAGTGGGCCGCTGCCGACGAAGTCCGTCGAGCAGCCGAGAGCCAGGTGGAAGAAAACGGCCGTGTCACGCCCGACATGCAAATCGACAAGCTACCGCCAGTGACACCCTCGCGGCACGTTTTGGCCACCACCGCGGCCGTTCAGGAGATCGCCAACCCACCACAACCCCGCAAAACACCGCGTAATAAGCGCACAGTTATCGAAGATATGATGGACGAGGATGTGCCTGCTCTGAATCTCACTTTGAATGAAGAGGAGTACGACCACAGTGGCCCACTGCCGCCCTCACCGATGAAGCCCCTTTCGAGACCCTCGGGGACACGCCGGCCGGTGTCCCGTGCTGCCAACGGGCCTATCGCCACAGCAGGCTCATCAAGCACGCCGAGCGGCAGGCAGACGCGCTCAGTGACTGCAAAGGCATCAGCGAACCAAACTGCGGCCACCTCGCCAACAACCAGAGCGGCCGCAGCAGTCTCGGGAGGGCGAATTCCTCGTCTAACACATGCAAAGGATACAGAGTCTGCTCTACCCGGCCCGATGACAACGCGCTCGCGAGCCGCCGGCAAACCTCCTCCCCCAGAGACGCCTTCACGTTTGCCCAAGCCGCGCATCCCTGCTAAGCGCACCTACGTCACGCTCGAGATGGACAGCGGGAATGAGTCGGGTCCAACAGAGAACACCCGTGCACCAGCCACGAACGGGCGGGCTGGTGTGTCTAGTCCAACAGGGAGATCCACACGGCGGAAGAGCGCGGGAGCCAAGCTCAAGCTCCTTGAAGACCCGTCTGCGTCAACTGAGTGGATCAGCTCACAGGAGGCTGTGGCGGTCGTCGAGCCTGCTGCAAAGGGCGGGCGACCGTCCCTTCGCAGTGTCAAGCGACGACGGAGCTCGTTTAGCTCTGCTGACGTTGTAGCATAGGCGATGGACTCCTTCGATTCCCATGTCTTACTCTGGCTTGACGCATCCGACATCTTATCACATCAACTGCAGCTGTTCTTCCAGTCTCATTTAAAGCTTTCAAAGCTTTCACAGCACTCCAGTCTCACTCTCTTTGCTAGCAATCTCTCTCACGCCCCTCATCCAAATCAGCCGTCTGGTTTACGCACGCTCTCCCGTTAGCATGACCTGTGTCTCTCGTATATAGCGTTAGCACGCTGAGAAATGTGTAATTTTACCACTAGCGTTTAAACCTTCACCTTCAGTACACCCACACGCATTAAACCAACTTTGGCAAAATACTCAGTTGTATTCAAGCGAAGGAAACAGAGCGAGATAATACATTATGGAGCTTGAGCTAAATAAACCTACAAACCAGAAGGGAACCGAGGTCGAGTCACATTTCGAACACAAGGAGCAAGCATATGGGTATAGATGACATAGTTGAATCAACCGGGAATGGCAGATGGCTGTCTGGGACTGCTAGCCGGAGGCTTAGGACCGGCCAGGGTGAGGCCAATACGCGCGAGGGCACTTTTGTCGATTACAGGGCGTGTATGAGGGCGTTCTTGGGATCGAGGTAGAAGGGGGGCAGAATTCTCATGACGAGGGCTGGACGAGGTGGCTGTTTGTTGAGAAGGTGGGGCTGCAGCCGCAGCCGCAGCTTGTTGACGGCGCTGGAGATTGGCAGGGTGGAATGGGAGGTGTGCGAGATGAAGGGCGTGTCCCCTTCCTCTCCCGCGACCTCTCCCGCGGAAACCGTGATTGGGGTATGGCGCACGAGACTCAGGTTCAGAGGATATTCCAGAGGGACGATCATCCTTGTCGGACGTAGGCGGTTCTGGATTACTTGGCGCTTGTTCTGAGGCAGACGGTGGTGCCCGTCCGGATGTACGCTCGTAAGGTGTCCTGCGTTTTGTATGGCCTTCCTGAGTCGGGGTTAGCGGTTGGTCGAGTCCCCCAGGCTCTTTTGGCTCTCTCTTCTCCTTCCGCTTGGGTTTCAGTTTTGAAGACCGTCTTTTATCATACTGCGTTTCCTCTGTGGCACTAAGCTGTTCCGTTGCCGTCGTGTTGGTGGCCGCAGTTGTGTCAGCAATCGGTTCTTGACTGCTAGAGGGGACAACTCGGTCGTCCGGGCGTTCTGATAGAGCGGGTTCCTCCTCCTTGACGCTCTGCATCTGATCGATGCTTGATTTCGGGACGGCCCATTGTGACAAGTCCGGTAGGCTCTCCGGATCTTCCTCCTCATCAGCCCAATCGAGGCCCATGGCCGGAACATAGCGCGAGTCGATGGAGCTATTCTTCGAATGTGTGGCAAGCGCTTTGACTTTATTAACGAGGACGTCGGCATCAAGTCCAGGCCCGGCTAAATGAGGAGGGACTTCCTTCATTGCAGCAGACTTGGGTGGGTCGGGCACGGCAGACGGGGGGTGATTCCCGGGTGTCCCACGTGATGCATTTGACGCATTTGACTTTCGACTCGACTGCCCTCGCGAACCATTTGCTGTTGCACTAGGCGCAGATGCTTGGGTCACTGGTGCACTGGACGCAGAAACAGGAGTAGGAGCAGGCTCCTCTGCTGGAACATCCTGGCCAACAACGGACTGGCTTCCAGAGTGTGGTGCCCCGTCGCGTTCGCCGTTTGTGAACCGTCGGCCATGTGCTCGGTTAACCCGCCCTCGTCCTCGTCCTCGTCCTCGTCCTCGTCCTCTGCTCCGATTACGCCCGTTAGAAGTGTCGGTCACAGGCGACGTCCCTTCAGAGCTCATGTGCGTGCGGCCGGAGTAACTCTGCGAGAACCGTCTAGATGACTTCAGCGAAATGGCCGCACAACAAGCAAACGACAAACACAGATGATTGCAGATATTCGGGAAAATGTCGGAGCAAAGGAGGGGGTGTATCGCACTGGCTGGATGAATGCCAGAGGATAATGTGGGTCCAAGATACAATAACCACCTGTCACCAACCAGGTCTCAAGTTTCCGCCTCAGACGTGAAGTATACTAACTCGAGCCCCATAGCTTTGATCGGCTCAGATCGATTGGCCAGGTTTGAGACGACGCCTAGGCCCACAAGGACTCTTCGTAGTCTACCCTCCCAAAGCAGTGAGGCAGTCTTCGAGGCAACCAAGTCAACGCCGTAGATATACCACAAGGTATAGCTCACCTGGTTTGTGGACACGCTGGCTTTGAGTACACCCTGCACTTTTCGTGGTCCGTTGATCAAGTCGGTCGGTGGTAGAGGACCACTGGCGTTCTGGCGTGGTCGTATCCACCACTCTGCTCCCATTGACCATTCGCTCTCGTAGCTGTAGACATTGAAATTGAAACGCGAGCAGAGTGCCAAGTCGCGTGAAACTCTGGAGGCATACGCTGTTTGGATATGCCCCAGAAGCGGGTTGAGGATAGCGGTGATGGTAGTTGGGGGCTGTGGATGGTACTCCTGAACTGTACCGGGTGTGAGTTGCGCAGACGCTGGCGTCGCATCCGGCACGGTCGTAAAACGCAGGGCGGTTGTAACTTCGACGCGTCAGTAAATTCATGTGAGTGGTGATTCGGGGTTACTCACTCCCTCCGCTCTTATCCCGTAAACTAAAAAGGACCTCCGCGCCTGCGCTGAGCCTCCCTTTCAGTCCGCCATTCATCGCATCGTCCTCATCCACTCGCTTGGTTGGAAGTGCCAAGGTTTCGCCCTTATCTTCACCTTTACCCCTTCCAAAATTGTAGAGTATTTGACCACCCCACATACCGTTCTTGGCGTTGTACGTAAGCTCTGAACCCCATTTACCGCGGTCGTGCTGGAGACTGAAGGCGATATGACTGTCATCAGGATAATCCCCTTTCTTTGTCTTTCTACTAGCCGACTGTGACCCCAACTCCGATCGCAGGGCCACGGCGAACTGGGTGGAAGGTCCAATCCGAGTAGAATAGAGACCGTCGAGCGTTCCTGATGGCACGTACAACCTGCCATATAATAGATAGTCTGTACAAGTATGAGTTTGATGCCGCTAGGATAATAGAACGAACGGGAGACCTACGCCGCGGTATGTCAACGCGCTCACCGCCAAGCCATGTCTCATCACCTAAAAGTTCTGGAGGTTTCGGCCTATCATACACTTTGAAGCCGGAGACAACATCTCTGAATTTTACATTGGCAGAACTTTGGATGTCGAGGTCGCATGATGTAAAGATGTACCCGAGTGAGCCATGGAGAGACGGGAGGGCATTAAGGGAGTACGTGGTATTAAACAAGCTGTTTGGAGACTTTGAAACATGGAAATGAAGTCCTCGTGGGACCTCGAAATCGAGAATGGCTACGAATACGTTCAGGACAAGCAAGAAAGCAATAGAGAGCGGCCAACCTTTTGCAGAGTATGTCAAATTCGAATACCGGTTATCATCGTTCCAGCCCGTTGAACGGTGATACCGTCTCTGCACGTACGACGCGAACGGTAGCATCCAGACGGAATGAAAACCGATTCAATTCGTCATAAATAGGTCATGTCTCTGGTAAGCGGATGTTCGCTAGCACTGGGCCAGTATATATACACACCCAGATTAATAACATCAAATTATAGCATGCGATTCAGAAGTAAACTACAGGTCATCGTCCCCAGCTACCACGACCACCCCGAGGACCGCCCCGACCGTATCCAGTAAAAGAAGCTCTGTAGCTATCCCCGCCGCGGTACCCGTTACTATGAGACTCGGACCAATACCCATAGCCATTATCGGCCCGGCCAAATATTGGGGCACCACGGCCACCGCCTGCCCGCATACTATCATGATGGTGTGATGGACCACGACCAGGATAGCCGTCGCGCCTTGAGCTGTCTCCTGGTGGCCCACCACGCCCTCGCCCTCGCCCTCCTCTCTGAACGTGATCGTAATCCGACGAATCAAGGACTCGAGGCGGATGCTTCACGCCACGGAGTAAGTGAGATCGATGAGGCACTCGCTGCTTTGGGAAGAAGTAGAATGCGGAAATGGAACGGTCGTTTTCGATGTCCGTTAGACCGACGGAAGTCAGAGGACTGACGAATGCGGAACCAGGCACACATTCTGGATTTGCCAACAACGAACCGGACACAGAACTATGTTGCGGATCAATGTCAATAGGCTGAATGGGCTACGGGTCAGGTCTCTCAAAGGCGCACTTTCTAACTAGCCGCGCACCTCTTTGCTTCTGCGTTTACCATATAATGCACATATAAAGTCAAAGAGTGGATGGTGCTCAGACACAAAGAGGATATCGTTGCCCCAGCTATTGCGTCGCTTCTCTTCCTCAGTGGCCTGTGCATAATAGGGCTGCATCGCCTGTAAGAGGCGGTTTTCATCTATGAATGGTAATAGCGCGACTCCCTGCCAAGCCATACGCTTGCCGTTCATGTCGATCTCAAACGTCGTTGGATAGAGATCGATGATGGGCGAATCTTCATCGATCATGAGCCTTTGTAGCTCCGCTGGTACGTGAAAACGACTGGTGCGAGGGTTTGTTTTAACTTCTTCGAAGAGATCTAGACTCACCTCGCTGCTGGGAACACGCCCATCAATTGTTCGAAAGGCTTGAATGGTTTGCCAGCTTCAAATTTGATGGCCATCTTGTCTATGTCCTTAAAGTCTGAAGCAAATGGAGCGAAGTGGTAAGGGTAATACCATTGCCAGGATGGTGTCTGAAGAATGGTCACCCAACGAAACTAGAGAGGTGTGGAGGTTTTCATACCCCCTGGAAGTAGTAGCACAGCACCCAGGCAAGCCCTTCGACATAATGCGTCGTGACCCTGAAAGCAGGTGAGTGAGTTCCAACTATCTGAGAGCACCCTCACTTCTTCCGTAGCTCGTCATCACCTGCCTCAGCACTGAACTTCTGCCGATAGTATCGCTCCTTGTAGCCAGGCTCCCATAATCTATTACCTGGTTAGGACATGCGAGAGGCGGATAAAATGTTCTACATACCTCACAGAGTCAACCTGTTCAACTGACCCATCAGGGTTGACCTTGAGGGCAAGAGGATTGCCGGATTCCTCTGCCACATCATCGCCCGAACTCTCCTCATCCTCAATTTCGTCGCGCTTCCTCTTGAGTGCACGGGGGCCAGCAAAATCCTGGCTCCCATTCTCCTTTTCACTCACTCCCGTGAATGAACCAGCCTCCGCAGGGACGCGAACTGGTTCACCCATGTCGGCCATTGGTGGGGCGGGCATCTCGTCGTCTTCCACGTCCATGTCAGCTTCTTCGTCGTCATTTGAGGTACTATTATCGACGACTACAGATACGGTCGATACCTCAGGCTCGACGGAGACCACCGGCGTTGAGTCAGATGGCAGAGCGTCGTCCATTAATCCGCCCTTCAGCGCAGCAGCAGCTTTCAAATTGGCCGCTCGGATGGATGCGCGTGATGCAGTTGCATCTACCTCGTTCGGTTCTTGCCTTATCACCGAGAGTGCAAACACCCGCAGAGTCTCCGCCTCGTTTTGGGTGTTCGAGTCGGGACCAGGTAGGAGGTTCAATCGAGAACCATCCAGTTCGATGCCATTCTTTTCGACTCGCTTCCGTTTTGCATTTCGCTCTTCAGCTAAATGGCAACAGGACTGTGAGTGGAGCAGAATAACGAGTGTTAGTCGTACATGCCTTCTTTTCTGCGCTGGAATATCTCGTCCTCCCGCTGTGTAAGCGCGTCCAACATAATCTGTGCGCGCTTCAAGTCCATGCTCCCGTTGTTGGTAAGGAATCCGCCCATCCGTGGAAGTTCCCGCTTCCAGATGCCCACAAGCATATCAATAGCCCCTTCTCTGATCTCCAAAGACGGCAGGTGGGGCAAGAAATCATTCCCGACGAAGAAAATGAGCAGGATCCAGTCATCAATCGCACGCTCAAAGTCGAAAGGGAAAGGCGTGCGGATGTCTAGCTCCATTTCGAGGTATTCGCGCAGGATGCAGACGTCGAGGAAAATGAATTTTTTCTTCTCAGGGCTCCTTTTATCCGCAGGCTTTTCGAGCATCTCGTTCGTGCATTGTACCTGGAAATGGCCTTCCTGTCCACACTTCCTGCAGGCTGTCTTATTCTCTTGGCCAAAGACATCCTCTCGTAGCACTCGGAAGTATGGCTCATGGGTGGCTAAGGAAAGCATGATGAGGTCGGCATCCTTGATGTTTGGTTCAGTAATTATCCAGATTTTTTGGAGTTACTGACCAGCCCATAAATTACGTGTTGGGTGTTTGGGTTGTAGTATGGAGTTACTCGTTGCCGTCGAATAAAGTCCATGATCTTGTGTTCACCCTCTCCGGGCACGCTAGCATCAGATAATATGACCTGCAACTGTTTCAATTCAGTTAGTTACTGGTGGTATCTATGAAAGCAAGAACTCTTCTTCACGTTTTTCCACCCTGGATCGGAGTTCATCTTTTGTGCTACCCAGTAACGGAGAGACTCGGCCAAGAGGTCCATAAACGGTGTTCCTGATACGAAACAGTCAGTCATCTAGACATTCATCAGGTTCGACAAACCTGGAGTAATGGCATTGGAATCCCAAGAAATTTTGTTCTTGGTCTCATCACTGACTGGCTTTCCCAGTGCTATTTCCCAAAGGTTAGTAAGGCAGCACCAGACGTTCTGCGAGCACACTGACCTTCGAACATAGCAATAGCTTCCTTGCGCTGTTCCTCTTTCTCCTTTGCTTCCTGTGCAGACCTAAAACGTCGAGACCGCTGTTGGTTCATCTTAGCGCGAGGAGCAACACCATCTGGAGGCTCTTTAGTTGAGTTGACGTGCAGTGCTACAATAAATCCATACCTATGGCCATGAAGAGAAGTTTCCGGGGACGAATCATATTAACAATACGTTCAGTATAGTCGAAGATCTCGATCATCATATCTTCTTCCGTCTCAGGCGCTGGTTTGCCCTCGGGGTGCGTACATGGGTGGACCTAGGGCAGTCAGTACGAAGGAAGGCGATTGGGCTGTGGAGTACTTGCAATGCCATTCATATCGAGATAGAGATTGTCGAACTCGACGTCATTTGGGTTCGGGTTTGAGATGTCCACTGGGACCACGATTTCGTTACCGTCGTCGTCCTGCATTTTGACTGACTCATCTTCTGCAACATCTCTGACTAATTGTGCGTTGTTAGGATTGCGTGTTCGACGACCTGACTTGCTGAATGGCAGGCTCACCAGTTTTTGGGTACTTCCTGCTAAGCCACCTGAAGAGGGCTGGAACTCCCTGTGCGATGGATATGAGTATGTGGATTCTCCAGCATGTGGTGGCATTTGCGATGTACGGCCGCGACTGCTTACCATAATGACATGCGGTGGCCAAGGTTCAAGGTTTGACTCTATCACTCTTGAACCTTGCCGTTGCGGCCGTGTAGGATTGGACGTTGTACGCTGGGGAGAAGTACAACGAGGAGGGTATTGGAAGGCTTGAGAGATCCCGCGCATTGGCTCTGCACTCTGCCGCTGATCAAAAACTCCCACTGACTCCGCTCTTCTCTGTTCTGCTCTTCATATCCACCAGCTGCAGCCCGGCATCATCACAGCGTGTCAACAGCCTCAAACGACCTCGCCTTCTTCCATTTGCAACCCCGATGAGCCGTGTTCCACCCGCCCAGGACGTCCTCGTCTCCCCGGCATCTCTCGCAGCCCCCCAGCTCAGACTATGGAAACAACCAGTCGCTCTAGGTGGTACATTTACTCATCCAGTGGACGCTCAGCTAGTCCCTCGCCAGCAGACCGACGAGATGTTTCTCTTTCCGCCAACAAACGACAGAGGCAGGCTATTCCGTGCATTTTCTATGCCTCTTCCATCACAACTCGGTCACCTCAATCGCCCTTATTGTTCTCCCTCATCCCGTCACTCTCCACCCGTCTCTACGCCAACCACACCCATATCTCCCTCGACAGAACTTGCACAGGAACTCGCAGACTCCGTCCAGATGGTCATCCAAACACTGCTACAGATCTCTCCTCCGCACCTTCTTGATCCTGCAAAAGAACTGTTCTCCACCTGCGCTCTCCAGATTCCGACTCCGTCTATCTCGGCCCTCTTCACCTCTATGAAGAACCTCAACTACATGTCCAAGCATATGTCTTCCCTCCTTTCTCCGTCTGTAGAAACGCCGACGCACAATGGTGCTACCCAGGATGAGTTTGACATTGGCGAAATGCTTCAAAGTGTCGGAGATGCACTCAGTGGGATTGCCGCAGAGGCAGGCGTGGAACTTGTTCTTTTCCATGGTGATGTAGCCATGAAGCATGTTGCTGTGCGAGGTGACGAATGTGGTATTTCCTATAGTCTCGCACATGTAAGCGTGAACCGCATTCTCGTGGCCCAGCGGTTTGACCTTGTTGTACCTAGATCATACGTCAAGTTATATCAGTAGCAAATCCACGCGACGTGGTCGAAATAGGCCTTCAACTTTCGGCACCTCATGACTCCTCACCCGATCCTCTCGCACATAACTCGCCTCAGGCCCCCGAAAATGGACCGCTCATGGTAATATTTGAGGTGACGCATAAACCATACACCGCCGAGGCTGGGACAGAAACACGTGCTCCCAATTTCCAGACACAAACGCTTCAGCAGTTACTCAGCTATATCAATGGGCAACTTGACTCGGTTACAACCACAGGCGGAGCGCTATTCTATAGGCTATCTCTACAACTACAACGCGGGTTGCCCGTCCTCGATCCAGAAAAAAACCCAGAGGGAGATGAGTCCACCCGCCAGCCTTTCCCTAATTTACGCTTGGCGCGGGAACCAACAATAGAAGAGCTAGCTTTGTTCGCCGAAAAACTAAAGGGTCTGAAGGCCACTTTCTATGCAAGTAGCAAAAGTTCCTTCGCCCACCACTTGACGTCCTACCTCACTGTCTGGGGCATGGATGTCTCCCACATACCTACCGATGGATGTCCAATACAAGTAGACACCCCTCCATCGAAGTCACAGCCCTCTAGTCCCGAGAGAGAGGGCCCGACGTTATCAAATAGTCCCGACGCTGGCAATCCAGACCAAACCGTTTCTGCACCGTCGGCAAATGGCACCCTCCAATCATGTAGTCCTTCATTTATTATCATCGATGATGACGTTTCCGCTTTACGAGCCTGCTTGTTGGAAACCCGTATGCAACCATTGAGCACACCAGCGCCAGGACGGCTCAAGCGACCTCATCTAGTTCCTGGACAACGAACTCATTCGACGCCCTCAGTTCCTTGTGCCCCTACCAAGACGGCCTTGACAGAATCGCTGGTCATCCTTCACTTCACCAACCTTGCCAACTTCAAGGCCGTTAAAGATGTCATGCAGGCATCGTTTCCTTGGCCTACACCCTCAATAGATATCTTGCCAGAAGTCATAGTGGTCCCTAAACCTGCCGGCCCTCGCCGTTTTCTCACAGCTTTGTATACAGCCATCACGAAACCTTTGGTTGATCCCTTCTTCCACCCTATCGCAACTTCACCTATGAGTCCCGCTGGTCAAGCTGCGTCACCCTTCTTTACACCGAATTGCACGACTTCGACCCCAGGCGAGAGTACGACAACGAACGATACAACTATTACGGAACCATCAGCCTCCCCTACCATGCCAGAAATGCTTTGTAACCAGCAACCCGATCAACCCATTCCTGCCTCTCCGTTGGCATTCGATGATCTCGAATACTTCTCAAAGGCTGCGAAACCATTTGGCGGATCAGCTTCCTCGGGATTCTTGATCCAAAGCCCGGACGGTCGACCTGCGGGTATATTTTTTGATGCACACCCGAAGCCACTCAGTCGTAGTGGGTCTACAAGTCGACCTAACGACAAGGACGGAGGTCTGAAGGTAGCCGCTGAGCGTCGAAAGAGCACAGCCCCTAAGGCCATATCAGGCGAGATTCCACTGAAAGTCGGTGACACTCTTGCTTCTCTCCCAAAAACGAGGGCTCCGTTCCTACGCATGTCGACCTCAGACACCAATCAAACCAAGGGAAAGGCAGCGGAGACCCGTACCATTGTCTCCCCTGCAAATGGTCCCGCAGCGTCGGGAGTGGGCATGTCCACGGCCCCGCTGGGCAGCGAACAGGGGAGGGACAAATCTGGACGAGGACCATTGCCATTGAACGGCCTCAGTACTGATACCATAGCGGTAACTAGCTCTCCACTTGGGGCGTCGCAGTCAGTCCTACCTCGTGCATCCAGTTCCCGTCGACCGACCGACCAAAAGGGGAATGCTCCCACTAGTAAATCAAAGAAAGGCAGTGAAATCGTCCCACCTATTAGTGTCCTCATAGTGGAGGGTTAGGAATCCTATCTCGAGTACTGTAAGCCTTGCTGATCTTTATCCAGACAACCCAATCGAGCAGGCGGTGCTGAAGACATTCATGCAGCGCAAGAAAATTAGTTATGCTGTTGCAAGCGACGGACAAGAAGCCGTAGAAAAGTGGCGAACGGGAAACTATCACCTTGTCTTGGTAATGCTCGAAGAAGGCTTCTCAAGTATGTCGCTAACGATGCTCGCAGATGGATATCCAGATGCCCATAATGGATGGAATTCAGGCAACGAAAGAGATTAGAAGGCTAGAGGAAGCCGAGCACAGGTCATTCGCTCTTGTGGCGCCCCGATCCGAGAGTGGCTATTCTCCATCGTCCTCCGTATCAGTGGAATCGAGACCAGCGAATACTCCCTTTCATTCTTCCGTCATCATTGTCGCCCTCACAGCATCGACCCTCCAGAGTGACCGAGTAGCCGCTCTCGCCGCTGGATGCAATGATTTCTTGACTAAACCGGTGACGCTCGTGTGGTTGGAGAAGAAGATCATCGAATGGGGTGGGTCTGCATGGCTCACGCAATAAACGGACTAATAACTAGTGCTTCCTAGGATCTATTAAGGCACTTCAAATGTGGGCCGACCCAGATATTTCCCCAGTTTTCCAACAGGGACAGGCAGCCCAAACCCGTGCCGTTGCAGAGAATCTTCGTATACCAAAACGGATACGGCCGGAAAAGTCACTACAACCCCACATCAACCCTGCCATATCCTCGAGTGTAAATGGCTCATCGTCAACTGTTTCAACAACCACACCGGTGGTTATGTCACCCCTGGATATTCTGCCAGCCACTGGGCATACTAAACCCACACCAAACCCACCAAGCTGATCCTTGGCCAAAAGACTGTTGTGGTCAAGCTTCCTTTTCCTGTTGTTTCTTATCATGCCCCCTAGCTCTGCTTCAGCCCTTCACCTCCTGGGCTTGATATTTGCCGTCCACTATTATTGTTGTGGGGATTTGAGTGCCCTGCTCAGTGTTGTAGCCTGTATACACTCCAGCACATGGGGCAGTGATGGCATTGTGTGACACTTGGAATTTCAGCTAGTTCCCACCCTGGAACCTACCACTGCCAAATTACCCTGTCGAATAAAGACACTTCCAAGGATGCTGTGGATGCTCTCTCCTCATTTCATGGTATATTTAGCCAGAAAATCATCATAAGTTATTGGGGATTGTAAATGTTTGATGTATCTGCTTACTGTCAATGCTTTATTTTGCTTGTATCCCTGTATGTAAATGAATCCCAGTGTATTTGAGATGAGCCAGAGAACAGGTAGGTGAACATGGGGCAAGATGACAAGTTAAAGATAATCATGTCTGACAACTAAAAATTACACCAAAAAGCCACAGACATCACAGAAATCAAGTGCACATGTAGTCATAAAACCTACATGAGAATTGGAATGAGGAGACATACCTTGTAGAGTATTTATATTCCCATCATAATAAATGACCTGGGGGCATAAGTACTCAAAGTCAGCTCCCACCACAAAGGCACATAGCTGTAATCAACACCCCACCAGAAAACCCACAAGAATCAAATCAATGAATGTACAACCACCTTCTATGCTCTCTTGGTAGACCTGACAAAGACTGGCAACTTATCAGATTTTCCTCAGGTTTGACAAGCAATCACTGCAAGCAGGGCATCAATACCCTGCCCATGTAGCAGGCTTCAGGCAGGGTATGAGGGGAGCAACATGTGGTGTAGGGATGGGGTATGCTGAGTACCTGAGGCCTAGCCTGCTGGGGTATTCTGACTACACAGAGTGGGGTACATGTTGTACATGAGTGATGAATGGACACCTACATGGGTCATGTACAACATGTACCCTGCCTTGTACACAATTCAGGTATGCCACCTGTGACGAAAGTCACTTTTACCTCTATTTTTCATCCTTTTTCCTTATATTTTCGATACCATTACCACTAAGAGGTGGCAAGTTGCCAACAAAGAGACCTTATTGTGGCATTCCCGGGCACTACAGCCTTCTCGGCCTTTCTGGTCAACACAGCCTTCACAGCTTACTTGGCATTACCAAGACTATGACACCAATCATGATGACAGGTGTTACAGTGCAGAGGTTTCCAGAAACGTCTACTTGGTAACTTGAGCAGATAGGTCT
>Ga0307513_10005681_pt1 | contig 16419 bp, 17 predicted proteins | sample 15_EM_MG_FD_202174 | JGI IMG/M metagenome (GOLD analysis project Ga0307513, IMG submission 202174) | Populus trichocarpa ectomycorrhiza microbial communities from riparian zone in the Pacific Northwest, United States - 15_EM | ecosystem: Host-associated > Plants > Roots > Unclassified | place... | reverse complement strand
TGCGGACTCTGTATAATATTCGCGACGCGTGTCTCGCGGTCTGATTCAATGTTGCTTTCTTGACCGTCCCAGACGAACAAGGTAAACCCTGACCGAGAAATGCCAACAACCCGTCGAATTGAACGAGGAATTCATCCCTACGATGGTGAGGTCGTGAGTTTACGCGAACAGCGGGTAGGTGAAATTAAGGCTAAGAAGGAGAAGTCGGGTCATGCGTCCAGGGGAGGTCTGGGCGTTTTGATCGGGCAGCGTCGTGAGATGCGTTTGAGTACGGGATGGAATCCTTTCTCAATATACACTAGAGAAATGCCGACTTGACGTCGGCAGAAACCTTGCTCGCCAGAGGGTTGCTGATGACCCACTTATTTTCTCAAAGTTGTCAGTACTTTCACACGCAAGAATGATTGATTCAAGCCTCTCGATGTCAGTCTTCAATCAACATGGGCTGAGCGGGGACAAATATCATTAGCAGACAAGTGTTAATGTACTGAGGGAAAAATCAGTGGTTTTTCGAAAGGCGAAAATTTATGATTCTATGCGACCGGAATGTAATTAGATGACGCCGCAGAGCCAGAAGACCTGGAATACCGGTCAGTGTCCACCAAATGGTGTATCGTAGCACAGATGGCTTACCTCATAGTTTTGGAGGGACAATCGTTTTCTTTGTTATCATCGTCGTCATCATCCCTGCCACATTTGGTGGGGGTAAATGACCCAAAGTAGTTATCGTGAGGTAATACTTTTTTCTTTCCGGGTGTGGTGGGGGATGCTCCTGGCGGGGAAAGGATAATGCGCAGTTGGACAATGCGTGCACTAAAGGTATCAACTGCAGCTTGATCTTTTCCTTTGCGGATCAGGTAATGGGTAAGCTCAAATCGGATGATAACAGTAGCACCATCCAAACACTTCGTATAGTACTGTGGCTCCGGGAGCACTCCATTCTGGTCATAGCCAGGCAATGGATTAACCTGGTGTCTCCGCCGCCGCCAACGCTTCTGCAGCTTCCGGTATTGACGTTAGCCATGCTCGAGTGTACGCCACATCTGGGAGTTACCAGAACACAGATTCGTGTCCGCGGGAAGTCACGGACAGTGGCCCGCACTCAGTACTCAATTCCCAGTCACTGGAGCATACGCCTTCACTGACTACCGCGCGCAGGGACAAACCATTCCTTACGTTGTGGTCGACATCGCATCTCCTCCTACATCTAGGCTTTCACTCTTCAATTTATACGTTGCTCTCTCATGTAGCTCTGGGTGGAATACTATTGCGTGTATACACAGTGCGCGGTCCAATGTCCAGCGAGTCGACAAGGACCATTGTTGCCGAGGACCGGCGGCCGGCCTACTGATGCCGATCGCCGCGTCTGTACTTGAGCAACATGTGTGCTGTCAAAGTGTTCACTTTGCCAGCGACACGCGCTTATAATATAGGGGGGTCAGAGAAACCTTGCAAGCAAGGTAACGTATTTTATTCTCAGATGTTATACACGAGTAGATTTCGATCCTGGGTTAGGAGCGTCGATGGCAATTCAAACAAAGAGCCGGGTGAATAATTTATGTTGTCATCAGCGTCCCCAATATCTGAGAGACAGATCTCAAAACATTCTGGATTGTTTCCAGTTTGTCGTCTGATTCGGCAGAGCTCAAGACAAGTAATTTGCTAAGACTCCGTGACATAGAACAACAACCAGCAAATAGAACATCCGTTCAGGACATTTCTGAGCGAGAGGCAGGACAGATCCCGGGCGATCAGACCCGTCAGCTCAAACCCGACCAGACGCCAGTGCCGTAATCGTGAATTCAATCATGGGTTTGTTGGCACGAGACATGCCGTTATCTGGGCACAGGTTTGTCCTCTTAACTAGCAGGTTACAGCATTGTCTCATACCACGCCGATTTTGAATCCATGGATCACAAGGCTCGACGACAGAAACGTCAAGACGACGTCCTCTCCTCGCTGAATGTCACCATCGAGGCCTTGAACCTTGCGAAGGAACTCTCGGGCGTCATGCCGGCCAAGGCTGTTTTCGGTATCGTCTGTGTCATCCTCACAATGATCAGAGTGAGTTTCCTTATGGTTTACATGGATCTTTGTAAGTTGAAGTTTGTGTGTAGGATTCGATTATCAACCAAGGAGATTACGTCGAACTCGGGCTGGCCTGCGCCGACGTCTGTACCGCCCTGGACAGGGGATTGAAGGGGAAGACGTTGGGCGACCTCAGCGACTCTGTGTTGGAAGCAATCGGGCAGTTGACGACGTGAGTCCATAGGCCAACGGTGTGCGGTGTACATTTCGAGTTCCTTGATGACGATGCTTTCGGCCTGAATTTAGAACTGTTGCGGAGATCCAGCGGAATGTCATCAAGCAGGGTAAACGGAACGCGGCCTCCCGACTTTTCCACGCAAAGGAAGATCAGGAGGCAATCGCCACCTGGAGGGCGGACCTCAACAGAATCCTTCTCGTGTTCAATGTGCGTTCCATCGTTCCTTGTCCGGCTGTCATTAAACGTTTATCTAGACTGAGATTACATTAAACACACACATAACCGTCGTAAACACCCACACCATAGTTTCTGACATGCGCCGGGACATGCTGAAACGTGAGGAGGGGATTGACGACCAAAACAGGACAGTAAGTGTCACATTTGTTCTTTATGTTTCTGAACAAACACTTACCACCGCCTAGGCTCAAAACAGGTGAGCGATCTGGACCACCAATGTGCCCGTATCTTACATTTGAATTTAGCATATCGGGAGAAACCCCACCCCCGCCACCGAGAGCCTTCTTCGGACGCGACCAGCTGATCGAGAGGATTGTCGGCCTCGCAGAAAATCTGACTCCAATTGCTCTCATTGGTGCTGGTGGTATCGGCAAGACGTCCATCGCCCTGACCGTTCTTCACGACAACCGCATCAAGCAATGGTTTGGCGACAACCGTCGGTTCATCCGTTGCGACCAATTCTCCCCTTTGCCCGCTCATTTTCTCCGCCGGCTCTCCAAGGTCATCGGCGCTGGCATCGAAAACCCCGAGGACCTGATCCCCCTACGACCACTCCTATCCTCAAAGGAGATGATCATAATCCTTGACAACGCCGAATCTATTCTCGATCCGCAGGGAACAGGCAGTCAGGAGATATATGCCGTAGTGGAGGAATTAAGTCAATTCAGCAACATCTGCCTGTGCCTGACTTCCCGCATCTCCACCATCCCTCCCCACTGCGAGGTTCTGGACATCCCAACGTTATCAGTCGCTGCCGGACATGACACATTCTATCGGATCTGCAAGCACGGTGAACGATCCGATCGTATCGACAACATTTTGGAACAACTCGACTTCCATCCCCTCTCCATCACCCTACTCGCTACAGTTGCCCAGTACAACAGGTGGGACGCCAATCGGCTGGCCAGAGAATGGGAAAGACGGCGAACTGGGATGCTTCACACACAGCACAACAAGAGCCTTGCCGCCACGATAGAGCTCTCACTCGCTTCCCCAACCTTCCAGGAACTTGGCCCTAACGCTCGAGGACTTCTCGGAGTCATCGCGTTCTTGCCACAAGGTGTCAAGGAAGACAACTTCGAGTGGCTGTTCCCGACAATCTCCGACGGGATCAACATTCTCGACACATTCTGTATCCTTTCCCTGACATATCGAAGTGACGGTTACATCACGATGCTGGCGCCACTTCGAGATCACCTTCGTCCCAAGGATCCATTGTCGTCTCCACTCCTCTGCATGGCCAAGGAGTCTTACTTTGCCCGGTTGTCGGTCGATCTTCATCCCGATAACCCTGGCTTCAGAGAGGCACAGTGGATCACATCAGAGGATGGGAACGTTGAGCACCTGCTCGACGTCTTCACGACAATCGATGCAAACTCGGCTGGCGTCTGGGATGCCTGCGCCGGTTTCACGAGGCATCTCTCTTGGCACAAAGGGCGTCTCGTTGTGTTGAAGCCCAAGATCAAAGGACTCCCAGATGACCATCGTTCCAAGCCTAAGTGCTTGTTCGAGCTATCACGGTTGTTTGGCTCGATTGGGAACCACACGGAATGCAGAAAGCTCCTTGCCCATGCCTTAAAACTCCAGAAAGAACGAGGGGATGGCCGTCAGATCGCTCGAACGTTGGGTCGCCTGTCCGATGCGAACCGGGAGTCTGGCTTCCATAACAAAGGGGTACAACAGGCGAAGGAAGGATTGGAAATTTTCAAACAACTCGGGGACACGGTGGGACAAGCAAAGTGTTTGCATAGCCTCGCTCGGGTATTGTATGTTACAAAGCAGCTCGACGCTGCGGAGGAAGCCGTATCCTGCGCGATTGGTCTTCTCCCAGAGAAAGGCGAAGAATTCCTGGCCTGCCGATGTCATCGGATTCTGGGCGATATATATGGTTCCAAGGGCGATAGAGAGAAGGCGACTAATCATTTCGGGGTAGCCCTCGGAATCGCATCCTCTTTCAACTGGCACGACGAGCTGTTTTCGATCCACTTCCGCTCGGCGAGACTGTCTCTCTCACAAAACAGGTTTGACGACGCTCAAGCTCACATCGAAAGTGCCAAGTTGTATGTGGTCGACGACGTATACAACCTTGGTTGTGCGGCACTCTTGCAGGCTTACTCTTGGTATCTACAACACAGAATTGAAGAGGCGAGATCCGAGGCACTACGCGCTGTCGATACGTTTAAGAAGCTCGGGTCTCCGAAAGGGATGGAGACCTGCATAACCCTCCTCCAGTGCGTTGGGGGGGAAACAAACAGTCCAGTTTTCTCCGATGAATCGGATGATAGTGGTGAGCCCCCCGAAAGATGCCATACGTCATAATCATTGACTCTTCGTGTTCAGAGTGGGCTACCGAATCAGAGTGACAGCCATTACCTCGCCTCCCGTTGTGTTCTTCAACATTGTTTCATTCCTGTGCCTCCCTCTTCGAGAACGTTTTCTCTTTTATCTAACTCCTCCACTCACGCACATTATTCAATGTTTTTCCCCCCCTACCATCTGTCGTCAATTTGTGTCCTGTGTTGTAAATATCCCCGCCTCCAGATTACGTTATGTTTATTTCTGTATACCCTGTCGATCATTTGTGACGTGCAGTGACCCATAATTTGGTTTGCTGCTCACCTTGACCGTCCCGGACAATATTTGTAAACCCTGGCCGAGGAACGTCCCGTCAACTTGAACGAAGGGTTCATCACTAGGATGGAATTCTCGGGCATCGAAACTGTCTTGGTCGATTCGGAGCTAAGTTGGGTGGGTACCTGATAAACGACGCCGCGGTCCTTCCTGTCTGTGACCTGGCGAGCGCCGCGTCCACCAGCGGATTAAGTCGGTATGCGTTGCTTATTTTTGGACCGTGAGCGAAGAAAAGAAGTTTGACTTTACGTTTCAGGCGACAGGCTCTTCCGGCAATAGCTCTCGGACGTGACCTGGTTATCACTTTCGTCAACGGAATCTTTGGTGCTATGTAGCCTTCCCAAGCTCTCGACAGATCTTTGTTCGGTTTCTGGTTCGGCTGCTCCAGCTTCACACCCCGAACTGTCACTTCCGTGTTCCGGTTTGGCCTCCAGATCCTTACAGGTGCACACACGCGACCACTCGCACACCAATTCTTTTTGCGCTCGCCCCTTCGAATAGGTTCCCAGCGCGTCGAACGTGTTTTGGCTTCGTTGGTATTGCGGTCACTAGTGCAGGGATAATCCTCTACGACGGGTGGGTCCTGCAGCACCTACTAGATCATCGACCGGTGGACGAACCGGCCCGCCGCATTTTCACGCCCTTCTCTTGTCCTTCTCTTCCGCCCCGGCCACCCTCGGGACGAACGTGTAACCCCCTTCATCCACCTCTCCCTTGGCTACTATCGGGTTGTTCATGACCGCGGATTGCTGCAGGTCTGCGAATCCTCCGAATGCCACCAATGGTATGATTGTACTCCGACAAAAATGTGTCAACGCCGGGAGAGGACAGATCATTGATGCGTTTTTGGGCGGATGAACTCCTCGTCCGTGGGAGATCCTTGTTAGGTAAACCATCCCTCGTACTGGACTCATCGACCTAATGACCGCCCAATACTGTGCGCATAGTGTCCAGGGATTCCTCACCTTTATGAACGGATGTACAGCGTTCTTGGGGTGATTCGCGGGGATCATGATCACGGATTATTATATTCGGGTTCATAGGTGCAGGGTTGGCGTCTCTGCGACGTGTGACCCTCACGGGTGGTACCAATACCATCCTGGTGTCGTAATTCTCCCAACTAACGCCAGTCTAACGTTACTCATGTTACACTTCTACTTTCTGCAGAACTGGCGAACGGCACCAGCGATGATCACAGCGGTACCCCCTCTCCTTCCAGGTCTCATCAGCTCCATTAACGCGACTTCCCACACAGGCGGCGCACCGTACCCCCCCAACACCGCCCGGCCACCCGGGTTCTTTGTCGCTTCGGGGGCGTATAGTACCGCTCCGTTGCTATTCCCGACCAGGGATATGTTCATGATGGGTGATGATTTCGTGAATTTACGTGAAGAGCGGGCGGATTCGGACGATATTGCGAGGTGTGATTGAGCATGGAACAGAATCGCCCCTCATATACACCTCCTTCACTCTTACGATGGGAATTGTGCTCACATGTTGTACACGAGTAGACCTCGACTTGGAACTGTGTGCAAGCTGTATGATATGAATGGTGCCGGTGATGTCTGCAATGGAGGTTTGTGGGTTGTGGCACTCCTTATAGCGTTCTTTGGGTGCCAATGGACCAGGGACCAGGAGCGCAGTTCCTTCAGGGACCTCGCCAGAGCTCTCGGCCCGTAGTTGTACCACCAAGGAAGCCGTCATCAGGGGGATCAGGTGAGTCGACGGCGACAACAGTGGATTGAGTGGATAACGTTGTCACCAGCGTCCCCAATGCTGCAGTTCTGAGAAATAGATCTCAAAGTAGTCTGGATTCTCTCCCGTTCGCCGTTCGATTCGGCGGAGGCAAAGAGAAAGCTCTGTTAAGATTTTGCGAGACAATACAACAACCAGCAAATTCCTTTAGGACAATCTGAACGAGAAGCTTAAGCGGGACAGATCCCGGGTGATCGAACGCACCCTCAAGTTGAGTGACTTCACCAAACGCTGGTACGACCGTGAACCCAATCATAAATCTGTCCAGGCGAAGCATGCCTCTATTAGGGTATAGGTTCGTCCTTAGGCCTCACAGCCTGCCAGCGTCAGCGTTTTCTTGTGCCACGTCGACTTTGAACTCTCCATGGGTACCGAGACTCAACAACAGGAACGTCGAGGCAACACCATCTCCTCTCTGAATGCCGCCATCGAGGTCTTGAATCTCGCGGGCGGGATCTCGGATATCATACCAGCCAAGGTTGTTTTTGGTACTGTCAGCGTTCTCCTCGTGGCGATCAGAGTATGTTTCCCTCTGGCTTATGATGACCGATTGCGAGCTGAAACGTCCCTAGGATTCGATGATCAACCAGGTCGATTCCGTCGAACTTGGGCTGGAATGCGCCAACGTCTGTATCGCCCTCTACGAAGCGTTGAAAGGGAAGACGTTGAGCGACCTTAACAACTCTGTGTGGGAAGCAATCAGACAACTAACGACGTGAGTCGGTACACCATCAATGGTGCACGGTCCATATCTCGAGTTCCTCGTTGACGGTGCTCTCGGCCTGATCTTAGGGTCGTCACGGGGATCCAACAGAAGGTCACCAAGCAGGGTAAACGGAACGCAGCCTCTCGACTTTTCCACGCAAAGAATGATAAGGAGAAGATCGCCACCTGGAGGGCGGACCTCACCAGGATCCTCCTCGTGTTCAACGTGCGTTCCATCGTTCCTTACGCGGCTAGTATTAAATATTTTTTCCCAGGCTGAGCTTGCAATAGGCACACATGTGACCGTCGTGAACACTCACGCCCTCGTTTCTGGCGTTCATCACGGCGTTGAAAACATAAATTCCACAGTTTCCGATGTTCATCACGGTGTTTCAAACATACATGTCATCGTTGCAAACATCCACTCCGTTATTTCTGACATGCGCCGGGAGATGCAGAAACGCGAGGAAGGAACTGACGAGCGAAATCGGATGGTAAGTGATTCTGGTGCTATTCACGCCGCCGAACAAACGCTCACCATCATCTAGACTCAGAACAGGTCAGTGATCTAGACTGCCAATGGGCCATTGCCTCATGTTCGAATCTAGCATATCCGGAGAACTCCCACCCCCACCGCCGAGGGACTTCTTCGGACGCGACGAGCTGATCGAGAAGATCGTCGACCTCGCAAAGAATATGACTCCAATTGCTCTCATCGGTGCCGGTGGGATCGGCAAGACGTCCATCGCTTTGACCGTCCTTCACGATAACCGCATCAAGCAGCGATTTGGGGACTACCGCCGGTTTATCCGTTGTGACAAGTTCCCCCCCTTAGCCGCTCACTTCCTCCGCCGGCTCTCCGAGGTCATTGGTGCGGGCATCGAAAATCCCGAGGACCTGACCCCCTTACGACCATTCTTGTCCTCAAAGGAAATGATCGTAATTCTTGATAACGCTGAATCCATTCTCGATCCGCAGGGAGCGGGTAGCCAGGAAATCTATTCCATGGTGGAGGAATTGAGCCAGTCCAGAAACATCTGCCTTTGTATCACCTCTCGCATCTCCATCATCCCTCCCAACTGCGAGATTTTTAACGTTCGGACACTGTCGGTCGAGGCTGGACGTGACGCGTTCTATCAGATCTACAAGATCGGGGAACGGTCAGATTTGATCGACAAAATTTTGGAACAACTCGACTTCCATCCCCTCTCCATCACTTTACTCGCCACTGTTGCTCAGCGCAATACGTGGAACACCAAACGGCTAACCGAGGAATGGAAAAGACAGCGAACAGGGATGCTTCACACACACCACAACAAGAGTCTCGCCGCCACGATCAAACTCTCACTCGCTTCGCCGACGTTCCAAGAACTTGGCCCTGATGCGCGAGGGCTTCTCGAAGTCATCGCGTTCTTCCCCCAAGGGATCAATGAAGACAACTTCGAGTGGTTGTTCCCGACCATCTCCGACGGAATCAACATCCTCGACACGTTCTGTACCCTTTCCCTGACCTACCGAAGCGATGGTTATGTCACGATGCTAGCGCCGCTTCGGGATCACATTCGTCCCAAGGATCCGATATCATCTCCACTCCTCTGCATGGCCAAGGAGTCTTACTTCACTCGACTGTCAGTCGATCTTCATCCCCAAAAACCCGGGTTCGTGGAGGCACGATGGATCACGTCGGAGGATGGGAATGTCGAGCATCTGCTTGACGTCTTCACAACAATCGATGCCAATTCGGACGATGTTTGGGACGCCTGTGTCAGTTTCATGGGGCACCTCCGTTGGTACAAAGGGCGGCTTATTGCGTTAAGGCCAAGTATCGAAGGCCTCCCAGATAATCATCGCTCCAAGCCCCAGTGCTTGTTCGCGCTCTCATGGCTATTTATGTCTGCTGGAAACCACACAGAGAGCAAACAACTCTTTGCGCATGCCATGGATCTCTGGAGGGAGCGAGGGGACGACCACCAGGTTGCTCAAACATTGCTTCACCTATCTTATATGAATACGAAGGCTGGCTTCTACGAAGAAGCGATGCGGCAGGCAGAAGAAGCATTCCAAATCAACAAACAGCTTGGTAGCGCAGTGGGACAAGCAGGGTCTCTGGGTACCCTCGCTTGGGCATTGCATCAGGACAAGCAGCTCGACGCAGCGGAGGAAGCTGCATCCCGTGCGATCGATCTTCTTCCAGAGGAGGGCGAAGAATTGCTGACTTCCCAATGTCATCGGGTTCTCAGCGAGATACATCATTCCAAGGGCAATACAGCGAAAGCAGTCAGCCATTTAGAGGTGGCCCTCGGAATCGTGTCTCCCCTCCACTGGAACGATGAGCTGTTTTGGATTCATTCCTTCTTGGCGAGACTGTACCTCGCACAGGGCAGAGTTGACGACGCCCACACTCACATCGAACATTTCAAGTCATACCCGGTCGTTAATGTATACCACCTTGGTTTTACGGCGTTCTTGCAGGCCCACCGTCTGTATCTGCAACGCAGGCTTGAAGAGGCGAAATTAGAGGCACTACGCGCTGTCGATATGTTTGAGAAGTTTGAGCTTCCCGTATCGCTGGGGGACTGTAGGGGGCTCCTCCGGGATATCGAGGAAGCGATAGACAGCGCGGTTACCCCCGGATCGGATGACAATGGTGAGCCCCCCGAAATGATTGCACACGCCGCACTTGTTGAACGTTGACTCCTTGTGTTCAGACCGGGTTACTGAGTCAGAGTGACGGCCTTTCCTCGGTATCTCCAGATCTACCCTTCCGCAAGTCGCCAAGGCCTTGTCCCATTATCCCGCCTACCATTGTGTTCTTCAATATTGTGACGTCGACTATTCAATCCCGACAGTGCCTCCCTCTTTTTTTGTCCTCTTCGAGAACGTTCTCTCTTTTTATCTATCTCCTTTATTCATGGGCGTGTTTGTTCTCCTACCACCTGCCATCAATTTGTACCCTGTGACGTACATCTCCCCGCCTCCCATGTTCTGTTTACGCACACGAGCCCTGTACTACTAGTAGATTATTTGCGGCATGTAATATATAACATGTAATTCACGACCCGATTTGTTGCTCCTCTTGACCGTCCCCGACAATTTCGAACGGGGCGATCATTTGCGTACCGGATAGGCGACGCGGCAAACGCTCCCGCTGATGAGCTGGCGAGTTCTATGCTTGCTAGAGTTGGTATGTGTTACTTGCTTTTAGACCGTAGGCGAAGAGAAGAAGTTGAACTTTGTTTCAGGCGACAGGCTCTTCCGGCAATAGCTCTTGGACACCTGATCATCGTTTCCGTCGTCGTCCTCAACGGAACCACCGGTGCTAGATCTCGTATTGCCCTCGCAGTCCTCAACAGATCTCCGCCAGGTTCCCGATCCAGCACCATAAAGATTTCACCACGGAACACCAAAAACTTTGTAGGCCCCCGCGCGCCGAACCGCCCCAATCTTCCCAACGGCCCACTCAAACCTCACGACACAGGAGTCGTGTACTACTTGCGATTCAATTCCAGTTCATGCTCGCCACTCTGCAAAGGATCCGGTGGCCATTCTCCAAAGTGCTCATCGTCCCACCCTCTTGACTCGTCTTGCTCATTTGGACGTTCGTAAAAGTCCCTTCGTCCGACAATCTTTTCACTCTGCACGCCACCGCGACGGGGGCGACTCTTCCTGGGCCTATTCAGCGGCGTTGAACGCCTTTCCTGTATTTTGCGCAGCGTTGGTTGTGAATATCCTGGATTTTACGGTAAGGCCGTTTGTTCAGCTTCGCCATGGTTTCTCCGGAAACTAATTGGTGCACCCTAGCAACATGCGAAAAACGAGGGATTGTGAGGCTACCTCTACTTTCCGCAAAACTGGCGAGCGGCATTAGTGACGATCACAGCGATACCGCCTCGCCCTCATCAATTCCATCAACACGAATGTCTACATAGGCGGCGCATCGTATCCCTTCAATACTCTGGTCATTCGGGTTCTTTGTCGCTTCAGGGGCAATGTACACCACCCCTTTATTGTTATTCCTGGCCAAAGAGACGTTCCTGACAGATGCTAAGGTGGTGAATTTGCATGGCGAGCAGGTAGACGAGGTTAGAGTTGGGAAGGAGAAGTCTGATCATGCAGCGCAGGCGTCTGGGCGTCCAGGTATCTTGTTCGGGTGGGATTGCGAGATGTGATGAGCATAGGAGAGCAATCCCTCTTTGTCGTTCGATTCGGCGGGGCTAAACTAGTAAATAAAGCGTTCCTTCGGGACATTTCGAGCGAGAAGTGCCAGGGACAGATCCTGGGTGATCAATCGATCAGACGCGTCCTCGAATTCACCAGACGCTGGTACGTTTGTGAATTCGATCATGGACCTGTTGGCACAGGGATGCCGTTATAGGGTACGGGGCTGTCATCACAGCCCGCCCGTGTTGACGTTCTCTCGTGCCACGTTTACTCTGAACTCATGGATATCGAGACCCAACGACAGAATCGTCAAGACAACGTCCTCTCCACACTGAACGCTACCATCGAGGCCGCGAATATTGCGAAGGAAGCCACATATATCACACCGCTCAGGGCTGTGTTTGGCACTGTCAGCGCTATCCTCACGATGATTAGAGTGAGTTTCCCTTTGGTTTACGTTGACGGACTTCGAGCTGAAATGCGCCTAGGATTCAATGATCAACCGGGTGGATTACGTTGAACTTGGGCTAGCCTGCGCCGAAGTCTGCAGCGCCATCGACAGAGGACTGAGCGAGAAGAACCCGAATGATCTCAGCACGTCTGTGTTGGAGGCAATCAACCAGCTGACGACGTGAGTCTGCACACCAGAGGTGCACACTTCGGGACCCTCATTGACGACGCTTTCGGTCTGACCTCAGGACTGTCACCGAGATCCAACGAGAGGTCATCAAGCAGGGTAAACGGAGCGCAGTTTCTCGACTTTTCCACGCAAAGAGCGACCAGAAGACAATCACCACCTGGAGGGCGGACCTCAACAGGATTCTTCTCGTGTTTAATGTGCGTTCCGTCATCCTTTTCGCGGCTATTATTAAATATCCATTCCAAGGCTGAGGTTGCAATAAATACACACGTAACCGTCGTAAACACCCTCACCGTTGTTTCTGACATGCGCCGGGACATGCCGAAACGCGAGGAAGGGGGTGACGGCCAAAATCGGACAGTAAGTTACACTCATGCTCTTCACGTCACTGGATGGACGCTTATCACCGCCCAGACTCAAAACAGGTCAGCGATCCAGATCATTAATGAGTCAATGTCTCACATTTGAATCTAGCATATCCGGAGAATCCCCACCCCCGCCACCAAGAGCCTTCTTTGGGCGCGACGAGCTGATCGAGAGGATCGTCGGCCTTGCAGAAAATCTTACTCCAATTGCTCTCATCGGTGCCGGCGGGATCGGCAAGACGTCGATTGCTCTGACCGTCCTTCACGACAACCGCATCAAGCAGCGGTTTGGTGACAACCGTCGGTTTATCCGTTGCGACCAATTCCCCCCCTTGTCCTTTCATTTCCTCCGTCGGCTCTCCAAGGTCATTGGTACTGACTCGATCGAAAACCCCGAGGATCTTGCCCCCCTACGACCATTCTTGTCCTCAAAGGAGATGATCATAATTCTCGATAACGCCGAATCCGTTCTCGACCCGCGGGGGACAGGCACTCCGGAAATCTCTGCGGTGGTAGAGGAATTAAGTCAGTTTAGGAACATCTGCCTTTGCCTGACCTCTCGCATCTCCACCATCCCTCCCAACTGCGAGGTTCTGGACATCCCGACACTGTCGATCGAGGCTGGACGTGACACGTTCTACCGGATCTGCAAGCATGCCGAGCGGTCGGATCTGGTCAACGACATCTTGGAGCAACTCGACTTCCATCCCCTCTCCATCACCCTACTCGCTACTGTTGCCCAATACAACAGGTGGGACGCCAGCCGACTGACCAGGGAATGGGAACGACGACGAACGGGTATGCTTCACGCGCAACCCAACAAGAGCCTCGCCGCTACGATCGAACTCTCGATCGCTTGCCCAACCTTCCAGGAACTTGGTCCCGACGCGCGAGGGCTTCTCGAAGTCATCGCGTTCTTTCCACAAGGTGTCAAGGAGGACAACTTTGACTGGTTGTTCCCGTCCATCTCCGACGGGATCAACATCCTCGACACATTCTGCATCCTTTCCCTGACATATCGAAGCGATGGTTACATCACGATGCTGGCGCCACTTCAAGATCACCTTTGTCCCAAGGACCCGATATCATCTCCACTCCTCTGCATGGCCAAGGAGTCTTACTTCGCCCGATTGTCGGTTGATCTTTACCCCGACAAGCCCGGGTTTGGGGAGGCACGATGGATCAGGTTGGAGGATGGAAATATCGAGCACCTTCTCGACGTCTTCACAACAATCGAGGCGAACTCGGATGACATCTGGGATGCCTGTGCCGGATTCATGAGGCATCTCCATTGGCACAAGCCGCGGCTTGTTGTGCTGAAATCCAAGATTGAAGAACTCCCAAATGATCATCGCTCCAAGCCTGAGTGCTTGTTCGAGCTCTCACAGTTGTTTCACTCGGTTGGGAAAAATGTGGACCACAAACAACACCTTGCCCATGCCTTAAACCTCTGGAGGGATCGAGGGGATGGCCATCAGGTCGCTCGAACGTTGTGCCGCCTATCTGATGCAAATCGGCACATTGGTCTCCTAGAAGAAGGGGTACAACGGGGAGAAGAAGCATTGGAGATTTACAGAGAGCTTGGCGACACAGTGGGACAGGCAGACTGTTTGCATGAACTCGCTTTTGTGTTGCGCGATAGCAAGCAGCTTAGCGCTGCAGAGGAATCCGCATCCCGGGCGATCAATCTTCTCCCAGAGAAAGGCGAAGAATTTTTGACATGCCAATGTCACCAGATTCTCGGCCACATTTATCATTCCAAGGGCGATAGAGAGAAGGCAATTAACCATTACGAGGCAGCCCTTAGAATCGCGTCCTCCTTCAACTGGCACGATCCGCTGTATAGGATCCATAGTTCCTTGTCGGGACTGTCTTTCGAACAAGGCAGGCTTGACGACGCTCAAGCCCACATCGAGCGTTCCAAATTACACGCGGTCGATAACCCACACACTCTGGGTTGTGCGATGGCCAACCAGGCTTCCTTTTTACGTGGACAACACAGGCTTGAAGAGGCGAGATCCGAGGCGTTGCGCGCCGTCGATCTGTTCGAGAGGATTGGATCTACGAATTGGGTAGGGATATGCAGAGAGTTCCTCCTGGATATTGAAGAAGAAATGAAGAGTCCGGTTGACTGCCCCTGCCAGCGTGGATCGTATGACGGTGGTGAGCTCCTTGAAATGACGGCACACGTTACGCTCACTAACTCTTCGTGTTCAGAGCGGACTGTGCAACGAATCGAGGTCCATACCAGGTGATGCTTGTGGACTACAGAATCAAAATGACGGCCCTGCCCCAGTTTCTCCAGATCTATCCTTCCGCAAACCAGCGAGACCGTGTCCCATCACCCCGCCTCCCATCGTGTTCTTCAATATTGCTGCTGTTCCTGTGCCTCCCTCTTTTTCGTTCTCTTCGGGAACGTTCTCTCTTTTGTCTATCTCCTTCACACACGTCGTCCCATGGTTGTTCTCCTACCGCCCGTCGTTGGTTTGCATCGCGTATTATACCTCTCCCCGCCTCCCATGTTCCCCGATGTCTGAGAATCGGATCTTAAAGTAGTCCTGATTCTCTCCCATTTGTCGTTTGATTCAGCGGAGCCAAAGAGATGGGTTTTCTAAGATTTCGCGATATAATACAACAATCAGCGAGTAAAGCGTTCCTCCGGGACATCCTAAGCGAGAAGCGGGACAGATCCCGGGTGATCCGAGGACGCGTCCCCAAATCCACCCGGAGACGCCGGTGCAACTGTGAACTCAATCATAAATCTGTCCACACGAGGCATGCCTCTATTGGGGTACGGATTTGTCCTCACAGCCCACCGGCGTCAGCGTTTTCTTGTGCTACGTTGACTTTGAATCCATGGATATCGAGGCCCAACAACGGAAACGTCGAGACAACATCATCTCCTCTCTGAATCTCGCCATCGATGCCTTGGATCTCGCGGGCGGGATCGTGGACATCATACCAGCAAAGGCTGTTTTTGGCCCCGTTGGCGTTCTCCTCACGATGATCAGAGTGGGTTTCCCTCTGGCTAACGCTGACCGGTGACCGATTGCGAGCTGAGATGCGCTTAGGATTCGAAGATTAACCAGGGCGATTCCGTCGAACTCGGACTGGACTGCTCCAATGTCTGCATCGCCCTCTACGAAGGGTTGAAGGGGAAGAGGTCGAGCGACCTTAGCCAACCTCTGTTGGGAGCAATGGGACAGCTGACGATGTGAGTTGGTACACCAGCGGTGTGCGGTGCGCACTTGGAGTGCCCCATTGACAATGCTCTCGGCCTGGCCTAGGGCTGTCACTGAGATCCAACAGGAGGTCATCAAGCAGAATAAACGGGGCACACTCCCTCAACTTTTCCACTCAAAGAATGACAAGGAGAAGATCGCCATCTGGAGGGCGGATCTCACCAGGATCCTTCTCGTGTTCAACGTGCGTTCCATCGCTCCTCATGCGACTATTAATAAATATCCTTTCCCAGACTGAGCTTGCAATAGGCACACATGTAACCATCACGAAGACCTACACCCTCATTTCCGATGTTGATCGCGGTGTCGAAAACATAAATTCCGCCGTTTCTGATGTCCATCACGATGTTTCAAACATACAGGCCATCGTTGTAAACATCTGCGCCGCGATTTCTGACATGCGCCGGGAGATGCAGA